>ERZ1034928.465-NODE-465-length-18782-cov-153.278101_pt1 | contig 18782 bp, 21 predicted proteins | sample MGYA00520627_ERZ1034928 | MGnify/ENA primary metagenome ERZ1034928 (study PRJEB33766, sample SAMN09781755) | gut metagenome | biome: gut microbiome | host: Homo sapiens | place: Madagascar | study: EMG produced TPA metagenomics assembly of the PRJNA485056 data... | reverse complement strand
CTTGTAGGCAAAAGCCTTTTCAAAGTGTCCCAACTGCGAAAGAAAGAAGAAACGGTACAGAAGCAAACTGAGTCAGAGCCTGTGTCTGAGAATGACGTGACATTCGAGGATCCACCAAAGAACACGGCAAGGATTCCTGATGAACTACTGGATGATGTGTTTACAAATGTCCGCATAGAAGATGTCGGTGTGAAGTATTCAGACGATGAGGACGATGCCGATGTACCGCAAGCAAAAGGAACAAGTTTTGAGGACATAGATACAGCCGTGAAGACGGTCAAGGCTTCAAAAGCTACGGACAAGGAGAAACGACATGCAGGAAAAGTCTTCCACGAGATGGATGGTAACCAATTCTATGAGAAATTCATGGAGAACAGCAAGGAGTGCAAGAAAAACATTCATGATTTTGTCACCTTCTACCTGCAAACTCACAAGATAGAAGAAACGTCCAAGCCAAAGAAGGAGTTTAAAGTGCCAGATAGCATAGAGGACTTCAATATCCTCGATTTTGTATAACAATAAAATTTAGAGAACAATGGAAAGAAACAGAAAAAGAAAGAATGGTGAGACAAAAGAATACATCAGTATTCAGTCCACTGTAAATGTAACAGTGTCATCCCAAGCTGAAAAGAAAGTTGGGTATATAGACAAGTTTATGTCCAAAGCTGATTTTACCGCAAGAAATGGTAAACAGGTATGCATCAAAGAAGAGACACATGAGCGCATTATGAAGTTTGTGAATGTGGTTGGTAAAGGACAGGCTACTGTAGCAAGTTTCATAGACAACATCATCAACGAGCATTTTGCTATCCATGCTGCCGAAATCAAGGCTGCATTTGATGAGGGACTCAAGGCATATCGCCTCTAACAATAATTTTAAAGTACACCAATGAAAAAGAAAGACTACGGCTAAAATCTCAGCTCGCCACTGAATCCACTAGTCGGCATCATGCCGCATGAGTAAACAAAAGTATCAACCGCCAGACGGGACCATCCAATCCCCAAGGCACAGACAAAAAACGATTTATGAACAAGAAAAACAGAATCATTCTTCTCGCTGCGATGATTGTCGCAGCCGTATCACAGACATTTGCGCAAGGCAACGGACTTGCAGGTATCAACGAGGCAACAAGCATGGTGACCTCCTACTTCGATCCAGGCACGAAGCTCATCTACGCCATCGGTGCCGTGGTGGGTCTCATCGGAGGCATCAAGGTGTATGGCAAGTTCTCGTCTGGCGACCCCGACACGAGCAAGACTGCCGCAAGCTGGTTCGGAGCCTGCATCTTCCTCATCGTGAGTGCAACCATCCTCCGCTCATTCTTCCTATAATATAATAAGGTATAAGACTTATGGCTGACTACCCAATCAACAAGGGCATCGGTCATTCGGTTGAGTTCAAGGGACTGAAGGCACAGTACCTCTTCATCTTTGCAGGTGGACTGCTTGCCGTCTTTTTCCTTGTGGTCGTCCTCTATATGGCAGGTGCGGACCAACTGGTCTGCATCGGCTTGGGTCTCACGCTCGGATCATTGCTTGTATGGGGAACATTCCACCTGAACAACAAGTACGGAGAGCATGGACTGATGAAGCTCCTTGCCTCCAAGAGCCACCCACGCTATATCCTCAACCGAAGGAAAACAAACCGAATGTTCAAACATAAAAAGAAAGAAGAATGAGAAATATCAGAAAATCAAGCACCCTTGAAAGCAAGTTCCCGTTGCTTGCCGTGGAACAAGGCTGCATTATCTCCAAGGATGGCGACATCACGGTCGCCTACGAGGTGACGCTCCCCGAAATCTTCACGGTAACATCGCAGGAGTATGAGTCGGTACATGCCGCATGGTGCAAGGCTATCAAGGTGCTGCCAGACTACAGCATTGTCCACAAGCAGGACTGGTTCGTGAAAGAGAACTATGCGCCGGACTTGCAGAATAGCGACATGAGCTTTCTGTCAAAGAGCTACGAGAGACACTTCAATGAGCGTCCTTACCTGCATCACCAGTGTTACCTGTTCCTCACCAAGACCACCAAGGAGCGTATGGCACACCAAAGCAATTTTTCCACTTTGTGCCGTGGGCATATCATTCCCAAGGAAATCAAGGACAAGGAAACGGTAGCAAGATTCCTCGATGCCGTGGAGCAGTTCGCAAGAATCATCAATGACAGTGGTTATATATCGTTGCGAAAGTTGACAGACGATGAAATCACAGGCACGGAACGGACAACGGGACTTGTAGGCAAATACCTCTCGCTCTCCACGGAGAACGTGCAATGTTTGGAGGATATGGAATTGTCTGCAAGTGGTATGCGTATCGGAAACAAACACCTATGCCTTCATACCTTGTCACAAACGGAAGACCTGCCAACGGAAGTATCTACGGACAACCGCTTTGAGCGATTGTCAACTGACCGAAGTGACTGCCGACTTTCCTTTGCCGCTCCAGTTGGCTTGCTGTTGTCCTGCAACCATATCTATAACCAGTATGTATTCATAGACAACAGTGACGAGACCTTGCAGAAGTTCGAGAAAACCGCCCGTAACATGCACTCGCTGTCAAGGTACAGCCGACAGAACGCCATCAACAAGGAATGGATTGACGAGTATCTGAACGAGGCTCACTCACAGGGGTTGCAGTCTGTCCGTGCCCATTTCAATGTCCTGGCATGGGGCGAGGATATGGAAGAGTTGAAGCATCTTTGCAATGATGTGGGCAGTCAGTTGGCAAGCATGGAATGTGTGCCACGCCACAATACGGTGGATTGTCCGACACTTTTCTGGGCAGCGATACCCGGCAACGAGGGTGATTTTCCGTCAGAGGAGAGTTTCCATACCTTCATCGAACAGGCAACCTGCCTCTTCACGGAGGAAACCAACTATATGGATTCTTCATCACCGTTCGGCATCAAGATGGCAGACCGCATCAGTGGCAAGCCGCTGCACATAGACATCTCTGACCTGCCGATGAGGAAAGGCGTAACAACCAACCGCAACAAGTTCGTGCTCGGACCATCGGGAAGCGGAAAGTCGTTCTTCATGAACCACCTCGTCAGACAGTATTACGAGCAAGGCACGCATGTGGTCTTGGTCGATACGGGAAATTCCTACCAGGGACTCTGCGAGATGATCAACAGAAAGACAGGCGGAAAGGACGGTATCTACTATACCTATACGGATGAGAGTCCCATCTCATTCAATCCGTTCTTCACTGAGGATAAGGTCTTTGACATCGAGAAGCGAGAGAGCATCAAGACATTGCTCCTGACGCTTTGGAAGAAGGACAACGAGCCTGCCACACGAGCGGAAGAGGTCGCCTTGTCAAATGCCGTGTCGCTCTACATCGGTAAACTGAAAGAGGAAAGCGACATCGTTCCATGCTTCAACACCTTCTATGAGTTTGTGGGAACGGAATACCGCAAGGTACTGGAAGAAAAGAAAGTCCGTGAGAAAGATTTTGATATAGACGGATTTATCAACGTGCTGGAACCTTACTACAAGGGTGGCGAATATGACTATCTGCTTAACTCAGACAAGGAGCTTGACCTGCTGCACAAGCGCTTCATCGTTTTCGAGATTGACGCCATCAAGGGTGCGCCCGTCAAGGCTGCATAAATAACTATTCCATTAGCAAGGAATTAGGCAAGTGTACATTGAAAAGACCTATCATCCGCCTACTTATCCATTCAACGAAAGACGATGGGGAGTGTAGCATGTAGGAAATCCATAAGTCAATCAGCTATCAGATTGCGACTGAATGGTGGGATGAAAAGATAGACAAAGGATAAAATCTATACTGATTGAATGATAGTCCAAGCGGTATCTGCGCGTATCTGCAACGTAAGATAGCTAAACTCGTTGTATCGTGACACTCATTTTCCAGTCTTTGAGGAGAATAGAGCATGTACTTGTCACGACGCATCTGCAATAAGCAGAAAAGGACGAAAGTCATATCCTCCTGTCTATCAGGCAAGAGTTATTATGCAAGCAAACGGGGATTGCCTAAATCGGAAAGCCACTTGTAAGGCTATGAGGTGCAGACCTCTGAATATCTGACAAGGCAACGGAGCCTCCGTAGTAGTCCGAGCAGGATAATGACCTGCACATGGCAAAGGGAGGCAGTTAATTCTTTTAATACAATTAATGAAAAATGTGTGAGACATTATGAGAAATTCAGAAAGAGTATTAAACAGTCTGGCTATACACAGCCGACAACCGAACTATAAATTTGAGCGGCTTTACCGCCTGCTCTTCAATGAACAGATGTACTATGCTGCCTATCAGCGCATTTATGCAAAGGAGGGTAACATGACCAAGGGGGCAGACAACGCCACCATTGACCACATGAGTATATCACGCATTGAAAAACTGATAATTTCGTTGAAAGACGAGTCATATCAGCCCATACCGTCAAGGAGAGTTTATATTCCCAAGAAGAATGGGAAGAAACGACCTCTTGGCATACCCACATTCAACGACAAACTTCTTCAAGAAGTTGTCAGAATGATTTTGGAAGCGATATATGAAGGTAGCTTTGACAACAATTCCCATGGATTTAGACCCAAGCGAAGTTGTCATACAGCCTTGCAACAAATTCAAAAGTCATTCAATGGGACACGTTGGTTCATAGAAGGGGACATCAAAGGCTTCTTTGACAATATCAATCATAACACATTGATAGACATTTTAAGGAAGCGAATTGACGATGAGCGTTTTCTTCGATTGATACGCAAGTTCCTCAATGCGGGATTTATTGAAAATTGGGTATTCAACAAAACATATAGTGGCACGCCACAAGGTGGAATAATCAGCCCGATATTGGCAAACATCTACCTTGACCAACTTGACACTTATATGCGTGAATACATCCAAAAATTCAACAAGGGCAAGGAAAGAGCAGACAATCCCGAAAGGGTGAAATTTGAGTACGGCAAAAGTCGTGCAGTGTTGAAACTCAAAGCGGTAACAAACAGGGAAGAGCGCAAATCCATAGTCAAAGAAATAAAACACTTTGATAAGGAAAGAGCAAAAATTCCTTGTGGTGTGGATATGGATGCAAATTTCAGACGCCTAAAATATGTACGGTATGCAGATGATTTTCTGTGTGCTGTCATTGGAACAAAGAAAGAGGCGGAAGCCATCAAGCAGGACATCAAAAAGTTCCTTGCCGAGAAGCTTTCGCTTGAACTTTCAGATGAGAAGACACTCATTACACATGGAAGAAAGTCTGCAAAGTTCCTCGGCTATGAAATCTATATCCGCAAATCTGTATTGACCAAGAGAAACAAGGCTGGCAGATTGACAAGACCCTTTAATAATAAGGTGTACTTGAAGATGCCGACGCAAGTGATTAGAAAGAAACTCCTTGACTATGGTGCATTGGAGATAAAGATGCACAATGGAAAGGAGTTTTACAAGCCTAAGCACCGACCATATCTCATCAACAGTGATGACTTGGAAATCTTGGAAAGATACAATGCTGAAATAAGAGGTATCTATAACTTCTATTCAATAGCAAACAATTGTCATTCGCTTCATACATTCAAGTATATCATGGAGTATAGCATGTACAAAACCTATGCGTCCAAGTATAGAAGTTCTGTAGTGCAAATCTGCAAGAAATACAAGAAAGACGGAGTGTTCACAGTAAGCTATAAGAACAGAAAAGGACAAACCTTAAAGAGGCAGTTTTACCACGATGGGTTCAAGCGTAAGAAACAAGAATATGGAGATTGCTATGACAGATTACCTGTTCAATACTTTTACCACGGAACAAGTCTTATCGACAGATTAAAGGCAAACCGTTGTGAATTGTGTGGAAAGGAAAACGTAAAACTTGATATGCACCATGTGAGAAAACTCAAAGACCTTCAAGGAAAGGAAGATTGGGAACGCCACATGATTGCACGCAAGCGTAAGACGATAGCTTTATGTCGTAGCTGCCATAAGAAAGTCCATTACGGTAGTATAGACTGATAGAATTAATGGAGAGCCGGATACGCCGAAATGTGTAAGTCCGGTTCGGGGGCGAGCATTTGGAAACCTACCATAGTAATATGGCAAGGCGCTGGGTGCTTAGCCTACATCATCCAATTTTGTTCCCAGTCACGACTATCATCATCATGGAGCTGTTCATCAACAAGATGCGCCGCCTGAAAGGCATCCGTAAGATGATAGTGATAGAAGAAGCATGGAAAGCGATAGCTTCGGCAAACATGGCGTCCTATATCAAGTATCTCTATAAGACGGTCAGAAAGTTCTTCGGTGAGGCGGTTGTGGTAACCCAGGAAGTAGAGGACATCATATCCTCCGCTATCGTGAAGGACAGTATCATCAACAACTCAGACTGCAAGATACTCCTTGACCAGAGGAAGTTCATGAACAAGTTCGAGCAGATACAGTCATTGCTCGGATTGACGGAAAAGGAGAAGTCGCAGATTCTCTCCATCAACCAGTCCAACGACCCGTCACGTCTCTACAAGGAAGTATGGATAGGACTCGGAGGAACACAGTCGGCAGTATATGCCACAGAGGTGTCTACGCAGGAATATCTCGCCTATACGACAGAAGAAAGTGAGAAACTGGAGGTAAGGGCATTGGCGGAGAAACTCGGTGGCGACATGGAAGCCGCCATCCGACAGCTTGCTGAGGACAAACAAGAGAACAAATGAAATTCATTATCCACTTAATCCAAAAGTAAAATGAGAACAAAAGTAATCATGACAATCTGCCTGTTCCTGCTGATGGTGGGAAAGGCAAGCGCACAGTGGTCTGTCATAGATCCTACCAACATTGCGCAGAGTATCATAAACTCGTCCAACAACATCGTCCACACATCTTCGACGGCTCAGAACATGATCAACAACTGTGCGCCCGTATAGGCTGAATGAGTAAATGTAGCTATTGCAAGCTATTAGGTAAGTGTTCTTTGAAAAACCTATCATCGCCCGACTAATCTGAAAGAGAAATCGGACAGGGAGTGTAGCATGTCGGGATAAGCCATAAGTCAGTTAGTTACCAAACTGCGACTGAATGGTGCGATGAAAGTGATGGATATGAGGATAAAAACCGAATTGTTTGAATGATAGTCCAAGTGGTAAGTAATCAAACTGCAACGTAAGGTAACTGAACTCGTTGCACCGTAGCACTTTTGTTATGGAAGTTGTGTAGCAGAAGCAAGAACTTGGTACGGCACAATCGCAATAAGCGAGAAAGGGCGGAAGTCATATCCGACAATCCATCAGATGCAATGTTACTTATTTCAGTAAACGGGGATTGCCTAAATCAGAATGCCAGTTGTAAGGCTATGAGGTGTTAGCCCTCTGAATATCTGACAAGGCAACGGAGCCACCGTAGTAGTTTGAGCAAGGGAAAGCCTTGTACATGGCGAAGGGTGGCAGCTAACATTTATTAATACGATAAACGGAAAATGTGAGAGACATTATGAGAAATCCTGAAAGAGTATTAAACAGTCTGGCAGAACATAGCAAAGCGTCAAATTACAAGTTTGAAAGGCTTTATCGCATTCTGTTCAATAACGAGATGTTCTATGTCGCCTATCAGCGTATCAGTACGAACAAAGGTGGCATGACAGCAGGCATTGACGGTGCAACTACCGATGGAATGAGCCTGCCTCGTATTGAAAAGCTGATTGCTTCATTGAAAGATGAAAGCTATCAGCCACAACCTGCACGTAGGGTATATATACCTAAGAAGAACGGAAAAAAACGTCCCTTGGGAATACCTTCTGCGGATGATAAGTTAGTGCAAGAAGTGGTAAGAATGATTTTGGAAGCAATCTATGAGGGGCAATTTGAACAATCCTCTCATGGTTTTAGACCAAATCGCAGTTGCCATACAGCGTTAGCTCAAATCCAAAAGACATTTTGCGGTGCGAAATGGTTTGTCGAGGGTGACATCAAAGCTTTCTTTGACAACATCAACCATGATGTTCTAATAGAAATTTTGAAAGAGCGCATTACCGATGACAGATTTATTAGGTTAATCCGTAAATTGCTAAATGCAGGTTACATCGAAGATTGGAAATTTCATAGAACTTATAGCGGAACACCGCAAGGTGGTATCGTTAGTTCTTTGTTGGCAAACATCTATCTTGACAAACTGGACAAATATATGAAAGAATATATCCAAAACTTCGATAAGGGAAAGAATAGAAAACGAAATCCTGCCTCTTGTAAACTTGGCTACAAAAGACGCTGGATAGTTCACAAGCTACAAAAAGTTGTCAATGAGGACGAACGTGCCGAATTGATAGCAAGTTACAAAGCGAATAAGGCTCAAAGCCTCCTTGTTCCAAGCTGTGATGAAATGGATTCTAGCTATAAGCGACTCAAATACGTAAGATATGCTGATGATTTTCTAATCGGGGTAATTGGAAGCAAGGAAGATGCAAAGCGAATCAAAGAGGATGTAAAAGTATTTCTCGCAGATAAACTTGCGCTTGATTTGTCTGAGGAGAAAACTCTTATAACACACACCTCCAAAGCGGCAAAATTTCTCGGTTATGAGATAGATGTAACATCATCAAATACTGCACGCAGGAGTGTTAATGGAGTTATGCGCAGAGCCTTTAACAAGAGAGTACGACTTATGATTGGTAGAAATACCATTAAGAATAAGTTGCTTGAGGAACGTATGATAGAGATTAAAATCCACAATGGAAAAGAACAGTGGAAACCGAAGTCGAAAACAATACTTGTCCTCAATGACGACCTTGAAATACTCGACAGATACAATAGTATGATACGAGGCTTTGTAAATTACTATTCGCTTGCGAACAATAGCTATGTACTGAGTTCGTTCGGGTATATGTTAGAATATAGCATGTATAAAACCTTTGCACACAAATACCGTTCACGAGTGCCTGTAATTCTAAGGAAATACAAGAAGAATAAGCTGTTTACAGTCAAGTTCAAACTCAAAAACGGAAAGGAGAAAGAACGAACATTTTACCATGATGGGTATGGTAGAAAGGACCCGATGAAAAATGGGGGAATAGACCAATATCCAAACCTTATGATTTACGCCTGCCGAACAAGTCTTGCAGACAGGTTGAAAGCAGGAAAATGTGAATTGTGCGGAAAAGAGGGAACCATCCAAATGCACCATGTGCATAAACTTGGTGACCTTTCGGGGAAAGCGAATTGGGAAAAGTTTATGATTGCCCGAAGACGAAAGACCCTCGCACTCTGTGAAAGTTGTCATAAAAAGATACACTATGGTACGATTTAGACTGAATATGTTAGTGGAAAGCCGGATACGCGGGAACGTGTACGTCCGGTTTGGGGGCGAGTTTCTGAAAACCTCCCATAGCAATATGGAAAGGCGTTGGGAACTTAGCCTACTCAAGGAGACCGTGAAGATTTACGAGCAGGGCAAGAAGTACTACGATGCACTGAAGTCGGTGAACAACCTCGTCAAGGACGCACGCAAGGTGCAGCAGACCATCCTCATGGTGGGTGACATCACGGACATCTACATCAACAACTACCAGAAGATGATGCACGATGACAATTTCTCCGTGGAGGAACTCCTCCGCCATCGGCTTCGGTTATACCAAACTGCTGGAGGAAAGCAACGATGTGCTGACGGAGTTGAAGAACGTGGTGAACATCACGACCCTTTCCATGACGGACAAGGAACGAATGGACGTGGTGGAACGCTGCTATTCAAAGATGAAGCGTTATCGCAATCTCGTGAGCTATTATACCAACAAGAACATTTCCGTGAGTTATCTGCGTGCCAAGAAGAAAAACGACCTCGACCGCATCATGGGACTCTACGGCAAGTCAAACGAGAAATACTGGTAGCCTATGGATTTCGAGAATCTTCACCAGATACTGCGCTCCCTGTATGACGAGATGATGCCGCTGTGTTCCGACATGTCGGACATTGCCAAGGGACTTGCAGGACTTGGGGCGCTGTTCTATGTTGCCCTGAGAGTTTGGCAGTCATTGTCAAGGGCAGAGCCGATAGACGTGTTTCCGCTGCTCCGTCCGTTTGCCATCGGACTTGCCATCATGTTCTTCCCGACCATCGTGCTCGGTACGCTCAACAGCGTGATGAGTCCCATAGTGCAAGGTACACATTCCATGCTGGAGACACAGACCTTCGACATGAACGAGTACCGGGCGCAGAAAGACAAGTTGGAATATGAGGCGATGAAACGCAATCCCGAAACTGCATACCTTGTGAGCAACGAGGAGTTTGACAAGCAGCTTGACGAACTCGGATAGTGCGCTGTCATCGCAATATATTCTGTGACAATAATTATATGAATAATACGTTAAATAATTATATATATGCAAGAAAGTGAAAATAAATCATTATCTTTGCACCCAAAAAGAATTTTGTATGGATATAAATCGTTTAAAATTGGTACTTGTTGAAAAGAAAAAGACAAGTAAATGGTTATCAGAGGAGTTAAATGTAAACCCTTCTACAGTTTCTAAGTGGTGTACAAACTCATCACAACCTCCATTAGAAACATTAATACAGATAGCACAACTTTTAAAGGTTGATGTTAAAGAATTGATTTGTATGCCAAATAACAACAAGTAAAAAATTAAGATGACAAAAACAGATAAAAGAATTTCCTTGTTTGACTTTTGTAAAAAACGAGCAGACAAGGTTCAAATCTATGGTGAAGAGACACTTGATGAAGATGGAAAGATTATTCCATTTATAGATCAAGCGGCTTTAATAACACACTATTTACAGTTAAGAAAAAGAAACGTAGATATGCCTTACGCACAACAAGCAGAGGGCATATTAAATTTATGGTACGAGTTTGTCAAGGGGGAACAACAGAAGAAAACAAATGATTTTGGCTTTGTCGGGGAATCTTCTGCAGCAATTCAAGGCTATTTGTTTCCTGACTTGTTTCAAGCACCCTTTCAAGCACCAACGCATCCAAAGTTTACATTTATAGATTTGTTTGCTGGTATTGGTGGTTTTAGAATGGCATTCCAAAATTTGGGCGGAGAATGTGTCTTTTCATCGGAATGGGATGAACAAGCAAAAAAAACCTATTATGCAAATTATGGTGATGTACCTTTTGGGGATATTACGAAAGAAAGCACAAAGAACAAAATTCCTAAAGGGTTTGATATTCTTTGTGCGGGATTTCCATGTCAAGCGTTCTCCCTTGCAGGAAAACGTTTAGGTTTTGAAGAAACAAGAGGTACGCTGTTCTTTGATGTCGCCGAAATACTCCGCAGGTATCAGCCTAAAGCATTCTTTCTTGAAAATGTAAAGGGACTTGTCAGTCACGATAAAGGTAGGACATTCAAAACTATATTAAATACCTTAGATGAAGTTGGTTATGTAGTTCCGAATCCAGAGATAGTTAACGCCATGTACTTTGGTGTTCCACAACATCGTGAAAGAATTTATATAGTAGGCTTCAGAAAAGACCTTGGAATAAAGAAAGAAGACTTTTCCTATCCTGCTCAAAAGGAAGTCACAAAGAAATGGATTGATGTCAGAGAAGAAAAACCTGTACCAGCAAAGTATTATCTTTCTACGACATACATTGACACCCTCATACGTCATAAGGCTCGTCATGAAGCGAAAGGACATGGTTTCGGTTATGACATAATTCCAAATGATGGTATAGCACATGCAATTGTTGTGGGCGGCATGGGCAGAGAGTGCAATTTGGTTATAGATTTTCGTCAAAAGGATTTAACTCCAACAACGAGAATTAAAGGTGAAGTGAACAAACAAGGTTGGCGTAAAATGACACCAAGAGAATGGGCGCGTTTACAAGGCTATCCTGACAATTTTAAAATAGTTGTGGCTGATGCTTCAGCATATAAACAGTTCGGTAATAGTGTTGCTGTTCCTGCAATTCAAGCTACGGCAAACCAATTACTTAAAACATTAAGAGATTATGGCTATATCGGGAAATAAAGGCGAATGGAGTGAGATATATACTCTATTCAAACTTTTAGGAGAAGGTAAAGTTCATGCAGGTGATGCCGACATGAACAAGTTGGATTTGTACTATCCAATTCTCAATATAATTCGTGAGGAAAGTAAAAAATACGAGTACAAGCCAGATGTTGATCAACATATTGTCGTTATTGACGAAAATGGCAACGAGTTCACAAGAATATCAATGAACAAATTTTTGGAGGAGTCTTCAAAATTGCTTACAGAGATAAAGAACGCAAATGACCGTGCTTTTGCAATACCTTCCACTGAATCATTTATGGAAGAAATTGGTTGCTCAAAATTGAAAGCACCGTCAAAAGATAAGGCAGATATTCATATCGTCATTCATGATTTGCGCACAAATATGAAGCCATTATTGGGATTCAGTATCAAGTCGCAACTCGGAAGTGCGTCAACTCTTCTCAATGCAGGAACTCCAACCAATATTACATATAAACTTGTTGGCTTGGAATTAAGTAACGAAGATATTGATGACATCAATGCTGTAAAGGGGCATCTTCCACGAATGCAAGCGATATTTGACAAAGGTTGTACTTTGGAATATAATGACATTGAACATCCTGTGTTTAAGAATAACCTCCTCTTTTTGGATTGTTGTATGCCACAATTCATTGCCGATTGCTTAAAGGAAGATAGCAATCCAGGCTCAACATCTTCAATAAAAGATTGTGTTGCAGAGGTCGCAAAACAAAATCCATTTGGCTTCAGTGGTTCAAATATAGAAGCATTCTATGCTCATAAAATGAAAGTTTTGCTTCTTGATGCAGCTTTGGGTATGACTCCTGCCAAAGAATGGACTGGAATATATGATGCCAATGGTGGTTATCTTATTGTAAGAAAAGACGGGGAGATTGTTTGTTATCACTTTTATAATAGAAATGATGTGGAGGATTATCTTTACAATAACACTCGCTTTGAACGAGCGAGTAGAGACCGCTATCATTTCGGCAAATTATACAGAGGTACAGATGAGCACGTTTACATTAAGTTGAATTTACAAATTAGATTCAAGAAATAGTTTTGCATATGACGGTAAAAGATTCACTCAAGGCAGAAATCTTTGATTGTAGATTCCATGCGGATTGTATGTCATTGTTGGTTAAGAAATACAGGAAATATGACAAGGTCTTAAATGTTGTATTGGCAATAACTTCATCTGGAAGTATTGCGAGCTGGGCCATATGGAAGCAATATGCTTTTATTTGGGGATTTTTAATAGCACTATCACAACTAATCACGGCATTAAAGCCTCTATTTCCATTTCATAAGCATGTGCATACTCTGAATTTGCGATGTTACAAACAAGAACTTCTGTTTTTAGAGTTGATAGAGATATGGAGCAACTTCAATGATAAGAGTGAAAGTTCAGATGATGTCAAGCGACATTTGAATTATCTCAAAAAACAAATTAATGAAAATGAATTTTTTGACGATGATGATGGATTTGAATTTTCGCAAAAGCTACAAGACATAGCAAAACTGATGACAGTTGACACATTGAAAACAAAATATAAAATAAATTAGAATATGGACAACAACAAAACAAACAATACGCCAATAAGGCGTACAGAAGTGCATCCTGAAAAAAATGGAGCGCAAGGTGAAAAGAAACTTCCAAGTTTTCATTATCCCACTACACCACCAAAGAAAAAATAATTGTTTATGAAAAGTCAATGTTGCTATAACAAATATCAAGCAACATTGACTTTTATTTTATCAGCCTTCAATTTCATCACCGTCACCCGATGATGAAGAACCGCCTCCATTTGGCTTTGAGCTACCGCCCGATGGCTTATTGCCATTATCGGGAGTTGTTGCCGACGAACCGCCCGAAGTGGATGGTGCTTTGACTTTTTGCCCAATAACTTCACGCTTGTAATGAGTAATTTCAGTGTTCACATAGTCAATGAAAGCCGTATAATCCTTTTCACCAAAGACGAGTGCAAGGGCGTTTACCATTTTTACCAAAGCACGATAAGCGTCATCACTTACTGTACGAGCAGTTTTTAATGCTCCAACAGTTATACCTATTTTCTCGTTTGTGCGCTGCAAGGTAAGAGTTCTTACACGCTCGTTTGCTTCTTTCAAGTTGGTAACGAATGCTGTTAAGCCCAACTTTGCTACCTGTGCAGCGTACTTATCTTCAAGGTCGGAAATGAAGTTGACCAAAAGACCTGTCTCTTTGTCAAGTTGGTCGGCAGTATTAATCTTGTAGTCCTTGATGTGCTGGGAAAGAATCTTTGCAGCCTGTGCCATGTCTGCAATAGGCATGGCGAGGAAGCCTTCAACTGCTTTCTTGTAGCCGGCATAAAGTGCATCACGGTCGCTGTCTGCCTTGGCTATCTCATCAGTCAAGAGACTTTTCTGTGAAATCTTCAAGGCTTCGTCCTCTGCGCTGACGGCAGTCTTGAAATTACTGACTAGTTCCGAAGCTTTTTCTTTGACGGCAGTGTCTGCTTCGGCACGTGCAAGAATGTTACTTACAAACGTGAAATGCGCACCGTTATTCATGCGCTGGATGTTGATGTCGTAAATCTCTTTCATGATGTTAAGGATTTAAATTTGACAAATCGTTTTGTGCATCGTCGGATTTCTCCGATTGCAATTGCTAAGATATAAAAATAAACGAGAAAACGGCAACCTTATTGCGAAAAATTGGCAATCTTACGAGAAAAAGATGGTTTTTGACTATTGAAATCTGTTTCGCTACTCGTTTTTGGGGATTTTTGGTACAAGAAGTAACAAGAGATAGTAATCAACAGGGGATTTTATATTTTGTGGACAAAGAAACTTGAATCAAAACCTCCAACAGCTCTTAAAAGTAACCATTGATTGCAATCAACAGTCCCAACGACATATAAAAGTAGGTGTTGATCGCAATCAATGGCTTCAATGAAGCCAAAAGTGGCTGGTGATTGTAATCAATACCTCCAACCGACATCAAAAGTAGAAATATTTTCTAATCAACGGCTTAACGACATTCAAAAGTAGCTGTTGATTGCAATCAAGCCTATGGGCATCGAAATCCGCTGCGAGTTGAAGGCGGAGGGAAAGTTTGACGGCACCATCTATACCATCCGCTATTTTCAGCATGACGGAAAAGGTTCGCTGAGAATGGAGAACGGAACGGTGTTCCAGCCAAACGACCGCTATCTGTTGGAGAACGAGAAGTTCCGTCTTTACTATACCTCGGCAAGTACGGAGACACAGACGATGACCGTGGTGGTAGAGGACAACTTCGGCAAGTCATACGAAATGGAGTTCAGTTTCAACGATACTGATGAGGAGGAAGAGTTTGCGAGAAGTGCCAACAAACTCGGTAGCGTATGAGGTTGATGATATTGTTAGCCTTGCTTCTTGTGTCGGGCAGCTTGTCTGCCCAGACGCAAGGGGCGATAAAGCGAGTTTGTCATGTGTCACGTTTTGAGTTGGCTGTCGCCTGCATCAAGAAGTACGAGGGTCTGCACGGACCGAAGCACCATCCTTATGTCGGATATGGGCACAAGCTGTTGCCTGGCGAGCGGTTTTCTCCAAAAATGACGGAGCGGCAAGCCGATGCCTTGCTGCGCTCTGACCTCAGAAAGCTCTGCGCCATGTTCCGTGGCTTCGGTCGTGACTCACTGCTCTTGGCTACACTTGCCTACAATGTGGGGTGTGGAAAGGTGATGAAAAGCCGGATGTATGCCAAGATGCGAAGTGGCAACAGAAACATCTATCGTGATTATGTGGACTTCAAAAGGTGGAACGGAAAGATAGTGCCTTCCATCGAGCGAAGAAGAAAAATGGAGTATCTGCTCTTGTTTACTCCATAGAATAAGGTTTTATAAAATAGGACAGTCCTTTTGATTGGGGGCTGTCCTTTGTTCTTTGCAAGCATCGCAGATAAGGGCAAGACGGTTTCTTTTGATAAAATAGGCTGCACCTCGGCAATTGAAGCAAGCTTCATTGCGCTCGGTTTGCACTATTTTTGCCACTTTCTTTTCCGCTCCTCGGCTCATGATTCCTAAGACATCACCAAATTTTTGAGAGCTTTTTTGTGTTAAAATAAGCAAAATAGCCCCCAGAAAGCATATAGTCATACCTACCCCTGTAGCAGAAGAAGACATTTTTGACTTTTCTGTTACAAAAAAAACGATACGGAACTCTTTCTTTTAATAGCTTTTTGCTCGATTCCTAATTAGTTATCCGTATCTGTCCTCACAAGACTATAAGAGACAATGGTACATTGTCATAGTTCACTTGCTTTGGACTTTTCAATATGTAAGTTCTTTCTGTCGTCAGAGGTGTTCAACACTTCCCATTTTCTCTTTTGCTTGCCTATGGCAAACATTCTGCAAATGAGCTTAAACTTGACGGCATTCAATGCCTTACGCTTAGTATCAGAATCTTTTCTGCCTCCTAACTTTCGATTATAAAACATTTGCATTTCCACATCGTACTCAACAGCTCTCAATGCCGCCATAGACAGGTCAGCTTTCACTTGACCGTTACAGTGTGCGGAAGGTCGGGCACGCCATTTCACACTGGTACCAGAAGTGTGACTGCATGGAGCTACGCCAACATATCTCGCATATTGCCGAGCTGTGTCAAAAGCGGTAAAGTTTCGTGTGATGGCAATTATGTTTGTTGCATTGACAAAACCAATTCCTGGTATCGTCAACAGATTCTGAAAAGTGTCAAAGACATCTTCCTCCTTGGACATTAATTCACACTCTTCCTGATCTATCTTCTCAATGTCATGATTGAGCTTTTTAATGTAGCTCTCATACATGGCAGAATCCTCTTTCGTTTCAAACATCTGCATTCGGTTCATAAAGTTTGTCCGTTGCTCCACAAGGAACTTACGCTCATTGACAAGTTGCTTCAATTGTTGCATAGCCTTGCTTGGCAACTTGTATGGCTTGGCACATTCCGTGCCATCATAACGATAGAGGAAGTCAGCTATCTTTGCAGAGTCATTCTTGTCTCGCTTATCTATTGTCCCCATAGGATGATGTTTTACTATACGTGTACTAAGCATACAGAAAGAGTAATTCTTGGACGTGAGGAATTTTTCCAAGTCCAAGGAGTAGCAACCTGTAAATTCCATGCCAAACAGGGCTTGGGAAAGTACCACACGGCTCTTTTTGAGCCATGAGCACATATCGCCAAATCCCTTGCGAGTGTTGTTGAACACCTCATGAGGGAACATTTTGATGTTGGTGTCCTCACGAAATATAGATACATCTATGACATTTTTAGAGATGTCAATGCCTACAAATGATTTATTTTTCATATCTTTGCACCGCTTTACGAAAGGAACTCTCTATGTCAGGATAAGCCAAATCTTTTAAAAGCTGGGACGGACAGCTAATTCCCTAAAAGGCACTGAGTCTGACATTTCGGGCAGAGGAGACTATATCAAGGGAAAGGGCTTTGCCTAAGATTAAAAAGTTCACTACCTCTGTCTGGAGTTCCTTCCTTTTGAGGATTCCTCGCAAAGGTAGTGCCAAAAGCAACCAAGAGACTCTATCATGGTATAGTGATGGTCTTAAAACACTGTTAGTTCACTCCTGGTTGCTTGTTTTTCCCATTTCGATAATTGTCCGTCTCCACATACGGAGTACCTCGTTTTATAACGGCAAACATACGGAGTATCATCTTAAACTTGATTGCATTAAACACTATTCCACTGCATTTCTCCTTTCTCTTGCGTTCCCAGTAATCTCTGATGTTCGGAATGTGCTGCATGCAAACCAAACAGGCAATGGACAAATCTGCCTTTGCCTGTTTAAAACCTTTCTTAGAGACTGACGAGCCTTTTCTCACAGATGTACCAGATTCTTTCTTGAAAGGAGCGACACCAATATAGCAAGCGTATTTACGTGGGTTATCTATTGCCATGAAGTTTTCGGTCAAGACAATGGTTTCAAGTGCGACAACACGCCCAATACCAGGTATTGATGTCAGCAGGGAAAAGTTCTTGCTGATGTCCGCATCTTCTTTTATGTACATGTCAATTTCATTGTCTATGCCTTTAAGTGCATCATTGAGCGTTTTAAGTTGCCCATTCTTACGTTCCACAGACAAATCTGTGTCATACGCACATATATCATGAAGCTGCTGCTTGTAAAGGACTGACTGCTTGACTGTCTGCTTGCGTTCCGCCAAAAGCCTCTTCAACTTAAAATATACAGGAGAAGGAAGTTTTGATGGGTTGCGAAGAATCTTTCTGTGGTTCTGCTCACAGTAAATGGCTATGCGGAAAGAATCAAGCTCGTCAGTCTTGATGCGGTCGAGCGAACGCAGTCCATCATCCAAGTCTGGCTCAAAGCGATGCATCTTGCGAGGTTCCACCATCCTATAAATATAATGTTTCTCTTCCAACCACAGTCTAAAGTTTTGGGTGTAAAGTCCTGTATATTCCATACAGAACAAGACTATATCAAACCCCTTGCTTACCTTTGCCACCCATGAACCAATTTTCTTGAAACCTGCATTGTTGTTGCTCACCTTTATATGGGCTTTCTTCCAATCAATGCTTTCTCCGTCATAATAAGCAAGGTCGAGAGTCTGCTTTGAGACATCCACGCCTATGTAAAGTTCTTTATCCATAATTTTGACATTTAATAGTTAAATGGAATCAAGAAAGTTGGCTGGATTATATAAGGACTATGACATGAGAAAGGGCATACCTTGAAAGAAAGATAGTTCACCTTAACACCCATTAACCAAATATCCTAACTTGATTCCTGGGTGCAAAGGTAAAAGAAAGAAAGTGGCGGAACGAATTTTCATCGCTCCGCCGATATGGATTTCATGTCGT
>ERZ1034928.463-NODE-463-length-18896-cov-4.260230_pt1 | contig 18896 bp, 19 predicted proteins | sample MGYA00520627_ERZ1034928 | MGnify/ENA primary metagenome ERZ1034928 (study PRJEB33766, sample SAMN09781755) | gut metagenome | biome: gut microbiome | host: Homo sapiens | place: Madagascar | study: EMG produced TPA metagenomics assembly of the PRJNA485056 data set... | reverse complement strand
TTTAGCTTCAGGACAAACAACCACAACAACTGAACAGCTTAAGATGCAACAAATAAACAAGTATTTGATAGATGAAGGTCTTTCATATGTACTTGACAATGAAGCAACAAGAGCTATTCAAGAACATATGTGGGATGAACAACTTGCAAGACAGATGACCGAAGCTGAATACGCTGTTAACTTGCAAGGCTCTGCGCTTGATTACTTAGAAAGTATAGTACATACTATATCTAATTTAATGAAGCTGTTGATTCCTGGATATGCGATTGCTAAAGGGATATCAAATCTTGAGAAGACCGCTAAAGACGCTGTCCAAAAGCGTGCAGAGGTTGCTGCAATTTTAGCTGCATCTAATGTAGGGTCTCCTAATCTAAAAACATTTACGCAATTAACTACACCTGGTATAAAATCAATGTTTACAGATAGTTTAATTGCAAGTATGGTTAAACTTAAGTTACCTTATCTAGGAATCAGCAAACAGAGATCTGTTTCTTCTTCATACAGATGGGGTACTATAAGCAAATCACAAGCAGCAGCAATACAAGGACATGTAGCATCGCCTTATACATTTACAGACACATCTGTAGCAAGTGGAACATCATTATCATCTTCTGCTGCAAGTTCTGCAAGAGTAGAAAAAATGCTTGCTACTATGGAGTCCATGGCAAGCGCACAGAATAAAGATAAATCATATAAATATTCTTATTCTGATTGGGCTAAAACAGCAAGACGATATGGTATATCTAATTTAGATGAAGCATTAGAATCTGCTGGATATTCTACATCAGATGTAAAATATCAATACGAACAATATCAAACATTATCTGCAGCAAAACAGCAGCAAGAACGCTTAGAAAAAGAAGAAGAAACTTGGGATATGTTATTAACAAATGTACCTGATATTGATACATTGATAAAAAACAGTATAGTTCCTAAGTTAGAATCAATAGGTGTTGATCTCAATAAGTTCTTAACACAATGGATAAACTATTATGTTAAACATACAGCATATTTAGAAGCAACCAGATATAAGAGTTCAGATTATGATAAGATCCGGAAGAAAGAAAAGAAAGGTTCAGACTCTATAGTTGCTAAACTTGCAAATACATTAACAAGTAACTTAGTAGATATAAAAGACCCAACAGTTCAGACAAATGTTTTACTTGCAGAGATGCTGAAAGTATTAACTACCATAATGCAGCAGAACAACAATAAAACAACAAGCACAGAACTTGCAGATTCTTTGAAAGGTCTGTCATTAGGGTTACTTAAATAACACCTATTATATAAATAACCGCTACAGAAACATTCTATACAGAGGAGTTAATCAATGAACTTCAAAACATTTAGTGTAAATACTACTAATATATTTCCTATTGCTAACACCACAAAAGGTGGTCAGCTTGTAACAGAATTCAATCTAAAATCAAGAGAAAGTGTTGCAACAGACCCTAATGTGAAATATACATATGGTCCTTCATATACACATGGACAAGATGATTTTGCAATAGGAACAGCAACAGACTCTGAAACAGGAGCCAGCATATCTACAACAGTATTGCAGATAAGTCCAGGAAGATGTGTTCTAAATGGGCATTTTGTTGAAAACTTAGTCGATATGCAAATTGATATTGTTCAAGCAAATGCGCAAGCAAAGAAATTAGGACAGTCACTTATTCAAGGAGTTTGCTGCGTAGGGCTTAAAGCAATGTACAGCACAGAAGTAAACATTGCAGGTAGCTTGCAAGCAGAGAATAATGATACAGATTTGTATGAAGGTGTTCAGGTAGTTATTCTTCCTGTTGCTGAATTCAAACTTCCATCAGATGTACCTGATAATCAAAATGAAGTAACAGCACATCTTAAACTAGGTACATTCACTTACAACAATGGTATCATAAAATCATCTATATCGCAGAATACAGATAAGATAAAAAATATTGACGGTTCTCGTATATACAACATTGATTCATTATTATCAAAACAATATATCTCTAAAGCAAACTTAGACCCACATAAACTATATACATTTGCAACAAAGAATGTTGATGATTCAAGTGACTTACAAGACACTTGGTGCGATTCTACAGATTCATTGATGGTTTGGGACTCTTCTCCGCAAGAAGAAAAACTAACAAAAACATCTAACAATCCGAAAGAAGCGTCATTTAAGATTGATAGCTCAACAGAACAGATAAAACTTGTTGTTCCTCATAAACAAATAGATGGTATGAGGAATACACACGGAGAAGCAACATATTATGTTCCCAAAACATTAAACATTCCTGTTGCAGATTATGACAATTCTACTCCAGGTACAGTTAGTTCTTCGTTTATCAAAACAATAAAGAAAATAGACGATAAAGTTAAGAATTTATATAGTAATAACAAAGAAAAAGTAACACAAGGAAATTTAATTGGTGTTATAAATGTATTGGATGCAGATAACTCATTGCCTACAATCAATAAATCATGGGCAATTGGTGATTATATCTTAGTAGTACAAGACACATTAGTTGGATCTTCTGCAGATTCAGAAAGAGATCCTTCTACAATGTACATAGTGACACCTGGATATGTTAAAACAGTTAAATACATTGCAGACCCTTCTTCATTATCAGGTATGTGCGTTGGAACAGTTTCAGGTACAGATCCTGTAGAGACGACAAACAAACCTAGTTACTTCGATTTCAGTATAGAAGAGTACAGAGGAATTCCAAATAAAGATTACTTAGTCTATGTATATGTTAATCCAGAGACCAATGGAAGCACTAAGTTTTATTATCAAATTGCAACTTCTTCTGGGAATGATTGGAGTGAGCCTATTATGCTTACTGCTTCAATTCCGTATGCAACAGAAGATCTAGTTGGTGGATTCAAAAATGTACCAGATGACGCAATAGACGAAGGATATATCAAGATTGATGAAAACGGACACTTAGTTCTACTTGACTACAGTCTACTTCGTTCTGGTACACTTGCATATCAGCTTGGAGAAGATTATACATCTCCTTCAGGTATTACAAATGAAGCCATACAAGATGAATTAAACGATTATGTAAACGACAGAGTTGCATTTGCTAACTTAGAACAGCGAGCGAAAAAAGGTGCTTCTGCAAATATAATTGATATTACTTTGAACTTAAGTAAAGAAGAGGAAGAATCAGAAATAACTATACAAAACATTGATTCTAGGTTCAATACTTGTGTTTATCTTCATATAGCAGGAACAGAAGTTGACAGTAATACTATTATAAACATAGTAAATTGTGAAAAGATAAGAATAGATAGTAACATTGGCGGAGTTAATGGGAACAAGCCGAAAGTAAATCTCTATAATTCTTGTTTATATTATGATTCAGGTGTACTTGGTACATTGAACAGCATTTCAGGATTGAGTCTGTGGTATGAAAAGTATGAAAACACAGATCCTGATATTCTAGTAAACAATATGACTGTACAAGCTGTAAATAGCCCTATCATTGCTGAATCAACAGATTTCTGGGCAACAGATACTCCAAATGATAACCATTTTAGATATGCTTTACAAAGTGTAACTTATGGAAAAGATGGAAATATAATCGGATTTGGTATATACATAAATAATTCAACTACATCGAACATCATGGACGGTAGGTCTATATATGTATCTGATTTCACCATTCCTCAAGGGTCTGCTCTAACATATCCAGAAAACAGAGTAACTAACAAATTGAAGATATCCGGAGCATTTGTAACATCCTATGCAACAACACTTGAAGATGGAACAACAGGATATCAGGTAATTGAAACAATGTTCTCTGCAGTAACTGGTACATATGACGGAGAGTCTATTGAAAAGGGAGTTATTTCGTTCAGCGTAAATGCAAATAAAGTGTATGGTACAGTTTATGGTATAACTCCAGGAGATCCAATAGATGCTTGGGACTCTGGTGCATATCATGTATTTACAGGAGGGGCATTGAACTAAGATGTCATTTACAAAAGATTTAGTTAAAATACATCTGATAAATGAAGGTTACTTGCCTAACTATCCATATCATCTAATATCAGATGAGGAAATGTGTGATGCGTTCATAAATGAAGATGAAGGGTACTTCTTTGATGAGTACCCTCTTCTCTCTGATAAAGAGGAAACATCTAATGCATATAAAGATTTAGTAAATGTAATCAAATATTTCATAAAAGAATTGAAGTTATCAAAACAGGATAGTTATGAGCTTCCAAATTGGATATACTCTTATATGTTAGGGAGAGTAATAAGTGTAAATTCAGACATACTCGACATACACGATTTGATCTATCCATTAGGTGTAGATAATATAGAGGATATATTTGATGCAAGATGTGAAGATAGGTGTCTAGAGATAAGTAAACTTCAAGTATCTGTCATGGAAACATATAAATTGAAAGACTCTTCTGGAAACTATATCTTAGGAGCCGATGGTAATCCATTAACAAATAGACCTCCGACGATCTTTGGAGAACCTCATATAATAAAGTACATAAGAGTGAACATCCTCTAAGAAAGGCAGAGATAATGTATGCAATTTTTATCTATATCTGATAACACTACATTATCACAATTGAATAGTTTAGTAGGGCATGAAAATACAGATGCTATATTGAATGTTAATGGGTTGAAAAGAAATCCAAAAGTAGGCAAACAACTTATTGATAAAGCTAATAGCATAATAAATTCAGAAACTGTTAAACCTGTAAATTGGCAGAAAAAATTATCTGTCCTTAATACATTTACAGGTGATTCTGATATATATGAGTATGCATCATTATTAGGTTCAGATGGTTGGAAAGTATTATCTACTATAAACACATTTCCAAGTATGTTAAGGATACCTGAATCAATAACACTTCCAGATAACTTTCAGATACTAGGAAACAAACAGCCTGTGTCTAGAGATGTATATGAAAAAGTAAGAAATTATTTGATAGAAGACCCTCATGAAATCGATCCAAAAATATTCAACACATTTCAGAATGTTTCTAATTCTAGTATACTTGGATATGATGTAGGTAAAAATCCAATTGACTGGTTCAACCTACCTTGGGGCAAAATATCATTGTATTCTTCTATAAATAATGAATATGTAGAGTTCCCAGTATATCCAGAAATTATCAGTGATGGCGTAAGTGCTACATATGATACAATGCCTGATATGATTTATCAATATGAACCATGGCAAACCTATCAAAGTTCAGGACCTCGAACAATAACATATGAATTTCATATGCATAGAGATATGTGGTCTGGTAATCATAATGATGGTAGATGTTATGATTTAGTTAATTTCTGTAAAGCACAATGTTATGCAGAATACAATGGTGCTGCAGTGAATACATCTACATGCACAATGTACATATCTGGCAAAGCTCATCTTTCTGGTATTGTTACACAAGTAGAGGAAGATTGGGGAGGCCCATTAGGTCATGATGGATGGTATTTAGAACTAACATTTAGAATAACAATGACAGAAGTATCTCAGAAAGCATTGAATTATCAAAGTGTAAGAAATGAAAGGACAACATATTCAATATGAGTTATGTAAAGCCTATATACTATAACACATTAGATCCTTACATTCAAATTGAACATGAAGGTATTCAATATACAACATGTAGAGATTTTAATCATATAAGCAGATACAAAGGGCTTCGTCAAATAATACACTGCCCTGATACATCAAGATATATATCACTAGAAACACCTAATTCTATTTCTATAAATAACCTTGATTTCGATTACTATGAGGTTCCAAAATCAGAAGAAAACAGATTAGATATAATTGCAAATAAATTCTTAGGCTCTCCACAGTATAGTTGGGTCATAAGTTACATAAATGGAATAGAGGACGGATTTACAGTACGAGAAGGACAGAAGATAAAGATAATCAGAAGTTTTACAGATTTATTCAATAAAGGTGAGATACTTGCAACAATATCTGCACTTACATTGAATCTAGGATCTGAGTAAATACAGATGAAAGGAGATTAGGTATGAAGAAACAACCATTTGTTACATTTGTTTTGGCCGGTGTGTCTCTCACAGACTTCGGCTGGAAAATACCATCTCCGTTTTCTTCTCTAGAATTAACAAACAGTGAAATATCTTCGATGACAAGCTGGACATTGAATTGTACAGTATCAGGAGATTCAGATAAACAAGTCAATGTAGCTTCATTTGAAGCATTACTTTATAGCGCAGCACAAGCAGCATCTTCCAATCCAAATACAGCTGGTATTCCTGTTTCTTTCAATTTTGGATGGTTAGATGATGATGGAAATGTAGTCGAGTATCTATCATATCAAGGATTTTCAATAAACTTTGATGTAAGTGTGTCTGGTAGATATATGAACTACACTATGAAAGGATACGCTTCTACTGTTGTTCAGAGCAGTATGCCTGTACTTAGAATACCTGCAATAACAGGAATAGTCCAACCGTCTGCTATAGTAGAATCTCTTGCAAAGTCAATAAAAGCAACTTCATATTATCAATTAGACATTGATCACAATGATGCTCCAACACTTGTTAATCATAATGCACTTACAACATCATTTAACAGGTATGTTAGAGGTACATTCGCACCTACAGACGATTACGATAACTTCCCTGGACTTTTACCGTTAAGTAAATCATATAGCGGATCCAGAGATGCAGCTGGGCTGAAATATCCTTTCAAGAAATTAAGTCAAGTAATGAATAATTTGAAATCAAGCCCTCTTTCTAATTTCTTGAAACAAAGTAATACAGATACTACACCACAATGTTCATCATTTTCTTATTGGGTAGATGAACCAACAATGAATAAGCCAGGTGTAATACATTACAAAAGCAATGCTAATCTGTTAACAAAACAAAGCGGTCAAGTATTACAATATGGTACAGCAGATACAAATATATTATCAATTTCAGGTTCATATAATGGTGTAGCATATAATATGACTGATATGAATTTTACTCAACTTGGTTTTGCTGTAGATGGTAGCGGTAATACAATTATGAAAGGCGCAGAAGTTGTCAATAGCTGGAGTTCCTCTCTTGCAGATACATTTCAAACTTCTAACATAATCAATGATGTAAATGCACTTGCATCTCAGTTCAGCGGGGATTTTTCTGTTGAAATTCCAGGCTCGCTTAAAGTATATGAAGTAGCTCAACCTATATCTTTAATTGTACTTTCAGGAAATACATTATCTCCTATATCAGGGATATACAACATTGTATCTGTAACACATAGGCTGTCAAATACATTTATTACAACATTAAAGATACAAAGACTTGTAATGAGTTCTGCAAATACAACAGCAAGCTATCAAGGAATATATGTATCTGGTTCAAGCAAATATCCTAGAAGCTCGTTTACTCCTACATCTAATATAAAATCACCTTATTCTGTAGATCTAGGGATAATGTACCCAACATTCGAGCACATGCAAATTTCGTTATAAATATTATGGAACAAAATATATTTAAGACCATTAAATATTCACCACTAACAAAATCAAAATTAAATATATTGATACCATATATAGACGACAATACATCTGATCTGTATAAGAAGTATAAAATGTACAACACTGGTGTTTATGCTTATTCTGATTCAACAAAGAATGTTTACAGCGTAGCTTCCGGTGTTGTTCTATTTATAGTTAAGTCATACGATAATAAATTATCAATAATAATACAATTTGACGCAGATGTATGTTTCATATACTCAGGAATAACAAAAACAAATCTTTCAGAGAATGATGTAGTAAACCAAGGTCAGGTAATAGGACAATATTCCGATAGATTTCAATTTCAATATTTGAAAAGAAACTATATTTCTACTAACAACCAAAATATAAATGTTGGAACATCATATATCTACAACATGAGTTATTTTCAACTTGATCCTATTGATTTCGTGGAAGGTAAAAAAGATCTAGATGAAGAAAGCATAATAAGTGAATCAGAAGTAAATCCTCTTTTAGAAACAGATTTCGGTGAAGGATAATGGCAGCGTACAAAGTAGTTATAGGTCCAAAAACATTTACACTTAGAATAGATACAGACGGTGCAAGCAAAAATTATGGATCTACAAGTCATCAAAGTCAAACATCATTTACATTTAATGGTAAATCAATAGCAGCAGATAAAGTTCCTTTCATAGTTAAACCTATATCTGATAGAAGTACGAAAATGGGGCAATGCGCTGTTTTAATTGATAATAATAAACATACTAACACTTATTGTATAATAGGCGACGCTGGTCCATCTGCTAATGGATGGGGAGAGGTTTCACTTAAAGCTGCGTGGAACTTAGGTTATTCTGAAAAACAAGCAAATGGATCAAGAGGACCTCGTTCTAATTTTACAATCATTGTATTTACAGATAGTGTACCTAAATGGAACAGCAAAAAAGATCTTAATTCTCAAATAGAGGCAGAATGCAAGAAACGATGTGAAACATATAAACAAGTAGTACAGACTTACACAGCTAAATCTGCACATAATGCTTCATCAGGAGATTCTTCTGATCCTTCTATAGTTGTTACTACAGGTACATATAAAGAATCACAACAACTTGTTAATCTAGATGTGGTCAAACAGTATCTGATAACAATAAATAGAAATACTGATGTTAGTAAGTTGAATTTCAGTAAGCTCAAAAAAGAAGATGTTGTTGGTGCAATGGTAGAAGCTGGATACTATATGAATTCAAAACGACATATAGCTTCTAGGTTTAGAAATCCAAGTATTGACTTACAAGTAAAAACATTAAATAGAAATAATATTCTTTACGGACTGTATACATACTCAAGAGCTAATTCAGTTGTAGAGGCAAAGAAAGAGTTAGAACAGTTAGAGTATGTTCTAGATCAATATCCACCAATCCTTGGAATCTGGGTCAGAATTCAGCTTCACGGAAAAACAAAAGCAATAAATGATAAAATATTAGATGAATATAGATCTAAACTAGTTGAATATGGATTGAAATCCAAAATAGGTATAATCGCAAATAAATCTGAATTAAATAGTATACATTGGAAAAATCATAAGAACAATTGGTTACTTTGGTATATAGATAAAGTAAAAAACATAGACACAGTAGATGATCAACTATTGACACCTACATTTTTTGATATTTAATTATGGGAAAGTATAGATCACCATTTGGAAGAAAAGTTAGAGTATCAACACCGTTTCATAAACCTGGTAGCTGGGCTGCTGGGTTTCATACTGGTGTGGATCTTGTGCCCATAGACGGATCCAAACATCCTCCGTTGTACGCGATAGCTAATTGTACTATACTTAATTCGTCTGGTGGAAGTTCTTATGGAAATCATATCATAGCAAGAACAACAGACAATCGTGTTTTCTTAATGGCACATATGAGAGATGTACCACTTGTCAAACCAGGGCAAAAAGTGTATGCAGGACAACAAGTAGGATACATGGGCAATACAGGTAACTCTTTTGGCGAACATCTACATATTGAAGTAGAAACATCAACTAAATGGGCTTACAACTCACATCTAGTTAATCCATTAGATTACATAGATATAAATAAATTTTCCAATTCAGGTTGCTCTTCAACTTCTATAATTGATAGTTTCATAAAAGAAGCTGAATCACATAAAGGACAACAAGGAGATTGGGTCTGGAAACGAATGGGTCGTCCTGTAGGAGAAGCATGGTGTGCTTCTTTCATATGTGCGTGTGCTGATAAAGTAGGAAAACTATTAAACTATGTAATATACAACAGTCCTTCTGTTCGTAGAATGGTGACAGAAGGGCAGAAGAAGAAATATGGGAAATACTTAAAAGGGCCTATGTATGGAAATTCTCCTACACCTCAAAAAGGAGACTTGATTACATTTGATGAAGGATTCAATACTTCTGGATATGATCACATAGGAATAGTAATCAAAGTGTCTAAATCTAGAGTATTTACAATTGAAGGTAATGTAGGTGGAAGAGGTAGTAGATACAATCATGTTGACTACAGAGATTATTCAAGAACAAACAAAATGATTTCTGGTTACTATCGTCCCGATTGGTCTAAAGTAGACGAATCATACACAACAGAAGACGATGAATCTGTTGTAGAGCTTGCTCCTTTATATGATCATCTAAATGATAGAAATGATATGACCCTTAGAGAGGTAGGGTACATATATAACAACCAACCTTCTATAAAACAAAGTAATGTAGGGCTTGTTGTCATAAATTATACAGATATGCTTTACAACATTTTTGAAGTTGTAGCAAGACAAGGTACGCAGAATAACAACAATCCACAGTACAGTACAGCAAGTTTATCTGCAGGTCCAAAAAATACAATAAATTTCTTAGTTGACAAAGGATTGAATACAGCAGCAGCTGTTGGAATAGCAGCAAATATAAAACACGAAAGTAGTTTCAATACAGCTTCAATAGGTGATAATGGAACATCTTTTGGAATATGTCAATGGCATCTAGGTCGTGGAGATAACATGAAAAGGATGGCTGGGAAGAACTGGAAAACAAACTTAACAGGTCAATTGAACTATTTATGGTATGAATTAACAAATAGCTACAAATCATCTGTACTTAGTCCTTTGCGGTCAGTTTCTAATACATTATCAGGAGCTAAAAAAGCAGCAGATATATTTGTACGACATTTTGAAGTTCCTGCAAATATAGACTATCAGTCAGAACAAAGACAAAAGACTGCAACAAAATATTGGGGTAAACTAAAACAATATCTACAGTAAGGTGATAATATGATAACATATGGATATGCAAAAGATTATTACTACACAGACGCAGGAACGCTCATGATAAAAGTTAGAATTCCATCAATTCATGGTTCTTACAGTCAAGCTGATTATAGAGGTAAAACAATTCGTAATTATGTAATAGATAATGATCTTCCTTATTATCCTTCGCTTTTGTTACAACATTTGCCTACTGACGGAGATGTTGTAGCATTGATGTCATCTAATAATAGTAAAAATAATCTGCTTGTTATTGGGTTAACAGGTGGGTCATATAATTCAGGTAATACAAATCTAGAGGATTAAATATGTCAACTTCTTCACTTGCTTTTCCAAATTTAATAGATGTTGCTAGAAACAAAGTATCTGTTTTAGAAAATGACGCATCTGTAGTAAACAGAACCCGTCTACTTATACTTACAGAGCCGAACGAATTATACAATTCATTAGATTTCGGTGTAGGTCTAAAACAATATTTGTGGCAATATAATACAAAGAATGTCAAAGCGATAATTCAAGATAGAATAATTGCACAGCTTAGAAAATATGAACCTTGTTGTGTTCCAGACCAAACAGTATTTTCTGATGGTCTTATTTCTGATAGCGAATATGACTCAATATATGTAAAAGAACAAGATAAATTGAAGATGACAGTAGGATTGAAAACATCATATAGCGACAATGTTTCTATTGATCTGTCCGATGTTTATACTTTGATCAACGGAGGTACATCTAATTGAAAACATCTGAATATTATCAGAACGGAATGATAAAATATACATCTAGAGATTATGAATCAATAATGGAAGAGTTTTGGGAACTTGTTCCTAAATTGACAGATCTTTGGAAACCAGAAGCAGATGCAGATCCAGGCGTAGTGCTTGGAAAATATCTAGCTTCTATTGCAAGTATGCTTGGGGTTAATTTAGATTGGTTAGCAAATGAACTTTTCGCTCCGTCTGTTACTCAGAGAAAAAATGCAGAAAAACTATTCGATTTAATTGGATATAACTTAGGGTGGTACATAGCGGCAAAAACCGAAGTTACTTTCAAAAACAACACAACTCAAGATTTAACATTAAACTTTTCATTTAATGGAAATAACTTTGCTACACTCAATGCGTACACAGATATAACACAGCAGCCTAGAGTAATAACTTATAATGTAATTCCATTCACTAATGTGTATGGAGCAAAAGACACAAGGAGTAAAAGAGAAACAACTACTGATAATGTTGACATTTTCACAAAATCAGATAAAGTTCGTCTTGCTCCTGGAGGGAGTGTAACCCGTGTAGCTGTAGAAGGTGAGCTAAGACAAACAAGTGTTTCTGTAGCAGACATTAAAAGTAACAACTATATGATCAATCTACCATCTCAACATGTAGATACAACAGCAATTTGGGTTGTAGCTAAACCGTCGTTATCAGAATCATCAGAATATTTGAAAACACAATGGATCCAAGTAGACTCTCCTTCAGAATTCATTGTGCCGGAACCTAGATTTGCAGTAACATATGATTCATATTCAAATGCAAGAATTCAAGTATCTAATTATCTCAATCAGCTTGAAAATTATGATAACAACTGGATAATGGTATATTGGTTAGATTGTTCAGGTGTTATTGGAAGCGTAGGTAAAAATGTATTAAGCAATTACCTAGAAGCTGCTACAGATGGTGACACAAAAGTAAGCGATTCATCTGGAGACATTACAATTTCTAATCTTTCCAATACTGTAGAACTTCCACACACTCATACAGTAACAGGAAAGAGTCCGGAAACAGCAAAAGAAGCATATTACAATAGTAGAAATTATATAAACACATTTGATTCGTTAGTTACTTTACCAGATTTCAATAGATTTTTGAATAGAGAAGCAGGAGTCGATTGTGGGTTAGTTATAGATTGCCAAAAGGCATTAGAAATTAACTTAGCTATCTACAATGATAAAAATCTAACAGATACTCAGAAATCTAAAATGTATATTACAAACAATGATTTCCCAGCATCTGGAGATACAGTTCTAGATTGGGGTAAAGTACTTAATTTAGGATTTGATCCTACCGATCCACAGAAATTTGTATTTGCAGCAAATTTCAAAAAATACACAGCGATGTGTTATGCTATACATAATGATTTCCAGAATAGCGATTTTGGACAAAGTCAAACATCTAATGCACAAATAAGAAATGTAAGAAAATTCATTCAATATAAACCACCTATAATGTTCATTGATAATGTAGTTGCAGATTATAAACCTCTACAAGCAATGACAGTAGAATTAGAATTTGGGTATGTTAGAGTATTTCCTTGGTACTGTGTAGGTACTATAACACCTTATTCTCCTGTTGACAGCATGAATGCAGAGAACATAATCAATAAAGTAAAAGAGGATCTAGCTCTTTACTTTTCTCCTGCTAATCGACAGATAGGGCAGAAACCTACTTTGATGGAAGTAGTAGATGTAATAGAAAAAGCAGATGATAGAATTCGTCATTTTGATCCGGGTGCTCCTGGGACTAAGAATTATGGAATAGTATGGGACAAATGTGATATAGAATACTTCAACCCAATTTCATTTGCTCAATACGAAACATTAGATAATTCTACATTGAATATTCGAATCAATCCTGATTATTTGATTGAAAGCTAATTGGAGGTACAATGATGGATTTCAAAGATATATCTGTACCAGAAATATATAAATCAAGTCAAGATTTTAGATTCTTCCTTGACTGGTTCAATAATGCATTAACTAAGATAAAATATGACACAGAGAATTTATCTGACATATATGACCCATTGAGATGCCCAGACAACTTAGTCTGGGCTCTTGCTGATACTATGGGATACAAATTTGACGATAGATTACCTGTATCTTTCAATAGACTAGTGCTTCTTTATTTTATGAGCATGATTCGTAACAAAGGAAGTAATGACGGAGTAACACTTGCAGCAGAAATCAATCTAGCCCAATTCAAATTATTGATGAATGCGTCAGGATATACAGATGAAAATGGTGATGTTCATCAACCTAAAAACATATTATATAGTAGACTTGATGATACTTCTATCCCTGTAAACGCTGTATATGTTACTTCTAATGTTGAGGAAGGATATATCGACATAGTATACTTTTCAACAAATATACCAAAAGATGCATGTATAGAATATGTGAGACCACTAGGTATGTATTGTTTTCAGCATGCAGGAGTTAGAATGGATACTAGAACAAAGGTGTCTATTGATTCTAGATTAACTAATATAAATGATACACTTACAAATTCTGGAAGAGTCAAGATGAATTTTGGCCCTACATACTTGACACACTATACAAGAAAAGATTATGCTTCATTGCAAAAAATGGAAGTACTCACAGACGCTGATAAACAGTACGCACAGCCTTCTGAAAAAAGAGACAATACTATATATCCTGCAAATGAATATGTAAATGTTCCAGCATTGAGAAAGTTTGGAAATCCTGGATATAGAACAATCTATTCATTACAGTTAAGTAACAATGAAGAAGTGATGAAGGCTTTGATAGATCCAATATTCAGTTTAGGTCAAGGTCCTTTAGATGTAACTGTAGAATATGCAGATGATTATCTAAAATATCCTTACAAAGATAAGTACGCTAATGCAACTCCAAACGAAGATACATCTAAAGCATATAATTTAAGATATGATTTAGAAAGAGAAACTTCTATCACACCAAATGTATACACTGACGATAACCCGAAATTGAGACCAGAAACACAGCCTGCTGTTAATCCTATGATGGCATCTATTGGAGATTCAATAGCATTAAATTCGGATAATACACTTTATACTGATGTAAATAAAAATACTGGAGAAATCAAACAAGTTAGCAGCACAGATAAGAAAGGCAAGAATTCATGAAGATATATGTAAGATGCGCTAATGATGTAGAAGATTATATGGATTATGTGATAGAAAAATTAGATACAGGATATTCTGTATATGACAGTTCTGGGAATGAATTAACTGCTGGATTAGATAGTGTTTACGAAGCTAAGGACTATATAAATGAGTTGAAAAAAGAAGACATAGATTGGAGTAAATATCTATATGACGATATGAACGACCTTAAGGTATTGTATAAATCATTTACAGATGATAAAAAGAAAGCATTTGATGAATATATGATATATCATTTGTATGCAGATTTCTTGAGATATTGTAGAATATCTCTAGATGAGGACAACGCTATTCAGCAAAATGTTTTATTCAAAAAAGAACCAATATCTATAAATTCAATACATAACGCATACAAGCAATTCTTAAAAGCGACTGAATTCAAAGCATTCAAATTCTATAAAATATGTGTTAATACTGAAAGAACAGATATGTCTGAAAAGTATAAAATACATTTTGAACACAGATATGTATAACCTTAATTATTTGTAGAGAGAAGGTACTTAGTTTATGGCAAATACACCTAAATCTTTAGATGACATAGTTCCTATTGCTCAAGGACCGGCTACTGCAATAGCGCCTGGCTCAGATGAAGAAAAGAAAGATCAACAAACAGGGTACACCAACCCTAATCTTCACAGACGAATTGTCGAAGGCGAAGATGTTTCTAATGAAGATAAATCATTTGAATTATCTGGATATTCTGGATCTTCTATATCTCTTTCATATAAATTAGGAGTACACGGAACTAATTCATATAGAACAACAGACTATGTAGTACATGATGAAAATTCTACTACATCTGAAATTCCGTAATGTCTAAGTAGGTATATTATGAACAATACATGTCAGAAACATAAGAAATATGTTTTCAATATTTATCAATATGGTAGATTGATTGATACATTAGGGTTCAATGATTTTGGTGCAGCAAAACAGTACTATTATAGAACATGGGCTCAGTATGATGTAGCTACTGTACCAATAGTAGATGGAAAAGAGCTAACTCTAAGAGAAGCCGATAGATTATTTGAATACGCCAGATATTTATGGGAGTATAAAAGTGTCCAATAGTTTAACACCTAACAAAAATTTAGGTATCAAACAAAATGTAACATTCAGAGTAATAGACGAACGAACTGGAAATGTTGTTCAAACATATCAAGGGCATAATTCCGCAACAAACTCATTGTTGTATGGAATAGCTCATTATCTAAAAGGTGATGGAGTTCTTAATCAAGGTACTCATATGTTAAGTTCATTTGTTCCTAGATACATAAGTTTAGGTACAATGGGGCTTTCCAGTCAAGAAGAAGACGAGCATCATCTGCCTATAGGTATTGGTGGTACTCCAAATCCAGATGACCCAAAAGATGAAGAAAACAGATTTGTTGATTACATGTCACATAGACCTGGATATGGTGCAGACGGATATGATATAAATCTAAATAATGGTCGAGATGTTTTTGGATTAGGTAAACCGTTTTCAAAAACGGATAATGTAATATCTGGTACAACAGAAACATTGAAACTAGGAGATATAAACAATGATGGAGTAGTAGATGTGAACGATCTGTTTCTTCTAGTTGATTATATGTGTGATAAAGTAACCTTATCTGAAAAACAATTGAAATGCGCAGACATTGATAAGGACGGACATATTGATTGTGAAGATGTTCAATTGCTTCGCCAAGCTATTGATAATAAAATAGATCTAGGTACAATTGAATATACAAATACAACTTATCAAACAATCAATTGTGAGCTTATATCTAGCTCATTTCCTCGTCAGCTCATTTCTTACAGAGAAATAATACCAGAACCAAAAGCAGAACAGCCTCAAACAATTGATGTTGTATATAGTGCAATGATATCAACAGGAGCACTTGCACAATTCAGAGAGCCTGGTAAAGATTATATATTTATAACAGAAGCAGGTCTATGGTCAAGCGATGAATATACTGATGGTGCAGATAACGGACTTTTAGCTGGATATCGTCTTGTACCTACAAATGCTAACTATTGGGATATGACTAAACCATCAAATAGAATGCAGCTTAAGCGTTCCATTTTGAGAGTAGGAATAAATCAAGTAGTTCAAGTTATTTGGAAAATACAAATAGGGTCAATTGATGATATACTTGATTATTATTATGCAAATACAATATCTGATACAGGAAGTGAAACAGATGTATAACGATGATTTTAGTTATTACAGAGACAAACTAACAACAATGAGCAATTACATATTGGACTGTGCAGGATGGATGGATAGATTAGCAACATATGAGGATATCTATCAGTCCGACATTGATGCACTAGAAGATATTGTACAAGACATTGTTGATGGCGTTAGTCGTCTAGAAAATGAAATAAAAGCAATAAGAAAATTTAGTTTAAGGAGAAGTCTCGATGAAAAGAAAAGTAACGATTAAAGCAGATGATAGTTTGAACAGAATTGAAAATAAGGCGTATGGCCGATTAGACTATGAATGTCAGTCTTCTGGATATAGACTCGACTACGCTGTATGGATTAAAGATAGACTGTTTCTAAGTATAATCCCTGTATCTACTTATGCTGATATGCTTATATTAGATATGGACGAACCTAACACTGTCAGAGCACAGACAACTGCATATGGTTCACTACCTCTAGATGAATATAGAGAGTTTGCAGATCAGGCAGCTAAAACTGCGCACCTTCTTCGAGTAATTGAAGAATTTGATTTTGATAAATTACCTCACAAAGAGGAGAAGTAATAAATGGAACAATACATTTTTACACCATCTAGTGTTCTCGATTTGTTAACACAGATAGATGAACTTAAAGATTATGATATTGGGCTAACAGAGACATTTGACAATCAGTTTAGGTTGACTATTGGAGATTCTGTATATGATATAAATTCAGAAAATCCTGACATTGTAAGCATAGATGACTCTGCGTTAAACAACATTGTTGGATTAAATGAAGACACATATGAAGATCTTCAAGAATCTGGAAGTGTTGAAATTGAAAATAAAGATGTAGACATAACATCTGGCATCATAAAAGAAGCACTTAAAACTTTGCTTGTAGGCGGAATGGTTCGTCTAACAGGTAAACTCCTAAAGAACAAGTGATGGAGGATATGTAATATGGCAAAGAATAATTCTATATTAGGCACATTCAGCGGTGAATGTGCCGATTCTGCTATTACTAACTTGAATGGAATGGACATTAGCAGAGAAGTATTTGAAAAACTATTTGAGTCTGATGAATATAAAAAAGCATTGGAGTTTAAACAATACATCGGATTTTTAGGTCACCCAGAAGACCCTGATTGTCAAGATTACAAAGATGCTTGCATTACAATGACAGATTGCAGAATTGATGATGACGGCAAAGTTTATGGTGATTTTGATCTAATTGACACGCCTACAGGACGAGTTGTAAAAGCATTCATTGATGCAGGTGTACAGTTTGGCATTTCTATCAGAGGTGCAGGTGACTTAATCGGAAATTCAGTAGACCCAGATACTTTTGTATTTAGAGGATTTGATTTAGTTTCATTTCCTGCCTATCCAGATGCTATTCCTACATTTACAGAAATAGCAGCTTCAACAGATATGCAGAAACGGAAGAAATATCAGAAGGTATGCAAGTCACTTAAAGATAACCTATCTTCTATCACAAGTTCATCTGCAATAGATGTAATGAAGTCTCAGTTTGCTCCACAGTCCGATGAATACAAATCACTTCAAGACAGAGAAGACGAACTTTCTGAAAATTCTGTAGTTGATATAGATGACGATATGGAAGAAATCTATGCAGAAAAAGTTCGTGACTTAGTTGATGCTTATGCAGAAGAACATGAAAAAGCAGAGTCTGCTGTATCTGAACTTGATAGAGTGAGAAAAAGATCAAAGGATGAACTAGATCAGTCTCAAAGAATATCTAACCGTATAAAAAGAATTGCAAGCTCTCAGCTTTCTTCTGTTAAACAAGAAGTTGTAAAAGCGAATAACCAGATCGATTCATTGAAATCTAAAATAATTGCAACCAGAAATACCAACCTTATATACGAACAAGAGATAGAGAAACAGAAGAAAAAGATTTCTGAACAGACACAGATTATTTCTAGTTTGAAGTCTGAACGCTCTGAAACCGTCGTAGCGAAAAAAGAACTTCAGTCTAGAACATCTAACTT
>ERZ1034928.461-NODE-461-length-19029-cov-18.124644_pt1 | contig 19029 bp, 34 predicted proteins | sample MGYA00520627_ERZ1034928 | MGnify/ENA primary metagenome ERZ1034928 (study PRJEB33766, sample SAMN09781755) | gut metagenome | biome: gut microbiome | host: Homo sapiens | place: Madagascar | study: EMG produced TPA metagenomics assembly of the PRJNA485056 data... | reverse complement strand
CATCAACGGCTACCTGTTTAACGGCAAGTTTCAGCCGGTGGGCTGGACGGTGATTGACGGCAAGATCATCAGCCGGGACAAATACCAGGACTGGGGCGTGTCCATCGGCTCCGATGGTATCCCGAAGATGTTGACGGACCGGGGAGGATCCTTCCTCTCCGGCGTCCCGATCCTAAAGGGCGGCTCCAAGCTGTACCGGAATCTGACGCCGGACGTGGCCCGGTCTGCGGCTCGGACGGCGGTGGGCTGGCTGGCTAACGGCAAAGTCTGTCTGTGGTGCGATAAGGCCAGCCTGACCCGTGAGCAGCTCCAGAACAAGCTGCTGGGGCTTGGCGTGGTGGATGCCCTCATGCTGGACGGCGGCGGCTCCACGCAGGGCATTTTCCCCGGCGGGAAGGTGACCAGCACCCGGAAGGTGCCCACGCTGCTGTTGTTCTGGGAGCGGTCGGCGATTAAGGCGGAAGATCAAGCCCTCGTATGGGGGAAGGCTCACGGCCTGCTGACGGACGCCAACGCTGGAGAGACTGTGACCCGCGCCGACATGGTCCGGGCGCTTTACAAGTTGGAGGGCAGCCATGGTTGAGATCCACGCTTACAGCAAAGCCGCCTCTGGGGGCAAGCAGCTCTCCGCCCATTTCAAGGTGCGGGAGTTTGCGTGTGGAGACGGGTCTGACGCTGTTTTGGTGGCTCCCCGGCTGGTGATGGTGCTGGAAACCATCCGCGCCCATTTTTGCGCTCCGGTGGTCATCCACAGCGCCTACCGGACGCCGCAGTACAATGCCAAAGTGAACGGTGCGGCCCACAGCCAGCATTGCTATGGCATGGCGGCGGATATTTCCATCAAGGGGCAGACACCGGCAGCGGTGGCAGCCTTCGCCCGGACACTGATGCCCGATTGGGGCGGCGTGGGGGTTTATGACAGCTTTTGTCATATCGACGTGAGAGAGACCAAGGCTGACTGGAAAGGATAAAACCGAAAGGAGGGCCAGAAGATGGCAACATCCACGCGGAAACGCGCTCTGCAAGTCTGGGGGACCCATGGAAAAAACAAACCGAGAGATCCGGGCGCTGTTGTCATCCATGGCCCCGGCCCGGGCGGTGCAGGCCGTCCGGCTGGTAGGGCTGCCGCCTGACGAGGAGACGGCGGTGCTGGCGGTGGATGTCCACGGCCAGAGCTGCCTACAGGCGGCGGCGCTGCTCCACGTCAGCGTGGATGGGTTGGCCAAGATCCGGCGGCGTGCCTACGCCAAGATCGCGGATGATATGCAGGGGTAAAAAGAAGAGCCGTGTCCGATTCGGACACGGCTTTTTCTTTGGGTTTGAAGACTTAATGCCAGGTGACAACGGTATCAACAAGGAATTTCCCGGAAGAGTCCCGCACGGTAACGCGGCCTTTCAGATCGTTTCCGCTGATCTGTTCGGGGTCCGCGTATGCCTCGCTAATGACCTCGCCGGAGTCCGTGATAAAGGCCCCTTCTCCGTATTTTGAGTCGGCCACGCGGAGACCGTCGGGCAAATTAAGCGTTGCGTGCAGCCAGGTTCCGGGGAAATTTCCAAGGGAAACCGCGCAGACCTTCACCGCGTCGGGAACGTTGCGGAAGGTGGAAGGAATCTTGTAAAGATGGGCAATCATGTGTTTTTCCTCCTGTCCTATCTCAGCGCATCAATAATTTTAGATGCGCTGTTCTCTGTAAAAATGGTTTCGATTTTGGCCGCGTCAGTGTCATAGATCAGGCCGAAATAGCGCCGGAGACGGTCAGCCCGGAACGCTTCAAACCAGATTTCAAAGGGCTTCCCGGCATCGGCTGCGGCCTTGCGCATGAGATCCCGCCCTGCTTCGTCGCAGTTTTCCGGCTTGAGCTTGCCCGCAATTTCAAAAAAGCGGTTTATATCAAGCTGGATTTTCAACATTTCATCGCAGATAAATTTTTCCCGCAGGCTGGAAGCGTAGGCGATCTGCTTTTCAGAAACGCCGGTTATTTCCGGCAGCGGGTGCCGGTCGCTGAAGCTGGAAATGTAGTCGGAAAGCTCCGCGCCTCGTTTCGCGTTCTTCTGTTCTGCGTAGCAGGCGGGGCAGGTGGTGAGGTTTTCCCGCGCCCAGACTTCATAAGATCCCGCCTCGGTGGAATTGCGGCACATGTGGATGTGTTCAAACTCTTTCCCGCAGTGCTCACACTTCAAAACCATTTTCACTCTGCTCATGATCTTCGTCCTTCCTTTTCCAATCCCAAGCGTATTAGCCGCTTGATCTCCGTCTGGCGGGCCTTGCCTTCCAGCGCGGCGAGGATATCGGTATCGGTGTTGTTGTTCAGCTTCAGCCCGATAAAGGTGGTGTTTTGTGCCATCCACTGGCGTTTCGCTTCGCTATCCGGCATTGCTTAGCCCTCCTGCGCTTCCAGCAGGTCAAGAAACCAGGCAGCCCCGATTTCAGAAACATCGCGGTCACGCTGGAAACACCGGTAAGACGTCCGCACGGAAACGGGGGCCTTGTAGTAGGCACTCCGTGAGATTTCGGTGACTTCCTCCGGGTGGGCAATGCGGTAGCCTTTGTTTGACTTCCGGATGGAATAGCTAACCTTATAGAATTCGTCGAAGCCGATTTCTTTGATATAGATCGTTTTCATTTTCATTCTCCTTTGTCGCTGTGGATCAGATGCTCCGTGGCAATACGGGTGTTCTCATCGGCGGGTTCTACGTCCCAACCTCTGTCATAGTTGCAAACAATTTCGCCGTTCCGCTTGAGCATCAGCTTGGAAATGCGACCTCCATCAATTCCCCATTTAGAACCTTCATCGTATTGCTTCATCCAGTAGTGAAAACTCTCGCCGTTGACCTTGATGTTGCCTTCCTTCCACATTTTCGTGTACCCCTTTCCTTTACTGTACCTAAAGTATACCATGGGTTCAACCTATTGTCAATAGGTTAAACCGAATTTCTCAAAAATATATAGAAAGAGCCGTGTCCGATTCGGACACGGCTCTTTCTATATATTTAGCCCCGCGTATACAGCCCGACGGCTTGAGCCAACAAAATCCGCAGATAGTCCGGACAAGTGCTTGCCCCAGATTCCCAATTCTCCACTGTCCGGCGAGGGATGCAGAAGCGCTGGGCAAAAGCAACCTGAGACAAGCCAGTGGCTGCTCTGATTTCGCGGATCGTAATATGAGCCACATCCCACAACGCTCCCAAGGACTGGATCCGATCATCCGGGATGTCAGCGCCTTCCGGATCCCCCCAGATGTCAGATAGCGCCCAGTCTGATACATACATGTCCCGGTCTTGGTCGGCAAGTGCACCGAAAAAGAGGGTGCTGAACTGCTTATCAGTCATGGTATATCCTCCTTAATTCAGTTCGTCAACAAAGACGACCATATCTTCGTCAGGGACAAGGACTCCGTCCTCGTCATATTTGATGCAAGCGCCATCTTCGCAGGTGCTGTTGTTGGCCATTTCGATGCAATAATCAACATCCTCAACGGTATAAGTATCAGTTTCCTCATCATAGGGCAGGGAACCGGCGGTAAAATAATCGCGGCTCCAGTCCGGATCGTATCCGGAACCATTCCAGCGCTGGATCTTGATCTCTACGGTCTTTTTTCCATCAGTAATTTTCATTTTATTTTCCTCTTGGGCTGTGCCCCTCTTGTTGTTATTATAATACCACCATTTTGGTGGTGTGTCAAGAGAGAAAAGCAAAAAAATCAAAATATTTTCAGGGCAGTTTGAAGGCAGAATACAGGCAGTTTCCGGGCAGTTTGGCTGTCTGGATTTTTTGTATCATGAGGGTAGGAAAAAAGGAGGTGCGCTATGGATCAGCAATTTGCAATCGCAGGATACACGGGCTCCAGCTGCCTGATGTGCGCCATCGACGGCGCAGACATCTGGCAGGTGGATTATTTCGGAAACCGTCAGCAGCTCATCGGCAAGACCTCGGCGGCCTACACGGAGCTGGAGGGCACCACTCAGCAGTATTATGACAAGCTGGTGGAGCTGGGCGTTATCACCCCGCCCAAGACGCAGGAGGAGCTGATGGGTGAGATGCAGTCGGCCATGAGCGACATGGCCGAGATCATCAAGGGCCTGTCGGCCCAGGTAAAGGAGCTGAAGGAGAATGGATCTCAAACAGATCATAGCGGCCGCGTCGAGGATGTTCCCCAGCGCCGACCTGCAAAACGCGGTTCAGAAGGCGGAGCAGGCGATCAGCGGGACGGCTGACACGCTGGAAGGCGTCCAAAGCACAGCCAGGCGGCTGGGCATTGACCCCAATATCGCCAACAGCCTGTATGCCCGCTACGGGAAGACCATGCAGGCAAAGGCCCTGTGCGGCCTTCTGGGAACCACACCGGAGGCTTTGCGCTCCGATGCTAACAAGATCCTTGGCGGCGCGCAGAACGGCTCCCAGGCCCCGCAGAAGGGAAAAGCGGGCGGTTCCACCAAATTCCCCCGGCTGAAATAGCCGGTTGGAATAAAAACACGAAAGGAGCACGAACACATGGAAGATCGTAGCACTGGTATGAGCTGGATTGCAGTCCTCTTTGTCATCATCGTGATTTTCGCCATTTTCGGCGGGAATTTTGGCGGCGGCTGGGGCTGGAATCGCGGCAACAATCCCTATCCCCCGCAGGAGGGCTGTAACCGGGTGAGCAACTGCGAGATCGAGAGACAGGAGATCGCCGACACGGCCCGGACCCAGTACCTCATCGAGCAGCAGAGCAATGACACCCGTATGGCCATCAACGCCAGCACGGAGGCCATTACCTCTCAGGCCAGCCGGATCTATGAGCAGCGCCTCCAGGAGACCATTTTTGATCTCAAGATGGAGAACCAGAACCTCAAGAACGGCATCTTCACCAAGGAGCAGACCGACGCTCTGGCGGCGAAGATTTCCGACTGCTGCTGTGGCTTCAACCGGCGCCTGGATGCCATCGAGGGCCGGATGCTGACCAAGCCGAACCTGTACGGCGTAGCGTCCACCTGCGGCGGCCAGATCATCCCCGCATCCTGCGGCTGCAACGGCAGCGGCAACGTCTGAGCAACTTTTTCCGCATCGGAAACAGTTCAGGCCCCTTCGGCCGGGTAATGGGCGGGGCCGGTGCCCCGCCCTTTAATTTTGAAAGGAGAAAAACTATGAGTTGCAAATCTGCTTTATACGCTGCTATGCAGACCCCCACGGTGGTGGCTGTTGGCGGCGTCATCCCTCTGGGCGGCTTGATCCGGCGGTACGGCTGCGACATTGCCCTCAACGGCAACGCGGTCAACCTTTCCGGCGTCGGCTACTATGACGTGGACGCCTCCATCACCGCTACCCTCACGGCGGCCGGAGCCGTCACCGCCACACTCTACAAGGACGGCGTGGCAGTCCCCGGCGCCACCGCCACCGAGACCGGCGCGGCCGACGGCACGGTCAACCTGGATCTCACGGCGCTGGTGCGTCAGCCCTGCTGCGCTGCCGGCGCGGCTCTGACTTTGGTGCTGACCGGCGTGGAGGCCACCGTTGACAACGTGGCCCTGCGGGTTCAGCGGATCTGACGGAGGCGCGGCATGGTGCAGCTGTTAATTGGGATGCTGCTGGGCGTCATGGCTGCCACACCTACCGGCCGCAGCATCGGCAACCAGATCGGCAACGCTGCCATTGATAAGGTCAAGGAGGCCATGAAGGCCCCGACGGCCGGAGAGGAGGACAACCATGGAGAATCTGCATGAGCAAATCAAGGCGTATATTCCCAAGCTGGAATACAGCATCCGGGAGTATATGCGGAACCCTGCCACCCCTAACGCGGCGCAGGGGATCATGGCGATGGTGGAATGCCTCAACATGCTCAAGGGTGCCGAGGAATCGATCTGCACAGGCCGGGAGATGACAAAGGCCGACGCGGAGGCGTGGGCAGCTCACATGGTCAACGAGGACGGCACCACCGGCCCGCACTGGCCTATGGAGCAGACCACGGCGCTGGCGGAAAGCATGGGCCTTTCGTGGGACCATATTTCCCCGTGGTGCTGGTGGATCACCATGAACATGATGTACTCCGACTACGGCAGCGTGGCCATCCATTATGGCGTCAGCACGGCGGAGTTCTTCGCGGAGTTGGCCCAGGCGTTCCTTTTTGACAAGGACGGCCCCGGCCCCAAGGCGAAGCTGGCGGCCTACTACCACGGCATCGTCAAGGCGGGGAAGTAGGCCGACTGTGTTCGGAGCTGTGTTCACACATCCCTTTATAACCGGTTCTATCTGGTTCTAACGGACAGTTGAAAACAGCGAAAAACCGTTGAAATTGCAAGCATTGCAAGCAATTTCAACGGTTTTTCATTTGGCGCGGAAGGAGGGATTTGAACCCTATTCTTTCCGGCTGTTTTCAACGGCCTGCGGGTTTCTGTGTTCAGAAGTGTGTTCAGCCGGAAAATATGTGTTCAGAAGCCTTTCTCCATCTTTTCCGCAGCGGCCTTCAGCTGGCCGTCCCGGACGTGGGTGTAGATGTCCATGGTGGTGGACAGCTGGGCGTGGCCAAGGAGCACCTGCGCCGTTTTAGGATCCACGCCGCTTTCCAACAGGGCGGTGGCGTAGCCGTGACGGATCTGGTGCGGCGTGACGGTGACGCCGCTGGCGTCCCGGTAGGCATCGTACAGCGAGGTGAAGTGATCGTTTGTCAGGAGGCTGCCGTCCGGCTCCGCGAAAAGGTAGCCTTTCCCCAGCTTTTTGGGGAGCAGCTGGGCCAGCGCCGGAAGCAGCGGAACGTCCCGGCATCCGGCGTCAGACTTCGGCTGCTTGATGTGGGGCGAGTTGCCTACATGATACACGGATTTTTTGATGTGCACAAGATTTTTCTTTCGATCAATGTCGGCGCCGGTGAGGGCCAGCGCCTCACCCCGGCGGCAGCCGGTGTAATAAACGAGGTAAGCGAACAGGCCGAAGGGCAGGCCTGCGCCTTTTTTTATGAGGTCGACCTGCTCCGGAGGGGGCGCGTCCCGGTGGGTCTGCGTCAGGTTCCGGGGCGGCTTCACGGCGCTGGCCGGGTTGTAGCTTATAACGCCGTCCACTTCGGCCTTTCGGAAAATCTGGCGGATGATCTGCAACTGGGTCACCACGGTCTTCCGGGCACGGGTGGCGGAGAAGTCCTTGATATACTGGTCGATCTCCTTTGCGGTGATCTCGCCGGGTGTCCGTCCGGCAAATTCCTTTTTGGCCCGGGCCAGCGCCGGACGGTAGCTTTTTTGGGTATTGTGCTCTAAGGTCGATTCGATCTCCGCCCACCATGCGTCCGCGATTTTCTCAAATACGGCGGCCTTTTCCGTTTCGATGCGGTCCGCCTCCCGGTCGAAGGCCTTGACTTTCTCCCAGACCTCCTTGTCGGTTTTTCCACGGAAGGCCTTACGCTTTCCGTTGATCCGGAGGATGGTCTCATGGAGGCCGTCAGGCCGGACGTAGTATTTTGGGTATCGTGCCATGGGTCACCCTCGCCAGAAGCCGATCTGGACGCAGTGGAAGTCCAGATACAGCGCATACATGGCAACCAGACACAGGAGCACCAGCAGGGCGGCGATGATCCGGTTCCGGGTACGGACGCCATCCATCATGATCTTCATGGTTTTGCTGTTATCAACCAGATGCTTTTCCAGCTCCTTTTTGTGGGCGCGGAGTGTATCATTTTTAGCGCTGAGGACCTCCTCCGACATGGTGAGCTTGTCGGTGATCCCACAAAACTCGTCAATGGACACGCCCATTACCTTGCAGATTGGCCCAGCCGTTGTGATAGCCGGGGTCTTTGATTTTGCTGAAAAAAATTTTTTTACGGTAGACAACGGTAGATTACTCTGGTCGGCAATTTGCTGATAGGTGATGCCCAACTTTTTTCGCCGTTCCGCGCATATTTCTTGTAAAGTCACAATTCAGCCCCCAAAAGCACATAGATTTTTCTGTTTGTTTCTGCACAAAGTCACAATGTGGGCCTTGCGGGTTTACAGTCTTTTTTGTTACGGTAGCCTTGCGGACAGGCAGACGCCCCCTCTGCCGGAAACGCAAAGTGCCCCCGCCGCTTGTTGCAGAGGCGACGGGGGCACTTTTTATTTATGAGAAAAACCGAATAGAAAGTGTCGCACCATAACAGAGCTTTTCATCGGTGTCCGAATTGGACCGTTGATTACCCGCCATTCGCACACTTCTGGCAAGCAGTTAAGCCTGCTGCAATAGCTGCGCTTTTTGTTGTCTGCGTATATTTATGCCCGCCACAACTGGAATCGTAATGGTATCTTGCCCCGCTTTTTGAAACCCATACGATTTTATCACTATTTGAGGCCGCTTGATTTGAAGCGGTTTTCTCTGTGAATTTATCGTACGAAACCTTTCCGTTGAAGCAAGTCGCATATATTTCCCCGTCAACGTTAGAAACTAATTGCAAGTATGATCTTTCGTAGCCGACATCTTGGGCCTGCTTCAAAAGGCTGGTCGATACTTCGGCTGCGGCGGATTTCAATTCGTCCCATCCATCCGGCGCGGCATCCCCCGCGGCCTTTACCTCAGTATCCAACTGATCTGATTTCACCGCGACTTCGATGTTGTCGCTTCCAGGAAAGGCTACTACACTCACCACGCCGTCACTCAGAAGTCCATCAACAGCATCCGCGAATAACTGCTTTTGCTCGTCCTCCAATTTTGGCGGCATCTTAGATTCTCCTGAGTCCACTGTTTCCTGCACAGGCGGTACAGCTTTTTCAGCGTGATGGCTTCCGGGCTGCGCGAATACTGAAAGTCCCACGACAAGAGCGAGAAGCCCTCCGACGACCGAAAGCCACGCCGCCCCTTTTCTTGGAGGTGAATTTTCTTTAATTTTCGTTTCTTCAACATAGCTAATCCCTGTTCCCGGGATAGATGCTGTTGTCCGGGTTCGTCCGGTGGCCGTTTTTGTTACTCGGTATCCTTTAACCCCAAAGCTGGCCCCGATTCCAGACTTGCTGAAATTGATGCGAAATGGGCCAAAATTGACGCTTTTCCGAAAACGCACCCCCATAACGCGCCTCCTTGTGTGATGGTCTGTTAATATTAAGGCCGCAGCGATCGGCCTTTGGGATATGATTGGAGGAGTACATATGGCAAGCACACAGACCACCCGCACCGTGTCCGAATCGGACACAGCTTACGCATTGGACCTGTTTGCATCTCTGTCCCCCGCAGATCAAGCGGAGATCATGGCTCTTGCCGTTTCCGCTTTAGCATCTCCGCAATGATCTCATTCTGAGCCTGCGGAGATAGCTGGTCAAAAATCCGGGCAAATTCCTGCGTCAGTCCGGCTCCTTCGGGAGCCGGGCTTTTTTCTTCTTTCCCGGTCAAAATGTACTCCGCCGTAGTTCCCAACGCTACCGTGATTTGTGGCAAGCACTTTACAAAAGATTTTGATATGCGTTTACGCCACTGGCTGACGATTGACGGAGTGACGCCAATTTCGGCGGCAAAGTCCTTCTGCTCCTTGTATTTTTCATCCACCAGGGCAAAAAGACGGTCCACTGAGTCCATTGGAATCACCCCCCAACAAAATGCACAATCGCAATAACATAAATTGTGAAAGACTACAAAAATTAGCAAATTGCGATTTTGGCCTTGAAATTTATGAAATTGCGATTTATGATATAGCCACAGAGGACATAGCCCCAAGGACAATATACCACACCGGGGCAACGCCGTCAAGGCGGGAAAGGAGCAATTATGATCGTTAACAGAGTCAAGGAGCTGCGGACGGCTGCCGGCATGACCCAGAAAGCGCTGGCGGATCAGCTGGGCGTCACCGTCCCCACGGTGAGCAAGTGGGAGCTGGGCCAGCGGACTCCGGAGCTGGAGAGAGTTTTCCGCATGACGCTGATCTTTGGCGTCCCAATTGAGGAGATCGTCCAGCGGACGGAAAGCGCGTGAGAAGGGAGGAGCGGACATGGCACGAGAGCGTGAGAGCTTCCGGGATCAGCTGCAATCTTTACAGGCAAAATTCCCGGAGCAGGAGGTATTGACCAAGGATGAGGCCTGCAAGCTGCTGGGTCTGGACTGGGACGCGCTGCTTCACAATGACGGTTTCCCGGCCAAGAAGGTAGGAAAGCGGTACATTATTCCCATTGTACCCTTGGCCCGGTGGATGGTTACATGGTAGCGCGGAAAGGAGGAAAAGACAATGGAGCGAAAGTACCCGAATTTGTATCAAAGGGCAAGGCAGAGTACCGGAATGACGCAGGAACAGGCAGCGGAGCTGCTTAATCTATCGCCGGAGAGCCTCAAGCAGTACGAGGGAGGCCGCCGGATACCGCCGGACGAGACGGTGGCGCGGATGGTGGAGGCGTACCGATGCCCGTGGCTGGCGCTGGAGCACGCGCAGGCCACGGACCGGCTGGGCGTGATGCCGGAGGTGACGCCAAGGCCGCTGCCCATGGCAAGCATCGCCCTCCGGAACCGTCTGCAAGACGCGACGGGCCGACTGGACGCCCTGCTCCGGATCGCGGAGGACGGCGTGATCGACGAGGCTGAGCGGCCGGAGTTCGACTCCATCGTGGTGGAGCTGCGATCGACCATGGCGGCCATCTATCAGGTGATCTACTCAGGCGCAAAAAAAGAACGCCCCGAGGCGGCAACCTCAGAGCGTTCAGGGGAAAAAGTGTGTGGTATTGGATCAACCACTGGATGTATCAATTATAGCACAAGATCCACGCTACACGCAAGCCCTAATTTTCGCCGGGAAGGGGGCGCATCCCTGTGACCGGTTGGGCGATGTTTTTCATGGTCATCGGCGTTGGTACCGTGGCGGCAATCCCGCTGCGGATCGTGGATCGGATGGAGAGAAGATAAGGGGGCAATATGGCTTATGACCTGACGATGGGCGGCTTGTATGCCGTCATTCCCGCCGGGGTTTTGTACGATGACAGGCTCCGGCCTGCCGCAAAGCTGCTGTATGGGGAGATCGTGCGGCTGGCGCAGAGCAGCGGATACTGCTACGCCACCAACAAGCAGTTGATGGGCGTCTGCAATTTGACGGACAAGTCTGTCTCGGAGCTGGTGAGCCAGCTCCGGGACTGCGGACACATCCGTGTGGAGATGATCCGGCGCTTCGGCACCTCCGGCGACGTGATCCAGAGGCGGATTTTTCTGGGGCAAAGTCTGGCAAAAAATGGCCCTCATATCGAGGGCGAGGAGGTCCAGGGGGGTATCCCGAAAAATCCGGATACGTCCCCCGAAAAATCGGGGGAGGGTATCCCGAAAAATCCGGAGGAATATAAAGGTATTAAGAATACAAGTATATATCCCCCTATAATCCCCCCAAAGGGGATGCGTGTGAAAACGCGGAAAAGCAAATCAACCCCGGCATGGATGCCGGATGCCTTTGAGTCCTTTTGGAACCTATACCGGACCCGTGGCCGTGCGGAGGACCGGGTAGGCGCTGTCCGGGAGTGGGACAGGCTTAAGCCGGACGAGACGCTGATCCAGACCATGACCCAGGCTTTGGAGGCCCAGAGCAAGGGCGAGACCTGGCGGCGGGGCATCGGTATCCCTTACGCCTGCCGGTGGATCAAAAACGAGCGGTGGAAGGACACGGCACCGGAGCGGTCCGAATCGGACCAAGAGGCGGAGCCGCCCCGGCGGCGCTACGTAGGTAAGCGGATCATCGATGGCCAGGAGGTGGACGTGTATGAGTAATTTTGCCAGCGTGGAGGCGGAGCAGGCGGTCCTTGGCTCCTTGCTGATCGACAGCGGATGCGTCCGCCGGGTAGCACCCATCCTCCGGGAGACGGATTTTTCCGTGGCCCTCAACCAGGATCTGTATCGGGTGATCGTGACCATGGACCGGGACGGCCAGCCCATCGACGGCGTGACGGTCTGCGCGGAGGCGCTGCGGCAGAGCCTGGCGGAGGAGAAAACGCTGCGGAAGTATCTGGCCCAGCTGATGGAGATCACGCCCACGGCGGCCAATGTGGAGATGTACGCCGACATCGTGGCCCGGACGGCCCGGCGGCGGGAGCTGAAAACAGCACTGGAGGACGGTCTGACAGCTTTGACAGACCAGGCACCGGAGGACCAGGTGCTGGCCCAACTGGACGCGGCCATGACGGCCAGCAGCCAGCGGCTGGAGAGCGAACTGCTGGCTCCCAAGGAGCAGGTGGACGGATTTCTGGACTACCGGGCCAAGATCGACGAGGGAAATATTCCATACGTCCGGACAGGCATCAAGGTGCTGGACAAGCTGCTGGGCGGCGGCATGGTGCAGGATGGCCTTTACATCCTGGCGGGCCGCCCCGGCATGGGCAAGAGTGCCCTTGGTATCAGCATCGCCGAGCACGTGGCCCAGTCGGTGGGCAAGGTGGATTATTTCTCCCTGGAGATGTCCAGAGAGCAGATCATGGCCCGGCGGCTGGCCAGCCTGAGCAAGGTGGACAGCAAGCTGATTCTGATGGACACCCTGACGCCGGACGAGTACAAGCGGATGATCGACGCCACCCGCAAGGCGGCGGCCACGCCGCTCTACTGCACCAACGGCCGCGCCCAGAGCGTTCAGCGGATCACGTCCATTGCCCGGGCGGGCCGGGACGTCAAGCTGGTGGTGGTTGACCATTTCGGCTTGATCCTCCGCCCCGGCAAGCGGCAGGATGCGGACGAGTCAAGAGAGATCGCCCACGCCCTCAAGCGGCTGGCCCAGTCCCTTAACCAGCCGGTGCTGTGTCTGGCACAGCTCAACCGTCAGAATGAGCAGAGGACGGACAAGCGGCCCACACTGGCGGACCTGCGGGCCACGGGTGCCATGGAGGAGGACGCCGACGGCGTGATCTTTGTTCACCGTCCGGATTACTACCGGACGGATTACAAGCGGGAGCAAGGCGCACCTGAGCGGACGGAGATCATTTTGGCCAAGAACCGCCACGGCAGCACCGGACGCCTGGATTTATCTTTCTGGCCGGAGACCAACACCTTTAACCCGGCCTATGTGGAGTGACAATATGCAAGTTGGAGATATTTTGGAGCTGGAGCCGACCATGGAGGGCACCAGCGGCCTGGGCACCATCGGGCCGATCCCGGCGCGGGTGATCTACATCCACCCGGCGGGGCGGTACTACACGGTGGAGCTCCGCAGTCCCATTACCGGGGAGACTTGGCGGGAGGCCTTCTGGCCTGAGCTGGCGCCGCATTTCAAGGCCGTAAGCACTGCGGTCTGACGCAAACAAGGGGGAAAGGTGAATATGAAAACAATTGCGGTATTGAATTTCAAGGGCGGGGTCGGCAAGACCGTCACCACCGCCACGCTGGCGTATCTGCTGGCGAAGCAGGGCAAGCGGATCCTGCTGATCGACGGGGACAGTCAGGGCAATCTGAGCATGTCCTTCGGGATCGACGCGGAGGAGGGCGCGGACACGCTGGCCCTCCTGACCGAGGGTGCCGGGTACTATCCGGAGTTTGTGACGCCCACCATTTTTGACGGGATCGACCTGATCCCCTCCGACATCAACCTGCTGGTGGCAGACCGGCACATGGCCCAGAGCGGCGTAGGCCGGATGCAGCGGGCCATCGCGGATCTGCGGGACGCCATTGAGGAGGACGCGGATCAGGACAACGCCTACGATCTCATTCTGATCGACTGCCCTCCGGCGCTGTCGGCAGCCTGCACGGCGGCGCTGGCCGCTGCGGATGAGGTTATCATCCCCATCCGGCTGGACTACTACTCTACCGGCGGCATGGCCAATCTGGCGGAGCAGCTCCAGCACATGCGGGCCATCAACCCCCGGTTGTCGGTGCTGGGCGTGCTGGTGACGCAGTTCACCCACATGGCGGATGAAAAGGAGGCCCTCGCGGCCATCCGGGGCGGGGCGCTTCCGGTGTTTGAGACGGTGATCCGGTTCTCCAAGGCCGTGCCCAGCGCGACCTTCCAGAAGGTCCCGCTGCCGGTGGCCCGTCCCTACTGTGCGGCCAGCAAGGATTACACCGAGCTGGTGAAAGAGATCTCCGGGAGGTGCTGAGGATGGAAAAACGGAAATTTAACGTGATGGACGTGCTGGGTGAGCAGCTGGCCGGCGTGGCGGATTTGAACACTTCCGGCCCGGAGCAGATTGAGTACATCGACATCGGCCTTCTGGACGGCGACGAGCGGAATTTCTACCAGCTGACGGACATTGACGAGCTGGCGGACAACATCCAGATGTGCGGCTTGCAGCAGCCTATCCGGGTGCGGGCCGGTGAGGGCGGACGGTTCACCATCGTCAGCGGCCACCGGCGCCGGGCTGCCTTGGCTCAGCTTGTGGAAAAAGGACTGGGTCAGTTCCGCAGGGTGCCCTGCATCCGGGAGACGGACGATGCCTCCCCGGCGCTTCAGGAACTTCGACTGATCTTTGCCAACAGCTCCACCCGCAAGCTCACCAGCGCAGAGATCGGCGAGCAGGCGGAGCGTGTGGAGGCGCTGCTGTATCAGCTGAAGGAGGACGGTTTTGAGTTCCCGGAGGGCCGGATGCGGGACGTGGTGGCAGCCGCCTGCAACACCCACGGTTCCAAGCTGGCCCGGATCAAGGTGATCCGGGAGCGGCTGCTGTCTAACCTTCGCCCCGCGTGGGATGGCGGGAGGATGCCGGAGCAGGCGGCCTATGCACTGGCCCAGTTCCCGGCGGATATGCAGATGCGGATCTCTAAGGCGTTCCCCAAACTTCCCAACGGCCCCCATTTGGAGCGGTTGTTGAGGCTCTACAAGGAGGACGGCTACCGTTGGGAGCCGTGCTTGACCTGCCCGGACGGCAAGGAGTGCAAGCATGGAGACGCTTTCCTCCGGCATGACGCGGATTCCTTCGTGTATGAGGTTTGCGGCGGTAAGAAGTGCTGTCTGGATTGCCCCCATGCTACGGCTGAGTGTTACTCCTGCGACAAGGCTTGTGCCAAGGCCAAGGCCAAGCGCAAGGAAAAACTTGACGCAAAGAAGGCGGACGCGGAGAAGGCTACTGAAAAACATCAGCGGAAACTGGAGCGAGCGATCCAAGCCAGCGCGGCCCGTCTGGCCAGAGCGGCGGACGCTGCCGAACTGCCGGACACTGCTACCGCCATCTGGTCCAGATACGGCGGTGGCTACACGGTGGGTAAACTGCGGAAGTTTGCCTCCGGGGATTTTCAGGGCGAACACGTTTGGGTCAATGAGTTGGAGCCGGAGAATATCTACAACATTGATAAGACGGCCAAGGCGCTGCACTGCTCCGCCGACTACATCGTGGGCCTGACAGACGAGTTGACACCGCCGACGCTGCCGGAGGGCCAGCTGATGATCGCCGGATGGATGCCCGGCAGCACCAACCCGGCGGAGCCGGGAGAGTTTGCGGCCTATGTGGACCTGGGCGACGGGAAACTGCTGAAACGGTTTTTTGACTGGGATGGCCAACACTGGATGATGCCGGGCGGAATCGAGGCACAGGTTCCCGTGGTCTGGTGGATGCGACTGCCGCCTGTCCCAGCGGCAGGGAAAGGAGCGGAGAAATGAAAAAATTTCTTTTTGAGTGCGATCTTGAGAACGGCCCTGAGCGTTTCAACGTGGTCGGTTTAGATCTGGATGAGGTCTTGGCCCTGATGCTTCGACAGATCAATTTGGTTTACTCCAGCCTTTTGCAGAATCGCCCGGATCTCGCGAAGGCTGTGCGGATGGAGCTGATTACTCACATGATTGATCCCAAATCCCCTGTATGGACGGAGTGTGATCGAAAAGCGAAGAATGATCTGTTTGTGCTGATCGACAAGTCGAAGAAAGGCGGTGGATCATGAGCCGGTACACAGGACGCGGGAAACGCCGCAGCCGGGTCCTCCCGGTGCTGACTCTGGCGGCCGCCGTGGCTGCCGTGATCCTTCTGACGGTAGCGGCCAAGGGCATGGCCCTATGACCGCGCCTCCGTGCCTAAACTGCCCGGATCGCCGGATCGGATGTCACGATCCGGCGGTCTGCCCCCGGTGGGCGGCCTATGATGAGGTCCATAGGGCAGAGCTGGCAGCCATGCCGTCCCGTAAGGAGTGGGTGGACATGGTGGAATACATCCATGATCGGCGGCGACGCTATATGCCGGGCCGCTGGAAAAAAGGAGACAAATCATGCTGAATCATATCGTACTTATGGGCCGTCTGACCCGCGACCCAGAGCTGCGGCACACCGGAAACGGAACCGCCGTGGCGTCCTTCTCTCTGGCTGTTGACCGGGACTACAAGGGCCAGTCCGGCGAGAAGGAGACGGACTTCGTGGACCTCGTGGCGTGGCGCTCCACGGCGGACTTTGTGAGCAAATATTTCACCAAGGGCCGCATGGCCGTGGTGGAGGGCCGGTTGCAGCTCCGGGACTGGAAGGACAAGGACGGAAACAGCCGGCGCTCCGCCGAAGTGGTGGCGGAGCATGTGTATTTTGGTGATAGCAAGCGGTCCGAATCGGACACGCCGTCTGCGTCTGGGGACTTCCGGGAGATCCCGGAGGATGAGGAAGGAGAGCTGCCGTTTTGAGAGATCAAGAACTCGTAAATGCCCTGCGGGAACACGCAGATTGGTGGGAAAATGGGGACATGATGGATCCGCTGGGAGGGCTGGAAAAAGACCTGTTTGCAGCCGCTGACCGGCTGGAGAATCAAAACGCACACATCGCGGCGCTCCAGCAGGAGATTGAGAAACTGCGGGGGCAGGTGCCCCGCTGGATCCCGGTGGAGGAGCGGCTGCCGGAGGTGTGGTGCAACGATGAGACTGCGGAGCTTGTGAACTACATGATTTACAGCCCTGATTTTGGCGTGGACATTGGCAATTATCACGCAAAGGCGAAAAAGTGGCTCTGCATGGCTCTGCCTTGCACCGTCACCCACTGGATGCCACTGCCGTCAGGCCCGGAGGTGGAATGATGGATGCTCTTAAGTATTTGAAAACGTTGCGCAGAATGTGCAACGGTGAGTGCCGCGAATGTGAGTATGAAAAAAGAAGTGGATTTGACCCTTGCACGGTCTGGCAATACGACCACCCGGAGGAGGCCGTTGCCATTGCGGAGCAGTGGGCCGCCGCGCACCCCGTTAAAACCCGCCAGAGCGAGTTCTTGAAGCTGTTCCCGTACGCACGTGTTAAAAAAGCGAATGGGTTACCGATAGTCAGCCCTTGCGACCTCGACGTCAAGCTGGCGGGCAAATGCGAGGGGATTCCTTGCCAGGAGTGCTGGAAGAAATTCTGGCTTGCGGAGGTGGAGGACACATGAAACTATTGATCGGAGGAAGCCCCTGCCCACATTGGTCAATCGCACAGACGAAGAACCGCGAAACCGAAGCCAGCGGCATCGGCTGGGAACTGTTCTTGAATTACCGTATTGCACGGGATAAGTACCAGCCGGATTTTTTCCTGTACGAAAACAATAAAAGTATGTCGCCCGCTATCCGGGCGCAGATCACGGCGGAGCTGGGCGTGGAACCCGTGCTTATTAACTCAGCGCTGGTATCGGCGCAGAACCGCCAACGCCTGTATTGGGTGGGCAAGCGCGAGCCGGACGGCACATACAGCCAAGTGGCAGTGGAGCAGCCGGAGGACAGGGGTATTCTGCTGCGGGATATTCTGGAAACGGGTATAGCATGGCAAGAAAAGAGTTACTGCATTGCGGCTACGGAATACAAGGGAAGCAATCCGCAACAGACGCTTACGAAACACCGCCGCACGATGGTCGCAGAGCCGATCGTCGTCAATGGAATGAAAAACGGAAAGGCGCGAACCGTTGACGCGCACATGGGAAAGCTCGAAAACAACCTTGTGCCAAGGATAAACAATCCGAACCAGGCAAAGCAACAATACGACTGCATAGCCGAGCCTGTCCGCATCGGCACCATCGAGAGTAAAGCTAAGAACACAGACTTTGACAGCCAGCAATACCGGGTATATTCCCCGGACGGCAAAAGTGTGACCCTGTGCGGACAGGGCGGCGGCGTGGGGGCAAAAACCGATCTTTATGCCGTGCCTGTACCAGAACCAGTAAACGAAACCGTGGACGGGAAAGCCCAATGTCTACGCGCTACCTACTACAAAGACGGGATCCGCAACCTGGTGGGAAATACCGTGGACCGTAAAACCTGTGTAGCTGTTCCCGCCCGCGTCGGTGCCATGCCGAACAAGGACGGAGAACTGGGCACCAGCCAAAGCAGCCGCATTTACAGTACCGACGGGAAAAGCGTTTCCCTCAAGGCAAGACCAAACGGCGGCGGGGCTGACGGAGCATTTACCGGCCTGTATGCGGTGCCTGTCGGTATGGCGTGGCGCGGGCGTGAAAATGGTTCCGCTTTTGAAGTGCGGGACGACCAGAAAAGTAACGCCGTGGCCGCTACCGGACACCAAAGCCGCCTGGTGATTGAGGCGGCGGACGGAAAGCAAATGCCTGTCTATGAGGTTCGCGGCGGGCGTATCACCATCAAGAGCAAGGAGTACCCTATCAAACTGGCGGACGGCTTTTACATTATTCGCAAGCTGACCGTGACGGAGTGTAAGCGCCTCCAGACCGTGCCGGACACATACGCCTTTCCCGTCAGCGACACCCAGGCGTATAAAATGCTGGGCAACGGTTGGACCGTGGACGTGATTGCCCACATTATGAGCCATTTTACCGGACTGACCACGGAGCCGGTGGAAGTGCTTTCCATGTACGACGGCATGAGCTGCGGCCATATCGCGTTGGACAAGCTGGGTGTGGACATAACAACCTACTATGCGACCGAGATCGACAAGTACGCCATCCAAACCACACAGCACAATTTCCCCGAGACCATCCAGCTTGGCGACGCGTTTCAGGTGCGGAACGATGATTGGAGATTGGTGGAGGAACTATGAGAGATGCAAACCTCGTAAATTCGCTGCGTGAGCACGCGGAATGGGCGCGGGCAAATGAGTGGGAAACGCCGATCACGCTGAGTGATGATCTGGCGGGAGCCGCTGACTTGATCGAAGCGCGGGCGAAAGAGATTGACGCACTGCGGAACGAACTGTGCCTGAAATGCGAAAACTACACGCTGGCCCATGAGGGGGCCTGTAACGGATGCCGGTGGAGGAGGTAA
>ERZ1034928.457-NODE-457-length-19110-cov-5.707898_pt1 | contig 19110 bp, 22 predicted proteins | sample MGYA00520627_ERZ1034928 | MGnify/ENA primary metagenome ERZ1034928 (study PRJEB33766, sample SAMN09781755) | gut metagenome | biome: gut microbiome | host: Homo sapiens | place: Madagascar | study: EMG produced TPA metagenomics assembly of the PRJNA485056 data set... | reverse complement strand
GCACACGTGCGCGCGGGAATCGTTGTGATGTTGCACAAAATTTGATGAAAGGATGATTCCATGGTGAAAACGGCAAAACCGCCCTCTTTTGCTGCGGCTTGCAAGAAGTACAGCAAAGAATTGAAGGAAATCGAGGACGCGGCAAAAGCAGCGAACTGCGATACAAACTTTTTGTACCGCTCGACGCTCGACCGCTACGTCACCCAGCTGGATCTGTTGACGCAGGCGCAGACGGACATGAACAAAAATGGCCTGACCGTCACGAAAGTCACACCAAAGGGTGCCGAAATGGAAATCGCCAATCCTGCTATTCAGATCTATAACCAGACGGCCAGCGCGGCAAACTCCACCGTTTCGACCCTGCTGCGCGTCATCCAGCAGTTCAAGTTTATGGTGGCGAATGCCGGTGAGGACGATGACCTCTAACATTCCCCCGGAGATTTTGGAGTACATCGAGCAGGTGGAGGCCGATAATCCTCGCGCCTGCCGGGAGCAGCATGCGCTTGTTGCGCTTGTGCGGCGCATTTTTGAAACAGAAGACGTTTATGTGGATACCGAGCGAATGCGGAAATATTTCCGACTCGCCCGGTATTTTCCGTATGACCGGCTTTTCCCGTGGCAGACCTTTGCGCTGGGGTTGTGGTTGTGCACCTACCGCGCGGATAATACCCCCCGCTTCAAAACGCTGTTTGCAATGGTGGGCCGTGGTGCGGGCAAAGACGGCGTGATCGCCATTTCTTCGGCGGCGCTCATCAGCCCATACAACCCGGTCCCGCATTACAATGTGGACATCTGCGCCAACAACGAGGAGCAGGCTGTCACCCCCGTCAAAGATATCGTGGAGGCGCTGGAGAATCCGACATGGGAAGCCAAATTGTCAAAATATTACTACCACACAAAAGAGATCCTTCGGGGCCGCAAAAACCTGGGTGAGGTCAAGGGCCGAACCAACAACCCGAAGGGCCGTGACGGTATGCGCTCCGGTGCGGTCATCTTCAACGAGGTCCACCAATACCAGAATTACGACAACATCAAAGTCTTCGTCACCGGTCAGGGCAAGGTTGCCGAGCCGCGCGTGGGCTTTTTTACTTCCAACGGCGACGTCAGCGACGGCCCGTTGGACGACTATCTTGCACGAGGCCGCAGGATCTTGTTTGAGGGCGAGGCGGATGAGGGCTTTTTGCCGTTCATCTGCTGCCTGGACGCGAAAGACCAGGTGCACGATGAAAACAATTGGTGCATGGCAAACCCATCACTCCCCTACTTGCCCCACCTGATGCAGGAGATTCGAGACGAGTACCGCGACTGGCGGGAGCGCCCGGAACAAAACGGTGATTTTATAACGAAACGCATGGGCATCCGGGACGGTGCCAAAGAGATCGCCGTCACCGACTATGAAAAGGTCAGGGCCACCAACACCCCCCTGCCCGACCTGGCCGGGTGGAGCTGCACGGTGGGTATCGACTATGCCGAGCTGAGCGACTGGGCGGCGGTCAACCTCCACTTCCGGCGCGGCGACAAGCGCTTTGATATCAATCACGCCTGGATCTGCGCACAGAGCAAAACGCTGACCCGCATCAAGGCCCCGTGGAAGACGTGGTGTGATATGGGCGTGTGCACCTATGTGGACGATGTGAGCATCTCCCCGTATCTGCTCACGGATTACATCCGGGATTCCGGGCGTATCTACAACATCAAAAAGTTGGCGCTGGATAATTTCCGCTACACCATGATGGCCGAAGCGTTGCAGAGCATCGGATTTGACGCAAAGGACAAGACCCGCGTAAAGCTGATCCGGCCCAGCGACATCATGCAGGTGGACCCGGTAATCCAGGACTGTTTCGACCGGGGCCTTTTCACCTGGGGCGACCTGCCACAGCTGCGCTGGGCAGTCAACAACACCAAACGTGTGCGCAGCAGCCGCAGTCAGGGTGTGGATACTGGAAACTTCGTTTATGCGAAGATCGAGGCAAAATCCCGAAAAACAGACCCCTTCATGGCCTTGGTAGCTTCCATGGTCATCGAAACCGAGCTGGGCACCGGACAAGTTCAGCTCCCCAAAATCGGAGCAATATGGTGGTAAGGAGTTCAAACCATGTCATTTTCCGAAAAAGTAAAAGAGCTCTTCGGATTTCAGAAATCCGATGGGCTCAAGCTCCCCGCGCAGCATGTAGATGAGACCAATGTGCCCATCAACGCTTCGGCTGTAAAAACCTCCCTTGCCGACTGGATGACCTGTTGGGAAGAATACCGCCTGCGGGATCTGGCGTTCGATTGCTGCGTGAACCTCATCGCAAAAGCCATTGCAAACTGCGAGTTCAAGACGTTCGAGCGCGGACAAGCCGTAAAAAAAGATTACTATTACATGCTCAACGTGGAGCCGAACGTCAACGAAAACAGCACGGCGTTCTGGCAAAAGGTCATCTACCGCCTCTACAAAAACAATGAGGCGCTGATCCTCGCCAACCAGCGCGGCGGAATGCTGAATCTGGTCGTGGCAGACAGTTGGACGAAGCCGGAATACTTTCCGACGGCGGAAAACATCTACCGGCAGATCCAGGTGGGCGATGAACCGTACACCCGCGACCTGAAAGAAAGCGAGGTCATCCACCTTGTGCTCAACAGCGCCGATGCAAAAGCGGTGGTGGATGCGCTCTATGCTAGCTACAACAAGCTGCTGGAAGCGAGCATGAAAAACCACAACTGGAATTCCGGCCAGCACATGAAAGTGCATGTTTCTCAGGTCAATTCCGGGCAGGACAATTTTGAGGAGCTGTTTGCGCAGCGGTTGAACCAGCAGTACAAGCCGTTCCTGCAAAACGATTTTGGCATTCTGCCGGAATTTGACGGTTACGACTTCCAGCAATTCTCAGAATCGGGCAAGACCGGCGACACGCGGGATATCCGGGCGCTTGTGGATGACATTTTTTCTTTCACGGCGCGGGGATTCGGCATCCCGCCCGTCCTGGTTCAGGGCGAAGTTGCCGGGATCAGCGACGTGGTCACGCATTGGCTCACCACCTGCATTGACCCGCTGGCGGCACAAATCAGCGAGGAGCTGAACCGCAAGCTGTATGGACGCCGGGTCTGGCAGCGCGGCGACCGCGTGAACGTGGATACCTCGACCATCCAGCATTTCGACATCCTGAGCAATGCGGACAAGATCGAGAAGATCGTGGAAAGCGCGGCATGGAGCATCAACGAGCTGCGTGAAAAGGTCGGAGATTCCGCCATCACAGAGGAATGGGCAAACATCCACTGGATGACCAAAAACATTGCAACGGTCGAAGCTATTGCCCGCAATGCCGCGACCGAAGCCAACAAAAAGGAGGACAAGAACAGTGCCTAAACCGTATTTTGATATGCAGCAGAGCGGAGAGGAAGCCAACATCTATATTTTTGGCGACATTACCAGCTTTCGGGGCATCGAAAATGATGTCAGCGCCTATCACCTGGCCAACCAGCTGGAGCAGGCCGGGAACCTTGCCGAGATCAACGTCCATGTGGACAGCTATGGCGGCGAGGTCTCGGAGGGCTTTGCGATCTACAACGCCCTGCGGGCCAAAAACGCACAGATCACGACCCACGCCGACGGCTTTGTGGCCAGCGCCGCTATCTACCCGTTTCTGGCCGGTACGCAGCGCATCGCCAACAATGTGAGCGCGTTCTATTTCCACCCCGTCATTGGCGGCGGTCGGGGGTATGCAGAAGACCTCCGCGAGGCTGCGGATGAGCTGGACAAGCTGACCGAGATCGGTCTGGGCGCGTTCACGAACGTGGGCATGAAAGAGCAGGCGGCGCGGGACCTCATCAACAGCAAAACGTGGTACAGCCCCGAAGCTGTGCTGGAAATGGGCCTCGCCACCAGCATCCAGAAGGGTGCGCGCGGCGACGAGGCCACCCAGAGTGTGCACGACATGCTCATCCGTCAGACGCTGGCCGTTCCTTCCCCGGTGCCTAAAAAGCCGCCCCAGGAACCGCCCGCTCCACCTGAAAACAATCTAATGAGGCTTTTTGCAAAGTTATGAAATATCCGATTGAAAACACGCAATTGGCGCTTTTTCATGGAGTGGGACGCTATGGCATTCCGCAAATCGAGCCTGAGACAGATATTCCCATTGATAAGCTGGTATGGATTCCATTCAATTTCGCCATGTCTGCCAAAGACTGCTCCAAAAAAGGCGTTCACTTTTTTATCCATGATTATCAGTTTGAACGTGTCTGGAATGATCCGGACCGGTATATCCCAATCTTGCAAAAATTTGGTGCGGTAATTTCACCTGATTTTTCCATGTACGTTGACCACCCGGAAACCGTTCAAATTTTTAATCATTACAAGCGCCATTGGCTCGCGGCTTACTGGCAGATGCACGGGATAAAAGTTATCCCCTCTATTGGATGGGTCGAAGAAAAAAGCTACGAATGGTGCTTTGACGGAGAACCCAAAAACAGCATTATCGCGATATCCTCTCTTGGCTTGATGCAAGACCCAGAGGTTAAGAAAACTTTTGAAAAAGGATGCAAAAAAGCACTGGATGAATTAAACCCAAGCAAAATTTTGTGGTATGGAAAACCGATCGAGTGCATAGAAGGCAGAAATGCAACAATCATCAAACCGTTTTATAAAAGTCTGGAAGAGAGGGTAAACAATGAGCAGCGGCGGAAGTAGATCATCCGGAAAGAGCAGGCTCGCCAATCTCAAAGGGAGCGACCGTCAGGTTGCATGGGCCACCTCTATCCGCGAAAATGCAATTGATGCGATGACATCCTTCAAAAAAAATGCAATCGAAACAAGCAAAAAAGCCAACATGTCAGAGGCTATGATTAAAGAGGGCACGGCACGTTTTGATTCTATAATCAAAACTCTGAAAAGTGAAACAAGTGCCGGAAATTTTATTGATAGCTTTTCTGGAGTAAAAGGAAAGAACTGGCAGGCTGACGCAAACAGCATCATGGCCACTATTTATGCGGCCGGAAGGAGCGGCAAGGGCAATGATTTGGAGAAAAAACTTGTCGCCATTATCAGCAAGAAAAAATAATTTGCCGTAAAGGCGTGTCCAAACTGGACACGCCTTTTTGAATACCCAAAAAGGAGATAACAACATGAATCTGAAAGACATGTACCAGAAGAATCAGAAACTGTCTGATCTGCGCCAGCGGCTGGCCGGTGCCATTAAGGACAACAAGCCCGACGAACTGTCTGACGTATTTTCGGAGATGTGCCAGACCATCGGCGACATCAATAAGGAGGAGTACGAGGCCCAGCTGAACGGTCTGAAACAGGAGCTCAACAACGCTGCTCTGTATGCGCGCGGCATCCGGCAGCTGACCACGGAAGAGAAGGAATACTACCAGAAGATCAGTGACGCCATGCGCAGCGAGAACCCGAAGCAGGCCCTCGAAAACGTGAGTGTCGTTTTCCCGCAGACCATCATCTCCCGCGTTATGGAAGACCTGACCGAGAACCACCCTCTGCTGAGCAAGATCCAGTTCACCCCGACCGGCGGCGCTATCCGCATGATGCTGAACACCGACGGCCGCCACAAGGCCGCATGGGGTAAGCTGTGCGCGAAGATCATCGAGGAGCTGACCTCCGGCTTTAAGGAAGTTGACGTCGGCCTGTACAAGCTCTCTGCGTTTATCCCGGTCTGCAAGGCGCAGCTGGACCTCGGCCCCGAATGGCTGGACCGCTATATCCGCGCCATCCTGGCCGAAGCGCTGGCCAACGGCCTGGAAGACGGCATCGTGATGGGCGACGGCAACGACAAGCCCATCGGCATGATCCGCGATGTGAGCGAGAGCGCTTCCGTTGTCGGCGGCGCATACCCCGAAAAAGCCAAGATCAAGGTCGCGGATTTTGAGCCCACCACCATGGGCAAGCTGGTCGCTCTGCTGGCCGTCACCCCGAACGGCAAGGACCGCAACCCGGATGACCTCATTCTGTTGGTCAACCCGCAGGATTACTATGAGAAGGTCATGCCCGCCACTACGATCCGCACCCCGGACGGCACCTATCGCAACAACGTCCTGCCCTACCCTGCCACCATCATCCCGGTTTCCGCTCTGCCGCGCGGTCAGGCTGTGTTTGGCGTGGGCCGTCTGTACTTTGCAGCGGTCGGCATGAACAAGGGCGGCCGGCTGGAGTATGACGACTCCTATCGTTTCCTGGAGGACGAGCGCGTCTACCTCATCAAACTGTATGCCAACGGCTTCCCGGTGGACAACAACGCCTTCCTGAACCTCGACATTTCCGGCCTGCGCCCGCTGAATTACAAGGTCGAGACCGTCACCTCTCCTACCCCGTCCGCTGACGCCAACCTGGCCTCCCTGAAGCTGGGCAACCTGACCCTGACCCCGGCCTTCAGCGCGACTACTGCCAGCTACACTGCAACGACCGATACGGCCTCCAATGTCATCACTGCCACCCCCGCAAACGCCGGTGCGACCGTGCAGGTCAAGGTCGGCAGCAAGATCATCGAAAACGGCAAGTCTGCAACCTGGGCCGAAGGCTCCAACACTGTGACCATCAACGTGACGGCGGAAGACGGCACGACCACCAAGGCCTACACCGTCACCGTCACCAAGTCCTGACCTTATGACGACCGTATGGGATGGCATCCGGGACGTGCTGCTCCCGGATGTCAAAAACTATCTCGACATCACATGGGATGACGACGCCGTGGACACGAAGGTCTGGAACCTCACCGTGGGCGGTATGTCTTATCTCGACGGCAAGATCGGCGAGCCGCAGGACTACACCGCGCCCGGCTTACACCGGGACCTGCTCATGGATTACGTCCGCTACGCCCGCGACGGCGCGGCGGATATCTTCGAGAACAACTACCGTCATCTCATTTTGGCAGCGCAAAACGAAAGGCGGGTGAGCGCTTATGCCGCGCAAAATGCCGACCAGACCAACGAATGACATCTCGCAGAACTTCAACGCCGGTACTCTGGCCGTTTTTTCGACCGAAGACGTCGCCGATGTCGGCCACCAACCCAAAATCAAGCTGAAAAGAAAGCTCTCGGCCTGCTACGAAGAGCAGCGGCTCGGCATCAACCGGCTGTATCTCAGCCGCCAGAACCTCGCGGAGATCGTCCGCGTGGTGCGGGTGCCGCGCGCCCCGGTGCAGATCAGCAGCCAGGACGTGGCCCGGACCGAAGACGGCCAGTATTATCGCATCGACACGGTGCAGGTGGTGGAAAACTGTCACCCGCCCTCGATGGATATCAGCCTGCGGGCCGTCGAGGAAGATTTCGACGACCGCCTGAAGGAGGATGGCAAATGACGTGGAGCGAGTGCATCATCGCAGCCCATACCGCCGTCACCAACCAGGTGAGCCATGGCGGGCGGATGAAATCCAAGCGGTATTTCGTCTGGCAGGAAGATGGAGCCTCCGATTTTGAGGCGGAAGGCAAGCACGTCGAGGGCTGCGTCACCGGCACGACTGACCTTTTTACCCAGAACGAGTTCGACCCCTGGCGCGAGGCGCTGGAACAGTCATTTGACTCGTTCGATTCCATTGCCTGGCGGCTGAACAGCATCCAGTTCGAAGCCGACCGGGGCATCTGGCACTACGAGTGGAGCTGGGAGGTGGCCGGTTGTGGCTAAGATCGAATCAGCAGGTGCCGCAGAGTATCTTGAAATGCTGAAAAAGCTCACAAAAGAAACGGATGGAATTTGCAAACATGCAGTCTATGAAGGGGCCAAAGTAGCGGCGGATGCGATCAATGAAGCAATCGACGATATTACTGTCCACAGCCTGCCCAACGGCGCGAAATATTACTACATAAAAGAGGAAGAGAAGGTAGGAAAAGAGCACGTCATGCTCGACGGAGTAACCGAAGCGCAGGCAAAAGGTCTGCACAAAGGCCTCGGTGTCGCGGCAATGCAAAAGGAAGACGGTTCCTGGAATACCAAAATTGGTTTTGACGGTTATAATGACGTCAAAACAAAACAGTATCCAAAAGGCCAGCCAAACGCTCTTATTGCCCGAAGCGTGGAAAGTGGAAGCACTATTCGCAACAAAACGCCCTTCATCGCCCCGGCCGTGAGAAAGATTCGAAAAAAGTCTGAAAACGCCATGCAGGTTGTAATAGAAGATTCTATTGCAGCTCTCTTTGGCAAATAACCCAAAGAAGGTGTCCACCGTGGACACCTTCTTCTTTTTTTATTTGGAGGAAAAAACATGCCTGAGAATCCGAAAAGCATTGTGACGACCGGTTTTTCTAACATCCATGTCGCGCTGTATGCAGCCGACGGCGGGAACGTCACTTACACCGGCGTCCGCAAGCTGGGCCGCTCGGTGAGCATGAGCACCGATATCTCGACCAGCGACGATAACAACTTCTACGCCGATGACCGGCTGGCCGAGACCGAGACCGGCTCCGCCTTCACGGACGGCTCCGGCACCATGACCATTGACGGCCTGAGCCCGGACGACGAAGCCTTCCTGATGGGCCTGAAAGCGGGCAACCCTGTGCAGGTGGACGGCAGCAACAGCGTTGAGACGCTGGAGTATGGTGCGGAGATGGAGCCGCCCTACATCGGCATCGGCGCCGTGAAAAAGGTCCAGCGGGACGGCAAGAGCTACTGGGGCGCCATGGTCCTGGCAAAATGCCGCTGCAAGGTGCCCGGTGACGACGCCACCACGCAGGAAGATCAGATCGACTGGCAGACCCAGGACATCGACTTTACCATCATGCGAGACGACAGCGCGAAGAACCGCTGGAAGATCATCCCGAAGACCCTGTTCACGACCGAAAGCGCGGCGGTGGCCTTCATCAAGAAAGCTCTGGGAGGCGAATAACACATGAACGACAAGTATGTTGTGTGGACGAACATCAAGGGCAAGAAATTTCCGCTCTGCCTGACCATCGGCGCGGCGGATGTGCTGGAAAAAGCGTTCGGCAATGTCAACGCAGTCGTGGAGAGCGTCACCGCTCACGCCGACAAGCAGGAACTGGCCGAAATGATGCGCGTGATCCTGACCGTACTTCGCCCGCTGGCGGAAGCTGGCAAGGCGTATCTCGCCGCAAGCGCTTCGTTTTCCGGCGAAGCTCCGGAAAAGATCGCAGACCTTCCGGCAGATGATGTTCTTCAGGCGATTCTGTCCGGCACGGAGATCGTCGAAATCTGGGCCGACGTTGCCATGGCTCTGCGCGGCGGCTCCTCCCGCGATGTGGAGGTCGCACCGGATAACAACCCAAAAAACGGAGAAACCGCCATGTGATCCGGCTGAATACCACATGGTATCTGTATTACGGCCGAAAGCTCGGAATGACAGAGCGCGAAGTTCTGGCCTGCCCGCTTGGCCGAATGCTGGATTATATGGCGTGTATGCAGATCGAGAACGGTGCAGACCAGAAAGTCTATGCCGACCTCGATACGCTGGCGGCGATACGATGAGGAGGTGGTAACGCTTGGCAAAAACGGACATTGGCCCACGAATCAGCGTTGAGGGCGAAAGCGAATACCGCAAACAGATGCAGCGCATCGTTCAGCAGCAAAAAGAGTATTCCGCTGAATTGTCCTCGACGACTGCCGCCCTTGGACGTAATAGCTCCGCACAGGAAAGATCTTCGGCTGTCGGAAAGATTCTGAAGAAACAGATTCAGAATCAAAAAGACGCGATATCGGCACAGAACCTTATGCTTCAAAAGGCCGTTGCCGAATACGGAGAAGCCAGTGTCGAAGCGTCCAAATTTCGAACCTCTATATACAAAACCAACGCGGAACTGCAAACGCTAAAAAGCCGCCTGTCTGACGCGGAAAACGGTCTGGGCGAATTTTCCGACCAGACAAAAACGTCCGGCAACGACCTTGCTGCCTCTGTGACAGCGGGCACGTTGGCCGCAAAAGCTTATGCGACCATCGGCAGCACTCTGCTGTCGGCAGGCAAAAAGGTCGTTGAGGCGGGCGTCAGCTATAACGCCCAGCTGGAGCAGTATCAAACGGCACTGACCAACATGCTCGGCAGCGCATCCGCTGCGGAAAACGCACTGGAGCAGATCAAGCAGGACGCGGCCCGGACCCCTTTTGACACGGCGGGCCTTGTCAAGGCCAACGAGCTGCTGATCTCGACCGGCGTTGATGCAGATTCTTCCCGCAAGGTCATCCTTGCGCTGGGCGATGCGGTCTCTGCAACCGGCGGCGGCAACGAGGAGCTGAGCCGGATGGCCCAGAACCTCCAACAGATCAAAAACGCCGGAAAGGCCACGGCAGCAGACATCAAGCAATTTGCCTATGCGGGCATTGATGTCTATGGCATTTTGGCCGACTACACCGGCAAATCGACCGCCGAAGTGCAGAAAATGACCGTCACCTATGACGTGCTGACCGCTGCACTGGAAAAGGCCTCAGACGAGGGCGGACGGTACTACAACTCCATGTCCACCCAGAGCGAGACGCTCAACGGCAAAATGTCCACGCTGACGGATAACGCCACCCAGCTGGCGGGCTTGCTCACCGAAGATTTGACTACCGCACTTAAAAAAGTCGTTTCCGGAATGAACGATATAACCGTAGCCGCTGCTGAGGCATACAAAACAGATGGGTGGTCTGGACTGATAGGAGAAATTACTGGTTTATCTGATGTTGCAGACAAAGCCAAATCGTCTATTGTCGGCTTAAAAGCTGTTTTTGATTCGCTCAAAAGTGGCGAAATCGGAATACTCCACGGTGATTGGGATTCTGTGTACTGGAACGCATTTAACAATAGTTACCAAAATAAAAAAGCTGGCAAAAAAGACGAAAATTATTGGAAAGAGTATGGAGACCGCTTAAAGAAGCAGTATGGATTAGACAAAACGCCAGTTGTTGCTCCATCTAATACAAATTCCAGCAGCTCTCCCAAAAAGGCCGCTGCTGACCAGAAAAAGCTCGCCAAAAGTGTGACCGAAACCAACACCCAGTTGTTGGAGGGCACCGGCAACATCGTCGGGGCCATCAAGCAGGTGACAGAAACTGCCGATAACACCTACAACGTCTACGACGGAACGACCAAGCAGCTCAAAGACACGACGCAGGAAACCGCCCAGACCGTCACCCGGACATGGACCGAGATGGTGGACGGCATCCAGAAAAACTACAAGCAGGTCGTCACCATGCTGGACGGCGTGGAGCAGAGCAGCAAAACAACCGTTGAAAACGTCACGACTGCCGGAAAGACCGCGGTTGCCTCGAAGTCAGAGAAGATCTATGGTGTGGACGGCGTTGTCGGCGCTCTGGACCGGACGACCCAGACCACCAAGAAGATCGAGCAAGTCATTGACCAGACGACCGGCGAGGTAAAAGAAAACGTTGTCTCTACGACCGATGTGGTGACGGACTCGTATACAGCCATTGTAGACGGCGTCGCCCAGGCAGTCACTCGCACGACAACTTATGTCAACGGCATTGTGACCGACGTGCAGGAAAAGACAAACGGCCTGAAGACCCAGATCAAGGGCGTTCAGGGCACGGTGGGCAGCTTCTCGCAGTTCATCCTCGACCTTGATACAAAACTGGGCGGTCTGGAACAGGCAGCTTCCAACCTGAGCAAGAGCCCGCTCGGAAGCTGGTTTTCGGACTTGTCGAAGGGCTACCGCGCAAGCGACAGCTTTTTTGACAACATCGACATTGTCGGACTGATTACGGGCGGAGTAGTTGGATTTGCCACTGGATTTCAGAACAGCGGCAGTGTATACGGTGGTATTGCCGGTGCTGCGCTTTCTGTGATTGGAAATCTTTTGGGCACAAGCCTTTCCGGCTTGGCAACTGAGTCAAACAACTGGGGCGCGGATGTTGTAAAAGGCATGGCAAACGGCATGAAACAAAATGCTGGAAAACTGGCCACAGCAGCCGCGAACCTTGCCAAAAAAATAGCGGAGTACATTCATTTCTCCCGCCCGGACGTTGGCCCGCTGCGGGAATATGAGCAGTGGATGCCGGACATGGTCAAGGGCATGGCAAAAGGTATCACCGATAATGCCTATGTGCTGCGCGACGCGGTGCGCGGGCTGAGCGGCCAGATGGAAACTCAGCTCACCTATGATGTGGGCCGGGCCAGCTCTGCGCTCACCACGGCTTACAACACCCGGCGCATCAGCATGGGCGACATCCACTTTACCATCAACGCCCAGCCCGGCCAGAGCACAGAGGACATTGCACAAGCTGTCGCAGACAGAATTCAAATGATGATAGATTCGGAGGCCTCCGCCAATGGAGAAATATCTGTATTTTAACGGCCACAGCTCGGACGAGTATTTTTGCCACATCGAGCACAAGCCGGAGATCCCGGTCCCGGAAGCCAAATACGAGGAGTATGAGGTGCCGGGCCGAAACGGAAAGCTCCATGCTGACCTGGGCTATTACGACAATATCACCGTGACGTATCAGCTGTATTTCCACGGCAAAAACCCGACGGCGGAAGACGCCCGCACCGTCAAGAAATGGCTGGCCGGAACGCCTGGAGCGCATCAGCTCTCCGATGGATACGACCCGTCGTTTTTTTATTTTGCCACGGCCAAGCCGGGAAGTATCTCAAACATCCTCAACAAATACGGCCGGTTGTCGGTGGATTTTGATTGTGATCCGCGTCACTTTCTTGTGTCCGGCTATCAGGCTGCGGCGCTGGAAAACGGACAGACCCTTCTCAACCCGCTGGATCAGGTGGCACTCCCCTATCTGGAGATCACCGGAAACGGCGCAGAGGGGAAAGTCGTCGTCAACGGCGTGGAATTTGCCGCCATGCCCCCGGCAGACCGGGTGCTGTATGCCGACTGCGAAAACTGGGACGCTTACGTCACCGGCGGCACCAATGCCAACGCGCTTGTCGGCGGCACCTGGCCCACGCTGCGGCCAGGTGAAAATACGATCAGCTGGAGCGGCGGCGTGACCGGCGTGACCCTGACTCCAAGGTGGTGGACATTATGACGCCGATCTTACACGAAGCCGATGTGACTTCCATCGGCAATTATGGTCTGGGCGCGCTGAAGGACGCCCTGAGCTGCACCGTCAGCTGCGAAGAGAACGGTGCGTATGATCTGACCCTCATCTATCCGATGACCGGTCTCCATGCGGAGCTGCTGGCCGAACGCAGACTCATCAGCGCGGCCCCGTCCCGGTACGAAAACCGGCAGCTGTTCCGCATCTACCGGATGACGCGGCCCATCGACGGCAAGATCCAGGCCTATGCGCATCACATCTCGTATGACCTCAACAACTGCATCGTCAAGCCTTTCACGGCTGCGTCGCTGAGCGAGGCCATCACAAAACTCAAGGCCGGAATCGTAGGAGACTGCCCGTTCGACATTTCGGCCAGTTACGATACTGCGGGCACGTTTTCGGTCTTGAAGCCGATGACCGTCCGCGCTGCGCTGCTGTCCAGCAACAGCGACAACCTTGCCTCGGTCTATGACGGTGTATGGACGTTCGACGGCCTGAGCTGTGTGCTGCGCAAAAAAGAGACCGTTGACCGCGGCGTCAAAATCGCATATGGCCTCAATCTGCTGGACGTCACCCAGGAAAAAAACATTGAGGACGTCTACACCCACGTCTATCCCTACTGGATGAGCAGCGAGAAGAGCAAGTATTACGACCTGGAACCCATCGCGGCTTCCAGCATTACCGGCTACCGGAAAATCTACCCGCTCGACCTGACCAGCTACTACCAAAAAGCGCCATCGGACGCCAGCATGAAAAAGACGGCCGATGAGTTCATCCAGAAAAATGAGATCGGCAAGATCAGCGTCAGCCTGACGGTCTCTTATGTGCAGCTGGAAAAGTGCGTGGAGTACACCGGCTCCGGCCAGAGCGGGCTTATCCTGCGCGGGGATACGGTCGAGGTGCGGTATCTGCGGTTGGGCGTGAGCGCCACGGCGCGGATCACCAAGACGGATTACAACGCACTGCTGGAACGCTATGACTCCCTGCAAGTGGGCGACGCCAAAGAGCGCCTGGCCCGCACGACCATCCGGGAGCGCAGCCGCGTGACAACCACCAACGACCGGGCGGTGGATGCCAGCCGCGTGGCCACCGATTATATCGAGGAGAGCGACACAGGCAGCATCAACTTCGGCGTCGGCGATCACTCGTATATCATCAACCCGGACGGCCTGGAATTTCGCGGGGTGCGAAATTCCAGCGTCATCTGGGACAATTCCGCCAATGCGTCGGGTGGTCTGGATGGCAACGTTTTTATCCCGCTGGATCTGGCAAGCTATTCGGTCGTTGCTGTCGGCTTCATCGACAACCTGGGCAGTATTTTTGACAGCAACGTCATCGATAACAAAAGCATCCAATGGGCAATCGCGCCGGTCAACGGAAAAAGCGTCCGAGCAACGTACACCTGGGACTATCCGCGCATCCGGGAATTTTCGGTCAGCAAAACCGGTGTCCAGTTTGGACCCGGTGGATGGCTGGAATCCAAAAAGATAAATAATATCCCGGTTGGCACGACGATGAACAAAAACAAAAAGTGCTGTATCCCATACATTGTCATGGGCTTTTTGTAAGGGAGGAGCCTATGTATCTTATCACGTTCCGGCCTGACACGCGCCGGATCACGTCGGCGGGCGTTATCAACCCGACTTACGCGCTGACCACCCTGCCCGACGGGGCCGCATACTCTGACACACTTCCGGACGGAAATGCGACGGACTATCTGCTTTCCGAATCAGGCGATTTTATTTTGAGCAAGGAGGACAATGATGAGAGAGATCAAAATTGACTTCGACAACCCCGGTCTTCCACAACGTCTAGACGTTGTGGAGAACGACGCGCAGAGCCGCTTTTTCAAGGCCGTGCTGTACAAGGACGGCAAGGCATACACCGCGCCGTCCGGTGCAACGTACAGCATCATGTACCGTGGATTTGGCCCTCAGAATGAGGGCTGGTATGATACCATCAACGACGGCGCTGGCAAGCGGGCGGCCTGCTCGGTATCCGGCAACGTCGTCACCTGCGAGATCGCACGTCAGGCTCTCCGCGTCCCAGGCCATGTCAGCGTCATGCTCTGCGTGACCGGCGGAAATGGCTATATGCTCCATGGCTGGCCCATTGATTGCAACTGCCGCAATGACAATTATATCGGCGGAACGTCGGTGGAGAGCTTCTTCTATATCACTCAAATTACCAACGCGGACTGGACCTCGGCGATCCAGACCTGGGAAGAGCTCAAGAATATGATCGACCCCACCCTCTCCATCTCCGGCAAGGCTGCGGATGCTGGAATGGTCGGAAAAAAGAATATCCTTGGCAAAAATATTTTCAACTCTGAAAATGTTCCTTCTGCTCCATACCGTAATTTGAATACCGTCCCTAAAAATGAAATAAATACTTACATTGGAATAAATGATTATCTGACCAATATTCCAACTGGGGTAGAAGATGTTTTTACGTTGCTGTGTTATAGCACTGACAAAAATCAATATGGTGGAAGCGTACAGGTAGTTACTGATTCTCAACATCAGTTTTTTAGATACGCAAAAACAGAAACTGAATATAGTAATTGGAATTTTCTTAATGGAAATTTGCAAATGAACGGAAAGGTACTTAACAATACTTTCGAGCCGCCGTATGATGATTTGGACACAGTACCTGTTAATAGTGTATGTACATATATAGGAGCGCAAGAAATCCGAAATAAACCGTTAGGGGCTGGTAGTGTTTTTACGGTGTTGTCAATTAACTATCATAATACGTCGCTCGGAGGAACTGTACAAATTGTATTTGACGAAGACAATGTGTATAAAAGAATTGCGCTAACGGAATCCGATTATAAGCCGTGGAGTGGCTGTAGTAATAACGTTGGATTTGAACTATTGACTGACTGCGGAGTGATAGGCGACAGTTATGCAAGCGGGGCAACAGACAAAAATGGTATCGTAACGGATCACATTGACATTAGCTGGCCACAAATCTGCGGACGCTTATATGGATGTAAATTTGAAAATTTTAGCTTTGGAGGGGCGACTACACAAAGCTGGCTTACAAGCGATTCCGGGTTAAAAAAATTAAATAGTTCCGAAAAAAAAACGTGCTACATCATTGCACTTGGAATAAATGATAATGCAATACTTGGCAAAGATTACCTTGGCACTATTGATAATATGCACGATGACGCAAATACAAACCCAAACACTTTTTTTGGAAATTACGGAAAAATCATTTCCGCAATAAACAAAAAAAATGGAAATGCAAAAATTGTGATTTTAAATATAAATCAATTTGCTCCAGGTGATAACGTAAAATTATACAATGAAGCGATCGAAGAAATTTCGAAAAAATGTAAAATTCCGATTATGCGTCAGGAAAATCATCCTCATTTGACAAGTGAACAATATATATCTGATATTGTCAACAATCATCCTACACCCGCAGAATATAACCGCATGGCGATTGCTTTCAACGAATTGTTTGGAATGTGTGTCACAAAATATGTAGACTATTTTAACGATTATTCTGGAGAAACAGAAAGGACGTGACATGATGTCAAAAACAATTTTGGACGTTTCTCGCTGGCAGGGCAACATCGACTGGGACGCAGTGAAGCGCAGCGGCAAAATCGACGGCGTTATGCTGCGAGTGCTGGGGTACAAGGGCGGCAGGCCCTACGTAGACTCGACCTTCGAGCACAACTATGCCGCTTGCGCCGCACGAGGCATCCCGGTCGGCGTGTATTTCTGGCTGGGCTCGACCGTTGCAGGCGGCATGGTAGATTTGACTGCCATGCTGCGCAGTGTGCTGGAGGGGAAGACCTTCCAGCTGCCCATCGCTATCGACGTGGAGGACCCGAAGCTCAAGGGACTGACCCCGGCAAAGCTGTCGGCTCTCGTCAGGCTCTATGCCGCCGAGATTGAGCGTTGGGGCCTCTATGCGATGGTCTACACCTACACGAACTTTGCGGATACCGCGCTGGACATGAACGCACTCGCAGCTTACGACCTGTGGATCGCGGACTACCGCGGCAGGCGACCCACCCGCAAGCACGGGATGTGGCAGTATACCGATAAGGGCTCCGTGCCCGGCGTGAAAAACGGCGTGGACCTCAGCCACGCTTACAAAGACTACCCGGCCATCATCCGGCGGGCCGGGCTGACCCGGATGAAGGAGGTGTGACCCCAATGTGGCAGTTTCTCATGGAATACTGGGCCCAATGGGTCTGCACCCTGATCGGCGCGGGCATCCTCGCGGCGCTGCCGAAGATCAAGGCCCTCTGGGACGCGGTATTGGCACTGCTGCACGACCGAATCTACACCGAATGCTACCGGTTCATGGAGCTGGGGTACATTACGCAGGACGGCCTGCGGAACCTGGGATACCTATATAAGACTTACCACATGATGGGCGGGAACGGCACCGGCACGGAACTTTACAACCGAGCCAAGGCCCTGCCCATCCATTCGACACTGTAAGGAGGACACTAACAATGATCCAGAAAGAGAAGATTTCCGCCGCCACCATCGCCCGCACCGCCGTCCTCGCGCTGGCACTGACCAATCAGATTTTGAGCGCAACCGGCCACTCCCCGCTCCCCATCGAGTCGGAGCAGCTGGAGCAGATTATCACCACCGGCATCACTGTCGTCGCTTCCCTCGTGGCGTGGTGGGAGAACAACTCCTTCACGTCTGCCGCCATCCACGCCGATCACGTCCTCAATCAGATGCAGGGCAAGGAGTAAGGAGCAACCCCTATGATTGTGCTAAGCGTATCTCTCGCATCCAATGGCGTCGTCAAAGTGCCGGGCTATGAGCAGCTGGTGCGCTTTGGCTACACCAAAAACCGGGGCGTGTACCGGCTGGCCGTCACTGCCACCGGCGAGTGGGAAGGACTGGCCATCCGGGCATTTTGGCATGTGCCTGGTGGCAAAGACCCGGCATCCTCGCTGGTGGTGGACGGCTCTGTGGACGTGCCCGCCAGCGTGACCGCACAGCCCGGCAATGGCTGCATCACCTTTGAGGGCAGCGACGGCACAAAGACCGTCACCAGCGCAGACCTGCGGTATCGTGTGAGTGCCAACAGCGGCACGGAGGACGGCACCACGCCGGAACCGGGCACTCCTGCATGGCAGCAGCTAATGAATGCCGTGCACAAAGATGCCACCGCCGCAGAGCAGGCCAAGACCGATGCACAGACGGCAGCGCAGCAGGCTGGGGCATCTGCCAAAGCCGCCCAGACCGCCGCCAGTGAAGCCGCCACCAGTGAAGGCAATGCAGACCAGAGCGCTCAGGAAGCCGCTGATAGCTTGCAAGAACTGAAGGACGGCATTGCCGCTGGTAACTTCAAAGGCGAGAAGGGTGACAAGGGCGACACTGGCCCACAGGGCGAGACTGGGCCTCGTGGTGAGCAGGGGCCGCAGGGCATTCAGGGCGAGCGTGGACCGCAGGGCGAGCAGGGGCCACAGGGTGAAAAAGGTGATGCCGGCCCGCAAGGCCCTAAAGGTGACCCCGGCCCAGCAGGTGCAGACGGCAAAGATGGTACGCAAATCGACGATACCACCGTAGGGGCAGACGCCTGGAGCAGCAAGCACATTGTGGATATGCTCTGCCCGCCCATCTCTGAGACCGGGAACCCGGTGCAGTGCTACCCTGTGGCGGGATATCCGCTTGACTGTAAAGTGAGTTGGGAGCCGACGCAGGAAGGCGCAGGAGACCCAAGCCCGGAGAATATCAGAGCGATTAAGGGCAGGGACAGCGTGAAGGTTGAGCGGTGCGGGGAAAATCTACTGAATTTTACTACTGAAAAAGAAACTTATGGAATCAGTGTTACAACGGAATCTGATGGGCGCTATCATTTGAAAGGCACACTGAATAGGGACGGATTTTGGTGTGGCATCGGCACCATCCACCTGCCAGCAGGAACATACACTGTCAACAAAGCTTCAATCAGTTCGCCTTTGAGCGCTAATGCAATTGTAGTTACCCTCAGAAAAAAAACTGTAACTAACAGCACTGAAGCTTGGATTGAAACAACTATTGGTTTCAACCAAAATACTGGAAGCTTAGCCAAGCCAACAGATATTATAATTGCCTTTTATGGCGGACCCGCATTTATTAAAAAGGGCACAATGATAGATACATATTTTGAACTTATGCTTGTTTCTGGCACCACCGCCCCCACCACCTACG
>ERZ1034928.456-NODE-456-length-19164-cov-26.738500_pt1 | contig 19164 bp, 34 predicted proteins | sample MGYA00520627_ERZ1034928 | MGnify/ENA primary metagenome ERZ1034928 (study PRJEB33766, sample SAMN09781755) | gut metagenome | biome: gut microbiome | host: Homo sapiens | place: Madagascar | study: EMG produced TPA metagenomics assembly of the PRJNA485056 data... | reverse complement strand
GGAAAAAATCATTGTATTATAATGTACAATATTGCCGCATAGTTGAAGATAATGCCGCTGATAGCATGAATATAGAAATTGATGGACAATGGCTGGATTCAAGCCGATTCTTGAATATATGCGGCGATTCGCCTAGAGTATTCAATATCAAGCGTCCTGACGGCTGTGAGGGCTGTATATGCCAATTGCGGCTTGAATATGATGCAGGATATAGCATAGTGCAGAATCGAGTTGTAACGCATCCTAGCGGTCTTAGGGTGGTTGATTGTAAGAGGACAGAAGCGGCTATAAGCCAAGAAGAAATTGATAAGTGGATGTTAGAATGGAGTATAGTGAATGAAGAAATTTAAGTTGCTTGTTTGTTGTGAAGAATCTCAACGTGTTTGCACCGCTTTTCGTGAGCGTGGCTGGGAGGCGTATAGTTGTGATATTGAGCCTTGTTCTGGGGGGTCATCCAGAATGGCATATTCAACAAGACGTGTTGCCGCTAATCAACGGTGACTGTGAATTTGATACAGTTGATGGCAAGCATCATGCTATCAAGGGAGAATGGGATTTACTGATTTGCCATCCACCTTGCACTTATCTAAGTAATGCTGGCGCTCGTCATCTATGGAAAAATCATGTGTTAAATCAGGAGCGATATAGTAAAGGGCTTGAAGCCAAGAAGTTCTTTATGCAGTTTATCAATGCCAAGTGTGAACATATTGTTGTTGAAAACCCAACACCGTCTAAAGTATATGAGTTGCCACCTTATTCACAAACTATTCAGCCGTATGAATATGGTCACCCATTTAAGAAAACAACGAGATTATGGGAGAAAGGCGTTCCACAGCTATTGCCAACTAACATTGTAAATCAAAGAGAATCGACTAAAATTGCTGGTAACTGGTACAATAAGGGTGGCAAAGAGCGCCAAAAGAATCGCAGTAAGACATTCGAGGGAATCGCTCAAGCTATGGCAGACCAATGGGGCAGCTATATTGAAAACCTGTAAATTTCCTCTTGACAACCTCCTATTTATATGCTATAATTAAGTCAACAAATGAAACAGGAGGTTGTTTTATGAGCAAGCCACCTACAATTAAATGCCGTCAATGTCGCAAATCAGCACCAAAACAAGATGCAATCGAATATAAGCCTAAATTCTATTTCTGCTGTGAACAATGTAAACAGGATTATATTGATGTCCATACTGCAAAGCCAACGACAGAATCAAAAGATGATAGGCGCAAATTGCTGGATTATATACGCCAAATTGCTCCTGATGCCAATATGCGGCTTGTAGGCATACAGCTTGCGAAGCTAATGAGTGATAATCCTGATATGACATATGGCGGCATTGCTTATACTATCAGATATATCCATAAAGAGCAAGGATTGGATATATCTAAATCTCCGCTTGGACTGGTCAAGTATAAGTATGATGAATGTAAAAAATATTATACTTGGCTAAATCAGGTAAAGCAGAATATACAACAATGGCAAGCTGAGGATGGGGTTGAGACGATTGTAAAAAAGAATGATGAGGAGGATGTGTTTGGATGATTTTGGTTGAATACTATCCAGGATATGATATTGGCTATGACGCTACTAAGATGTATGTCGATATTTCAAGTATTCGATATATTACTCATACAACTGTCGGAGGGTATAACTATCTAGTTATTGGGCTTAATGGGGAATCTTTTACTCTAACAGATGAGAGTGGTAAGGATTTATTGAGTAGAATGGGAATATCTAAAGAGGATTTGATGTCATGAAACATAAAATGATTAGATGCTCTGAAGAATGCCTAGAATTGGCTTGTTGTGATTTCTGTATTTATGTTATGGAAGAGCCGCTATACGATGAAGTGGGTTGTATTGTTGGCGCTGAGCCAGTTGGTTGCAGATTACATAACGACCAAGAACATCAAGACATTGCTGAGAGCTGTGGCTATTGTCCTGATTTCCATTGCTTTAGAGCCGATGAAGATAATATGTTTGTGAAGGAGATTGATGATGATGAAATGGCATAATATTGGTAAAAACAGCAAGCCAGATAATTATGAATGGGTGCTTGTTTCATTTCTCACAGAAGACAGTAGACAAAGATGCTCTGGCACTTGTGTTGTAGCTGCACTTTGGGAAGATGATGAGGGATGTGCTGTATGGTATGACGGTAATCGATTCTATAACATCCATACAACAGACCGTTGGGCATATATTGAATTGCCGGAGGAGTAAGAAATGGAATATGATTATAATAAGGCACTTAGCTGGGCGTTCTCAAATATCATGTATAAATCTGATCCAGATGTGCTTTGCGCTATCGTAGATGCCCTTAATAAGCAGTTGCCAGACAAACCATATTACCGAAAAGAAGAAGATGCAGAGGGCTGGGCTTGTCCTAATTGCGATATGGGCGTAGAGCATGACCATGGTAGAATTAAGGATACATATTGTCACAGTTGTGGGCAGTTGTTAGATTGGGAGGGCGTATAATGTGTCCATATAAAGATGGTGCCAAATGTACTGCTCCTGATACAGATTGTCCGCATTGGCAAGGCACATTTTGTGAATTAGATGTATTGAGCAAGGAGGAATAATCATTGCTCTATGACCAAAATTCTGTTAGGTTGCTATTGGGCTGTTTGCTAATCAAGCTTTCTCTTGCTATTTCTGATAAATACCCCCTAAGCCGTGATGATTTCACGGTCGATTTTCACCTCAGATTATGGCAGGGCTGTGTTGCTCTGGCTAAACGTGGAGCTGAGTCTATATCTGCTTTAGACCTCTATATGCTATGTAAGAATAATAAGCAAGTGGAGGACATATTCAAACTAAATCAGCTAGACGATTTTATTGATACAGTCAAGCAGCTTGCTAATGTAGGTAATTTTGAAGTATATTACAACAATGTGCGCCGCGCCACGTTACTCCGTTCATACAAGACGGCTGGGTACAACATAGACAAATTTGAGCAAGATGATAAGGCGACCATAGAGGATATAGTACAATATTTTGATGCACAGCAGATAGCTATAAAGAAGCAATTCTATAAAGATAAGGACATAGATGAGCTAAAAGCCGGTGATGGATTTGAGGCGGTCAAAGAGGGCTTTAAGGCAGAGCCGCTATTTGGTGCAACTACCTTTAGTGAATACCTAAACACAGCAGTTAGAGGCTGGATTCAGGGGCAGCTATCTATCTATTCAGTCGGCTCAGGCGTAGGTAAGTCGACTATTGGATTGGCTAATCTTGTGCAAGTATGCTGTCCTAGAATATATGATATAGACAAGGGACAATATGTAGATAATCCATGCTATCAGCATAAGGCTGGTCTATATCTCCAATTTGAGATGGCTGGTGATACTGAAATCACGCCTAAGATTGTGGCTACAATTAGCGGCGTTCCATGCTTTAGTATCTTGAATGGGCGATATGAAGAAGGCGAAGAAGAACGTGTAGATGAGGCTATTAAAATCCTGCATGAATCTAAACTATATATCGTCACCATGCCTAATTATACTGTTGATCTGATTGAATCATATGTAAAGGATTATGTAGTGAATCGCGGCGTTGGTTTCCTCTGTTATGACTACATCGTTGAATCATCATCTGTATCAAGCGACTTAGCTAAAAAGAATGGCGTATCTACTCGTTCAGATCAGGTGCTATCTGGCATAGCAAGTAAGCTCAAAGATTTAGCTGTTGAGTATAATATAGCTGTATTGACATTTACTCAGGTCAATGCTAATGCTATGACGCAGGAAATTATGGATAGCGGCGTTGCGGCTGGTTCAAGGGCAATTCAGAACAAGGCTGATGTAGCTGGTGTAATCATGCCATTGCGCCGTAAAGAGCAAGAGATCGCTGATATGATGATAGAGAAATATCCTGATAAAGTAAAGCCAAATAGATGCCTATCTGTCTATAAAATGCGTTTCTCACAGGTTGAGCAAGGTATCAAGATATATTTTAATCTTGATTTGAATACAGGTCGAACAAAGGATTGTTTTGTAACTACAAAATTTGACAAGCCCTATCAATTAACTAAGACAAGGTTGGTGTATGCTAAATGAATGATATTTGGAAGGTAGAAATCAATACTGATGATTGTCCAGTTCAAATGTGGGATGGTAGTTTAACTATTGACATGAAAGCAGACTACATAAATAACGAATTGTGGGAATCGCTAACTGGTCAAAGCCGATATAGAGTGCATAAGTTATCGGTCGGTGATGGAGTGTATATTGCTTATACCAATACTGTATACAGACTAGGGGATAAATACGGCAATTTGCCGCTTGTATGTACGGAGATTATTTATAAACCGCGCAAATGGTGGCAGAAGTTAATGTTCTGGAAGAAGAAAGAGGTTTTAGGATATTTATTTAGGATGGTAGAATAAATGATTGATAGAGTAAAAATGCTACAACTATGTGCCAAAGATATTGCCGCAAATGCAGGTGAGCTATTAGCTGATGTACCATATTCTCAAGACTGTGACATTGTGATTGGGTTACATCATGATGATGTGCCGTTTGTAAAGGTAGTGGATAGATATATACCAGAGGAAATTGTTAAGTGGTATCAGGAGAAGAACTAAATGACAAGAAAAGATTGGGATGTAGGTGCATACAGTGTACGCCCTGCTGGTAAGCCAGATGAATGTTTCTATTGTGGAGCTAAAATAGGCGAACAACACAAGCCAAATTGTGTTATTAGAAAAAAGACGATTGTGTCTCGTCTAACTATTGATTTTGTCGATAGCGTACCTGAAAATTGGGATAAAGATGTAATTGATTTTCATTATAACGACTCGTCGTGGTGTGCAAGCAATATATTGAACAGACTAGAAGAACGCAGTAATTTCCGTTGTCTATGCGACGTTGCATCTTTTGAATATCTGCGAGATGCAACTGAGGAAGATGAAGAAAAGTGGGGCGTTGTCAAGGTTAATGAACTTGAAGAATGATTGACATTCAATCTCTTAAATCCCAGCTAACCGATGATCGCATCATAGAACTAATGGATGTTATGGGTGCGCCATTGATGAGGGCTGATAGTAACAATTTGATATTTGGCTCAATTTGTCATTGGGGTGCTGATTGGGATAAGCATAAGCCCAAATTATGGTATTATATAGAATCTGGCTCGTTTCACTGTTGGAGCTGTGGATTTTCAGGTGATACCATATCTCTAGTTCAACACATCAAGCATCTTGACTTCAATCAAGCTGTATCATATATCTGTTCTGTCCTACATCTACAAGTAGGTCAAATAGAGCAAAATGAGCAACTTGATAATTGGGCTGAATTGCGCCGATTTCTACCTAATGCCGAGCCAGAGCCAGATAAACTCTTGACATATGACAAGTCCATACTATCTCTATTTGACCATTTATATCCGCAAGAATGGCTGGATTATGGCATTTCAGCGGATATACTTGATAAATTTGGCATAGGGTGGTATGCGCGTCAGGCGTGTATTTCCATACCTGTCGTGTTTAATGGGCAACTAGTAGGGGTAAGGGGGCGATATACAAGAGAACAGGATGTGGCTAAAGGAAAGTATAGGCCAATATGTACGCTGGATGGGCAGGTACTAAAGCTGGCAACATCACAAGTTATGTATGGCTATGACCAGAATAAAGCCGCTATTGAAAAGTCGCGCCAAGTAGTGCTATTTGAGAGTGAAAAGTCAGTGCTAAAAGCACCCAGCTATTTAATCAATAATTCTCTAGCCGTCTTTGGCTCTAATATAAGCAAACAGCATATACAGCTATTACTAGAGCTGGGCGTGAATGATGTAGTATTGGCGTTTGATAGCGATTATAAGCAAGTAGGTGATGATGAATTTAAGTTCTTTGTTGTCAAGATGAAGAAGCTGGTAGCTAAGCTAAAGCCATATTTTTCAGTCAGTATAGTATATAATAATCAAGGTTATGATATGTATAAATGCAATATGATGGATATACCATATGAGCAAGCAATGAAATTATGGGAAAGTAGGGTGAGAGTATGAGAGGCGAATGTAAGTATGCGCATGAAAGCCGTTATGACCGATATGTAGACGGCAAAGAGCGCAGTGTGGTTAGAACAGAATGTTGGGCAGAGAAAGAGCCGTTTGAATGTACTGATCAATGCAGAGAAAAATGTGGTAAATATAAGCCAGCCAATGAAGAAAATAAGCTAAAGTGGTCATATAAATATGCTATAGACGGAATACCATATAAAGTATGCGCTAAGTGTGGATGGAAAAATGAATTAGTTGGGTCTAATTATTGTTCCTACTGTGGTTATGAATATGAGCCTTGGGATGGCACAACATTTAGATAAATTTAATACTTGACAAATCAACCTCTTTATGATATAATTGCTATATCAACAATAAGGAGGTTGATTTTATATTAAAATTCATCCACTACTAGATTCCCTTAATGAAACCACATTTTTAAGGGAGTATTTATCTGCTTGTGGGATAGTCGATGTTGACGCATATCTAAATCCAGATAGCATTGAATATCAATCACCTGATATATATAAGAATATGGATGTGGCTGTGTTACTACTCAAGCAGCATCTTATAAAAATGAGTAGAATCGCAGTTTTGTGTGATACGGACAGTGATGGATGGTGTTCATGTTTTATCATTTGTGATATGTTAAGAAGGCTAGGCGCTGAATACAAGCCCTTCTTTCATACTGTTGCAAGAGCACATGGCATTAAAGTTGATTCATCTGATAAAGTGATAGATGGTATCCTAAAATACAAACCGTCTTTGCTCATCATTCCTGATGCAAGCGCAGATAGAGAATCATGCCAGACACTAAGAGAACATGAATGTGACGTGATTATTTTAGATCATCATTCATATGATTTTTCAAATAATCCATATGCCGTTATTGTAAATTGTCTACAGCAACCAGAAACAAACCAAGCTGCAAGCGGCGCATTAGTAGCAAGTAAATTTGCCAACGCCGCACTAGGCAACGACGAAGATATTTATGCAGACCTTGTGGCTATGTCGTTAATAAGCGATGTTATGGATTTACGCTCACTAGAAAATAGAGCATATATTAACCAATGGCAAAAAGATTATGAACAATTTGTAAACAATAAAATTTCTTCTTGACATTATATTTATAATATGGTATAATATAGTATGAGGGTAATAGCTGGGTTGCAAACTGGCTGTTTTTGAGGATGGCTGCTTACATCATCCATCCTACCTCAAATAATAATCTTATGTAAGGAGATTTATAAAAATGAGAAAAGCAGAAGATTTGACAGGACAACGATTTGGTAAATTGGTAGTTATTAGACCGGATGAATCTATAAAGACTAAACGAGGCGCAAACGGAACAAGTTATTGTAAATGCGATTGCGGCAATTACAAAGTAATTAGGAATCATTCTCTTAAACATGGATTAACTAAATCATGTGGATGTGGTTGTGAAGCAAATCGAGCAAAAATTTTAAATAAATCAAGCGGTAACGTCTATGACTTATCTGGCGAATATGGACTTGGTAAAGCATCCAATGCTGATGTTTGGTTTAAATTCGACTTAGATGATTACGATAAAATAAAAGATTATTGTTGGTCGTTGTCACATAGATATATCGTGTGTCATCAATGGAAAGTAAAAGGATTCATCTATCTACATAAATTCGTAATAAATGAAAAAGATTCAATGGTTGACCATATCAACGGCGATTCTCTTGACTGTAGGAAATCCAATCTTCGTAAAGCAACAAATCAACAAAATTCCATGAACCATGGTGAACCAATAAATAACACTAGTGGTGTATGTGGGGTATCATGGAAGAAAGATAAGCAACGTTGGAAAGCATATATTACAGTAAATAGAAAACAGATACATCTTGGTTATTTCAAAGAAGATGAATTTGAATTAGCTGTAAAAGTAAGAAAAGAAGCAGAGTTAAAATATTTTGGGGAGTTTGCAAGACAAAATGAATGAATTTTTAACATATATAGTTGAAAAGTTGGGGAAGGGCAAACCGCCTTCCCCAACAAACATAGCATGGAATGTCGCGCCTAAGATTAACGCCGTTTTTCGCAATGGCACACAAGATGATTGCCGCGCCTTACTTGATGGATTGCTTGGTGACGTGGATAAAGACGATTGTCTGAAACTAGCTACTCGTTGTCATAGCAAACAAACCCGTGAAGTCAAAGCATTATTCGATGCCGCAGTTGGCAATCTAAACATATATAAAAATTGCGTCGTAGCAATGATTGATAATGAACATAAGGAATATACTGGTCTATTAGCTAATAAACTAATGTCTAAATACAATAAGACTGCATTTGTGTTTAGAAAATTAGACCCATGTACTCTATCAGGCAGCTATCGGTCACCAGTTGATATTATTGATTTGCTTAATGATAGCAGCTTAATCAAAGCACAAGGGCATGGTTGCGCCGCTGGTTGCTTTCTGAAGGTATCAAATGCTAAGAGATTCATCAAATGGTTTGATGAGCAACAGATTGATATGGCAGGTGTTATTGAGGTTGCGGCAAGCATTGAACCAAATCAAATCACACGCGAATTATGTCAAATCTGTGTGGACAATGAGGGGATGTTTGGACAGGGTTGCCCTCGCCCCCTATTTCATCTAACCCTATCATCCCCTCAGATTTATGTATATCGTAATCGCTCAACTACTGTCAAGTTGATTCAGGACGGCATTGAGTTCATTAAATTCTTTGTTAGTAATGAAGAAGCAAGCCAATTTGAATCTGCTCAAGGGGAATCCATAGAGGTAGTAGTATCACTTGGATTGAATGAATATAATGAACAGATTAAGCCACAAGCTATTATTGAGAGATATGAAATTATTGATAAGAAAAAAATGAATATGATTGGAGTGAATATTTTAATTGAGCAGAGCAGAAAGAAATCGTCGCAAACGGACTGAGCATCCCCTAAAATATGCGCCTATCAAATGCCCAAATTGCGGCTTAATGGTAGATGAAAAATATGTGGTTGACATAAATTCTACTTGTCCTATTTGTGGTAGAGAGCTATTTGCAGAATTAAAGAAAATGATTGAAAAATAATTAAAATAGAGTATTGACAACCTCCTGATTCTATGGTATACTTGATTTATCAAAGAACAGGAGGTTGTTTTAATTATGAGAAAAAGCGACTTATCGCATATTTTCATAGCGGCTATGCTATACCTTATGATGCAACGCCAAGCGGGGGGTTTCCAAGACAATCAAGTATATACAACTATCATGGCTGTTTTGTATTGGGCGCATTGGGTGATTCTTATGCTCATTAGGGAGGATAAATAAATGCAAGATGTATTAACCTATGAAGCATGGCTTGATGCTGTATGCCATATCTGTAATAGCTTGTTGAAAGCAAATGTAAGCGTAACAGGCAATGGCGAATTTAAGGTGACTGCTACAAAATATCGTTGGATTACATTTATTGATTGTGCCGGATTTGAAGTAATGTATAATGAGGGATGGGAACCAGCATTTGGCGCAACTAAGCTGATGGAGATTATTATTGATAGATGGGAACAACTGTTGGTTGAGGAGGATGTTAAGTAATGCAATACATGGGTGGTAAGAGCCGTATTTCTAAACAAATTGCAGAGGTATTAAATTCAGCTATCAATAAAGACACGCCGTTTGTAAGCCTGTTTTGTGGCTCATGTGCTATTGAATCTAAAGTGCAAGCAGATGTTAAAATTCTCAATGACAAGCATCCATATCTTATTTCTATGTGGCAAGCACTACAAAATGGATGGACACCGCCTGATGTTGTAACTAAAGAAGAATATTATCGTGTCAAGGCTAATATGGACGAAAATCCTGCATTGACCGGATTTGTTGGGTTTGGTTGCTCATTTGGCGGCAAATGGTGGGGTGGATATGCTAAAGATAAGCGCGGAGATGATTACTGTGGTCAGGCAAAGCGCGGATTGCTTAAAGATTTTCAGGGTGTTCAATCTGCTACATTTACTTGTCTTGACTATAAAGATGTAGAAATCCCAGATGGAGCAGTTGTATATTGTGACCCACCCTATTCCAACACAACAGGATATACAGTTGGTCAATTTGATACAAATGAATTTTGGGATTATATGCGTCAACTATCTAAGAGATGCGATGTATATATTAGTGAGGAATCTGCGCCTGATGATTTTGAATGTATTTGGAGTAAAGAGAAAGTACGGACGCTTGAAAAGAGCGATAATGTAGGACGTATAAAAGTAGAAAAATTGTTCAAATATAAGGGATAATATGCAAATAGTAAAATTAACCCCAATGCGCATGATATTCAATAATCCTGAATCCAATTTCTCAATTATATCATGCCGTACTAAGGATGAATCAATAGAGACGCATCCTCAATATGGCACAATCAGTTTAAAAGGAACTGGTATTACCGACCTGAAAATGGGGCAATCTATTGATTGTATCATAGAGCCATGCAAGGATGATAAATACAAATATAGCTATAAGTTCATTGGCTTTGCTGGATTTGTAGCTAAAGACGGCAAATTTGAGCTAACAGAAAAAGCCGAGCTACAGACATTGCGCAGCTTAATGACCAATGGGCAAGCAGAATCATGTCATGCCGCGTATCCTCATTTTGTCAGTATGGTGCTGAATGGTGAAGCCGACAAGCTGGACTATAAAAAAATTCGTGGCGTAGGCAAGGTGCTATTGCCAAGATATATTGACAAAATCAAAACAATCAACAAGCGCGTTGAATTCATGGGTGAAACATATGCTTGGGGCATTGAGCATGATGAGGACATAAACAAAATTGCTGCAACATATAAAAATGTATATGGATTCAGCAAAGATATAAACACCAATCCATATGCTGTTATGATTAACTTGCTTGAATGGTCGTTTGATAGGGCTGATAGAGCAATAACTAAGAAAACAACAAAATGGTTAGATAGCTATGAAAGATGTGAGGCGGCCACTATCTATGCTCTAAAACATAATGAACTGGATGGCAATACAAGGATGCAAGCCAAGGTGCTATTTGAAATAATCAAAAAGCGCGTGCCTCAGTGTATTCGTAGCCTCTTCAATGTTGTGACGAAAGCGGCGCAAGTACACTATGACGCACCTAGCCAAAACACGGCTCTGCAAGCCACATATAGCGCTGAAGAACATATTGCTGATATTATCAAGAAAAAAATAGCCAATCCACATTATTATCCTATGGATTGGCAGAAGTTTACAAGTGTAGACGGATTAGAGCTGACTGATGAACAGGCACAGATTCTTGAGATGGCTTGTAAGCAGGACGTGATGATGCTGACAGGTTCGGCTGGCACGGGCAAGAGCCAAACAACCAAGGCAATCATTGAGATGCTAGAAGCCAATGATTATACTTATACCCTATTATCCCCAACTGGAATTGCGGCAAAGAGGTTAAGAGAAGCAACAGGGCGTGAAGCAAGCACGATTCATATGTTCTTGGCCTGTGGTGATAATCTTGGTGATTATGTGCTAATTGATGAAATGGGTATGGTTAGCGTCCATTTGCTATCAATGCTATTTGATAAGGTAACAGATACTACTAAAATCATCTTCATAGCCGACCCCTCTCAGCTTGCATCTATTGCTTGCGGCAATATTGTTGAAGATATGCTCGATAGTGGTATAGTGCCTGTATGCAACTTGACTAAGGTATTCAGATACAATACGTCTGGCATTATTACCATAGCTACTGATGTACGAAATGGAGTAAAAGATCATCTGACAGATACTTTCACAGATTATAAGTTCATTGAAACTGATACATTAGTAATCAATCAAATTGAGCAAGAGTATGCACGGCTTTTAGCAGATGGATATAGTAAGGATGATGTGCTGATTCTATCCCCATTCAATAAGGGCGAAGTTGGCTCATTGGCTATCAATGCAGCGATTCAAGCCAAATTCAATCCGAATGAATTGAGCACGGTTGGGCATACTGTCAATGATACGCCTATTTATTTCAAAGTAGGCGATAAGGTCATCAACAAAAAGAATGAATATGCTATGCCACTTGTTGATGATGATACGGCTTTTGTAGCAAATGGCGATATTGGCACAGTGATGGAAATTGTGCATGATGAAAAAGAGCCGTATATGATTGTGCGATATGATTGTGGTGATTGTATAGTAGATAAGGCGCATATCAAAAATACGCTATTAGCATATGCAATTTCTACGCATTCATCTCAGGGTTGTCAAGCCAAAGCCGTAATTGTAGTTGCAGATAAATCCCATGCAAGATTATTGACAAGGAACTTGTTATATACAGCAGTTTCAAGAGCGCAAAGAACCCTTGTCTTAATCGCAAATATTGATTGTGTTAAAGAGGGTATAAAGATACAAGAAGAAAAGGAGAGAAATACTTGGCTGAAAAGGTTGATGTTGTAGGCAATATATATGGGCATTGGACGGTTATAGCCGAAACGGAACCGAAAGAATATTTTTCTAAGGCAAGAAACAAGAAATGCTATCAACGTAGAGTTATATGCCAATGTGATTGCGAAAATAAAACAGTTAGGACTCTTACGCTTGCATTATTAAGAAGTGGAAGTTGTAAATCATGTGGATGCGCCAGAAGCGAATATATCTCTAAAGCAAGAAAGAAACCTTTTAATTATTATGAAATAGAAGGAGATTATGCAAAAATTTATCTCGATGATATGTCCGATTACACTATTATTGATGCGGATAATCTTGATAGATTAAAATTTTCACATATTGGCAAAGAAAAGGATTCTGGATATTGGTATTTGTCAGATGGAAAACGAATGCATATGAGATTGCATAGATTCTTATTCGGGGCGTATTACGATCATAAAAATCTAAATAAAAGCGATAATCGCAGAGAAAATATGAGGAAATGCACTCCGCGACAAAACAATATAAATATGGCTCCAAATAAAAGAAATAAAATCGGCTTAAAGGGAGTATCTAAGACAGACAAAAAATATTCGGCGTTTTGCAGAATAAACGGAAAAACTGTTTATCTTGGTAGGTGGGAAACACCAGAAGAAGCTGCTCATGCCTATGATATTGCGGTCTATAGAGAGCATGGAGAATTTGCGTATCTAAATTATCCAGAAGATATAAATAACGAAGATGAAAACATTGTTGAAAAGGTGAACGAAAAGATAAAAAGATATAAATAGCGACACTGAATTAAAGGAGATGTTGATTAGATGACTGTTGGTGAATTAAGGCAACGGCTTGAAAGATATAACGACGATGAAATTATTGATATGAAATGCTTAGTTGACAACAACTACTATAGAGGATATATTAAAGATGTCTATAAGCTATTCGTGTCAAAAGCACAGAAAGAACAACCAGTGACTATTGAATTAAAAGTAGATTGGAATTTATCCATCAGACAGAGATTTGACATGTTGGGTAAAGCAGTAGAAGATGCTATTGACCGTAATTCAACAGAGCTTACGAATATTGCTTATGGAGGATGTTGATTAAATGAACTATGAATTTCATGTAGGGGATTATGTTGAAACAATAGATGGTAAGGTGGGATACATAACAGATATCAATCTTGCCTACTCGAACGTTGATGTTCCATATTTTGATTGGATGACAAAAGAAGGCAAATCTTTACGTCAACGAGTTGGTAGGTGGGCAGAAGAATTTGGATTTGTTTTAACAGATACATTTAATCGTATTGGCGCATATGATTTCACTAAGAAAGAAAAGAAGAAGATTGAGCCACTTGATTACAACTCTTCTGTCGATGCTACAATAAAACAGCTTAGTACACTCAAGAATAAAATCAATGAGCTTGTTGATGCTGTGAATAAATTGAGAAGTGATTATGATTATCACATTGAAGCTCATAGACAAACTGACAGATAAGGAGGACAATGATTGACTACCGATTGGGGCGTTATTGAACGTGATGATATGCGCACAACTGTAAGTATGAAAGCAACTAGAGTATGTTCGGTGTGTGGTGCAAACGAACTTGGATATACAAGCCCATATTATGCAAGAGATGAATTTTGGCTTTGTCCAAAATGTCTAAAGGGATTAAAGAAATTGCTTGACAAATCAACCGAATCGTGATAATATATATGGCAAGGAGGTAATGTAATTGAAAGTAAATCAATTTTATGGCGAGGTATATGATTGTGTTATGCAATCGCCGGGTTATATTTTCGATCAATTTGTTCGCGTTCACATTGGAAACCAGCTATATGATGTTGACCACATTGACACGGTAATTGATATAGATACCAATAAGCCAAATATTGTTATTCATGTTAAAGAGAATTAAAAGGAGGACGATTTATTGTTTGTAAATGAAGTATATGAATCTATCTGGAAAGATAGATACCAAAAGAACGGCGAGTCATATAATGACCAGCTATGGCGTGTAGCTGATTTTATTGCTGAGGCTGAAGAAACAAAAGCTCATAAATGGTCAGAACAATTCTATAACATTATGAAGGCTGGTTATTTCTTCCCGGCTGGACGCACCATGAGTAACGCTGGAATTGGTGAAAAGTTGACTCTCAATAATTGTTTTGTAGCACCTATTGTTGGTAACAGCATGGAGCAAATTTTTGACGCAGTTAAGCTAGGTGCTATGACACATAAGGCTGGTGGTGGCATTGGATATGCTTTTAGCAATCTAGCACCTAATGGCTATAGAACCCGCAATGACGCTATTGCATCTGGCCCAGTTAGCTTCATGGACGTGTTTAATGCGCAAACGGCTACTGTGCAGCAAGGTTCAAGACGCGGTGCAAACATGGGTATGCTAAGCGTATATCATCCTGATATTCTTGAATTTATCCATGCTAAATCAGCTACAGAAGGACGGCTCAATCATTTCAACCTATCTGTCGTTGTGGATGATGCTTTTATGCGGCTTGTCATTGTAAACGGTCAAGTCCAGCTACACTGGCCTATCTATGATGAGAAGGGCAATAAGCTACCACCATCTAAATGGGATAAGCGATTTACTAAACTAGTACCAGCTCGTGATATTTGGAATGAAATCATGCAGATGGCATATGACAATGGTGAACCTGGCGTATTCTATGAGGACAATGCTAATAACCGCAATCCTGCATGGTATGTAGAAAGAATTGTTTGTAGTAATCCATGTGCTGAATATCTAGCAGGAACAATCAATGCAACAGACCCATCGCAATATGGCGGTGCTTGCAATCTTGGCTCATTATTCCTACACAATTTTGTAAAGAATCCATTTACTAAACAAGCCCATCTTGATACTGAGGCCCTAAGAGATACTATCTCCATTGCCGTCCGTATGCTTGACGATATTATTGATGTAAACAAATTCCCTGACAAGATTTATGAAAATTATCAGAAGGGTATGCGCACTATTGGCATCGGCATCACTGGTCTAGCAGATATGCTTGCTATGCTTGGTATGAAGTATGATAGTCGGGAAGCAAGAGATTATGTTGAATCTTTAATGCGAATGATTACCAATGCTGAATATTATGCGTCCGTTCAGCTTGCTAAGGAAAAGGGTTGTTTCCCACTGTGTGAGCCTGATAAACATATGAGTGGCAGTTATGTCATGGATGTACTTGAAGACAGTATTCTTGACGAGATGGCTGAATATGGCATTCGTAACGCCAAGATTCAGGCGGTTGCACCATGCGGTACAATCTCTATGGTGTTTGGTAACAACTGCTCTAGCGGTATCGAGCCAATTTTCTCTCTTAGCTATGACCGCAAGGTAAAAATTGGCGGTCAGGACGATAAAGATGTAAAAATCGTTAAGATGATGGACTACGCTTATTATCTTTATCATAAGCTAAAAGATAATGGTGAACGGCTTGATTTTGACGAGCATGATATTTTCCCAACTGCGCTTAATATGTCTGTTGATGACCATGTGGCTATGCTTGCTATCATTAGCAAATATACCGACATGAGCGTCAGCAAGACAATCAATGTGCCTACTGAAGCATCATTTGATGAAGTCAAGGATATTTATGTCCAATGTTGGAAGCTATGTATTAAGGGATGTACAATCTTTAGACCTAATGCAATCCGTCGGGGTATTTTGCTTACTGACAATAAGAAAGACGCTGAAACCAAACCTGAGTCCACATCACTCATCCTACCTCGCGGCTCAATCATCGAGCCAAGCAATGACCTGATTGGCAAAAAGCGCAAAATCCAGACAGGATGTGGTTCACTTCATGTTTTAGCATTTTTTGACCCCATTGATGGCAATTTACAAGAGGTATATTTCAATAAAGGCTCGACTGGTGGATGTGCCAATTTTATGACGGGTCTAAGCCGCATGGTCAGTCTACTATGCCGTGCTGGTGTGGATATTATGACCATTAAAGACCAACTTGATTCAACTGGTGTATGCCCATCTTATGCTACTCGCAGAGCAACTCACCATGATACTAGTAAAGGGTCTTGTTGTCCTATGGCTATTGGCAATGCTCTAGTGGAGATGTATAATGAAATGCAAGCAGAGCTAGATGATAAAGAGGAAGATATTCCTATTACATCAAGAAAGTTAAATAAAGCATCTAAAATACTCACTGAGAATTTTAATAAAGCAACAGAGACCATCAATAAAGTTGCTGATAAATTTGCTCAACTAGCAAAGGATAGCGGTAATGTTTACAACGCTCCAACAGATGTGTGTCCTGAATGTGGTGAACCACTGCTACACATTGGTGGTTGTATCCAATGCTCTAGTTGCGCTTGGTCAAAATGTGAAGGATGAATAAAGGAGTAAAGTAAAATGACAGAAAATCGTATCAATTTCTATCTAGGCAGACTAGGTAATGAGGACTGGATTTGCTCATGTGATGAACTAGACCTGATGGGCGAACCAAATAAGAGCGATTTGGTATATCTACCAATTAACGCTAACGATGATAATGAACAAGAAATGTATGTAGTGCTACAGAAATATGTTGCGCCAAATGAAATCAGCTATTTCTGCAAGCCATATAATTGGGAGGATTGAGATGGAATATACACTAAGATTTTTCCTAGATGGTGCTGAATGTACAGATAAAGAACATACATTCAAATATACTCATGCGGCTCGTATGCTAGTGCCACGCATTGGCGAACACGTCTGGCTATATAGTGACAAAAAGGGCGATTATGGGGCGGCTTGTTTTAGAGTAGAAAAAGTTGAATATGACACCTATCTGCATGGAGAGGAAATTGGACTTGTCGATGTTCATGTTACAAGAGACGACCCGGATGACGTAGATGAGGAGGACTACTAATTGCCTAATTATCTTGTTGAGCTAATCAAACATCCAACAGATGATGACTGGGCTTGGTGTAGATATTGTACATTGAACACAGTGGGGAAGAGTGTAACAGCTCTTCCCTCTGATGAATGGAAACGTAAGTTAGTTGCATCTGAGCATAGTCCACTTAGAGAGCTATGGTTTGGTATTCACATGGTCATCCCATATTGGGTATCAGTTCATTTTGTTCGTCATCATGTAGGGTGTAATCATTATGTCCAATCTCAACGTAATGATAGACAGAATAAGTATGACCGCAACAAAGCACCACAAGATGAGCTAGTAAGTCATGTTATGTCAATCAATGCCCAGCAGCTTGTATATATGGCTCATAAGCGCCTATGCAATCAAGCCTCGCCTGAGACAAGAGCTGTTATGCAACAGATTGTTGATGAGGTTGTCAAGGTCAATCCTGAGTTCAAGGATTATCTAGTGCCACTATGTGAATATAGAGGTGGCTTATGCACTGAGTTCCACCCATGCGGATATAATAAGAAATTCAAGGAGAAGTCAAATGCCTAAAATTTTTATCTCTCAGCCGATGAACGGCAAGACAACTGAAGAAATTGAGAACAAACGTGATTCTATCATTGATAAACTAGCAACACAGTTTGCCAGAGAAAACGAATATATTGACATTATTTATTCATTCTTCAAAAACGCGCCGCATGGCACTAAGCCCCTATGGTATCTAGGAGAATCAATTAAACTAATGAGCGAAGCTGATATTGTATTCTTCTGTGATGGTTGGCAGACAGCTAGAGGATGTCAAATTGAACATGATTGTGCTCTTGAATATGGTATTGATACTATGTATGAGGAGGACTTAATTTATTGAAGATTAAATTAAAGGCAAAGCGAATCTCTACAACAGCCACTATGCCAATGTATAGCACGGATAAAGCGGCGTGTGCGGATATTTATTGTGATTTGCGTGTAGATAAATGTTGTGAACTCAATCCAAATGCTGACTATAAGCACATGGAAGTCAATACAGATTGTTTCCAACAACTATATATCGCCCCACATGAAACAGTAAAAATCCCTACTGGATGGGCATTTCAACCAGAGAGCGGCTATATGTTACAGCTACTACAGCGGTCTGGATTAGCTAGTAAAGGGCTGATCTGCGTTGGTGGTATACTAGATGAGGATTATGTTGGCGAGGTAATTGTCATCATGCTTAATACAACAGATAAGTATCTATCTATCAACAATGGCGACCGCATTGCTCAAATGGCTATTCGTCCATATTATCAGGGTGAATTTGAAGAAGTGGATAAGCTAGATGAGACAGAGCGCGGACTAGCAGGACTAGGCTCAACTGGGGCTTAATTATGATTATCCCTACTCTACATATTACAGATAACGAGCCATGGATTGAATTTATTGATTTAGCCCATCCAGACGATGAGCCTATTGTTAAAACATCTATGACAACAACAGAAGATACAGTTGCTATGTGGTATGATTTATTGACTATTTGTATAGATAATTATGATATGGGATATGATATTGGATATAATGCTGCTATAGAGGATATGGAAGGAGGCGAATTTGAGCCAAGTGTGGACTGTTAAGATTGTAGGCCGCTATTATGAGCTACTAGATGAAGATGATAATACTATTCATATCACAGCTGATAGAAATATGGCTTATCTATTAGAAGATATTTGTAAGCGACACAATGCGGTTGTTGGTGATGTTGATAAAGAATGTGATGAGTCATATAAGACCGGTTATGCAGAAGGATGGGATGCCGCTTGTAGCAGCTTATATCCTGATGACGATGATTAAATAAAGTAAAAAAATGGGGAACATGGTAGACATAATAATCTATCCAATGTTCCCCATAA
>ERZ1034928.454-NODE-454-length-19208-cov-4.272072_pt1 | contig 19208 bp, 17 predicted proteins | sample MGYA00520627_ERZ1034928 | MGnify/ENA primary metagenome ERZ1034928 (study PRJEB33766, sample SAMN09781755) | gut metagenome | biome: gut microbiome | host: Homo sapiens | place: Madagascar | study: EMG produced TPA metagenomics assembly of the PRJNA485056 data set... | reverse complement strand
ACGGCAAGGGCAAGACGACGGCTGCGCTGGGGCTCGCGCTGCGCGCCACGGGCTATGGACTTAACGTGCTCATGCTTCAGTTTGCCAAGAAGCTACACTGCGCCGAACATGACGCAGCACCTCGATTGGGGCTACGCATCGTACAGGCCGACCGCGACACACCCGAAGCCTGTGCCGCGCAGATCATGGAGCTGGCGCGCGAGCAAATTAGCATGGTCGACGTGCTGATCTTGGATGAGCTGGGGGAAGCCATGCGCCGAGGCTTTGTGACGCGCGAAGATGTCGAAGCGTTGATCGCAATGAAACCGACCACCACAGAGCTCGTGCTCACCGGCCGCGGCTTGCTGCCCCTCGCCGACCTTGCCGACCTAGTAACCGAAATGCGCCCCTTCAAACACTACTTCGACGAAGGCCTCCTAGCCCGCCAAGGCATCGAATACTAATTGATCCGAAGGGGACGGAGGAAAACGGATCATCGACATCACGACGGAAAGCAATGATCCGTTTTCCTCCGTCCCCCAGGGATCATTAGGCAGTGGCGCGGCCTAACCAGTTGCCGCTGTGATGGTAAACGGTGAACATCGTGGCGGTGATCACCCAGGTTACGGGGTAGACCAGCAGCAGATGCTCGAGCGAGGGGTCGAGCGGCATAATCGCGAACACCCACGCCACGCGGAGCACGACCGTGCCGAAGATCGTGAGCATCATAGGCTGGAAGCTCACGCCAGCGCCACGGATGGAGCCGGACGCGTTTTCGATAATCGAGAAAATCGCGTAAAACGGCGCGATGAAATGAAGAATCGTCGTGGTGTAGGCCGAAATTGCGGCATCGTCGATAAACAAACGCGACAACGGACCCGAGAACACCAGCAGCACGGCAGACAGGCCACCAATGAGCATAAACGACAGCACGAGCGACGTGTGGTATCCCTTTCGCATGCGATCGTAATTGCGCGCACCAAAGTTCTGCGCCGAGAACGTGGTGATCGACACACCAAGCGCCTCGGTCACCATCCAGATAATGCCGTCCAGGCGGCCGGAAAGGCCCCAAGCGGTCGTAACATCGGCTCCAAACGAGTTGACCGACACCTGAATCAAAACGTTGGAGATCGAATACGCCGCAGACTGAACGCCCAGCGGCAAACCGCACGAAAGCATGCTCTTGCAAATGCCGCGATCGATACCGAGCTTGGATAGCGACAACCGCCACGCCCCCGGAGCGCGCATCATGCGGATCACAATCATCGTGGCATTGGTGCAGATGGTCAGCGCCACCGCGATGCCGCAGCCCAGCGCTTCCATGTGCAGCACGGCGACAAAGAGAATGTCGAGCGCCACGTTGACGAAGCAGCCGGAGGCAATAATGACCGCCGGACCGCGCGTGTCGCCCACGGCGCGCAACAACGCCGTCCCCATATTGAGCAGCAGCGCCGCAAACATGGCGGCAAAGTAGCAGCGGGCATACGCCACACCCTCGGCCAGCAGCTCATGCGGCGTATTCATCAACACAAGCATCGGCTCGACAAACACCATGCCCAGAATGGAAATGACAATGCCGCCCACCAGCGCGAGCGTCATGGCCGTATGGACCGAACGACTCAATCGCTCATCATCGTGCTGACCAAAATACTGACCGGTAATGACCGCGCAGCCAGCGCCAACGCCAACGCAAAAGCCAATGCAGAGCTCGGTGAGCACCATCGTGGCTTGAATGCCACCCAGCGCGAGCTTGCCGCCAAACTGGCCGACGATATACGTACCAATAAGCGTGTAAGCCTGCTGAAAAAACGAGCTAAAGAAGATAGGGACGCACAGCGACAGCAGCTGTTGCCAAATGACACCCTGCGTTACATCGATAGCCGTAGATTTCTTAGCCACACGCCCTCCCCACCAGCGTACGTCAAACAACAAAACGGCAATTTAAGACCAAAGCCAATACCAGCTTAGCACCGACCGACGTCGGCCGAAACGCCCCGAACCAGAGCCCGGTGCTAACTATCTGCCTAGTGATACAGCCCCGGCTGGTAGTGGTACTCGTTGCTCACATGCGGGCACAGCTGCCAAAAGGCAACAGCGCTTGCCGCGGCCACGTTGAGTGAATCGACCCCATGCGCCATCGGAATACGCAAGGCGCGGTCGCAGCCTGCAATGGTCTTGGCGCCCAAGCCAGCACCCTCGGTGCCCATAAAGATTGCCAGGCGGTCAATCTCCTGGAGCGCGGGATCGTCCAGCGACACCGAATCATCCGTCAACGCCATAGCGGCACACGAAAAGCCGGCATCGTGTAGCGCCGCCAGCCCATCATGCGGCCATACGCGCGCTTCGCTGCCAATGCGTGTCCAGGGCACCTGGAACACCGTGCCCATGCTCACGCGGGCCGAACGACGATACAGCGGATCACAACACGTAGGACTGACCAAAATGCCGTCGACGTTGAGCGCGGCCGCCGAGCGGAATATTGCGCCCACATTGGTATGGTCGACAATGCCCTCGAGCACGCACACGCGCACCGGGCGCCCCCCCGCCGCCTCGACGACGCCGCCCAAGAACTCATCAACCGGAATCTGTCGCGGGCGACGAAATGCCGCGAGCGCACCGCGCGTCACGTTAAAACCCGTCAGACGCTCCATAAGCTCCATCGAGGCAACGAACACGGGAACCGGACCCGCGCCCTCGCGTACCGCCAGGCGCTCAAACAGCGGCATCATCTGGTCGAGCCAGCGCTCGCCCAAAAGAAAGCTCGCCGGCTCGTATCCGGCGCGAACCGCACGTTCGATGACCTTGGCACTCTCGGCGATAAAAATGCCCTTCTGCGGCTCCAGCACGCAGCGCAGCTCACGCTCGGTCAGTCGCACGTAGGCATCAAGCCGCTCGTCCTCGAGCGAATCGATTCGCAGCACCTCAACGGCATCAGTCATAGCAGCCAGCCCGCACCTTTCTTTACAGCACCTATACAAATATCGGGGCAACGCCATGCGCTGCCCCGTCACTCATTCCAACCCGATAATACCGAAGGGATAATCGGGTTTACGCATCAACGCGACGATACGTCACGAACTCATATTTGAGGCCCTCATCACCCTCTCCGGCAGCGACAACCGCCGATTCGCTGGCCCGCGCAATCTCCCACGCGGGATCGGCATCCAGATCGGGAAAATACGTATCCACGTCATGCACGCAATGGTTATGCGTAACCTCGGCCTCGGCGCAATACGGCAAAAACTGCCGATACACCTCGCCGCCACCGATCACCCACGCAACGGGCTCATCGGCTACCGCGGTGAGCGCTTCGTCGACGCTATGCACCACGTCGACGCCCTCGGGAGCAAAGTCCTCATCGCGCGTGAGCACGATATTACGACGGTTCTTGAGCGGACGCCCGCCGGGAAAACTCAGCAGCGTCTTGCGTCCCATAATGACCGGGCAACCTTTGGTACACGCCACAAAATGGCGCATGTCGGCGCGATTGGACACGACCATGTCACCCTCGCACCCAATGCCCCAATCGTCACACACGGCGACAATGGCGGAAAGCTTACACGTCATGCGCGTCACCTACACCGCAATGGGGATGTTCTTGACCTGCGGGCCGTGCTCATAGCCCTCGACGATCAGATCATCGGTCGTAAACGCATAGAAGTCATGTACATCGGGGTTAAGCGTTACCTTAGGCGCGGCAAACTGCGGACGCTCGATAAGCTCGCGGACGATATCGACATGACGGTCGTAAATGTGGGCATCGGCGATCACATGCAGCAGCTCGCCGGGAATCATATCGACCGATTGCGCGACCATCATCAGCAAGATGGCGTACTGGCACACATTCCAGTTGTTCGCGGCCAAAATGTCCTGGCTGCGCTGGTTGAGAATCATGTTGAGCGTCGGTTTGTCATCCTGCGGGCGCTGCGTCACGTTATACGTCACGCTGTAGGCGCACGGATACAGGTGCATCTCGGACAGGTCGCTAAACACATAGGTATTCGTCATAATGCGGCGGCTGTACGGCGTGTTCTTAAGGTCGTACAGAACGCGGTCCATCTGGTCGAAATCGCCCTCGGCATAATGGCTCTTCTGCCCAATCTGATACCCGTAGGCCTTGCCGATGGAACCGGTCTCGTCGGCCCACTCATCCCAAATATGGCTGTTGAGGTCATGCACGTTATTGGACTTCTTTTGATAGATCCATAGGATCTCATCCATGGCAGATTTGAGGGCCGTACGACGCAGGGTAAGCGCCGGAAACTCCTCGCGCAGGTCGTAGCGTGCCGTGACACCAAAGTTTTTAATGGTATAGGCAGGAGTGCCATCCTCCCACACCGGACGGACCTTTTGGCCCTCGGTGGTGGTGCCATGGTCCAGAATATCGCGGCACATGGTTACAAACTGTTGATCAGCTTTGCTCATTGACCCTCCTGTCAGTCGCCTATAAGCGAGATTCATTGTATCCCAGGCGCGCAGTGTCGGATTGGACACTTGGGTCGGCACACGCAATGCGCGGCAGCCAGCACCCCCACAATCGCAGACGTAACAACTTTGAATTTCTGACATATGCTAAAAAAGCTTGCGCGGAACCGCATACACGCTATCCTATTACTGACATATGTCAGATTTGGAGAGAGTATGGCAGGAAGACGCGAAAAATTACGCCGTGTTGGGATCATCCCCGAATATCGCGGCTTTACCCCCGACGGCCTTGCCAGCGGAGACGCCATCGAGATGACGGTCGATGAGCTCGAAGTACTGCGCCTGTGCGACCTGGAAGGCCTCAATCAGGAGGCCGTCGCCCAGCACATGGGCATCGCCCGCGCCACCGTGGCGGCCATCTGCAGCCGCGCGCATCGCAAGGTGGCAAACGCGTTGGTCAATGGTCGGGCGCTCATCATCGAAGGCGGCAATATCGCGTACTCCCCCATTACCACGGCAACGGCCGTATGGCCAGCAAAGGAGATCGACACCATGAGGGTGGCAACCACGTACGACAACGGCAACATCTTTATGCACTTTGGCCGCAGCGAGCAGTTCAAGATCTACGACATTCAGGACGGCAAGGTACTCAACGAGCAGGTCGTGGGCACCGGCGGCACCGGCCACGGTGCCCTTGCGGGCCTGCTCGCCAACGGCGGCGTGGACACGCTCATCTGCGGCGGCATCGGCGGCGGCGCTATCAACGCGCTTGCCCAAGCCGGCATCACGGTATACGCAGGTGCCCAGGGCAGCTGCGACGCTTGCGTCGAGGCCCTCATTGCCGGCACGCTCGCGCAGACCGGCGAGGCCACCTGCGACTGCCATGGCCACGGCCACGACCACGAGCACATCCATGAGCACGGCGGATCCTGCGGTTGCCACGGCCATCACGAGAACGAGGGTCACGAGGGCTGCAGCTGCCACTAACAGCAGGCAAACGATGCCATCACGCGTCTGCTCACACAACATATAACGCACCAACGGCGAAGGCCGCCTGGAATACCATCCAGGCGGCCTTCGCCATACACAACTCTACCAGTCGCTACTTTTTATTGCGCATCTGCGCTTCCATCTGGCGCAGCAGGTCCATATCGGACTTAGGACCACCTGTTCCCAGGCCGCCCATGCCGCCCAAGCCCATGGCATCCAGACCGGGAATATTGGGCATGCGCATCTTTTTGCCCTTCTTACCCTTTTTGCCCTTCTTGCCACCAGCCTGTGCCTGATTGGCCATCGTGCGCATGCGGCCCATCATCTTGTTCATCTCGCCCCACTGCTTCATAAGGCTGTTGACCTCGGTGGGGGTTACGCCGGCGCCCTTGGCAATGCGGGCGCGGCGCTGGCCGTTGATGATGGAGGGACGCAGGCGCTCCTCCTTGGTCATCGACATGATGATGGCCTCGTTCTTGTCGAAGATGCCCTCGTCCAGGTTGCCGCCCATCTGGTTGAGCGCGCGCTGGCCGCCGGGAAGCATACCCAGAATGCCCTTCATGCCGCCCATCTTCTTGACGGCCTTCATCTGGTCGAGCATGTCGTTCATGGTGAAGCCCTCGCGCAGCATGCGCTCGGCAGCCTCAAGCTGCTCTGCATCGGCGGCCTCCTGGGCCTTCTCGATGATGCCGACAACGTCGCCCATGCCCAAGATGCGCTTGGCCATGCGGTCCGGGTAAAACGGCTCCAGCGAGTCGGGCTTCTCGCCCATGCTCACAAACTTGATGGGCTTGCCGGTCACCTGACGCACCGAAAGTGCGCCACCGCCACGGGCGTCACCGTCGAGCTTGGAGATAATCACACCATCAAAGTCGGTGCGCTCGGCAAACGTCGAGACCACGTTGACGATATCCTGGCCGGTCATGGCGTCGACGACCATCAGCACCTGGTCGGGCTTGACGGCCTTCTTGATATCGACGGCCTCTTGCATCATCTGCTCGTCGATCTGAAGACGACCGGCGGTATCGACGATCACCACGTCGCGCAGGTGGTCGACGGCCTCCTGGATGGCGCCCTTGGCAATGTCGATCGGGTGCGCTCCGTCACCGCGGAAGACCGGCACGCCGATCTCGCCACCGAGCGTGGCCAGCTGGTCGGCAGCGGCGGGACGGTAGACGTCGCACGCGGCGAGCAACGGCGAGCGACCCTGCTTCTTGAGCAGGTAGGCCAGCTTTACGGCTGCCGTGGTCTTACCGGAGCCCTGCAGGCCCACGAGCATGATGACATTGGGAATGCGGTTGCTAAAAACGAGCTTGCTCTCGGTGGAGCCGAGCATCTCGGTGAGCTCGTCGAGCACGATCTTGACGACGTTTTGCGCCGGCGACAGCGACTCCATGACCTCGGCGGTCATGCAGCGCTCCTTGGTCTTGGCAACGAACTCCTTGACGACCTTAAAGTTAACGTCGGCCTCGAGCAGCGCCATGCGAATATCGCGCATAGCCGAAGTAATATCGGCCTCGGTCAGCTTACCCTTGCCGCGCAGGCGGTCAAATGTGTCGTTGAGGCGATCGCTCAGAGAATCAAACACTAGTCACTCCTTAGTTGGACTCGCCCACCAGGGCGCGGCAGAAATCTTTGGCGTTAAACTCCTGCAGGTCATCGACCTGCTCGCCCACGCCGATGCGCAGGATCGGGAGCTTGAGCTTCTCGGCCACGGCCATGGCGATACCGCCCTTAGCCGTGCCGTCGAGCTTAGTCATGATAATACCGTCCAGGCCCAGCGCCTCGTTAAACTCGAGCGCCTGGTTCAAACCGTTCTGACCAGTGGCGGCATCGATCACGAGCACGACCGAGACGGGCATGGGGCCGGCGGCCATATTGGCGGCGCGCTTACGGGTCACATTGACCACCTTGGCGAGCTCGCGCATGAGCTCGGGGCTCGTGTGCAGACGGCCGGCGGTATCGATGAGCACCAGGTCGCTGCCGCGCTTATCGGCCTCGTCGAGCACGTCGTAGCACACGCTCGCCGGATCGGAGCCGCGGTCGCGCTTGATGACCGGCACGCCGGCGCGCTGGCCCCACACATCGAGCTGCTCGATGGCGGCGGCACGGAAGGTGTCGGCCGAACCGATCACCACGTTCTTGCCGCGGGCGGCCATGGCGCTCGCAATCTTGCCGACCGTGGTGGTCTTGCCGGCGCCGTTGATGCCGACAAACAGCACGCAGCTCGGCGTATCGGAAAACGGATCGCGCTCAACAGGCACAAAATGGCCCTCGAGCTGCTCGGCCAGGGCGCGGCGAAGCTGCGGGGCGGTCTTGAGGTTCTTCTTGGCCGCGGCGTCGCGCAGGTCATCGGAGACCTGAATGGCGACCTCGGCACCCATGTCACCCATAACGAGGGTGTCCTCAAGGTCCTCCCAAAAGTCCTCGTCGACCTCGCCGCCAAAGTAGAAGACCTCGTTGAGGGCCTCGCGGCTGCGCTCAAGTCCGCGCGAAAGTGCGTCAAAAAATCCCATTATGCATTCACGACCTTTCCGGTTTCGCGATCGAGTTTTTGCGAGACGACGCGACTGACGCCGTCGGCTTGCATCGAGACACCGTAGAGAACGTCAGCATCCTCCATAGTACGGCGCTGATGCGAGATTACCAAGAGCTGCGTATCGGAACGCAGCACATCGAGGGCGCCGATGAGCTTGGACAGGTTGGCGTCGTCGAGCGCAGCCTCGACCTCGTCCAGCACATAGAACGGCACTGTGCGCGTACGGTACACGGCAAAGAGCAGGGCGAGCGCCGTCAGGCTCTTCTCGCCACCCGACATGAGCATCATCTTGGTGATGCGCTTGCCGCGCGGCTGCGCCACGACCTCAATGCCCGTCTCGGCCGGATGCTCGGGATCGGTCATCTCAAGGTGAGCCTGACCGCCCGGGAAGAGCATGGCAAAGATCTCGCGGAAGTTCGCATCAACCTTCTCAAACGTCACCAGGAACGCCTTGCGCATTTTACGGTCGATCGCCACGGTAATCTTGGTGAGCGCCTTGCGCGCGCTCTCAAGATCGGCCAGCTGCTCCTCGATGTAATCGGCACGGCGCTTGAGCTGCTCGTACTCCTCCATGGCGACCTGGTTCACAGGACCCAGGTTGTTGATCTGGCGCACGAGTTGGTTAAGTTCCCGCTCGGCGGCATCGCGATCGGTGGGCGCTGGCAGCATGAGCGCCTCCTCAAGCACCGTGGTACCGTCGGCGGTGATGGCCTTGATGGCAGCCTCGACCTGCACCTCGAGCTTGCCGCGCGCCACCTTGAACTCATTTTGCGTCGCGGCGGCAACATCGACCCTCTCTTTGGCGCGGGCGACCTCGCTCTTGGCGTCCTCGATGGTCTTCTTAAGTGAAGCCGAGTCCGCCTCCTCAAGCGTTGCCTGATCGCGCAGGCGCGCAGCCCAGTCCGAGGCGCGCTCCAACAGGGCTGAATAGCGCTCGTGCATAGGATCGACACGAAGGCGCAGCAGCTCGAGCGAGCGCGAGGCCTGACGCGTCCCGCGGATACGACGGTCGATACCCTCAAGGCGATGCTCAAGATCGGGCACGCGGCCCTTCAGCGAACGCAGGCGCTCGCTCGTCTGAGCCAGACGCACCTTAGCGTCGGCGAGCTTACCGGCGGCCTCGGAGTCATCGCGCCGAACGCGATCGAGCTCGTCGTTGGCTTCGGCAATCTGCAAGCCCAAGTCGCTTGCCTGCGCACGGGCCTCGTCGCGCGAACGAGTGAGCTCGTCCACGCGCGGACGCGCAGCGCGAACGGCCTCGGCGGCCTGCTCGCGGCGCTTGGAGATGCGCACGCGCTCGACCTCGGCATTGTTGGCACTCTGCTCCAGGCGGCCGATCTCGGACAGCAGGGAGCGACGCTCGCCCTCAAGGCGGGCGATCTCGCCGGCAGCATCGCCCTCGGCAGCACGGGCCTCCTCAACGGCAGTGTTGGCCTCGACGACCTGATCCGAAACATGCTCAAACACGGCAGCAAGATCGGGCTCCAGGCCTTCCAGCTCGCGGATACGACGCTTGCGCTCCAGGGCGCCCGAAGCCTCGCCGGCATCAAGCCCCACGCGAACCAGGCCGCCGCAGGCAACGCGTGCGCCATCGGGAGTCACATAGGTCACGCCATCAACGACCGGCGCGGACAGCGCGGCAGAAAGGTCATCGACCACGTAATAGCCGCCGAGCAATGCCTCGACGACCGGACCGTAGCCCGCACGCACGGACAGGCAATCAACAAGACGGGTACCGGCGGCACCCTCGGCAGCCGCAGAGCCACTCACGCTGCGCGTCACCAGCAGCGCCTCGCCCGAGGCCTTCTTCTGATCCAGGGCAGCGCGACCGGCGCGCTCGAGTGCGGCATCATTATCGAACAATAGGGCATCGATATCGCCGGCAAGCAGCTGCTCAACCAGGCCCTCAAGCTCACGCGGTGCCTCGAGCACATCGCCCAGACGACCCGAGACATCGTCGCCCAGCGCGCCCACCAGACGGCTCACGAGCGGCGAGCTGTCTGCCATGCGGGCATCGAGCTTCTTTTGGCTGGCAAGCTCCGAGCGAACCTCGGACAGCTTGTTGCGCGCCTCGCTCTCGCGGGCACGCAGGTCCTTGAGGGCAGCGCGCGCCGTCTCGGTGGCCTCGCGCGCATCGCTCTGGGCCTGACGAGCCGCCTCAAGGGCGCTCTCAAGCTCCTCAGCACGGTCGCGGCGGCTATCAAGCGATGCTGTGACCTCCTCGAGCTGTTCATCGATCTGCTCCAGGCGCGAGGCATACATGTTGTCCTCGACCTCGGCATTGGAAAGCGAATCCTTCACCTTGGCGAGCTCGAGCGCGGCGTTATCGGCCACACGCTGCACATCACGCTGCTCGCGCGTGAGCTGCGAAATCTGATTGTCAAGCGCAACGCGACGCTCGTGGAGCTCGGCGGCGGCAGGGCCGGCGGCGTCAACGTCGTCCTGGGCCTGCATATGCGCGCCGGTCACTTCCTCGAGCTGGGCACGCGCATCCTCGAGCTCCTCGACCACGCGACGACGCTGATGCTCGGAGCTCGAGATCTGGCCGCGCATGTCGGACAGGCGCGACACCATGTTGTGGCCCTTTTCCTCGAGCAGGCGCATATCGGAGTTAATGCGACCGACCACATCTTGCATATGGCGGCGCTGCTCGCCCAAGTCGCCCACAAATAGGCCCTTTTCCTCGAGCATAACTTGGAGCTTCTCGAGCTCGCGCTCCTTTTCACCTAAGCGGTATTGCGCAAGCTCAAGCTCGGCAGCACCCTCTTTGGAGCGGCTTTCCAGGTCGTTCCACTGCGACTGCAGCGAACGAAGCTCGTCGACGGCCAGCATCTGCGTAAGCTCGTTCGCGCGCGAGGACAGCTCTTTGTACTTGCGCGCGCGATCGACCTGACGCTCCAGCGGCCGCAGCTGACGGGCGATCTCCTTATTGATGTCGCGGGCACGGGTCAGGTGCTCGTCCATCGATTTAATCTTTTTGAGCGCACGTTCCTTACGACGCTTGTGCTTGGAGATGCCGGCGGCCTCCTCAATGAGGGCACGGCGCTCCTCGGGGCGGCTCTGCAAAATGGCATCGAGCTTGCCCTGGCTGATGATGGAATGCGTATCCTTGCCCAGTCCCGAATCGTGCAGGATGTCCTGGATGTCCATCAGGCGGCACGGGCTCGAGTTGATGAGGTACTCGCTTTCGCCCGAGCGATACATGCGGCGAGTGATAGCCACCTCGTCAAAGTCGACAGGCAGCATATGGTCCGAATTATCGAGCACCAGCGTGACCTCGGCCACACCCACCGGCTTGCGCGCCGACGAGCCCGAGAAGATGACGTCCTCCATGGCCTGGCCGCGCAGCTGCTTGGCGCTCTGCTCGCCCAGGACCCACAGAATCGAGTCGGATATGTTCGATTTTCCCGAGCCGTTGGGACCGACGATGACGGTTAGGCCCGGCTCAAACGTCATATGGGCGCGGTCGGCAAACGACTTGAACCCTTTGAGCGTGAGGGACTTGAGATACACGGTTCCTCGCTTAAACAGGCTTCTTGTTGAGAATCACGCCGTTAGTGGTGTAACCCATGCGGTCGAGCGCCTCGAGCGCAGCGGCTCCTTCGGCCTCCTTCTTGGAGGAACCTGTGCCGCGGCCCTGGCGAATACCGTCGATGAGCACCACGGCGGTAAAGGTCGGTGCATGCGCCGGGCCTTCAGAGCCAACGAGCTTGTACGCCGGAGGCTCGTGGCCATCGGCTTGCACGCACTCCTGCAAAAACGACTTGGGGTTCGCAGGATGCTCGGCACGCTCGGAGGCCAGATGAGGCTTAAGCGTACGGTGGATGAACTCCGCAGCCGCATCCCAGCCAGCATCCAGATACAGCGCGCCCACGAGCGACTCATAGACGTTCTCGAGCGCCGAGTGCAGGCCGCGCGCGCCGGTACCGGTCTCGGAGGCACCAAAGATGATGATGTCGTCGATGCCCAGCTCATGGGATACCTCGGACAGCGTGGCACCCGAGACGAGCGACACCTTTAGGCGCGTAAGCTTGCCCTCGTCAAACTCGGGATAGGACTCAAAGAGCGAGCGGGCAACCACGGCGCCCAAAATGGAATCGCCCAAAAACTCAAGACGCTCATAGCTCGCCGAGACGGGCTGACCTTCCACGGCAGAGGGGTGCGTGAGCGCCGCGCGCAGCAGCACCTTATTATTGAACTCGTGGCCCAGGATTTCCTGGGCGCGCGCGAGTCGTTGAGATAAAGCCAAGACTTAGGCCTCCCTGGCGTTTTCAATAGCGTCGACAGCGTCGGCGACAGAGTTGAGCGACAGCAGGGTCTCGTCATCGATCTCGAGGTCGAACTCGTCCTCGATGGCCGTCACCAGCTGCAGACGCTCGAGCGAATCGGCATCGAGATCGTCAAAGGTGGTCTCGTCGCTAATGTCGGCGACATCGACACCCAGCACATCGGCGGCGACTTCGGCGATCTTATCGAAGATTTCGGAGCGGTCCATAGCGCTTCCTCTCGTATTGCGTGAACATCAACGCGCTGGCGCCGCAAGCACAGCGCCAAGACACGGTTTTGATTCTACCCCACGACGCAGGCCGCGAGGCACATAACGGCGCTCTAACTCGCTCCTACAAAACGATGCCGTCCATAGAGTTGGCGACGTTCTCGACCAGTCCGGCGCGCACGGCCTCCGCCGCGGCGAGCGTACCGTTTTTGACGGCCTCGACCGAGGTGGCACCGTGGCCGATTAGGACCACGCCACGCAGACCCAGCAGAATGGCGCCGCCCTTAGCATCGCCCGAGAGCTTTGCCTTGATCTCGCGCATCTGCTTTTTGATGAGCAGCGCGGCAATCTTGGTGCCGAGCGAAGACATAAAGGCACCCTTGAGCTCCTGCAGCAAAAACTTGGCAGCGCCCTCGGTGGCCTTGAGCGCGATGTTGCCCGACATGCCGTCGGCGACCACGACGTCAAAATTGCCCGACGTAAGATCGGTGCCCTCGCAGTTGCCCACAAAACCGGGAACAGCGGCCTTCATGGCCGGGAAGCACGACTTGGTGAAGTTGGAGCCCTTCTCATCCTCGGTGCCGTTGGCAAGCAGGCCCACGCGGGGTTGCTCAATGCCCAAGACGACGCGCGCATAGGCGCTACCCATCTGGGCAAAACGCACCATGTCGTCAACCTCGACATCGGGATTGGCACCCATGTCGCACAGGACCGTCAGGCCGCCGGCGCGGTTGGGCAGTGCATTGGTGAGACACGGACGCACCGGCTGTTTCTTGCCCTCGGCCTGATACCTAAATGGCGTCACGTAGGCGGTAGCGGCAGCAGTCATGGCGCCGGTGGAGCCGGCAGAGAAGAAGGCGTCCGCGTTACCCTTCTTGATAGCGCGGCAGGCAAGCACGATCGAGGACTTGCGCTTGGTCATCACGGCTCGAATGGGATCGTCATACATGGCGATGACATCGGGCGCCTCCAAGGCCTCAACGCGAGCGTGAGCCGCGGCAAAGGGGTTCACGATCTCTGCGGGACCGACGGCCAAGACCTCGATATCGGGATCCGCCGCAAGCGCCGCCTCGATACCGTCGAGGACAACCTGAGGCTTCTCGTCTCCACCCACAACGTCTACACAAACGCGAACGTTACTCATATACATACTCCTTATACAAAAATGGCCGACTCATTGAGCCGGCCATTGTGGTTCCAGTTGGAACGGCATCGCATCCAGAGTATACAGTTACTCGGTAACGATAACCTCGCGGTCCTTGTAGAAACCGCAGCTGGGGCACACGTGGTGCGGGAGCTTGACAGCACCGCAACGGGGGCACGTGGACTGAGCCGCAGCCGAGATCTTCATGTTGGCGGAACGGCGGGTGTGAGTGCGGATACGACCCTGCTTTTGTTTAGGTACGGGCATAGTGACCTTCCTTATGAACTATCCAGTGTGGCGATTACGCGCAAGTAGCGATATTACCACAGTTTTACTCATCAAGCTTGAGATTCTTTAATGCTGCAAATGGATTTTCCGTGGCTTCGGCCCATTCGGCCTCTGCCTGGGCAGCGCAATCGCATTGCTCGACGTTGAGATTGATGCCGCAAGTGGGGCATAAGCCGCGACAATCAGGCTTGCACAGGACAACGAACGGCGTATCCATGACGACGGCGTCGTTGATGGGCTCACCCAGATCGACGATGCGATCCTCGCCCAGCAGCTCGTAGCCATCTTCGTAGGCCTCGGGGTCCTCGGGCTCGTTAAAGAGATAGAATTCCTCGATCTCACCGGCAATATCAAACGAAGCGGGCTCCAGGCAACGGTCGCACTCACCGGTTGCGCGCGCGCGGACCATGCCCGTAAGCAGAACACCGGTGCCGGCGTTGGTAAAGACTACATCGTAGTCAATGCCGTCCTGCAGCTGATACTCCTTCTCGCCCACCGTATAGGTGGCGACATCGACCTTGCCGGTCAGCGGATACGAGTCTCCGGGAAACTCGAGCTGCTCGGAAAGATCGACGGTAACGCTCGGGAACTCAGCCATTACCACTGACCATTCTGCTGGGCGGCACCCTCGTTGAGCTGCTGACGGCAACGGGTCACCGTGCCGGTCAGGCTCTTGAGGTTCTCCTCGAGGTGCGTAAAGACCTGCTCGGCGTAGTCCTCGGCGGCATAGCGCGTCTCGCGCTCATACTGCTGGGCACGGTCGCGAATATCGTCGGCCTGCTGCTGCGCTAAGCGGACGATCTCCTGCTCACCGGCAATGGTGAGGGCCTGCTGCTGAGCATCGGCGATGATGGAATCGGCCTGAGCGGCGGCGGAAGCCATAAGCTCCTCGCGCTCCTTGAGGATACGGCGGGACTTCTGCCATTCCTCGGGATAGCTCATGCGAATCTCGTCGAGGATGTTAAAGAAGACGTCGGCATCGATAACCTTCATCTGGGCGTTCTTGCCGAACGGCGTCTTAGCCTCTTCGATGAGCCCCTCGAGCTCGTCGACAAGACTCACGATCCTGTCGCCAGGAAAATTCTCGCCCGGCATCCGGTCTCCTTTCATAGGTAACATATCATCGTGTTAGTTTACCACATGCCACCAGGCATTAAAAAACGTCACGAAAAGCGATGTTTGAGCGCCTTGACCACATTGGGCGGAACAAAATTAGAGACGTCGCTACCGAGCGAGGCAATCTGGCGAACCACCGAGCTCGAGATATAGCCGTACTGCGGCGCACTCATGACAAAGATGGACTCCAGCTCGTTATCCAGGCGGTAGTTGAGGTCGGCCTGCTGCAGCTCGTACTCAAAGTCGGTCATAGCACGCAGACCCTTGACCACGGCTCCTGCTCCCTGTTCGCGGGCAAAATCGACCAAGAGGCCGGTGAAGGGCAGAACCTCTACGCCGTCAATATCACCGAGCGCCTCACGGGCCAGCGCCACGCGCTCATCGAGCATAAAGGTGGTGCCGACGCCGTTTTTTCCCTGCGACTCGGCAACGGCCACGATCACGCTGGGGAAGATGCGGCGGGCACGGCGAATCACGTCGATGTGGCCAAACGTGATGGGATCGAAGGTGCCCGGGACGATTACGCGGTTAATGGTGTCACTCATGAGCATCCTCCGTGGGTGCGTCGCCATCGTTGTCATCATCCTCGCCGTTGCCAACCCAACGAAGCAGGTCGACCGAGGTAATGCCGTAACGCTTCTCGCGCACGATCTCAAAGCCTGCCGGATGCGCACCCGCATCGGCGGCAGCGTGCTCAAACAGCGCGTAGGCACCCTGCGCCAGCAAGCCTTGCTGAGCTAGGTTTTGCAGCAGCTCCTCGACCGGCTCGGCGCCAAAAGCATAGGGCGGGTCGAGCAGGACCAGGTCAAAGGGACCGCCCGGCACGCGGCCGCGCGAAGCGCTTGCCAGCACGTCGCCGCCCACCACGCGCCAGCGCGCACGGTCACGGCAGAGCGACTCGATATTCTTGGTAATCAGACGAGCAGCGTTGCGATCGATCTCGAACGTGGTGAGCGAGCGGGCACCACGCGAGAGCATCTCGATGCCCAAGGCACCGGAGCCGCCAAAAGCGTCCAGCACGCGGACCTCGTCCAGATCGAAGTCGAATGCCGACATGACCATAGATGCGCACGCCTCGCGCACGCGATCGGTCGTGGGGCGGGTGACATCGCGACCACGGGGCTCCTCGATCTTACGACCGCGCCATTCGCCGCCGATGATTCTCATCCTCCGCTGACCTCCTTAAAGATGTGTCGATACCGCGCGGCGACCGCATCGCGTAGAGGGCGCGTCGCCACAGAGTCAAGGTTGCAAGCATACCGCAAGAGCTCGACCGCGTCCAAATGGGCCCACTCGATCAATTCCTCGTCGGCATCGAGGTCAACAAAGCGCAAGGTCACGCCGCCATGCTGACGGTAACCCAGGATTTCACCCTCGTGGCGCAGACGCAAGTCCATCTGGGCGAGCGTAAAGCCGTCCGAGGTCTTCTCGAGCGACTGGAGGCGTTCTTGTGCCGCCGACGCGCCGCCGCTGCCCTTGGAGTGCGTCATGACCAGGCACGTACCCGACACGCTGCCGCGGCCCACGCGCCCGCGCAGCTGGTGCAAGGCCGCCAACCCAAAGCGCTCGCCATTCTCGATGACCATGACGGTGGCGTTGGGCACGTCGACGCCCACCTCGACCACCGTAGTCGAGACGAGCACATCGATCTCGCCACGCTTAAAGGCATCGATGACCCGATCCTTCTCCCCCGCAGGCATGCGACCATGAAGACGCTCGATGGTAAGCCCCGGTAATGCCAGACGAAGGCGATCGAGCTCGGTCGCCGTGTCATGCAACGGCACAGGCACGGTCACGCGGCCTTCGTCGTCGCGAGCGATGCCGGGTACGTCTTCGAGCTCATCGGCCGAATCGCTCGGCTCCACGAGCGGACAGATCACGTAGACTTGTTGCCCCTTTTCGTGCGCCTCGCGAATGGCGCCATAGGCCAGGTCACGACTCGACTCGGTGAGGACGCGCGTCGTCACGCCGGCACCCGGAACGGGACGATGGCGGATGATGCTCGTATCTAGGTCGCCGTACACCGAAAGCGCCAGCGTGCGCGGGATCGGCGTGGCAGTCATGACCAGCAAGTCGGCACCCGGGCCTTTTGCGCGCAGAGCGTTACGCTGGCCCACGCCAAAGCGGTGCTGCTCGTCGATCACCACAAGCGACAAATGCTTGAACGTGACGTTCTCCGAAAGCACCGCATGGGTACCAAAGAGCACATCGAGCTCGCCAGACTGGAGCCGGGCATGAATCTGTTCACGTTCGGCCGCCGGCGTGGCGCCCGTCAGGAGCGCCCAGGTCATGCCAGCCTGCGAGAGCAAGGGGCCGGTCTTATCGGCATATTGACGCGCCAACACGCCCGTGGGCGCCATGACGCAGGCCTGAGTGCCGCTATCGGCCGCAACCGCCAACGCGCAGGCGGCAACGGCGGTCTTACCGGTACCGACGTCGCCCAGCAGCAGACGATTCATCACGCGACCGCCATCGCACATGTCATGCAGGATGTCTTGAAATGCCGCCTCCTGCTCATCGCTCAGCGAAAACGGCAGGGCCTCCTTGAGCGCAGCAAAATGCTCTCCCGCGGCATGCGCATAAGGCACTACGTCGACCATACCGCCATCGTTGCGCAGACGCAGCGCGAGCTGCAAGCAGAGACACTCCTCGTAGGCAAGACGCCGGCGTGCGATGTCGCGCTCGGCCATGCTCGAGGGAAAGTGGATCGAGCGCAGCGCACGGGCATTGCTCATGAGCTTCCGCTTTGCGCGCAGCGGCGCGGGAATGGGATCGAACGGATTGACAGCCACTTCGAGCGCACCGCTCACGATACGGCGCATCCATGCCTGACTCACGCCATCACTCACGTAATGGACCGGCAGGATAGTGCCCGCGGCACGCCCTTCCTCAAGCTTTTCAAAGTGCGGCGAGGCCATCTGCTTAAAGCCGTAGGCAAACTCGACCTTACCCATCACGGCCAGGCGGTCGCCCTGCTTAAGCTGCTGGGCAATCCAGGGCTGGCGGAAAAAGGCGACCTGCAGCACGCCCGTCTCGTCAACGAGTGAGACCTCGGTCACCTGCATGCGCGGACGCGGCTGCTTATGGACGATACGGTCGACCGTGGCGATGATGGTGCACACGGTACCGATGGGCGCCATCTCGATGGACCAGGAGCGCGTAAAGTCCAGGTATCGATGAGGAATATGGAGAAGGAGGTCCCCCACCGTCCGAATTCCCAGACGGCGAAGGGCCTCCTCACGTTTACCCGAAACATATTTGAGTCGCGCGATATCCTCGTCGAGCGCATTGCTCTGGGCAAAACGCTCCGAGACGCGCGGCACGGAGCACAGCTCGGACATAGGCAGAGCCTACTCGATCGAGAAGATCACGGGATAGAGCGGCTGCTCACCACGATGGGCGTCGACCTCCAGATCGGGCTGGGCCTCCTCGATAGCGTCGACGATCTCCTGGAAGGCCTCATCGGATAGCTCCTCGCCGGCCAGAATCGTCAGCGCGTCGCCCTCCTCTTCCTCCTGCATGCGGTTGATGCAGTCGAGCGTGACCTGCTTCACGTCGGAGCCGACCACGTCGATGGAGCCGGCGATGATACCCATGACGTCACCGGAGTGAATCGGCGAGCCGTCGGAGGCGCTGGAATCGCGCACGGCGCGAGTGACCTCGCCATCGCGGACCTCGCTGATGGCGTCGACCATGGCGGCAACGGCGTCCTCGAGCTCGGAATCGGGCAGGACCGCGAACAGCGCGGAGAAGGCCTGCGGGACGGTCTTGGTGGGAACGACGGCGACCTTCTTGTCGGTGCAGGCGGAGGCAGCGGCCTCGGCAGCCATGCGGATGTTGCCGTTGTTGGGCAGGATGATGACCGAGGTCGCGTTGACCTGGTCGACGGCGCCCAACAGGTCGGCGGTCGAGGGGTTCATGGTCTGACCGCCCGACACGATCACATCGACGCCGAGGGACTTGAGGATGTCGGCCTCGCCGGAACCGGCGGCAACGGCGACAAAGCCCAAGGCCTTCGCGGGCTCGGCGGCCTTCTCCTGGTCCTCGTGGATCTTAGCGGTACGGTCGTGGGCCTCCATCTCCATGTTGTGGATAAAGACCTCGTAGATCTGACCGAGCTGCAGCATGTGCTCGAGCACCAGGTTGGGGGTGTTGGAGTGCACGTGGATCTTGTAGTCGGGATAGGCGCCCACGAGCAGCTCGCAGTCGCCCATGGAGCCCAGGAACTTCAG
>ERZ1034928.452-NODE-452-length-19216-cov-21.065341_pt1 | contig 19216 bp, 22 predicted proteins | sample MGYA00520627_ERZ1034928 | MGnify/ENA primary metagenome ERZ1034928 (study PRJEB33766, sample SAMN09781755) | gut metagenome | biome: gut microbiome | host: Homo sapiens | place: Madagascar | study: EMG produced TPA metagenomics assembly of the PRJNA485056 data... | reverse complement strand
TGCGCCCCTGCGGGGTGCGTCACACCGTTGATTATAAGCGGCGATTGCAACTCAATCGGCAGGCGTAAATATTCGGGATACCCGCCCGCCAGCTTGGCATAGTTTGTGTTTAGCATTGTTCCTCCTTTATTTTTAAATAGGTATCGTTATTGTTACATAGCCATCACCGCCATTATGAGCAACGGGATAATATCCTCCTGTCCACTCGGCAGCTCCGCCATTTGGTGAGCCTCCTTCTGCTCGTGCTGGTCGCCATTCGGACGATTTGACGACCTTCCCATTACTTCCGTTGGGCTGTCCCCCAATTCCAGCATCCGCCTTACTATAACCCGCATAGGCTTTTGCGCCTGTTCCCCCTGTCACCGTATTGCCAAATGCGCTGGTATCGCCTCCTGCTCCTGCAACCGCATCTATGCTATCACCACCAATACGCGCAGAACCAGTGCCCCCTTTGCCTACCACGATTTCATACTCTCCGGCATTCAAGGCAACATCGAAACTATTATTACCGCCACCGCCACCGCCAGCAATGTACTGGAAAGCTCTCATGCCAGCACCACCGCCGCCACCGGCTAACAAATAAACACTGACATTTAGCGTTTTATTAACAGTCAACGTGCCGGAAGATAACAATTTTACAATATATTTATTATCACTGACAGTGTAACCAGCGTCACCGCTATATTTTAGCCCAGACGGTAATACAGCGGGAAATTTAAATGCACCACTTCCGGCGTTGGTAATAAACTGTTCTCGAATAACATCATACACTCCGGCAACATTATCGCTATTACGCACACAAGGTATGCACTCCGAAACAAGGATATTGTTTTTCCATACTTTGTAACCGTATATTGTGCCTTGGGCTATCGTCCCGTTGAACCACCCGTTGTTGACATCGCCGAGGCGTAAAATACCGAGCTTAACATTAGCGCCATTATATGCCGACCATGATTTACTCTCTATTTGTGCTCCATCTACAAAAAGTTTTTCAGTTTGGTTGGCGTACTCTACGCGCACGGTATTACGATTACCGACTGCAACAGAGCTATCGCCACTTATACCGTATTTACTACTGGTGATAAACTGCATATAACCATTGCAGCCTTGATACGCCTGCGCCTGAGAAGGAAACAATGCATCTATTTCAAGCGCGTAATTGTCGGACTTATTAACCACAAATCCGGTATCAATGTATTGTGAGCCAATACCCTGAATATAATCAACCCGTGTGTATCCATTTGGCAGTAAACCACCTGCCATCATCATTCTGCGCCGTAAGGCAAACTGCATCGGTATCATAGCGCATAGGCGCTTTTTATTTTACGGAGGCTGCCCCCCCCCGATAGAATTATTTTACGCATAGTGTTCTCCTTTTTATTCTTGCCATGCTACAAAATTGTAAGTGCCATTGAGCGTTGATGAAGGGCCGCTCTTAACTAATGACAATTCAAAACCATCGGTGTCGAAACTGAGTGACAAAGATACTGCTATGCTCTGATTATATCCCGTGGAATCCCAAATGCCAAGAATCGCAACATTCGATGACGCAGTACGTACACAAACCACGCGATTCGGGGTAAAACCCAGCCCCGACGTCTTCAAAACCACTCGTACCGGGGAACCAGAAATTATCTCGGCACTCACCGTTCCCGTTGCTATGTTTTTTGCCTTTGCCATATTACTCATTAGCCTCCTTCGTAGCATAGCTATCATGCGCTCACAACCTCCTGTACTGCCCACACGCCGTTGTATACATCAAATTCGTATGTCTTGTTTGCCTCTATTGCCGGGGCCTCCCCTAAATAGTTCGCCCCGCTTACAAACGACACCGCAACCGAGGCCGCCGTGCTGAATGTGCCGTGCGCCCAGCCGGAAGCGGGCGGGGTAAACACGTATGTACCCACAGGAGAGGATACGTTATATATGGTGTTTGCCGTCAGTGCCGCGCCGCTGGCGGGGAGGGCGGAAGCCATAACAGGCGGGGTCAGGTAGTCCGTGCCGCCTTCGGCCTGTGCCACTTTGCCGCCTGCGCCTTTGAGTAGGCCGTTAATGTTGGTCGCGGTGTCAGTGGTTATCTCGTTAGGGCCAGCGGGGCCCTGCTCGCCCTGTGCGCCAGTGTCGCCTTTCGCTCCCGTGTCGCCCTGCGGGCCTTTGATGCTGGTACTTGCGGGGTTATCCAGCCCGCCGTTGTTGCTCCATGAGATAACTCCCTCGGCAGAGACGGCGGGGGTAAAATACGGCCCGGTGTCGCCCTTGGGGCCGTCCGCGCCCTTTGGCCCTTGGATACCCTGCGGGCCTTGCTCACCCGTATCGCCCTTCGCGCCGGGGTCGCCTTGCGCGCCTTTTTCGCCTGTGGCTCCTTTTTCGCCCTGCGGGATGCCGAATTCAAAATCAAATACCTTTGCGGTGTCCGCGCCGCTTGCCGTTACCTTTACGGTGGCGGCGGCTCCGGCGGTGAGGGTGTTTGCCGTAGCAGTGGGCGTGCCAAACCCTGCGGCTGTGCCGGGGTCGCCTTTTGCGCCGGGGTCTCCCTTGGCTCCCTGCTCCCCTTGTATGCCTTGCTCGCCTTGTATGCCCTGCAAGCCCTGCGGGCCTTCGGGGCCTTGGATACCTTGTATGCCCTGTTCGCCCTGCGGGCCTTTTATGTTGGCTTCGGGGGGATTGTTCAGACCGCCGTTATTGCTCCATGAGAGTATGCCCTCTGCGGATACCGAGGGGGTAAAGTAGGGGCCGGGGTCGCCCTTTGCTCCAGCGTCTCCTTTCGCTCCCTGATCTCCCTTTGCGCCCTGCTCACCAGTCGCGCCCTGTTCGCCCTTGGGAACGCCGAACTTAAAGGCGAATACCTTTGCGGTATCTGCGCCGGAAGCTGTCACCTCTACAGTAGCGGGAGTTCCCGCGTCAAGGGTTGTCGCTGTGGCGGTAGGTGTGCCAAATCCGGCGGCTTCGCCCGTGGGGCCTTGCTCTCCCCTTGCGCCCGTGTCGCCTTTCACGCCGGGGTCTCCCTTGGGGCCCGTATCGCCTTTAGGGCCAGTGGGGCCCTGCTCACCTTTTGCGCCCTGCAAGGGGCCGTTGTTTACCCACTTGGAATTTACGCCGTCCCAGATATATATATCATACGGTTCGCCCGCGCCCACGCCGTAAGCGTCACCAGCGGAGGGGTTAGATACTCCGGCTTGTAATGCCGAGAGAGAAGCGTAATAGCCTAACACGGCAAATCCTTCGCCCGTGTCGCCTTTGGCTCCCTGTGCGCCCTGTGGCCCCCGTATATTGATTGTGGCGGGGTTTTCCAGCCCACCGTCATTACTCCACGATAAATCGCCGTCAGCGGTCACAGAGGGCGTATAGTGCGCTCCTGCGGGGCCTCGTTCGCCCGTGGCTCCCGTATCCCCCTTGGGGCCCGTTTCTCCCTTGTCTCCGGGGTCGCCTTTAGGCCCTTGGATACCCTGTTCACCTTTGGGGCCAGTGGGGCCCGTTGCTCCTGCGGCTCCTGTGTCGCCTTTATCGCCTTTCTTGCCTTCGGGGCCTTGGGGGCCGATGGGGCCGGGAGTGCCGTCCTGCCACGCCGAGCCGCTTGCGGTTCGAGTGAGTACCTGCCCCGGCGTTCCGCCCGCCGGCAATCCCCCGCCACCGGAACCGCCGCCGCTCTGCGCCGCCTCGTTTATGGCCGCTACAAGGGTATTCTTGTCCGCGGTGGCCAGATCGTCCATGTCGCCGATTTTTGCAAGGAGTTGTTCGTACTGCGTCAGGGATATATCCGGCAGTTCGCCATCCGCAGCGCCGAACGGCAGTACGTCAAACCATACCGGGCCCGCTGTCACGCGGCTATCGCCCTTTATGCCGGATAGTTTAAGTTCCCAGCGTCCTGCAGTGAGGTTTATTCCCTGCGCCGCGGTGATTTCGCCACCTGCGAGCTCCGCGGTTATGGTTTTATCTCCGCATACAAAATAGGCCGTGATAACGCGGCCCTCCCAGTCGGCGTCAAACGCAAATTTTGCAGTCAGATAGTTTATGCTGTCTGCCACCACAAGTGGTGTACGCAGCATAAGCCTCTGCCCGCGTATAATGCCTGTAAGCATAGTCGTCCTCCTACAGTTTGTATTCTATGACATAAGTGCCGGATATTTTATTCACTTTTACCCGGTCGCCCGCTTTCAACGAGAGCGCGGCGTTATATTTATAGCGTTTCTGTGTAGCGGTAGTTTCTCCGTCAAATTTGAGCGTGGCTTTGCCGCCGGACACCGCCACCACAGAGGCAAATTTCGCCGCCGCCGGCCTGCGTTTTTGTAAAAAAAGTGCTTCCTGCTCCTGATATATCACACGAACACCACCTTTTTCGCCTGGTGCTCCATAAGCGTGCCCGGTCGTATTTCTATTTTCCAGTCGGTTTCTTCGTACACGCCTACCAGATCCCCGTTGTACAGTGCAATAACATCTCCTACGCCATGGGCCGGGTTTATGGCCGTGTAAAATTTGATTTTTTGCGTTGCAAACATGGATTTCACGGCAAGATTATCCGCGTATTTTTGCAGCGCCGTCTGGCTCGCTATATTATCCAGTTCAACCGGCGTCGCCAATATGCGCCGCCCCCTGCGTACCGTGGACAAAGCGGAGATCATGCTGTCATTTATGCCCGTTGCGGTCATGGGGTTGTCATAGTCAGGGTTAGATACGTTGACGATGAAAACGTTGGGGGCCTCATATATGTCCATTTCCTCTGTGTATTCCGGGGCGATAATACTGTATTCGTCGTCCCGATACTCCCGGTCTATGTTGGAGCTGGACGGGGCCTCGTACCTTTCAAGGCGGGCCACCCCATCAAAATCAAACCAAACATCCGAAAAGTTTATCTCGGACAGCAGGGTATTGATAATGGTCAGGTATTCTGTGCCTATTTCCCAATCCTCCCTGTCCGTGGCGAGGGTGTCTTCGCAATCGTCCATCCGTATGCGCGGTATTCCGCCCTCCCTGATAAGGCTCTGTATCGCGGTCATGTATGGCGTCCCCGCCGCAATATAATACCGGGTCTCGGTTTTGGTCTGTTTGAGCCTCAGTGCCCGATCGTATGCCTCTATGGTGTCCTCGTCCTTGCCGTATTTAGTGTGTTTGGTGGTCAGCGTGCCCACCATGTATATGCCGAGAGGATACTCTATGCCGTCCTTGATGTAATACGGCCTTATTTCATCGTTTAGATAATCCACATTGTCGTTATGCTCGAACACGCCGTACATGGAGGTCTTTATTTCGCCGTCGGCAGCCATGGTGACGGTGGGATAGTCATCTCCCACCGCCGTCAGATTGTGCTCTGTAACAGCCCCGTTGCGTATCACCTCAAAGCGGCTGGTTACTACGCTCATCGTATCAATCATGCTCAATCCTCTCATTGTTGTCCGTCTGCTGTATGCTGCACGAAAATGCCCTGAAAAACTGGTCTATGCTCAGCTCGAAGCCCATCAGCGGGCCGGTGCACAGGCAGCCGTGCTGATCTCTGTATATCACGGTCTTGCCCAGCAGTCCCTCAAAAGCCGCTGCCTGCGCCGCATCGTTAAAAGCAGCGTTAAAACTGTATATTTTGGTTATTTGCTGCGAGGTCTCAGCCACGGGATACCGCCGCCCGGCGTAAAACTGATACGCTACATCCTGATACGCCGACACGCCCAGCGGGCTATTCTGCGCGGTGGAATATTCCAGCCGCAACCATTGCATTTCGCCCAGCGCCGCTATCTCCGGCGCGTCTACCGAAAGCGTGACCGTGACCTCATTGGACATGGAGTAACTGTCTCCAGCAACGCCGCGCACTTTATATTTGTGCGTCCCTATGGCCATTTGATCGGAGTATGTGTGTGCCGTGGTTTTTGCTATTGGTATGTCATCGCGGTAGATATAGTAAGTTTTGTGATCCGTTTCCGTCCACGCAAGGGCCGCTTTTTCGCCGCCCGCGGCAAAAAGTGTTATTGGCGCGCCCGGGGTGTTGACAACGGTAAATTCAGCCGTTCCCCAATCGCTCCAAAGGCCGTATTCGTTTTGTATCCGCACTGCAGCTATGTGCGCGCCATCAGCCAGATATTCTTTAACCTTGTATCGCCCGTCAGTGCTGTAAGCGGTGCGGAGTACCGCATCGTCTACCTTCACCTGATAAGCAAGCTGCCCTTCGCCTGTCCACGTTATCACCGGCCTCGGGCTTGCCGTTGCGGATACCGTCGGTGTGGATGGTTTGCCCTGGGCCGTAAATGACGCTTCTTCGCTCCATGCGCTAACTTGATTGTTTGCGTTCGTGCAGCGCACGCGCCATTTTACGATGCCTGCGGCAAAAGTGTTTGGAGGTATATTTACATTAGTGTTTGCCGATTCTGCGGAGGCCAACGCAGTCCAGTCAGCGTGAGATGCGTCCTTATATTGCAGTTCGTATTTTTTCTGTGCTAACCCCTCACGGCTTGCGTATGTCCACTCAAAATTTATCGCATCCCAGCTTCCGGCGTATGTGTTTTTCGGTTTTGTCGTTGTTGCGGTTATTTCGTCGTTCGGGAGCAAACCCTTTATGAAGTAGTCGCCGTATTGGTTTTGGTCGTCTTCCAGTTGTGTTGATTGGGGGATTACAAAAGCGGGGACAACCCTCATCGTGCTAGACGGGCCGAAGTATTGGTTGTAGGCGGTGCCATCATGGTAGATGTACCATGCGTATTCGGAGGAGTACTGCGAAGAAAGCCACCAGGTGGTCGATGCGCCCCCCTTTTTCTTTATGCGCCTGTTGTTGCTGGTGTAATATTGGAGAGCTTTGCCCTCCGCAACTCCGCTGTTATTGCCAAAGCCCGCCATGGTGTAGGTCAGGGCGAACATCTTGCGGGTTATGCTATTGCTGCCTTTGAGAGCAAAGGTAACATTCATCATTTTTTCGCGCAGCGTTTGCGGGAAACTGTTGAATATCGTATTTTTTATAAGGTTATCCAGTGTTCCGTCCGGGTATAGGGTCGAGTTTCCAAACTCCGATTCTTCGTATGCATTTTTGTATACCAGCACCGCGCCTCCGGATACGAGGTTATTTTTATCCGCCACCTCGCATCGCCTGTTTTCTTCGGTGCCTACCGGGATGAGTATTGTTGCCCCCAGCGGTAAGTCTGCTAATGTCGCCATATTACCCTCCGTACCCCATACGCACGCTGCGTCGGTAGTTGTTCGCCATGTCGATGAGTTTTTGTATGTCGCTTATCTGCGACATATCAATCCTGATATTAAAGGTGTCGCCGCCCACGCTGCGGCTCTCCTGATTATTCAACACTCTGCTCCCCTTCGGTAAGTCTATCAGTTCCGGCCCGTTTTCGCCCACCCAAGTCAGGCCGCCGCGCCAGTTGTCGGTGCCGGCGGCGTTATGCGCCACGCTGCCCATCCAACGCCCGAAGCTGCTGTCTGTGCCGTTAAAGACGTTGGCTATGCTCTGTATATTCGAGGTGTCAAATTTCTTCTGCCCGAAGGAGAAAAGATAATCCAGCGTGTCTGTAAGCGCTCCCACAGCGTTTACGACCACCTTCACCGCGTCCGCGAACAGAGCCAGTACGCCGCCAATCGCCTGGAATACCGGCTTTAGCAGGTTGAGTATATCCAGCACCGGCTCTAACGCCTGTAACAGGTTGCCCGCCAGTTCGATGATTGTGCCGAAAAGGTCAACCAGCCCCGTATCCGCCGCAAACTCCGCAAATTGCATCGCAAGGTCGCCCACGATCTGTATTACCTGTTCGAGGGCCGGTGCAAAAGCAGCCGCAACTTTGCTTTTCGCGGCTTCCATTTTTGCCTCGAACATTCCGAGCGAATCGCTGAGAGAGGCCAGCTTTTGTATGTCCTCGTCCTTCACGATGGGCGCTGCCGAGGCTACCTGTTCTATTGCCCTGCCGTATTTTTCAAGCATGGGGATAACGGCTTCTTCGCCGGTCGTTCCCAGCAGTTTTGAGGCTATTGCATTTCTATCGGTTACGTCGGACATCTGTGCCAGAGCGCTGTATACCTCTGTAAAAAGCTGTGCCTGTGATTTCATTGTGCCGTCGGTGTTTGTCACCGATACGCCGAGGCGGTCGAACATTTCCGCCGCTTCGCCGGAGCCGCTGGCGGCGTCCTGTGCTTTCTCGGCAAGGGCGGAAAGGTCTCCCTTAGCCTGATCCATCGAGTAACCCACGGACTGCATGACATAATCGAGCTGCTGATATGATTCGGTGGACATGCCAAGCTGAGATGAACCGCTCTCGATTTCTTTGGCCCATTCTGCCTGCTGCACCGTCAAGTCGATAAGCGCTTTTTCTACCACCACTATCGCGGCGGCTACCGCCGCAAACGTGCCTATCAGCGCCATGGATTGACCGTCTATCTTCACCATCCCGTCGAGGGTTCCCTTGATGTTGTCCGGCAGGCTTATTCCAAATTTGCTGCCCAGTTCGTCGAGCGCATCGCCCAGCCCCTTGCTGTTGTCCCCCGCATTATCAGCCCCATCGCCGTACTCTTTCAAGGCTTCCGTGTTGTTTTTCAGCTCTTTTTCGGCTTTTATGAGCGCCGTTTCGGTGTCGTTCACGGCCTTTTTCATGCGCATCGTGCGTTCGTCGGCCTCGCCATAGGCCGCGCCCACCTTCTTTAGCCACTCTTCCTGCAATTCCAGTTTGTCTTTCAGGTTCAACACGCTTTCGTCGAGGTTTTTGTTTTTTGCGTTCAACGCCTCGGCGGAATCGGCATTATCCTCAAACTGCGCCGCCAGCTTTTTTGATTCCGATTGCAGCACTTTCATGCCGTTATCTATGCTTTTCAGCGCTTCTTTATATTCCTTTTCCCCTTCGGCTATAAATTTCGTTCTTATGCTCGGCATTTACGTACCTCCCAAAAATGCGGATAGGCTTTTAGTTTTCTCCTGCGTTATGCCCTGTATTTTTGCATATTCTTTGATTATTCTTGCTATCCTGTACGGCGTGGCCGTTTTCCAGAATTCCCTTTCACTCAGTCCGAATCGTATCACCCATACCGTAAGATACCACGCGAAATTTATGGGTTCGTCTTCCGCGTGGTTTTCGCGTTTTTTGGTTCCGCTTCCTCATCGCCGCGAAGCGCCGCTGCAGTCAGGTCCATCACGAGCGACGTTACGCCCGAAAGCTGTGAGGGCGGTATGAGCCGCCCCACTTGCTTCACGGTATAAGACTTGTCGGAGCCCTCGCTGTCAAGATAGTCGTTTATCATGGCAGTCAAAAAGCACACGATTGTCTTTGTCGTAGCGCTCCTGAGCGCTTTTGATATATTGCCGTCAAACATTTCCTGCACGTCCGCCAGCACATTCATGTTGCAGCAGAGGGTCATTTCCTGTCCGTCAAAGGTGTATTTTGCGGTTTTCAGTCTTATATCCATGCCGTTCTCCTTTTATGACGCGCCGAAGCACTTGTTTATCCACGCTACCGCATCGCTTTCGCTTGCCAGTATTGCAATCTCCATGATATTCTTGTTCTCGCTGTCATCTGCTAAAAACTCGCCCGTGGTCGTGGGAGTCTGGAAGGTGATGCTGTCGCCTTTTGTGGCGTATACATAGCCGGGTGCGCCAAAAAGCACCTTGTACACAAAGACGGCGGTATATTTGTCCGTGCCGTCAATAGCGTCCGGGGCGTAAAAGCCCATGCCGACATACTTCGCAATGTCCTTCGCAGTGGCTTTAAGGCTCTTTTGTGAGGTGTTTGTTCCTACGTCGCGCGTATTTTCGCTCATGCCAAAAAGCAGTTTCTGTGCCGCGTCGGTGATGTATTTCACTCCAACGCTGGCAGTGCCGCCGGTTATGAGTTTCTTGTACTCGGCAAGGCGGCTCTCGGCGTACAGTCTGCCCTCGGCAGCGGTCAGGTTCAGCTCCACGCTCATTGCGTCGCCCATGCTTACGGGCGTATCATAAGTGATGGTGCCGTCGGTATTTGTGTACTTGCCGATTTTTATTCCTCTGAGGTCAAAAGTAGGCATTTAATCCAATCCTTTCTGCTTAAAAAATAGGTTTACCTTTTGGTTCAAAATTTCCTCAAATTTCTTTACTGCGCGTTCCTCGGCTATTGTCCAGAAACGGGAACCGGGGTCGTTAGAGCGCCCATAGTTGCGGCTGAATGCCACTTGCCCATTGGACGCGCCGCTGTCGTTTTTCCCTGTGGGCTTCACCATAACATAGCGGGAGCCGTCCTTATCCTTGCCTTTTGATTTTTTGATAGAGCGTAGCAGAGAGCCGGTACGATATTCGCCATACTGATATATGGCCCGTTCGATTTCCTGTTTTGCATAGTCTGCGCCATCGTTCATCAGTTCGTCGTTTAGTTCGTCCATGCCGTCCCTTACGCCTTTTAGGGCCGCCTCCACCTCATCAAATCCGGAAAACTCAACGTTAGCCATATATCCCTCCTACGCCCACCGCGGTCATGGCAATGTGGTACAGTCCCGTGTCCACTTCGTATATTTCCGCGTCCACAGTGCAACTCCAGCCTGCCGCAGCGAGCCTGCCCTTGATATCCTTTATAGCCAGCTCGAACGGGGGAGTGTCGGTGTAGTAATCCACAGAGTACATCACGCCCGTTTCCTTTTCTGCGCCCTCTGCGTATAGCGTCCCGATCTGGCCCATGCACTGATACGTGATATAGCTGCGCTGGTCGCCCATGTAGGGCGGGTGGCATACGGTGTATCCATCCTTGAGTATCTCCGCTATGGTCATGCCGTCACCACCCTTTGTGCCTTGATCTCGAGATATTCCCGGCGGTCTCCGACATTATCTATGCTGATGATCTCGTAAGGCTCGGCATCCCGCTCATGCCATATGCGGCACTCGACGGTCACAAGGGGCGAGTAGCGCATGGTTATGGTCACGGGCTGCCGCAAGTGCAGTTCTTCCGCCTGATATACCTCCGTACCGTGGGCATTCACCCACTTGCACCACACGGGGCCGGGGAAAACATTTTTAAAGCTTTCCGCGCTGAATCCGGCTTTGATGCTGTATTCCGGCGATTTTATGGTGATTTTCGTGCGCATTTCGCCTGCTCCAGCTTTAATTGCCATCAAAACCACCAGCCTTTATATTGATTCAGCATCGCGCGAACCGCTATGTCTATCTCGGTCGTAGAACCCTGTATCACAGCCTCCCGGTTGGTGTACCAATGGCCTATGAGCAGGAGTATGGCCTGTCGCACAAGGTAGGGTGTCTCCTCGTATCCTGCGGTGTAGGTTATGACTGTGCCGGGCTTGTTTACCGTCACGGTGCCGCGGCGCACGTCTGCGGTATACTCCACCGCCTCGCCGTCCACCGTAACGCTGTCCACGCTTATCACGGGGCCACGCGGGAGTGTCACAGTGCCGCTCACCTCCGGGTAAGCGGTTATGGACTGCTCCGCAAATGACTTCCCGCAATAGTTCTCGCAATATTCGCGGGCCGCGCTTATGAGAGGAGCTATTATATCCTTGTCCTCGCTGGTATCGCCGGGGTTATTCCGCAGATGCAGTTTTACCTCTTCGAGGCTTAGCGGTTCCACTGCTGGGGGTTGTCTTGTTATTACCATTGTCGGCCTCCATGGCTATGGCGTAACAGCCCCTGATGAGCTGCCGCGCCGTTGCCTCGTCTATGTCAATGATGGAGCCGGGCGGGGTTACTCCCTCCGGCCCGGCTGCTAAGGTCAACATTTTGATTTTCATCAGCTCGCCTTCATCTTCAGGCGGCTGAACGCCTCTCCTACTACGGGTGCGCCGTCGCCATAGTACTCGACAACGTAGCCTATCTCGTTGTTGACGGCGTACAGCTCGTTAAGCACCTGTATGTAGAGGCCGTCGCTGTCGCATACCCAATAGCCGGTTTTAAAGTCGCCGTATACTGCCACGTACTTGCCCGCGGCTACGGCGTTAGGCGCGTACTCGGACATATACACGGGAGCGCCCAGCAGCATATCAGGCTGTCCTGCCTGCACGGAGGGTTGCCATATATACTGGCCGTCGCTGTCCTTGAGCTTTGCGATCATCTTGCAGAGGTCGCGGTGCATTACCCAGGAGGCCCCGCGCATATACTGGCCCTTCACGCCGTATTTGCACTCTATCAGGTCGTCGGTGGCCACGGCGGTGGCGGAAGCGGCGGTAACGTCGCGCCCGGTGGCTATGCCGCTGTCAGAGGCGGTAAAGATGCCCAAAGGCTGGTTAGTGCCCGTTCCGCTCATAAAGGCGTTTTCCTGCGCCGCCTCGATCTTGTACAATATGCGGTCAAGCACGGTCTGATCAGGGCTGGGCGCGTGGCGCATGAGGGTCTTGGATATCTTAATCAGTTTGGCAAGGCGCTGGGGCTTAAATTCGCGGCGGCCGAAGGCGATGGTCGCCTCTTCGGGGGCTGCCGCCACCTCGGTTGTCCATGCCACATCAGACGCATCGGTAGTCAGGCTGGGATACCCAAGGCTCTGTGCCTGACCTATGGGGCCCACAACGTTGCATATCTGGCGCATAAACATGTCATTTTTGAGCCCGGCTATGAGCTGGTTGACAAACTCCACGGGCGCGGTCAGATAACCGGCGGTAGCGTTTGTGCCAAGGGTCATGGTGGTGTTTTTGTATCTGGTTATGGACTCGGGATCGCCCTGCAGTGCACGGGCAAATACTTTAATGTGCTCGTCCTTCTTTTCGCCCAGCTTGTCGATCACTTCACCGGCGGCGCGTTCCCGCTCGAGCTGCTTCTGCTCGCGGATTATGTTGGCGTTGAGCGCGTCAAACTCCTTTTCGAGCCGGTTATAGGTCTCGGTGGATTCCGCGTCCATCACGCCGTCTTCAAATTTGTTCATTATTTCGCGCATCTGGGTTGCGGCATTTGCGCGATCCTGCATCATTTCGTAGAGTTTCTTCATCGGTTACTTATACCTCCAAAATTTTTAGTTTAGTCGCTCTGAATCTCTTGCGCTGCTCCTGCAGTGCGGTGTTTATATCTGCTGCGGGCTGGATTGCTCCCCCGTTGTCAGGCTCCCTGTTTTCCGGCGGCTCCTTCGGCGCGTGCTTGTACAGCGCAAACCACTTTTCGGTATCCGCGCAAGCCGCGACCTTTTTGTTTTCGATGAGTTCGTTTACAAAGCCCATATTAAGCGCTTCGGTGCCGCTCATCCACGTTTCTGCTGTCATAAGGGCGGATATCTCGTCCTTCTCCTTGCCGGTGCGGGCGGCGTATATACCCGCTATCTGGTCGTTGATACGGTCGAGCTCGTCGGCGGTCCTGCGTAAGTCCTCCGCCCCACCGCCGGCGTATGTCCATGCATTATGTATCATCAACGTGGCATTTTCGGGCATTTTGATGGTATCGCCCGCCATGGCAACCACTGATGCGGCGGAGGCGGCGAGGCCGTCTATATGCACGTTTTTTGTCGCCGGGTGGCGGTTCAGTATGTTATACAAGCTAAATCCCGCAAAAATATCTCCGCCGGGGCTGTTTATATACACATCAAGGGTGGATATATCCCCCAGCGCCGTCAATTCTTTTTGAAATTGCGCAGGGGTTATTTCGTCGCCCCACCATGACGTATCGCTGATCTCTCCGTACAAAAAAAGCTCGCCGGCGTTGCCGAGAGCTTTAAACTCCCAAAATTTATTCATTTTTCAGGGGTGCTCCTTTCGCTTGCGCGCTTTTAGGCGCGTTGAGTTTTGCGTTTTCCAGCGGCAGCATGTTGCCGTTGATAAAGTATATCTTTCCCAGCCCATCGGGTATGGGGTTCATATCCTCCAGCTCGCGGATATCGTCAGCACACATCACGCCGTTTTGCCGCATGGTGTTGTAGTAGCTCGTGCGGGTGGCGGTGTCGCCCCTCAGCAGGCTGTTTGTGTTGAATTTAAAATAATACTTCGCCTGCTCCGCCTCGCTCAACAGGTCACGGTAAAGGGCCTGCTCTATACGCACGGATAAAGGATTTATGCAATCCCGGACGAATTCGGCGCTCTGCTGCTCAATATTTGAAAAAGTGGCTTTTTCCAGATCCATGCACATGTGCGGGGGTACGCCGAAAATGCGACATATCTCGGTTACAGCCCATTTGCGGCTATCAAGGAGCTGTGTCTTTGACATGTCCCTGTCCCACGGCTGCGCCGTGGAGCCGTTTTCCAGAAACATCCATTTCCCGGCGTTTTCTGCGCCGCCGTAGTTGCTCTGGAAGTCCTTTTTGAAGCGCTCGTATGCCGTATCGGAGAGTTGCCCCGGATAGGTTATATAGCCGCCGGGGGAAGTACCGGAAAAGCCCCTTTGCGCGTATTGTGTCATGCTGTTATTCAGTCCCAGCACGCTTGCGGCTATGGTCATTGGGTCTTCCGGCGTGCGGTCGCCAAATCTAAAACCGGGGATAAAGACAAAATCGCCCTCCCGGAGCGTTTCTGTTATGCCGTCATAGGTGACGTATATATACTGTTCCCCGTTTTCCCGGTTGGTGTACACTTCCGAGCAGCAGGAGGTGGGCAGATTTTTGAGGTGTCGCACAAAGCCGTATCTGTCCCGCACTATGCGGAGATACCCGCCGCGAGTGAGCAGCATGTTTGCTACAAGCATCTGCATAAGCTCATACGCCGTGGTGGTGCGGTTGGGCAGCACATACAACAGCTTATACAGGGGATGATCCCGTGCCTTTTGTTTGCCCTCCCCGGTATTTTTGTACATGTGCAGGGGCAACGCCGCCATAGTCTTGCTTATCAGGTCAACGCACCGGAATACCGCCGCGACCTGTAGCGCCCCCTCTGCGCTTATGGTGTAACCCTGCCCTGCAAGATACATCTGCCATGCGCTATCATCAGATACAGATGGCAGCGGTTTCACGTTCGCCGCCCGTATCTCGTATGTTTTGCCAAAAAGTTTAAATTTCTTCACTGTTTACCTCACACTATTCTCAGGCCGCGGTGCTCGTATACGCTGCGCTTGGGTTCCAGTTTTACCGCCGCCGCCATCGCGTCTATCAGGGCGCACATCGGGTCTATCCGCTCTATGCTCCTGTTTTTCATGGGTTTTATGTTCTCGTTGCCGTCCTGGGCTACTACTACATTGCCAAACGCCCAGCGCCCGCAGGGGTTCCTCTCGTGGGTCATTTCGCCCTCGCGTAGGAGTCGCTCAATTTCCTTCATTGCTGGGGACATGCCGCTCATGGTCTGGGGTATGGTGATTATCTTCTGCGCCGCAACCTCCTGCTGCATGAGGGGGCGCAGGGAATCTATGCGCCATTCGTCCGCTGCAATATATTTAACGTCATAGTCAAGCATGAGCTTGTCCAGATAGTTGGCGATATAGGCGTAGTCCACACAGTTGCCGGGGGTCGCGTGCATATGCCCCGCCTGCACCCATTTGCTAAAAGGCACATGATCCCGGTGCTCCCGTTCCCGCATGTTTTCCTCGGGAATCCACGCGTCCACAAAAAAGCGCCACTCCGTTTCCTCCGGCGGCGGTGGGAAAAGGGCCGCCACGGCGGTCAGGTCGGTGGTGCTGGACAGGTCTATGCCTACATAGCAGGGCCGCCCCAGCATATCGGATTTATGCCAGCCCCCTTCGGTATCATCCCATAGGGTGATAGGCAGCCAGCCGGTGCGTTTAAGCGAGATCCATTGATTGAGCCGGAGCCACCGGAAGAGCTTCTCTGCCGCCGGGCTATTTCGGGCCTTTATCGCCTCGCTGCGCACATTCTCAATTTTGATGGATACGCCCAGCGAGGGATTGGCTAAGTACCAATTTGTTTCATCGTATATGTCCGCATCCTCAGGGACGGTATAGATTTTGGCGTAAAACGCCGGGTCTGTCAGTTCGCCGCTCAGCACCTTTGTTGCTATTTCGTGCTGTTCCCATCCCACACTTTTGCGGTCGGGGTCGTCGCCCGCGGTGGTGATGCACCATATGAGCTGCTCATTCCGTGCAGCACCCGTACCAAATGTCAGCACGTCCCACAAGTCCCGCTTGGGGTGGGCGTGTAGTTCATCTATGATAACCACGGAGGGGTTAAGGCCGTGTTTGGTCGCCGCCTCTGCCGACAGCACTTTAAAGCGGCTGTGTGTGCGGAGATTCAGCATTTCCTTCGTGCTGTCTTTGATTTTGATTATCTTGGACAATACTTCGCTTTGCTCCACCATGCTCTTTGCGGCGTTAAAAGCTATTGATGCCTGGTTCCTGTCTGCGGCGCCGCAGTATATCTCGCCGCCCGGTGCGTCCATGACCAGGTGATACAGGCTCAGCGCGGCGATAAGTTCGGTCTTGCCGTTTTTCTTGGCGATCTCCAAATATGCCATGCGATACTGCCGCACGCCCTCGGCGGTCACGGTGCCGTATACGGAGTTTATGACCTCTATCTGCCATGGCAAAAGCACAAAGGGTTTGCCGTAAAAATCGCCGGTATGTTTAAGGGCCTGTACAAACTCGATAACTTCGAGGGCCTTTTTCGAGTTAACCACCGTACTTGCTCAGATATGCGGCCATGGGGTCGCTCTCTGCGGCTTTTTTCGCCGCTGCTACGCCCATGCGAGCGCGGCCCACCGGCGACAGGCACAGTTGCTCGGCGTATTTTATTATATTCTGTCCCTCCCGGCGCATAATGGTGATATATGGGTTTTCCGTTGGCTTGCCGTCCGCCGCCCGGTATATAAGCGGGCCGTTTTGGTATTCCGCCTCGGCTTTTTGGTATATCGCCACACTCTCGCAGTAGGCAGCGAGGGCGGATATGTCCAGATCGTTAATTATCGGGGTGTCGAGCTGGCGGTAGAGCTTTACTACCCTTTTCCATTCCTTCTTCGCCTCCGGGGACAGGCTTTTGGGTGGTTTTAATTTGTCGGAGCAGCCGGTAGGTTCGCCATTCTCCCGGTTTTCCATCGTGTCTTTGGTATGCCGGTTTTTGCCGTTATCGACGAGCTTTAGCGGCCTCGGCTTTCTTCCTGTCGGCATAGGCTCCTCCTTTCTCAAATTCTGTATTTGCCTATGATTTTTTTGTGTCCTTTGACGCTGTTGCAATGTATGCAGGCGGGCTGGTGATTGGCGGTATCCCAAAAGCGCGGGTCGCCCGGCCCGTCAGGCGGGTCTATGTGATCCACGCACCGCGCCACCATAGTGCAGCCATCATCCAGCCGCAGGGCGCAGAGTTGATGTTCCGGGGCCGACAAATACCAGCGGGAGTATTTGCTCCATCGGGCATCATATCCGCGCTGCCGGGAGCTGCCCCGCCGCTCGTCCTGGGCGTGTATCTGCTCCTGCTGCCGCAGTTCGCCCGCCGTCCGGTGCTCATCGCAGTATCGTCCGGCGGTCAGCGCATTACATCCAGGGTGCTGGCAAAAATGCAGGGCTCGGCTTGGCATATTGCCGCTCATCTCCCTCAAAATGCTCAAGGGCCGCTCTTCGCAGCCCTTTTGATGGTATTATTATAGCACATAAAGAGTGTGGGAAAGTGTTGAGTTTTATTTATCTCGTTTCACAATAGGTTTTGGTTTTATGATGCGCGGTGCGGTTCGCGCATAAAAAGTTTTTGCCTTATTATTTTAGTTTGTTTATCTTTTCGGTTGACTTTTTAATCTGTCGGGTATATAATATAGACATAACAAGAGAGGAGCACACGGCAATGACAATCATCAGCAGCCAGCACTACATCAACCCCGAAATAGTAGCCGAAAAAATAGAGCAGCTCACCGCCGCCGGTGCTAAAAGTATCATCGTCCCGTGCTCCTATGTTGGCATAATCGACGGTGTAGAGTATGCTGTGCAAACTGACAAGCACCACACCCTCAGCGCGGCTCGGGAGTTGGATTTGCCTGTTGAGTACAAGATCACCGATGACCCCGAGGGGCTAACTGGTATTGATTTGCTGGAGGCCCGCTACTATGACGGCGATTATTACGACGTAGAGCGCAGTAATCCCTATTATGACGAGATCGTGACGGTTTGGTAAAACAAAAAGGAGGATATGAAAATGGTACATTTTAACACGTATGACGAGGCGGCGGAAAATTGCCGTGGTGATGAGGTTGTGGTTGAGGTTGACGGCGGCTGGGCCGTTATGTCCGTAACTGATTATCGCGTCTGGGTCATGCAGGATTAACGGAGGTGAGCACATGACAGACAACACGGTTAAGGCCCTGGGTCGGGCGTATGGTATAATGGCGGCGCAGCTCCCCGAAATAGTCGGGGCGCGCTGCCGGGTGCAGACAGCTAATATGTGGCCCATCCGTGGGCTGGGTGAGGGGTTGCGGTATATGATCATTAACCGCAAGCTCACCCCGGAGGTCGATAGAGCTATTCGGGACGCGCTGCAAGGCGCAGAGGATATAACCGATGACGACCACGCGCTGCCGCTCAGCCAGCAGGGCATGTGGGAGTTTGCCTATATGCAGGGCCGGTGCGCGCCCGTGCTCAGCGACGGCGAGTATTTGCGGGATCAGCTCAAAGTCCGCAATCTGACGTTGGAGCAGGCCGCCGAGGCCTGTGAGGTAAGCAAGGCCGCAGTGCATTCGTGGTGCGCCGGGGTCAAACCGATCCCCCACGCGCGGCGGGAACTGCTCGCGGCAAAGTTTGGGATAATGATATAAGAGGGCTATATCAGCCCTCTTATACGGTATTCTCTTTACGCTGCTATTCTGCCTATCAGCCTGTCTACCCCCTGTCTCTCAAGGGTCTTCGCCCAATCAATCGAGACGTGCATTTGCTGCGCTATCCGCTCCCAATATCCCCCTTTTGCCACTCCGTATTTAACGTACCGCAGTCTTATTGCCTCATATTCCAGCGGCGGCAAACACATCACTTCAAATTCTATCATTCCCACCCAATGGTCGAGATTTTGTAATTCGTCTTCCAGCCGTTTTTTCTTCTTTCGCAGTCTTTTTAATTCCCGCGAAGCTTTTATCACCGTGGCCGGAGTGCTGTCCGGCAGCTCGGTGCCGTGCGGCAGGCCCGTAATCTGCCGCGGGTTAAGATCGTATTGCGCTTCGATCTCCTCGTCAACGCTAATTAACAACCGCTCTTTTTCCGTCCTCGTGCGCTCTGCATTACCCCAATACATCAGCAGTCGCCGCACGGCTGCCCGCTCATCTCGCCTTTCCCGCGTTGCTTTTTTCGGGTTCAATTTTCCGCCTCCTTTTTGGATTAAAAACCGTCGTTTTTGATGTAATTTTACAAATCTTTTCGATGACCAATTTGCCGCCGCCGTTTATTTGTAGTTTTGTTGTTTTGGGCGCCCCATTGCCGTTCATTTTCGAAGCTTCTCAAAAATCGAAAAAT
>ERZ1034928.451-NODE-451-length-19271-cov-6.486782_pt1 | contig 19271 bp, 16 predicted proteins | sample MGYA00520627_ERZ1034928 | MGnify/ENA primary metagenome ERZ1034928 (study PRJEB33766, sample SAMN09781755) | gut metagenome | biome: gut microbiome | host: Homo sapiens | place: Madagascar | study: EMG produced TPA metagenomics assembly of the PRJNA485056 data set... | reverse complement strand
GCTGGGCGCCGCCACGCAGCAGGCTGCCGACGAGAAGACCGTATACACGCTGCACCAGTTCATGTGCCAGGGGCGTTGCTCGCTCAAATGCACGGTGCGCGACGGCCGCTTGGCCATGATCCAGCCCAACGACACGGTCGATCCGTACTATCGCCACGTATGCGTGAAGGGCCTTTCCGAGATCCAACACGTCTACAGCGATGAGCGCCTGCAGTCGCCCATGCGCCGCGTCGGCGCACGCGGCGAGGGTTCGTTCGAGGTGATCAGCTGGGACGAGGCCATCAAGACGGTGGGCGACGAGCTGAGGAAGGCCTGGGACAAGTACGGCAAGCAGTCCGTGTACATGTCCGCTTCCAACGAGCCGCGCTTCGGCTTCCTGCCTGCGCTTCTGGGCTGCGCCACCGGCGTCGAGCCCGGCATCGACCGCGGCACGGGCAACGGTTCCGCGCCGGCCATCGGCGGCGATGTGTTCGGCTACGGCACGAACGAGACGCGCGACTGGGTGAACACCAAGACGCTCGTGGTCTCCGGCACCAACCTGCTGGAAAGCTCCATGATGCAGGCCAATACGTTCCTGGATGCGAAGAAGGCCGGCTGCGAGATCATCGTGCTCGACCCGCATTTCTCCACCACGGCCGGCAAGGCCAGCAAATGGATCCCCGTGATCCCGGGCACCGACGCGGCGTTCTATCTGGGCATGGTCAGCTACATCCTGGACAACAAGCTCTATAACGAAGCTTATATGCGCGAGCACACGTCGTTCCCGTTCCTCATGGACGAGGCCACGGGCAAGCTGCTGCGCACGGGCGCGGCTTGGGGAACCGACGAGGAGACCGGCGAGGCGGTCGATCCCGGCGATTTCGTGGTGTGGGACGCCGCCAAGGGCGCGGCGGTCCCGTATGCCGAGGCCGTTGCGACCGCTGCGCTCGAGGGCTCGTTCGACGTGGATGGCAAGAAGGCCATCACCGTGCTCGAAAGCCTTAAGCGCAATCAGCGCCCGTACACGTGCGAGTGGGCCGAAGGCGTCTGCGGCGCAAGCGCCGAGACGATCGCGGAAGTGGCGCGCAAGTACGCCACGGGCGGCGCGGCGTACCTGGCGTTCGGCAATGGCGGCTCCGACAAGTACTCCAACCCCGACATCATCGGCCACGCCGGCATGGTGCTGGTGTCGCTCACGGGCAATATCGGCAAGCCCGGCTGCGGTATCGGCCATGGCCTCGGCGGCGGCGGTTACAGCGTGTCGCTGGGCGAATGGGAGCTTCCCGAGCAGTTCAAGCCCGCTGAGCTGGACGTCCGCTCCGACCGCTTCCCCGATCGCGACGGCGGCGTGCATGTGATCATCTCGCTGGGCAACACGTTCCAGCAGTACTGGGCGAACATGAACAAGACGCGCGGATGGATCGATTCGCTGGACTTCATCGTCCACATCGGCATGTACTACGAGGACACGGTGAAGTACGCCGACATCGTGCTGCCGGTGTGCAGCAAGTTCGAGGACACCGTCGAGCACTCGATCGTGCGCAGCGACTACAACCATGTGAACCTGCAGACGAAGTGCATCGACCCGCTGTTCGAGAGCAAGCCCGACTTCGACGTCATGCGCCTGATCGCCGACGAGATGGGCGTGGGCGAGTATCTGCCCAAGACCGCGGAGGAACTGGTGCGCTACCAGATCGAGCACTCCGAGGACCTAGCCGAGCAGGGCATCACGCTGGCCGAGCTGGAGAAGAACCACGGCAGCATGAAGATGGCCGACGTCGACGAGCCGCGCCGCGCCTACACCGACCTAAAGTTCGAAACCCCCACCACGCGCATGGAGCCGTACTACGAGGCATGGAAGCCTTGCGAGCAGGCATGGCCGAACTGGGAGGAGAACAACGAGGCGTACGTCGGCAACCCGCTGGCGGAGAAGTACCCGCTGCAGTTCACGCAGACGCGCACCCGTTTCTCCAACCACTCGCATTTCAAGGCGGCGAAGTGGGTGCAGCAGTTCGCCAAGCCCACGCTGGAGCTGAACCCGGCCGACATGGCCTCGCGCGGCATCGCCGACGAGGACGTGGTGGAGGCGTTCAACGACCGCGGCTCGTTCAAGTGCGTGGCGCGCGCGAACAACGCCGTGCGCCCCGGCTCCTGCCGCACCTGGGAAGCGGGCTGGAGCAAGTACATCGAGGAGGGGAACACGCAGAACGTCACGAACGACCACGTGAACCCGCGCGATGAGTACCTGCCCACCGGCGCGCCCATCCCGTTCAATGACACCCTTGTCGAAGTGAAGAAAGCGTAGGTGATATGCCATGACGAAACTTGCAATCGGTATCAACCTTGATCGCTGCATCGGCTGTCATACCTGCGCAAACGCTTGCAAAATGCAGAACAACGTGCCGGACGGCATGCTGTGGAACCGCGTGATCACCGAAGGCTGCGACGCCATCGACGGCGCCGTGGGCGAGTACCCCAACCTGAGCCGCACCTATGTGCCTCTGGCGTGCCAGCACTGCGAGAACCCGGCCTGCCTGAAGGTGTGCCCGACGGGCGCCACGTACAAAGACGAGCAGGGACGCGTGGAGATCGATTACGACCGAGGCATCGGCTGTCGCATGTGCATGGCCGCCTGCCCCTTCAACGCCCGCGTGTTCAACTGGGAAGACCCTCAGCGCGACGGCGATTTCAACTGGGGCGACGCGCGCGTGCCCGTGCGCACCCGCGGCGTGATGGAGAAGTGCACGCTGTGCAAGGAGCGCACCGACGCCGGCGAGCAGCCGATGTGCGTGGTGTGCTGCCCCACGCACGCCCGCGTGTTCGGCGATCTGGACGACCCGAACTCGGAGCTGGCGCAGCTGCGCGCCGCGAAGGGCAAGGACGTGCATATTCTGCTGGAAGAGAAGGGCACGAAGCCCCAAGTCTTCTACTTCGACGAGTAAAGGGGTGCCGTTATGAAACTTTCGGCTCAGTCTAAGATCGGCGTTGGCGTTCTGGCGGCGATCATGGTGATCGGCTTCTGCGCCTACGTGTTCCAGCTGACGCAGGGCCTGTGCGTGACGGGTATGTCCAACGGCGTGTCGTGGGGCCTGTATATCACGTGCTTCATGTTCTTCGTCGGCCTGTCCGCCGGCGGCCTGATCGTGGCCAGCTCGGCGCACGTGTTCGGCATCGAGTCGTTCAAGCGCGTGTCCATGCCCGCGGTCATCACCTCCACGGTGTGCATCCTGTGCGCAGGCGCGTTCATCCTGATCGACCTGGGCGGCATCCAGCGCATCTGGAACATGTTCATCCATTTGAACTTCACCAGCCCGCTGGCGTGGGACATGTGCGTCATCACGACGTACCTGGTCATCAACGTGCTGGACATCATCTGGCTGCGTCGCGGCGATGAGCGCAAGGTGAAGATGCTGTCGTATGTGGCGCTGCCGGTCGCCATCCTGGTGCACAGCGTGACGGCGTGGATCTTCGGCCTGGAGATCGCCAAGGAGGGCTGGTACTCGGCCATCATGGCCCCCATCTTCGTGGCATCGGCCTGCGACTCGGGTTTGGCGCTTCTGATGGTGGTCCTGGCGGCGGTGCGCAAGGCCGGCGTGTTCGATTGCGGTCGCGAGCTGTTCGCGAACCTGGCGCGTCTGCTCGCCACGTTCATCGCGGTGGATGCGTTCTTCATCGGCTGCGAGCTTCTGACCACGGCGTATCCGGGGACCGAGGGCGCATCCCATGTGCTCGGCATCATGACCTCGGGCGCGACCGCACCGTTTTTCTGGTTCGAGATCCTGGGCGGCCTGCTGATCCCGTTCGTGCTGCTGGCGTCCGCTAAGCGCCGCGAGCGCACGGGCGTGGTGGTCGCTGCCAGCGCCCTGGTGATGTGCGGCGTGTTCTGCAAGCGCGTGTGGCTGCTGTTCACCAGCTTCACGGTCACGAACGTGTACGGCGCGCCGGGCATCTCGTCCGGGTCGACCGCGGCACGCGGTGCCGACGGGTTCGACATGTGGGCGCTTGCCGGGTCGTACATGCCTCAGCCGGTCGAGTTCGCCGTGGTGGCGGCGGTGGTGAGCTTCTGCATCCTGGGCATTGCGCTTCTGTCGAAAAAGCTGGTTGCGAAGGCGTAAGGCCGTGTTTCGCCGCGCCCCATCCCGGGGCGCGGCGGGCGGCGCTTCTTGATGGCGTAACGGGTCGTTTGGTTTGAAAGGATGGGAAATGCGTTCGATGACGTGCGAGGAATGGATGGTCGCATCCCAGCTGTATGCGTTTTTGGGCAATAGCCTGCTGTCTCCTATGAGCCGTACGGAATCGGTCGGCTTGGATCCGGCGTTCTGGCGCGATCTGGGCGGCCTGCTCGATGGTGCGCTGGCCGATTCGGCCGAGTCGTTGGCGAGTTGGGCCGAGCGCGCGTCTGCCGACGCCGCCCGCTCCGAGGTGGTGCAGCGCGTGTCCGTCGAGTTCACGAAGCTGTTCGTCGGCCCTCCGAAGCCGGCGGCCGCACCTTGGGAGTCCGCCAACGGCCCCGTTGATTCGCATGTCGGCTTCGGCGAGGCGACGTTCGCCATGCGGGAGCGCTTGCGCGCCCTCGGCCTGGAGCTGTGCAACGAGAACAACCAGTACGAGGACCATGTGGGCATCGAGTTGCTGTACCTGTCCGAGCTTTGCCGCCGGGCATCGGAAAAGCCCTCCGGCGCCGCCGCCTGCGATGCGGCCGCACCGGATGCGGAGGAGATCGCGTCGTTTATCCGCGAGCATCCGCTTGCCTGGGTGCCCCGTCTTCGCGAGAAGGTGGCGGCGTCGCAGCCGGAGGGCTATTTCGTTTGCTTGCTTGATTTTGCGCTGGCGTTGCTGAAGCGGCAGGCGTGATCGGTTGACCCGCGGCGGGTGTTCCCGTTCCAGGGGTTCGCGGCGCGCGAAGCCAGAAACTGCCGGTTAGGCGGTGCGTCCTTCGGGGCGCACCGCCTTTTTGCGTTTTAGCGGGCGGTGGTGAGGCGCGGCAGTGGCTTGCGTTGCTGCACGGAAGCCGCTGGGCTGGGCAGTTGGCGCTACGTCCCCGAAGTGTCCGAGGCGTCGGGCGACTGTTAGCGGGCGGTGGTGAGGCGGGCTTGGTAGCCGCAGAGGGTTTCCGCGCAGCAGCCCGCATCGCCGAGCGCCGCTTCGAGCGAGCGTCGGGCCAGGCTGTAGTCGTTGTTGTTCTGCGACACGTGCATGGCCACCACCGTTTGCGGCAGGCGCAGGCCCGCGGTGCGCGATTCGGTCACCAGCATGCCGAGCTCGGCGGCTGCCTGCCCGTTGGACAAGTGCCCGCTGTTCGATGCGATGCGCCGCTTGATGATGTACGGGTAGGGCCCGGCGGCCAGCATCTTCGGGTCGTGGTTGCTCTCCAGCGCCAGGATGCGCACGTCGCGCAGCGCCGCGTGCGCCTGCGCCGTGACGATGCCGGAGTCCGTCAGGTAGCCCACCGCGTCGCCATCGGCGGCGTCTTCGACGCGGAACCCGAATGAGGCGGCGGCATCATGGCTGGTGGCGAAGGGGACGATGCGCATGCCCGCGGCCTCGACGGCGCCGGGGCCTGCAGCGCGCGCCGTCAAACCCTGCCCGGCGGGGGCAACCGCCGCATGCGGGGTGGCGTCCTCGAACTCGGAGTTCGCGATACCTTGGCCGCCCGCCAGGGTGCAAGCTGCCGCCAGCTCGCGGACGTCGAACGCCTCGGCCACCTTCGACAGCGCGCTGCTGTTCGCCGTGCATGCGCCCGCCGCGAACACCGGCGGCACGCTGCCCGCTTTCGCCAACCCGCGCAGTACCACGCCGAGACCCTTCACATGGTCGCTGTGCTCGTGCGTCACGAACATGGCCTGGATGCGGCCGGGGTCGAAGCCGGCCTCGTCGCAGCGGTTGAGGAAGTCGCGCTTGCAGATGCCGCAGTCGATGAGCACGCCGGCGCCGGTTGCGGTGTTCTCGATCACCGCGGCGTTTCCCGAGCTTCCGCTGGCCAATACGTGCAATGCGAGCATCTCGAACCTCCCGAGCTTCCGTCCAATCAAACGTTCCCATACTAGCAGCATCCCGGACCGCACGTCGCCGCCGCCCGCAAAGGGCAGGCAATCCCCTTGCGCGCTCGCTTGAGAACGCGGGAGAGAAGGTAGTCTCGAAGCATTGCAACCGCCCGTCGTGCATCGCGGCAAGCGAGTTGCTCGCGAAGTTCGGCCGCATCGAGCTGTAGCCGCTGTTCACGCGCCGCGAGGGGGCGTAGCCGGGTATCTTTCGGCTACGCCCCCTCTTCTTTTCGTGTGTGCGTTCAAGGCTGCAGAGCCTTCGGTTCGCCGTGCGTCCCCGTGCGGCTTCCTGCGCAAGCAAGTCGCGCCCGGACATCCGGGCGCGACTTGAAAACCTATGCGAATGGTGAAGCGCTTGCGGAGCGCTGCGGCGTTATTCTGCCTTCGCGTCCTTGCCGGCGGTGCGGGCCAGGATGTTGGCGTAGATGGCGCCGGAGATGTTGTGCCACACGCTGAACACGGCGCCGGGCACGGCGGCCAGCGGCATGGAAGCGAAGTGCATGGTGGCAAGCGAGGTCGCCAGGCCGGAGTTCTGCATGCCCACCTCGATGGACAGCGTGCGCATCTGCGCCTTCGACAGGCCGAGCGCGCGGCCCACGAAATAACCCAGCGCGTAACCGCAGATGTTGTGCAGCATGACCACCACGATGATCAGCGCGCCGACGGTCGCCAGCTTGGCGGCGTTGGCGGACACCACGGCCATGATGATCAGCGAGATGGCGATGACGGAGACGAGCGGCAGCACCTTGGAGCAGGTCTGGGCCACCTTGGACGCAACGGCGTTGATGACGAAGCCCAGCGCGATGGGCACGAGCACCACCTGCACGATGGACAGCAGCATGCTCACGTAGCTGACGTCGACGCTCTGGCCGGCGAGCAGCAGCACGAGCGCAGGGGTGACGACCGGGGCCATGATGGTGGTGCATGCGGTCATGCCGACGGACAGCGCCTCGTCGCCCTTCGACAGGTACGTCATGACGTTGGAGGAGGTGCCGCCGGGGCAGCAGCCGACAAGCATGACGCCCACGGCAAGCTCGGTGGGCAGCTGGAAGACCAGGCACAGCACCCAGGCGATCAGCGGCATGATGATGAACTGGGACAGGATGCCGGTGATCACGGCCTTCGGCTTGGTGAACACCACCTTGAAGTCGCCGAGCTTGAGCGTCATGCCCATGCCGAACATGACGATGCCGAGCAGCGGGTTGACCCAGCTGGTGGGCAGCGCCGCATGCACGGGCGCGGGCGCGACGAAGGCGATGATGGCGACCGCAAGCGCGATGATGGCCATCCATTTGCCGGCGAAGTCGCTGATCTTCTCAAGGACCTTCATGATGAAACCTTTCTAACGTGCGCGCGTTGCTGGGGAAGGGGACGCTGCGCCGACGAAGCCCGCATATGCGGCGTTTGACCGGCGAACAGGGGACGGAGGTGCGTTCACGACGCTTTGCCCAAAACGCGAGGAATAACCCTGAACACACCTCCGTCCCCTGTTCGTCCACGTCCCGTAGCTCCGTTCCCCGCAAAACCAAAAAAGCCGGGAGGGGCTAACCCCTCCCGGCTTTGCGATGGCGGTTTCGCGCTCCTATTCGCCGATGATTTCGGACAGGGTGCGCCAGCCCAGCTCGGCGCACTTCACGCGCGCGGGCATGTGGCTGATGCTTTCCAGCTGGGCCGCCTCGTCGAGGTCTTCCTTCTCCTCGTCGGTGAGCGTCTCGCCCTTGACCATCTTCATGAACAGGCCGCACAGACGGCGCGCCTCCTCGACGGTCTCGCCGGTGACCAGGTCGGCCATCATGTCGGCGGATGCCTGCGAGACGGCGCAGCCGTGGCCGGTGAACGCGGCCTCCTCGATGACGCCGTCCTCGATGCGCAGCTTCAGCACCATCTCGTCGCCGCAGCTGGGGTTCACGCCCTCGTGCTCGTCGGTGGCGCCCTCCATGTCGTACTTGTAGTCGGGATGCGCGTTGTGCTCCATGAGCGCGGCGGTGTAGATGTTAGCCATTGAAGGTCCTCCAAACGTTGCCGAGGCCCGCGATCAAGGCGTCGACGTCCTTCTTGTCGTTGTAGAACGCCAGGCTGGCGCGGCAGCAGGCAAGGTTCTCCACGCCCAGCCACGTGAGCAGCGGCTGTGCGCAATGGTGCCCGGCGCGGATGGCCACCTGGTCCATGTCCAGGATGCTGGCCACGTCGTGCGGGTGGATGCCGTCGACGTTGAAGCTGATGACGCCGTGATGCATATCAGGGTCGGGGCTGCCGATGATGGTGACGAAGGGCAGCTTCGCCATCTCGTCCATGCAGTAGCGCACGAGCGCCCGCTCGCGCGCGGCGATGACGTCGATGCCCACCGACTCCACGTAGGCGATGGCCGCCGCGGTGGCGTAGATGCCGGCGGCGTCCTGCGTGCCGGCCTCGAACTTCTCGGGCACGGGCGCCCAGGTGGCGTCCTGCTCGGTGACCGAGTCGATCATCTCGCCGCCCGTGAGGAACGGCGGCATGGCGTTGAGCAGCTCGTCGCGGCCCCACAGCACGCCCATGCCGAACGGGCCGAACAGCTTGTGCGCGGAGAAGGCGAAGAAGTCGGCGCCGATGGCCTGCACGTCCACGTGGATGTGCGGCGTGGACTGCGCGCCGTCGACCACCAGGTAGCCGCCCTGCTCGTGCACGCGACGGCCCAGCTCCTCGACGGGGTTCAGCACGCCAAGGACGTTGGACACGTGCACAACGGACAAGATCTTGGTCTTCGGGCCGATCTTGGCGTCCATCTCCTCGGGCGTGATGCCGCCGTTCTCGTCGGGGTAAAGGTAGACGAGCTTCGCGCCGGCCGCGCGGCAGGCCTGCTGCCACGGGATGAGGTTGGAGTGGTGCTCCATGATGGTGATGCACACCTCGTCGCCGGGCTTAAGCACGGTGGGGGCGAAGGCCTTCGCCACGATGTTGAGCGACTCGGAGGCGTTGCGCGTGAGCACGATGTCGTGCGCGTCGGGCGCTCCGATGAACTTCGCCACGCGCTGGCGGGCGATCTCGATGGCCTCGGTGGCTTCGACCGACAGGCGGTACAGGCCGCGCAGGGCGTTGGCGTTCATCTCCTCGTAGAAGCGACGCTGCGCGTCAAGCACGGCGGCGGGGCGCTGCGCGGTGGCGGCGCTGTCCAAAAACACCAGGTCGGGATGGTTGGCAAGCAGCGGGAAGTCGCGCTTGTAGGGGTTCTCGGCGATGTTGGCGGCGCACACGATGTCGCCGGCCGTGGCCGAGGCGTGGGCGGCGTGCGCCGCGTCGGCCACGGCGCACGCCGTGCGATCGAGCTCTGCGTTGTTTGCGGAAGCTGACATAAGCTAGCCTTCCACCTCCTGATAGGGAATGCCCAGGCGGCCGGCCAGGCGGCCGACGCCCGCGCGAACGGTTTCGTCTTCGATGGCAAGCGCCGTCTCCTCGAGGGTCGCCGTAGCGAACAGGCCCTCGGCGGCTTCCTGGGAAAGGCCGCGGCACTTCAGGTAGAACAGCTGGTCGGCGGCCACGTGGCCGATGGTGGCGCCATGGTTGCCGGCCACATCGTCCTCGTCGCACAGGATGACGGGGATGGTCTTGTTCTCCACGCGCTCGTCGACCAGAAGCACGGTCTCGCGCTCGGTGCCCTCGGCGCCCTTGCAGCCGCGTACCAGGTCGATGGTGCCGCGCAGGACCTTCTTCGACTCGCCCATGAGCGCGCCGTTGGCGTCGATGTTGCAGCGGGTCTTCTTGCCGCGATGGCGCACGATGTAGTTGAAGTCGCGCACGTCCTGGCCGGCGGCCAGGTAGCGGGTGTCCACGTCCACGCGCGATAGGTCGCCGCGCAGGTCGGTGGCAAGGCCCGTGTAGGTCTTGCCGGCGCCCAGCATACGGTGGCGAACGGTGACGAACGCGCCCTCGTCGCAGACGATGCCCGTGTCGTCGAGCGCCATCCACGTTTCATCGAGCGTATGCACGGACGTGACGTTGACGTGGGCGTTCTCGCCGGCGAACACGCGCAGCACCACGCCCACCACGCCGCTGCCGGCGGCGGGGGAGTCAAGCGACACGGTCAGGTCGAACGTGGCGCCCGCGGGGGCCACCACGTCGATGGCGGCCACGTTGGCAGCGCCGTCCACGCCGGCGATGCGCACGGTGGCCTGGCCGCGCTTGCCGGCGGCCGGCGCGAACACGGTTGCGGCGCCCTTGCCGGCGGCTTCGGCCAGCCATGCGGTGGCCTGCTCGCCCATGCCGCACTCGAACGCCTCGGCCACGTTGTTCGCCATCTCCTGGCGCACGGCCTTGTGCTCGTAGGTGGAAAGCGCGGGGATGTCCAGGTTTGCGGGGTCCACGTCGGGGTCCACGGCTTTCAGGATGGCGCGCGTGTCGGCGGGGCCGGCGGCGCGAGCCGCATCGACGCGCTCCTGCAGCGCGGCCACGGCCGCGTCGAAGGCGCCAGCTTCGCCGATGAGCTCGGCGGCGGCCTCCACTTCCGCCTGGGCTGCGAAGGAAAGGCCCTCGGGCAGCTCCACGGCGGTCTCGTTCATATCAAGGCGATGCCAGGTAGGCGCGGGCATCGCGTTCACGTTGCTCAAAACGTCGGCGCCCATTATCCGATCGCCCCTTCCATTTCCAGCTTGATGAGGTTGTTCATTTCCACGGCGTACTCGAGCGGCAGCTCCTTGGAAACGGGGTCGGCGAAGCCGTTCACGATCATCGTGCGGGCCTCTTCCTCCGAAATACCGCGGCTCATCAGGTAGAACACCTTGTCGTCGCCAATGCGGCCGATGGTGGCCTCATGTCCGATATCGACGTGCTTGCAGCGGATGTCCATGGCCGGGATGGTGTCGGAGCGGCTGTGGTCGTCGAGCATCAGGCTCTGGCACGACACGCTGCACGCGGAGTTCTCGGCCTTCGGCGTGGCAACCACGCTGCTGCGGAACGTGGACACGCCGCCGCCCTTGGAGATGGACTTCGTCTCGATGGACGCCGAGGTCTCCGGAGCGGCGAGCACCACCTTGCAGCCGGTGTCGAGGTTCTGACCCGTGCCGGCGAACGTGATGCCCGTGAACGTGCACGTGGACTTGCGGCCGGCCAGGATGGACATGGGGTAGAGGTAGCCCACATGGCTGCCGAAGCTGCCGGACACCCACTCGATCGAGCCGCCCTCGTCGCACGTGGAGCGCTTGGTGTTGAGGTTGTACATGTTCTTCGACCAGTTCTCGATGGTCGAGTAGCGCAGGTGCGCGTTCTTGCCGACGAACAGCTCCACAGCGCCCGCGTGCAGGTTCGCCACGTTGTACTTCGGCGCGCTGCAGCCCTCGATGAAGTGCAGGTCGGCACCGTCTTCCACGATGATGAGCGTGTGCTCGAACTGGCCCGCGCCCTTCGCGTTCAGGCGGAAGTAGCTTTGCAGCGGGAAGTCCAGCTTGGTGTCCTTCGGCACGTAGACGAAGCTGCCGCCGGACCACACCGCGCCGTGCAGGGCGGCGAACTTGTGGTCGGTGGGCGGGATGAGCGTCATGAACTTCTCGCGGATGAGCGGCTCCCACTGCGGGTCGTGCAGCGCCTCCTCGATGCCGGAGTACACGATGCCCATGCGGGAGGCGGTGTCCTGCATGTTGTGATAGACCAGCTCGGAGTCGTATTGCGCGCCGACGCCGGCCAGGTAGCTGCGCTCGGCCTCGGGGATGCCCAGGCGGTCGAAGGTGTTCTTCACGTCGTCGGGCAGGCTGTCCCAGTCCGACTTCTGGTCGGTGTTGGGCTTGACGTAGGTGACGATGTTGTCCATGTCAAGGCCGGCGATGGACGGGCCCCAGTCCGACGTGGGCATGCTCTGGTAGATTTCCAGCGACTTCAGGCGGTGCTGGAGCATCCACTCCGGCTCGTCCTTCTTCTCCGAGATCTCGCGGACGATCTCGGGCGTCAGGCCCGCCTCGAGCTTCTCGGTGCTGTCGCCGTATGAAAAGTCGTAGAGGCTGCGGTCGATGTCCGCTACCTCGGTGCGTTGCTTAGCCATGGCTGCCCCTTATTCGGCTGCTGCGGCCGCGGCCTGCTCGAACTGCTCGAAGCCGTTCTCGTCGATGTCGGCGATCATGGACGCGTCGCCCTCAGCCGTCATGCGGCCCTTGACCAGGACGTGGACGCGGTTGACGTCGACGTGCTCCAGGATGCGGGTGTTGTGCGTGATGATGACGAGCGTGCCGTTGCAGCGCTTGCGATAGACCTCCATGCCGCGCGAGACGACGGACAGCGCGTCCACGTCCAGGCCGGAGTCGGTCTCGTCCAGGAAGGCCAGTTTCGGCTCGAGCAGCAGCAGCTGCAGCATCTCGAGCTTCTTCTTCTCGCCGCCGGAAAAGCCCACGCCCAGCTCGCGGTCCAGGTATGCCGGGTCCATGTTCAGCTCCTCGGCCAGCTCCTTGACATGCTTGCGGAACTGCTTTCCCTTCATGTCGCCAACCCCCGGGCGGCCTGCGGAGATGGCGCGCAGGAAGCTGCTGACGGGCACGCCGGGGATCTCCACCGGTGCCTGGAAGCTCAGGAAAAGGCCCGCATGCGAGCGTTTATCGGTGGACAGATCTGTGATATCCTGTCCGTTGAACGTGATTTTGCCGCCGGTCACCGTGTACTCGGGATCGCCCATAACCACGTGGCCCAGCGTCGATTTGCCGGCGCCGTTCGGGCCCATTAGCACGTGGGTCTCTCCAGCGCCCACGGTCAGGTCGACGTCGTGAAGAATGACCTTCTCGTCCACGGCGGCCGAAAGGCCTGCCACGTTGAGGAGGATGTTCTCGTCTGCCATCTTCTTCCCCTTCTCATTTCCTATAAATAAGGCTTTGCTTATTCATATACGTTTGATAGGATTAAGATAACGTGACGTACGGATTTGTCAAGCGAAATGCTTGCTGCGAGGAATCAATCCGCGGAATGAGCGCGAACGCGCATGCTTTACGTCTAGTGTAACCTATATGTTCAGAGGGCGACACCGGACGATGCGGGTAACCTGCGGATGACTGGGGGTCGTCATGCTGGCGAACGGGTAGGCGTTGGCGCGGCGTGCAGCGTTGAGCTGCGCGTGCGTGTGACGAGCGCGCGGGTTCGCCGTGTGCGCCTGGTGTGCCGGTCCGCACGTTTCGCGGCGAGCGTTTCGGTGGCTTGGCGAAGGAAGTTGGAATCGATAAGGGGGAATCGTGCTTATCTCATCGAAGGGACGATATGCATTGCGCTTGGCGGTGTGCATCGCGCAGGCGGGGCCCGACGCGAAGGTGTCGCTTCGCGAAGTGGCCGAACACGAGGAGCTGTCCCTGAAGTATCTGGAGCAGATCGCCCGCCCCATGGTGTCGGCGGGCTTGCTGGTGAGCGTGCGCGGCAAGGGCGGCGGGTACCGCCTGGCGCGCGACCCGCATGAGATCCTGGCGGGCGACGTGCTGCGTGCGGTCGAGGGCACTACGGTGCCGGTGACCTGTGCGGCGCTCGACGGCCCCGAGCCGTGCCATCGCGCCGGCGTGTGCACCACGGTGCGCTTCTGGGCGGGCCTTGACGAGGTCATCGAGAACTACGTGGACGGCGTGACCGTCGGCGACCTGGCCGCCGCGCCCCAACCCCACATCGAGATCGCGGAGTAAGGGCGCCGGGGCCGCTTGCCCGCGCGGGGCTGCGACGGGGCTGCGCGGGCGTCTCCCCTGTGCAGGGCTCGGCCGCGTGAGGGTGGCGGAGCGCTGCGCTGGATTTCGCAATCAGACCAAGCCCCGACAATGTGCGGCTGCCGTGGTCGCAAGGCGATGTTCCCGCGCGAGACTTCGCGATCAGGCGGCTTGACGCGAGGCCGGCATCCCTTCGGGGTGCCGGCCTCGTTTGGTTTTGCGCGGATTCGGCGCTTGTTGTTTGACGGGTCGGTATCGCTTCGGTGAATGTTCGCTGAAAGGGTATCGGGGCGGTGACGAAGCGCGTAGCCTTCAGCGTAATACAAGGTTCGGGCGCGATGATTGCCAGACGCGCTCAGGTAAACGCGAGCATGAGGAGGTTGCTCATGGCGCATATGCAGGAAAACCCGCAAACCGCGGGCAGAGATACGAGGATGCCGGCAGGGGGCGAAACGCGGCAAATGCCCCTTCGCGCCGACAGGCCCGCGCAGGCAGCTCAAGCGCCGTATCCGCTTCAGGGTCGCCCGGCGCCGACGCAGCGGGTGGCGGTGCCGTTCGCCGTTTCCGGCAGGAACGGCGGGAATGTCAAGCCTGGTGCGAACGGCTTCGCGGCTGCGGAAGCTGCATCGGGTGCGCATGGTGTGCCCGGTGCGAACGGCGCGTTTGCGGCAAGTGGTGCGAATGCCGCGAGCAGTGCATTTGCGGCAAATGCTGCGAACGGGGTTCTCGGCGCAAACGCGGCCCTCGGCGCGAACGGCGCCGCGGCCGCGGAAGCCGCTGAAGCGGAGGAGGCGTCCAAGCGCAAGGGGCTGGGCGGGCTGCTCGAGGGTCTGTCCGTGCCGCAGGTGGCAGCCGGCGCGTTGGCGGCGGTGACGTCGATGCTGCTGTCGTCGAAGATCGGCATCGCCGGCTCGGTCATCGGCGTGGCGGTAGGCTCGGTGGTGTCCACCGTCGCGTCGCAGGTGTACAAGCAGTTTCTGCAGGCATCCGCCGACAAACTGCGCGAGTTGAACCCGCTCGATGAGGCGGGCGCCGGCGCAGTCGCGGGCGAAACCCGCGTGATGCCGGAAGCCGCAGGCGGCTCCTCTGCGACACGCGTGATGGGCGCGATGCCCGCGTCCGGCGATTCCGCCGCGGCTGGCGACTTGGCTGCAGACGGTGGACCGGCCGCTTCCGCAACCCCCACCCGCAGCGTGCGCGATCTGCGCGAAAGCGGCGAGACGGGCGTGCTGCGCGGCCGTGCCGAGCATTTGCGCCGCCAGCGCATGCAGCGCGGTGTGATCGCGGTGTCGGTGGTATCGGCCCTGGCCGCGGTGGCCATTTCCGCAGGCATCATCAACCTGGTGACGGCGGGCGAAGGCGTGGGCACCAAGACCGAGCCGCTGTTCACCGGCACCTCGACGTCGCAAACCGACGACGGTTCCACGACGAAGGGCAAGCAGAGCGGCAAGTCACAACAGTCGGCGACGCAGGATCAGCAAGGTGCCGCCACGAAGGATTCCGCCGCACCGGTGCATCAGGACGGGACCGCGTCGTCGGATAGCTCGGCTTCCGGGTCCGGCAACACCGGCGGGTCGTCGACCAGCGGCACGGAGTCGGGCAGCGCGAGCGGCTCCGGTAGCTCGACGGGTTCCACCACCGGCGGCTCCGGCAGCAGCTCCGGCAGCACGTCCGGTTCGCAAACCGGCGGCTCCGGCGGCGGCAGCGCAAGCGACACCGGTAGCTCGTCGAACGGCTCCTCTACCAGCGGCTCCACGGGGACGGGAAGCTCCTCGTCGAACAGCGGCTCCACGGGGTCCACGAGCGGTTCCTCGTCGGGTTCCTCGACCAGCGGGTCCACAAGTTCCACCACGGCTTCGTAACAGGTAAGCGGGACGGGCGCAACGATCGCGCCCGCCCCGTTTTTGCGTTCGCCCGACTTGCGGGCTCACGCGAGTGCTGGGCTTTTGTCCCCGCCTAGTTTGCGGGTTTGTGCGAACGCCGGCGTTTTGCGCTCGCGCTTCCCCTTCTTCCGTGGTGATACCAGCTGTTGGGGGGTTGCGCACGTCCGTGATGCTAGGATGAACGCGAAACACGAAACCGCCGCTTTTGCGGCGCGCGCGAAAGGGACGGCATGGCCGAGAACGTGAACAGCAAGAATGCGACTATTGCGGGCGAGGCGACCTCGAGCGGAGCGACGGCCGCCGGTGCTCCGGCGGTTGGCGCCCCGGCAGCTGAGGCTTCTTCTCCTGCATCGAGCGCGCGTGCGGATGCTTCGCCAAGGGGTTTTGCCCCCTCCGCCGGTGCTTCGGCACCTACGCCGCGTACGCGCGAGGAGATTGCCGAGTCGCTGCGCGTCCGCACGCGTCGCGGCACGCCCACCGAGAAGCTCGAGGTCATCATGACCAGCGCCGGCCTCGACCGCGTGGAGGCCGCCACCGTCATGGTCATCGGCCTGGGCGGCGTGGGCTCGAACTGCGTGGAGGCGCTGGCTCGCGGCGGTGTGGGACATCTGATCGTTGTCGACCACGACGTCGTCGGCCTGTCCAACATCAACCGCCAGGCCATCGCGTTCCACAGCACGCTCGGGCGCAAAAAGCACGAAGTGGTGCGCGACATGGTGCACGACATCAACCCCGACTGCCAGGTCGAGGCGCTCGACATGTTCCTGCGCGCCGACGACGTGGCGCCGCTGCTCGACCGCTACCTGGGGAAAGTCGACATGCTCATCGACGCCATCGACTCCGTTTCCGCAAAACTGGCCATTGCCGAGTACGCCGATCGCACGGGGATGCCGCTCATCTCCAGCATGGGCGGCGCCAACAAGCTGCACCCCGAGTGCCTGCGCTTCGCCGACGTCTCCGAAACGCGCAACGACCCGCTCGCGCGCGTCATGCGCAAGGAGTGCCGCAAGCGCGGCATCCGCCGCCTGCGCGTGCTGTACTCGTGCGAGGAGCCGGTGAAGCGCCCCGCCGTGGAAGGCGCCGAGCGCCGCGAGCGCACCAACCTGGGCACGGCATCGTTCATGCCGCCGATTTTCGGCCAGATGCTTGCAGGCAAGGTGCTCTGCGAGATAGCCCAAGTGCCGGAAGCGTAAGGGCTAAGGGGAGGCTTTCATGAGCGACGGGGTATTCTTTCAGGTTCGCTATACGGTAACGGTGGGCGAACGCGATGACCTTCTGCGCGATTTGGCTCAGCTGCGCATGGCGGAGTTGAGTCGCGCGGAGCAAGGTTGTTTGCAGTATGAGTACTTGCTGCCAGTCGATGCGCCTGATCAGGTGCTTTTGCTGGAGCGTTGGTCGAGCAGCGAGGCGCAGCAAGCGCATACGGGCACGGCACATTTTGCGAAGCTCGCTGACGTGAAGCAGCGCTATGGCTTGTCCACCAAGGTGGTGCGCTTGGTTGTCGGGGACGCATGAGCATGGACGAGTTCGCTTATTTCGATATGCATTGCCACCTGGGGTTTTGCGAAGATGCGACACAGGCGGCGCGGGCCCTTGCGGCCGCTGGTGTGGGGGCTTTTTCGAATACGGTGACGCCGGCGGAGTTCGCCGAGCAGCGGGTTGCGCTTGCCGGCGCGGGCAACGTGCGCACGGGTGCGGGCCTGCATCCCTGGTGGATTGGCGAATACGACGTCGCTGCTAATTGGAATCGCTTGTACAGCCTTGTTGCGCGCAATCGATTCATTGGCGAAGTAGGCTTGGACTTTTCGCCAGCCCATATCGCTACGCGCGAGGCGCAGATTGATGCGCTGGCGTGTGTCGCTCATGCATGCGCTCGAACGGGCGAAAAGGTGCTGTCCGTGCATGCGGTTCGCGCGGTTGATCAGGTGCTTAATGAGCTTGAACGTGCGAGTGCGCTTGGTGCCATAGTGGGCAACGCCTGCATCATCCATTGGTTTTCCGGTACGTCCGACCAGCTCACGCGCGCTCGGCGGACGGGCTGCTACTTCAGTGTGAACCCGCGCATGCTGCAATCGAAACGCGGACGAGCCTACGCGCAGGCCATCCCCGTTGACCGGTTGCTGCTGGAGACCGACGAGCCTGCGTCCGCAGGCGCGCCGTGGAGCGCCGCTCGAGTGCGCAAGCTGCTCGAGGAAACGTTGACCCAGCTTGCGGCCTTGCGAGGCGACGATCCCGCCGAACTGCGCGAGCGAATCGCGCAAACCAGCCGAACTCTGCTGCAACGATGAGCCAACCGCAATGCTAAAGCCGTCGCCGAGCGCCAGCGCGGCAGAACGCAGCGATACGTCTGCGTTTAAATGTGCATACCCGAAGTAGCCGGTTTTTCAGCACGCTTCTGACCTGGGGGTATGCTGGTCACCTAGAGGTGGCTACTTGCCAACCACCCGTTTAAACGCAGACGTATCGACCGATTTGGCTGCAGGCGCCTTTTGGGCGATAAAATAGCATGATGCGACGGCTCTCACGATCCTCGCAAACCGCATGAGCCTTGCGACCCGTGCAACTCGCGTGACCTGCGCGGATTTCAGGACGCCCTTGCCGCAAGCGTCTAGGCAAAGAAAGGACTACTCTATGCCGTATGAGCATCTGACCAGCGCAAACGATGCGCGCTTGGCGCCGTATGCGCGTGTGCGCGATGCCGATCTGGCGGCTTGGTCTGACGCGCCCGCCGGCTTGTTCATGGCGGAGTCGCGTGCGGTCATCGCGGCGGCCGTTGAGGCCGGCGTCCGCCCGCGCTCCTTTCTGGTAAGCGAGTCCTGGGCCGACGATGCCGCGCCGCTTGCTCGCAAGCTGCTCGCGCTACACCCCGACTGCCCGGCGCTGTGCGTCCCCGATTCCCTGTTCTCCCAGGTCACCGGCTACAAGATCGTGCGCGGTCCCGTGGCGGCGTTCGAGCGCCCCGCGCTGCCCGATCCCGCGCAGCTGCTTGCCAGCGCCCGTCGCATCGCCGTGCTCGAGGACGTGGGCAACTATGCCAACATCGGCAGCGCGTTTCGCGCGGCGCACGCGTTCGGCATCGATGCCGTGCTGGTCACGCCCTCATGCCACGACCCGCTGTTCCGCCGCGCCAGCCGCACGAGCCAGGGCACGGTGCTGCAGGTGCCGTGGACGCGCATCGGCACGCAGCGCCAATGGGCCGCCGAGGGAATCCCGCTGCTGCATGCGGCCGGGTTCAAGGTGGCGGCGCTCGCGCTCGAGGACCGGTCGCTTGCGCTGGGCGACCCGCGGCTTGCCGAGTGCGAGCGCTTAGCTATGGTGCTCGGCACAGAGGGGGCGGGCCTGTTCCCCTCGACCATCGCCGCCTGCGACTATACGGTAAAGATCCCCATGGCTCATGGCGTGGACAGCCTCAACGTCGCCGCCGCCAGCGCCGTAGCGTTTTGGGAGTTACGCGCGCGATAGTGCCGGCAACGCCGCAGCCTTCTGAGGGCTTCGTGCGAAATAACGCCGGCAGCGGATCGTCCACCCTGCTGAACGTCAACAGGAAACCCCTACGAAAAGGCTACGATTCCAGCCTTGGCAAATGCCCGGCCATCGATTATGGCCGCATTGGCAACACAACGTTAAATCTTCCCGCCCCGCCAGATTCCCGGACGTTTTCCTTGGCTGTTAGCGTATGATGGAACGCGTGCTCTCGAGGTGAGGGCGAGTGTTGCCGCCATGCAACGCGCAGTGTT
>ERZ1034928.450-NODE-450-length-19273-cov-4.819908_pt1 | contig 19273 bp, 6 predicted proteins | sample MGYA00520627_ERZ1034928 | MGnify/ENA primary metagenome ERZ1034928 (study PRJEB33766, sample SAMN09781755) | gut metagenome | biome: gut microbiome | host: Homo sapiens | place: Madagascar | study: EMG produced TPA metagenomics assembly of the PRJNA485056 data set... | reverse complement strand
AGCGTATACGTTACGTAGTCGGAGTGCGCATAGCCGGCGAGGTTGCTGGCGTTGACCGGCGTGTCGTTTACGCCGCCACCGGACATATGGGCCGTAAGCACCAAGCGGTAGTTGGCATAGGTCTGTCCAGTCTTCTCGACATTGGTGTTCACCTTGACGCGGAAGGCATGCTTAAAGGCAAGGCTGTTGCCGTCACGCGTGGCGAACGTACCACTCGGCTTGCTATCAGTGAACACATAGCTATTGCCATCAGGCGACACCTCACCCGCGCCTAGGTGATCGCTGCCGAGCACCGACAGGTAGTTCGCGATGCCCTTCACGTCCCCATACGAGCCGTCATCCTGCCGCTGCTGCAAGGTCAGCGTATAGGTCACCTCAGTAGCATTGGAAATCATCGCATCGGCACCCGCGACCTTGGAGAAATCATACGTTCCCACCAGCGCGATCTCGCCATTGGCCGACTGGAGATCATCGAAATTGATGCCCAGCTGCGACTTCTTAGACGCCTCGAGCGCAATAGTCGACGAGCCCACATCCATACGGTAATAGCCGGCTTTACCATCGCTGTAGTCCGAGTTGCTACTGGTGCTAAGCGTATCGGCATGCGTGGAAAGGTACGCGCGGTAGTTGGGCTTGGTGTACTTATCGCTGCCGCCGTTCTGCGAAGCAACAATACCAGCCTGGCACGCAGGCTCCGTCATGGTGAGATTCGCCCTCATGGTGATGGCGAACTCGTTGCCATTGTTCTTAGCGATTTCGCGAATGCCGGAAAGATCAATTGCCCCAAGATCTTCGTCGGCCAGCGTCAATTTCATGTCCGTACCGTCCGCGGTCCATACACCCGTAGCGGCGCAATGATCTTCAGCGGTGGCCTCCCTCCATGTCCACTTCGTCTTGCCGTTCACGGTTGAGGCATGCGGGGCGTAGTACTTGCCCCCCACTGTCACGTAGAACGAATACGTACCCTGGGTTCCAGTCGGGTAGCCGTGCGCGCCCGCGGCATTACTGCCCTCGTAGTTTACAAGCGAAGAATCCAACTGGTAGTACAGCGCGTCGGAGCTCGTGTACTCCTGCTCGCTAAATGTAATGGTGTCGCTCACGTTCATATCGAGCGGATAGGTCGTTCCCTTCACGGCCACCTGGCTGATGCTCGTTTTGCCGTCCGCCGAAGTTTTGTCCACCAAATTGTGCTGGAAGTTCGTGGCAACGCTATACGTCGAGGCGGTGTTCTCGTGCGAGTCCAGCGAGTCCTTCACCTCATCTTTACGAAGCACATAGTTGATATGTGTGTTCACGCTTGTCGTGACCGACGTACCGGTATATCCGTTGACGTTGGCCGAGCCCTTGGGCGTGCGGACAACAAGATAGGAGCTCTCGCTTTTGACTTGCTCACCGTTTTTCGCTTCGGGAACAGTCAGATTGTAGAACGGGCCCGTTTTATCCTCGCCAGTCTTTACCCGGTAATAGTCGCTGCCGATCTTCACGCCAGCAATGACGGCCAGCTCAGCCTCGGTCTTTTTGTCCTTCTCCTCATCGGTCAGCTTAACCCACGCGCCGCTACCATCTATCGTCTTAGACGCAGTTGCGCCCATAGTCTCGCTGAGCCACTGCTCCGTATAGTGGTTTCCGCTGGAGTCCACAAAGTCCGTCAGTGCAACCGATGTGCATGACTTGCCCTCGGGTACCGTGTAGTGATATTCCTTGTTATTGTGCGCCGTATCCACGAGCGTCAACTGTGTACCTACGGGTAGCGCTCCCTTTGTTCCACCGAACTCAATGCGCTTGTTAAGCGGCCTCATGTCGCCGCCGCTTGCCAAGTGCGTATTCCAGCCATACTCTGTCGGCTCGGCATACGCCTTGTTGTATGTCCAGGTAAGATAGCCCGTCATGGTCTCGCCGCCGCTAATGAGTACGTGCTTGTCGTACTTGCTTCTGTAGTCGTCGCTGTTGAAGTTCGAACCCTCGGAATACGTTGCCGTAAAGTTGATCTCGAGCACACGCTTAACGATGATGGGCACCATGACCCTGTAGCTCTGGCCAGCCTCGGTAAAGGTGACGGTGAGCAGGTTGAAACGGTTCTTGCCGTTATCCCAGTTGGAGTTGGCGCTGACCGACAAAGAAGAGCCGCTGCCCTTAACGTCAAGCGCCCGATCGGTAACGTTGGTCTGCTTTATAAACTTACCGTTCTCAAGCTGGAACACGTCGATCGTTGCCGAAACATGCGATCCATCTGCATTCAGGCGCAGCGCGTCCGAATAGCCGCCGTTAGTAAGAATGTTGAGATAGTCCTTAACGGTATCCGAGTCATTGCCCGAAAGGACAAGGACATTGGGGTCGCTGCTCAACTGCGTGGCACCGGCGTCATTGTTTGCGCTGAACTTGCCGACGCTCGAAGATAAGTAGCTCGAGATATTTTGATAGGCACCATCTTTATCGATACCGCCGATATTGGTATAGGTGTAGCGGCCGGTGACGTTTTTCCCTGCATCGTCCTTGATAGCCGATGCAGTGTCCTTGATAGTCAATTCATCGGAAACGTTCACACCATCGCCGAACAGGTAGCGGGTCTGCCCCGCATCACCAGAGGCAGTTTGAACCGAAAGAGAACTCACCGGGCTCGTGGTCACGTAGGGCGAGACGGCAGCCGTCGCGCTGTCGGCCGTGCCAGCGCTGTACAGAGTTTTGCCCGTTTCCGGCTCATCGAGCGTGTCATAATAGTCAGCAAACGCGATATACGACTTCTTGTTTACGTCAGCGACAGCGCCATCATTGAAATACTTAATCGGTTTTGGAGCCGAGGAGTTGTCCGACCCATCCTTAAGTACAATGTCGACACCAGCCGCGTAGAGGCCCTTGAAATCGTCTTTATTCTGCGCGGTATCGCCCAACAGCAAGCCCTGACCGCCCGGTTGCTTAAAGTCGTTTTTGCTAATAAGAATGTTAGCCAGCTTAATCGTTCCGGAGGATGCACCAACAATGCCACCGGAGTGATTCCTCAGGTTTCCCTCCTGATGATCCCATTTTGAATTAAGTGTTCCGAACGAGCAGTTCTGCACTGTCGCATTCGCAACGACAACTTTAGTACTACCCTGGCCTTGACAGTTTCCAAGGATGCCGCCGCAGCGAGCGCCGTCAAACTGCACGCCATCGACAGCGATATTGTTAGCACTCAGCGTGTTTCCACCCGATGTTGCCCCCACAAGACCGCCAGCATGCTCGGTTACGCCCATGCGAACCTTCTCAACCGTACAGGAGTCAGCTGCCACCCCAGCCTTTGCCACGCCAGCAAGGCCGCCCGCATTAATTTTATAGTCATTATTGACATTGTTGATTGCTTTCAAGGAACCGAAGTAGGTCGGACTATCGGCGGAGGATCTCTTTGTCGAAGTCACCTTGACACGGTTTGCAGAGACTTGCTTGTTCGCCTGTCCAACGATGCCACCGATGCCGGCGGCTTTATGATCGACGGTAATTGTCACATTTTTGATTGTAGCTACTTGAGACGAACCGGCAGCTTGATCTGTGTTCACATACGTCTGCCCACCCGCGAGGCCAAAGATGCCTCCCGCCATACATCCGTCATATGGTTGCTCTGCGCCCTTTTCCTCGATAGCAATTATCGAATCGCTAGCAACCGTCAAATTACTATTAGTCCAGATACCGCTCTCACCCGAAAGAATGGACCCCACAAAACCACCAGCGCACCAACAAGACGTCACCGTCAGGCCGCTATAGGAGCAGTCATAGAGTTTCACGGGGAACACCTTGAAGCCGTTGCCGCTGTCTACAATCAATCCCGTGTCATTGCTGGCATTTCGCCCCATCCAACCTGCGGTCCCGATTAGACCGCCGGCGTTTGAGCCGCCCGAAACGCTGCCATTCTTCACATAGACACGCTTAAAAATGCCAGTCATCGTGTCTTGATTTGCAGTCGAACCCGCAAAGCAGCCAACGCCGACGCGATCTTTTGCATTAGAAACCTTACCGCTAATAGACGACTCCGCGCCTGTTGAAGATATATACGTAAGCGAAATATTGCACCCATTAAAAGTGAGGTCTTTAACGTGGGCTCCATCGTTGAACTGGACGCTCGCGGATTTATTTACAAAGGTTATCGTGTTGAACAGTCCACCGACGCCAGCCACACAGTAGTCGTCATCCACGTATTCACGCGCCTTGTTGTCGACCGTAATCGTTGCTCCGTTGCCGTTGATACAGGCGATGCGCGGCACGATGCAATCGCGGTTAACGCCCTTGTTGGATGCACATGCATTTGAGACATAGCGTCCCGAGAGGCCCGTAAATCCCCTTCCGTAGCTGGTCATATCGTAGGGTGTGTTCACCAGCTGCAGCTCGATGCCCGACGACGCGCAGAGTGAGCCCGTCGCAGCATCGGCATAGCTATTTACCAGGTACGGCGAATTCGTAACATCAGATGCGGTACCGGGAGCCACCTGGTCATCGGTAATTGACCGCTTAAAATCCTCGTCGGAATCGACAGGCTTTCCCACGCCCACATACTCATACGAAGCGTTTCGAGCCTTACCGTATCGCGCGTTGCCAAACTTATAGGAGGCCGTCGCATCACGCTGACTCCCCTCGTAGGCCAACGAAACACCACCCGACGCGACACCCGAGTTGATAATGGCCGAAAGAACCAGCAGACCCTGCGAACTTGTCGGCGTAACCCGAGCGGCCGCGCTGCCACTTGCCGCCGTAGAGCTGATGCAGGGCGTGCCCTTGTCCTCGAGCTTGTTGATCTTGTAGTTAGTGTCTCCGTTATCGACGGCGCGTCCCTCGCTGAAGGCATAGCCATCAATGACGCGGCCCACGTACGGGTTGTCGTACAGGCCGTAGTTTGCGCTGCTATCGTTGAACTTGTTCGTTGTGCCACCACGCCACGAGGTGCCCATTTTGCGGAAAATCACACCGCCACCCGTAATGGCACCGACGTAACCGCCAATGGGAACAAGATGCGGCTTGGTCCCGCCGCCGGCAACGGTAAAGTTGTACATCGTCGAGCCGCTATTTGGATTGTTTACAACCACGCCATCGATAATGTTGTCGCCACCAAGAATGCACCCGATAAGCCCACCAAAAAACGCCGTCGGGACACCGTCCGCGTCTTTAGCAGAATAAGCAATAGACGCCGATGCATTCACATAGTCGATGTTAAGATCGCGCACCACACTGCCGTAGCTATAGGGAATGAGGCCACGGAGCGAACCCTTGTTATTCTCTATCTTGATGGTTGCCTTTTTATCACCTTTAAGGTTGCCAACAATGACACCTCTAAACGGGTTGGTCTTGTTGCCAAAACCGCCAAACGATGCACCGTCGAGGGTAATCGTATCGCCCCCGTCAGGCTCAATGCTGTAGTATGCGCTTTGAATATAGCGGTGCATCATCTCGTCGGAAAGCGTGTCCGAAGGATCAGAGGTGTCGCCGGTCTTCTTTTCCCACTTTTTCTCGGTGCCGTTCGCCTGCTTATAAACGTAGGTGGCCTCGTAGTCGGTCTTTCCGTCGTTGCGTCGGGTGCACAGCTGTGACTGGTCAGTGGTAATAGTAACCTCCCAGCCGTCGAGCGCAGTTTGGTTGTTGACGTAGTTGGCGATGGCGTTCATTTCCGCCGCGTCCTTAACGGTGTACGGATCGCCATAGGTACCGCATCCCGTTACCAGTTTTGGAATGCGCTGGTTGACCCTAATCTCGTGGTACTGAACGCCAGACCCGTCGGCTTTCCCCTTATAGACATAAGGAAGATAGTCGCCAAAAACGGGATTCTCAACATTCGCTGTCTTATTCCCAACCTTCACCAAACCATCAACGTTGCCATAGGTGGCCTCGTCGTAATACCAAAGCTGCTTGCCGGAGTACTCCGTACCCTTCCTATCAATCTCGGACCCATAGGTCACCTTGCCGCCATCGGCATCCGCCTTTTTAAAGGTATAGTCCGCAGAGCCCGTACCCGTAGTCGCGTAGCCAAAACTCTCCAGCAGGCTCGCATGGGTAAAAATGGTGGCACCCTTTTTGCTGGGTAAGCTTATTTTTTCGAACTTTGCTGTGACTTGATTGGCCTTATCTCCCACGCCGAGCTTACCAAACAAGCTTGTAGCCGCAATCTTTTTGCTCGCTCCGTTATTGTATGAATCGGTTACCGAGATATTCTTTGCATCAAAGTTAACAAGCGTCTGTATCTGGTTGATTAGCAACGGAGCGTATTGGGTGGTGTTCGTCACACCATCAACCGTAAGACCATCGAGCACCAGACCGTTTATCGTGATTTGTGCCACATTGGCCACATTGTTTTTTTTGACAGGCCCATAGATATAGCGACACACAAGCGCGCCAGACGAGCTTCCCGCATCGTTTACAACAGGTCCAACAGTACCAGTTAGCGTGACATTCTCAACGTCAAGATCGCCCGCATGAGTTCGGATGAGAGCGCAGTGCATATTCTCGTGCTGCGTAGCTTCGTTATTCTTTTTGTTGCCTTCTTGCTCAGCTTTAATATCGGAATAATGGAACGAAATCGTTGCGTTTTTTACCGTTACCGTGGAATTACTAGTAGGATTGGTGGGATAGAAGCTGTATCCCTCCAGGTTAATAATCACGCCCCTGGAATCGTCCGTACCAATATTGTTTCCTTTGAAAATCCCGCTATTTCCTCGAATGATATAGCCCTGAATTGCAGGCGGGGCATATAGGTACGCACACCAAAGCAACAAGTACTCCGGGGAATCCATCCAACTGTTCGTACTACTATTTTTTGAGTTGCTGCCTACTACCGCATATGCCTTGTCAAGATTGTAGTAATACCTCGTCCAAGCATTCGTGTTGTGGTTCTTGCCGAAATCAGATCGATTGTGATAGCTGTTGTCTTTTTTCGGATCTCCACTCATGTCAAGCTTGTCATCATTAACGCCATCTTGGGTATGAAGTGAAACGACCGTATTCCATTCGCCATCGATTAGCTTGCTATTGGCTTTCTTGTCATAGGACGGTCTCGTGCTATTACCGACCCACTCATCAAATGAAGTTGCGCTGTTGTCGCTATTTATCGCGGTGTTATTGACTATCAAGCTATTGCCCGCGGCAACGTCATTGACCTTGTATGCAGTATCCCAACTTGCTCTGTTCTCCAGATACAAGCCTCTATAGGTTTCTACTCCATATGTAGCGGAATTCTCCGTCCTGCCGCCTCGCCCGATGAGCAAGCCGAGCACCGTTGCCTTATCGGCGTTAATGATCGCCTTCGAAAGGTCGATGGCGTAGTCGTTGATGATCCAGTGGCCGCTAGCGGCATACACAAGACCGCCAACCTCAGTAGAGTTTTTTGCAGCCACGGTCGTGTTGTCGGAAGTTTTGAGAGCATAGGTGTCGACGCCGGTGTTTACCCCATCTTTGCCAATGGTAACGATAGTGTTGCCCCAGCTGTAGCCCAAAAGGCCACCAGTGCCATTCAACTTGTCGCCATTCTTGCCCACGGTCATCTTGAATTCATCGAAGCTAAGACCGGTAATGGTAACGTACTTCTTGTTCGACCCCTGCGCAATGGAGCCGATAAGGCCGCCGGCCTGCACGATCTTGCCACGCGCCGCATTGGCGACTTTGAGCGCCCCGCCGACGGTGACCTTGGTGACGTTAACGTGGGTAGTGTTGTCATTGACCCAGCCGATCGCGCCGCCGATGGTTGCGCCGCCCATGAGCTCGTTCGGGAACGCGATGGTCACCTGGGCAGCGGAGGCGTTGTTGCCGTTGGCCTCGAACGTCACCGTTGCGGCGCCCGTCACGGAGCCGGCGATGCCACCCACATTCCCAGCGTTGGTAAACGTCTGGTCACAGGCGATCGCGGCCTTGGCGACAGCGCCCGTAAACGTCGCGTTGCCCGTTATGGTCGCGGCAAACGAACCTGCGTGGACCTCGACGCCGTTGTCAAAGCGCAGGGTTCCGCCCACGGTTACGTTGGCGATGCTGGCGTTAGTACCTAGCGTAGCGAACAGGCCCTGGCGGCCGTGACGGTAGATTTTACCGTTGCCGTCACTGGTGGCACCGACCTTGTTATCGCCGCGCATGCCGTAGGGCTCGCCCACGGCCAAGTTTATGGTGTGGCCACCGCCATCGAGCGAGCCGGTAAAGCCATGCCCGTTCTCATCAACGCTGTCGATTTTAGTGGGAGCCCGGTCTTTGGTAAAGCCGGTGAGACCCGTTCCCGAAAGGTTGATATTGTCGGAAAGTTTGATCTTTGCCGAAGGAATCTGACTGGTAAAGTTGCTGTTTGTGACATCGTTCATGGCAGAGAAGTATCCGCTCGTTTGCCAAGTGATCGCCAGCTTCGCAAAATCGTCGGCACTTCCCAGCGTAAATCCGCCGTCGGTTTTTGTGAGGTTCGAGGCAAAGTGCCGCTGGTGCGACTCGTCGATGGTGATGAGGTTTTCGTCCAGCTTGTCTCCCAGGCGAATGACCTGACCGTAGCTGTACACGTCATCAATCTTGACCGGCGTGGTGGGACGCTTATACTGCCATTTCGTCTTGCCGCCCTTTTGGGCGTCCATGTCGCTTCCACTGCCGGAGGCAAAAATCAGCGAGTTGAAATTCTCGTAGACCAGCTGTGCGGTGTGGTCGTTTTCCGCGAAGGCGGCACCCGTTAGGTCGGTGATGCCGCTGAACTTGATAATGCCGCGCCACGATGACCCGACGACACCGGCAAAGCCGCTGTTCGTGCCATCGACGGTAGCTTTGCTGGAGGTTTTGACTGTTATGCCACGCACTTCCAGCACGTTGTTGGTGTCCACGACGCCCACGGCGCCACCGTACTTGCCGTTGTCGCTTTTGTAGCCCGACGTTGCGCACATCACCGTCGTATCGCTGATAACCAGAGCGGACACATTTTCGCTCCCGCCACCTTCGCCAAGGTAGCCAACCAGACCACCCGCATAGGTGAGTTGGCCGTTGGGCCCCAAGCAGAACGACACCTTAGCGTCATCTTGTACCGTGAACGCATGCAGGGCGTTACCGTTCTTACTACCCCACAGCTTGCCCACCAAGCCGCCGTAGTTGCCGCGCGCCCTGTCTTTGTTGTCCGTGCCGTTTTGCAGCGTGCTTACATACGAGCCGCCATTAACAGTCAAGTCGCCGTTCGAGATGTCGAGCACGCCGAACAGGCCGCCGGCAGCGGGGACATTGGTCGTGTTTGATACGCTGAGTGCTACGCCATCGCCAAAATCGAAGGTATCGGCCTTGATGGTGAAGTCCCCAGCAAACGAGGCATCGCCGATAAGACCGCCCGCATACGTACCGGCCGATGACGACCCAACCGCACGCGCAGGCTTAACAACGAACTTCCCAGTCGAAGCGTCTTCTCCGTCGTTACCCGTGCCCACGGTAAGCGTAATCCTGGTCGCCTTGCCAATGAGTCCACCCGCCGCGTTTTTAGCTGCGACACCCAGCGCCGAGACATCAATATCTGCAGCAAGGGTGACTGTCGCGCCATCGCCCGCCTCGCCGATAAGGCCGCCAGCATTGGCGCCGTCGGCCGTGGCGCTGATGGTAGGTGTGCCGTTGAAGCTCTCCGGCAGGCCGTTCAGTCCCGAGAGCGTAAGCGACGCATGTGCCGCAAGGGTGTTCACGAGCAAGCCCAGGTTGCCCGTGGACGATTGCACGTCAATCGCCAGGGGACTATTCGCGCTTGCCGAATACGTGGCGTCGAGCGCGAGCTTGCCCGCGACTTCGCCCAGGAGCGGTGATTTCAAGGTGACCGTAGTCGTCTTATCATCGGGGGGAGCAATCGTAAGATCAACAGTCAGCTTATGATCCCCGCCGACAATCGTCGTCGCAACAATGGGATTGCTGGTCGTGCCCTTCCAAGTGAGCGTAAGCGTCATATCCGCGGACAGCTCGACATTATTAAACAGGGGCCTATTTAAAACGATGGGAGAAATCTCCGAGTCGAAGCTCCCCTTAAAAGGCGTGTTCGGGGCACCAAGGCCCAAGAAGGACAGGGCCTTACCGTCCGCGGCCTTCACCGTGTTGCATAGATTGATGCCCGATCCCGTTGCACCACCCTTCGTAATGGCGGCATCCTGGTAAATGGCGGGATCAGTGTTAGAGAGCTTAATCAGGTCCTCACTGGTTCCAATTTTGACCCCAGTTACCTTATCGCCTTCGACAGTAACATTGGACTCGCCGATAGCGTCTTTCAGCTTACCAACCGTGTCGTACTCATACCTGGTGTTTGCCTGCGCAGCCGCATCTGCGTCCGCGTCATTTGCCTGCTCTTCGTCGGTGGCGTCGTCATCGGCAGTTGCATCGCCCTGGGATGCATCGCCCTCTGTTGGGGCATCGCCGCCGGCTCCATCGGTCGTGGAGTCCTGCGACCCGCCAGCGTTGGTTGAACCGCTGCCGTCCTCGGTAGTGCCCGCATCGGCGCCCGGAGTCGTTGCGGTGTCATCAGATGTAGCCTGGTCAGCATCTTCCAAGGCAGTGGCCACGGCATCCTGTATGGAGCGCGCGGTGCTGCCCGCGGCGCGCGCGGCGGAGACGGACGCCTCCATAACGGCGTCGAGCTCTTGCGCGAACACCTCTGTGGAGGGCGCGAGCGCCTGGAAAATCATGATCGCAGTCAGGCATGCGGTTGTTATGCGCTTTGCCGTTCTCATCTGGTCCTACCTCGTTCTATCTCTTGCCCCGCGCGGGGTCTCAAAATCTATGCTTGCGGCTCGTTTCGGTTAGCTCGTCGCGGTCGAACACGAGACCTTAATACCGTCCTCGTCCCAGCTGGTCGGCTTCGAATTTTCCTTCCGGTAGAAGGTGATGATTTCCGAGCCGGGGGACGCGTCGTATGTGACCGAGTTTCCGTTGATGGTCGCCTGTGCATTACCGTTCTTGTGGTTCTGCTCAAAGAACGGATCGAGCTCAACCCCGTCTCCCCACTCGAGCTTCACCTTGGTCGTAGTGCCTGTAACGGTCACTCGATAGTTGTAGGCGTCGAAAGCTTTGATGTCCGAGTTCCTATCGACCCACTCGCCCGAAACGCCCGAGGCCGTTACCTCCGCGCGCTCGGCGGGCGCAATCTTGGCCGCAAGCCATTTAAGGTTGGTTCCGGGGCTGTTGGATCCGACCTTGGCCTTGACGGTGAAGGACGCCTTGTTGAGGTCCGTCTTGGCAAACGTAACCGTGTAGGTATACATCGTCGCTTTGTTGGCGGGGAAGGAAAGGTCAACCGTGCCGTCCGCCGTCAGCGCAGGCTCACCGCTGATGCTCCAAGCTTTCGTCGTTCCCGTCGCCTTCACGCTCAGCGTCGCGTTAACGTCCTTGTCGTTGACCTTGTTCTTGTCGCCCAGCAGATGGTTGTAAATGCGGAAGGTAAAGGAGCATTTTTCCCCACTCGCGTCGGCGATGACGCTTCGGACTGCAATGTCCCCGTCGTTCAGCGTCTCATTCGTGTAGCCCGTAAGCATGTCCGAGGCAAACAGCGCCTGCGACGTGCCCGAAACGACAACCGATTTAAGGAAGTCGCCGCCCAAAAACGCCGTGTAGGTAAGGTAGGTGCCCATCACCATCACGACAACGCACAGCAGCACCGCGACTGCCCACAGGCGTTTGCGTGCTTTGGAACCCAGGCAAAACGGGCGCTTACGGCGGGAGGACTCGACAGGAGACGCTTGCTCAGGCGCAGCCGTCCGATCCGGCTGGTCGCAAACCAAGTCCTCGGCAGTATCGAATTGTTTGTTCTTGTCCTCTGTCATGTGACGTCCTCCCTTCCTGCGTTAATTGCCGCTTGTGCCGCGAGCGATTAGGTAAACCATGTCGGTCTCTTTAATGTTTGAGACCTTGGTGTTGTCTTCGGTCACAACGCTCGGGTTCCACGTGCATTCGATAATGAAGTTCGTGGCGTCGTTGGCCGTATCGGTCGCTTTGTTGTAACCGTCGAGTTCGCTCTTATCGAACTTGTGGTACCGATACAGCGGACGAGCGTTTTTCTGAACGTTCTTGTACTTCTGATACGTGGGGTCGTTTTCTTCAAGATCTTTGGCTAGCGATTTATCCGCCTGATCCGCATTGATCAGATAAAAAGGTGTCACCTCTGAACCCCTGGTCCACGCATACTTTCTACCAGCGCCATCCAAACCGGCCACGTCGCCCGTGCCCGACGCCGTCGTATCGTTTACCTTGTACACCTTAATATCGAGGCCCTTAATATTGGTGGTATTTGCCACCTGCAGCTCGAACGCCTGACCGCCGTTGTTCTCATCGTTGTTGCTCTTTACGCAAAAGGCACGGCGGACAGACACGGTACCGCCGGCGTTTTTAACATCGCCGCGCGACTCGTCATACGAAATCTCGATAGGCTCGATGCTCGTCTGATTGGGACCCATAATCTTGAGCTGTGCAGGCGTTTGAATCTTGCCCACCGTGGACAGGCTTTTGCCGCTTACGAACCATGTCATGGTTAGGCCGATGATAAAAATGATGGCGGCGAGCAGTACCAAAACCGCGAGGGTCTGTGCGCGGTGGTTCTCGACCCAATCGTGGGCGGCAGTCATATGTGCGCGGATGTTATCCATTGGTGGTACCCTCCTGCGCGGTTATTCTGAGTTGGATGGAAATGACCTCGTTGCCGATCTTCTCGTCCGCGTTGTTGTAGAGCGCGGAGTAGGTGTCCACGTTGGCGTAGGCATCCGTGACGGTCGAGGGGGTGTTGGCGGAGTCGGCGGCGGTCATCGTGCTGCTCGTAGCATCGTAAAAGTAGTGCGCTTTATTGCCGTTCACATCTGTCTTCAGGTCGGCGTAATCTGCGCCTTCTGTCAGGAACAGATTTTTGTAGTAATTCGTATTGCTCGTAAGAACAAAGTTCTGGAAGTACTCCGGCCATACCCAGTACAGAGTGACGGGGACGGACCTGTCTGTTGGCTTGGTCGTATCCTCGCCTTCGCAAAACTTTTTCTTTTCAATCGTGATTTGGCTGTTTTCCACGCGACCCGAGTAATACCCGTTCTGGCAGCTCGTAAAGAACAGCAGGTGGCCTTTTACCAGGCCAAGGAGCGTACTCGCATCGGCTGACAGATTGCCATCGGCTTCCTTATAGATATCGCCCTTAGCCTTAAGCACGCGCGATAGGTTGACCGTGATATCGCCGAGGTTATCCGTGCGCGGCGTTACCGTAAACGTAATCTTGCCACGGGCGCCCGGATACAGAGAGCCGGCGGTTTCGTTGTTGAGGTTAGAGCCGAGCGTCACCGTCATGGCGTCGGTCGTATCCAGTCTGTCGACGATATTCTTTTCTTCGTCCGTGCGCTCGTAATAGCCCACACGCGCGTCGGTTTCGCCTTCGCCTTCGGCAATCAGCGTGTACCGCTCCGCCTTCGCCCCGATCGTGCTCCCTGTGGCACTCACTCGATTGTTCGCGGCAAACCAGGCCAGGCATGCAAAGATGGCAACGATGGCAGCCAGCACAAACAGACCGCTCACCAGGAAATCCTTCCAGAAATCCTTGAGGGTCCGCACATGCTCGTCGGCAGCTTGGCGGTACTCGGCCGCCGTCTTGTGCTGCTGGGGCTCGCTATGTCGATCCATGCCACTCATCGCTTGCGTTTGCCCTGCTTGCGGGCGTGCCATCCTTTCCGCTGGTCGCGCTTAATCCGTTGTTCGCAGGGGGAGTATTCAGGCAAAATACAACACCGTACGATAAGGTAAAAGAATAGCATTGACCTGCGGTTTGTTCCATATCGCAAGCCTTAATGATGTCTTAAAGATTGCGAATAGCAACCCGTCCATCGCGCACTGTTCGCGCATCGGTTCGCACGCCCGTTCAAGCTTTGCCTCATCTTAACCTCATTTTGAGGCTAACAGCGCCCTATTATCAGCATTTCCCCAGTTGTTTGCTTGCCTCATCTTAACCTCATCTTAGCCTCATTTGAGGTGAAGATGAGGTTAAGGGTGCGCTCAAGCTAGTCGAGAACTCTCCAATGCCCCGCAAAGCTTGAGCCTTCTCGCTTTAAACGGCCATCCTGCTTAAGAGCCCTAACGTCCCTGTCGGCCATACTCTTTGTAATGCCAATCGCGTTACAAAGCTCGAGCAGCGTTGCCTCGGGATGCTCCGCAAAAAACGCCAGCACGCGGTCACGGCGCGCGGCAATCCCCGATGCACCCGCGTAGCCGCGCTGCGCATGATGACCGTCGTCATCGGTGGCTTTATTCGAGCGCCAGGCAAAGAGCGTCGTAAGGAAATAAATCCTGTCCTCATCCGTCTCGAACCTCGGCGCCGGCGAGCCGTTAACTTTAAGCGCATGCAAGATCTTGTGAAATCCCGTGTTACGGCCCTCGGTAAGACGCAGCTCTTTGAGAAAATCACCCACGCGACGATTACGATATCTTCTGCTCACTGCCCGATACTGCATAAGATTTTCGATCGTAATCGACCGGTCAGCCCCCGGGTGACTCAGAATTTCAATCCTATCCGGCAGCACACGGACCTCAATTGGCTCGCGAGAATCGTAGCCCTTGTGATACACGGCGTTTGAAAGCGCCTCCTCGATCGCGGCATAGGGATAGTTAAAATGCCGTTCTGCCTCAGCAACGTCCGGGCGCTTTATCACCGTCTCCTCAATTATAGAATTCTGAATGTAACGAAGCGCCTCGCGCAGTTGCTGATCAACCGGTCCCGCAAACGTATGTTCAAAAAGCCGGTCTCCCCCTTCACCATCGGGAAGTTCTACGACATCGATATGTGCATACGGAAACCACTTCTCAGGGTCCATCGAGAAGAATAGAAGTCCAACGTTTTTAGGCTTAATGTACTCATCTGGACCATCTGCGATATTCATGCTGCGGCAAAGATCGGCAAGGTCCATAGTGTCGACCATCGGATACAGCGAGCTGTTCACTTCTTTTAGGTAACTTTTGATGAGGGGAACGCTCAAGTCGCTCAGCTCGGCTGCGTGATTGACACGATCGTCGAACGGAACATTGTTGGCCAGGTTGTAGAGCTCGCGCTTTTCTTCCTCACTCGGCGCGATAGTGCTTGCCATCTTTCTGATCCAATAGACACGCTCCGACTTGCCGCCCGTTACGACCTTTGGAGACGAATAGGGCCGCACGCTTCCACCCGGGGCCCAAACAACAATAAATTTCTTGTCCTTATATTCGGCAACCTCGGTAATAGGTATGTAGCTCGGTTGAATCAGCTTGCACTTGTTGAGCATATCTTTGAGATACGCATCGATTTTGCTGTCCGGCACGCCTTTGAGCTGGGCAGGCTTTCCCTCACCGTTGTCGGAAACTCCGATAATGAGATAGCCGCCACCCCAGTTGTCAACGTCGTTGGCAAAGGCACAAATCGTCTTGAGCGAAGCCTGCGGATCCCATGTCTCTTTGAGCTCGATGCGAGCCCACTCGACCACGCCGCCGCCAAGCAGCGTTTGTATGCTTATTGGCAGTGCCATTTGTACGCCTCCCAGTCCATTGCCTTTGCCTCATCTTAACCTCATTTTGAGGTTAAGAGCACTCTATTTTCAGCGTTTGCCCAGTTGTTTGCTTGCTTCATCTTAACCTCATCTTAGCCTCATTTGAGGTGAAGATGAGGTTAAGGGTGCGTTTAAGCCAGTCGAACACCCTTAACACCCCAACGCGCGCACGGGTATCACGTAGATACCGTCCTCGACCTCGTGGGCGTACTCACCCACCCCCACAATCACGGCCATAAACTCCGGTTCGCGTGTGCGTGAACGAGGATTTTCACAGACCTTCTTGCGAACGCGCTTGAGGCTCTCGACGCCGGCACTCGCCTTATCTTCGCTCACCTTAATCTCAAAGGCGGCCCACCGTCCGTCGGCTAGCTGCACGATAGCATCGCATTCAAGGCCCGAATCGTCGCGATAATAGCGCACGGGCGTGCTATCCAGCAGGTCGAGCGAACGTGCGTAGACCGAAAGGTCGCGTATGACCAAATTCTCAAACACCAAACCAAATGTCTGCCAGTCGGCAAGCAGCGCCTGCAAGGACATACCTAGCAAGGCGCAAGCAAGGCTCGGATCTGCCAGATAGCGCTTGGGCTTGACGGTAAAGCGCCGTTTGTCGCGCGCGGCGGGAACCCAACCGGGGACCTCCTCGAGAATGAACATGCCTTTGAGGGCATCCAGGTACCTACGCACCTTGGTCTCGTCGGCAAACGCTACGGGTTCCTCCTCGGCACCGAACATATCCATAAGAATCGTTTTATACGTGGTTGCCTGTCCCAGATTGCGCGCGATCGATGCGGAGACTCGACGAGCAATATCGGGGTCGAGACCGACCGCCGGGAAGCTGCTCGAAAATGTGGTGTTGAGATATTCGCGGGCGATGAGCTGGGCGTCAGCCGAAACCATATCGATCGCCTCGGGCCAGCCGCCGCGGCAAGCGGCTTCGACAAGCCCCGGCGTATCGCCATTGCACCGGCAGGGCTCAAAACGATGCTCAAACAAGCCCGCCAGGCTCACCTTGCCGTTGGACTCACCTGTCTCGGCAAGCGTCATGGGGTGCATGCGGACGCGGCCGATGCGGCCGGCTCCACTATGCGCGGGCGCCTCCGCCTTTGAGCCAAACGCAGGCGTGGCGGAACCCGTGAGGATATAGGCGCCGCGCGTGCCCCGGGTGCGGTCAACCTCGTGTCTAACGTAGTCCCAAATCTGAGGAACGCGCTGCCACTCATCGATGACATGCGGACGGTCGCCCAGCAGCATCATCGCCGGGTCGGCACGAGCGAGGCCGAGATTCTCGTCGACATACGAGACGGACGCCCCATGCTCAAGTGCGGCCCATGTCTTGCCACACCGCTTGGTGCCCGCAATCTCGACCGCGCCAAAGACACGAAGGTAGCGCTCAATTTGCGTATCCACGATGCGCGGAATGTATCCGTCCCGGTGCAGCCTCTCACCTGTCATGAGCCACCCTCGCAGATTCCTAGGTCCAGCTTTTTGATTCCTCTATTCCACTGTAGCAAATTCGGATTTTCGGGTGGTTGCGATTCGGATTTTCGTGTTCATATAATCCGGATTTTCATGTTCTAAGTATTCGGATTTTCTAGTGTATGAGATTCGGATTTTCTGACCCGCTGGTCAGAAGCACTCTTATTGGCAAAAAGGCGGGAAGCACCGATACGGCACTCCCCGCCCACTCAATACGCGATAGCTTTCTTGCTTAGAGCTCGTTGGCCGCGTGATACGCCGTGCGGATGGCGCTGGCAATGTCGGCGGTGCGCTCGCCCGAGCAGTCGCCCACGCAGGTCACGGGCACCGTTACGCCGTCCAGGTCAAACGCGTTGGCCTTGGAACCCACGGCCATCACCACGTAATCGCAGGCGATCTTCACTGGCTCCTCGGCGCCGTCCTCGGCGGTGCGAACGGCCTCCACACCCTCGTCGGTAATGGCGGTCAGGCGGGTCTTCACGTGCTGCTCCACGTTGTGCTCTGCAAAGTCGCTCATGATCAGCGGCAGAATGGTCTCGGACTCGCCCGCGGCAATCTTGTCGAGCATCTCGACGATCGCCACCTCGCAGCCGTGCTGCAGCAGGTACTCGGCAGTCTCGGTGCCCACCAGGCCACCGCCGATAACGGCGACGCGGCCGCTGAGCTCCACCTTGCCAGCCAGCACGTCCCAGCTCGAGACGACCTTCTCCGAGTCGGCACCGGAGACGGGGATGACCACGTCGTGCGCGCCCACGGCCACAATCGCGGCGTCGGCGGCGTTGAGGTCCTCGGCGGTAGCGGCATGGTTGAGCTCAACCTTCACGCCCAGGCCAGGCAGAATCTTCTCGTAATACTCAACGGAGCGCATGATCTCGTCCTTGCGCGGAGGCGCGGCCGCCAGCACAATCTGGCCGCCCAGATGATCGCTCGCCTCGTAGACGGTCACGTCGTAGCCGCGCTTGGCCGCCACGCGCGCGGCCTCCAGGCCGGCAATGCCGCCGCCCACCACGGCGATCTTCTTGTCGCCCTCGCCCGGCTTAATGGCGATAGTCGCCTCGTCACCGTTCTCGGCATTGAGCACGCACGAGATGTACTTGCGGTTTTGAATCGCGTCGACGCAGCCCTTGTTGCAGTTGAGGCACTCGCGGATGGGCTCGCCCGTGGCGGCCTTGAGCGCAATGTCGGGGTCGCACATGAGCGAGCGGCCGTACGCGACGATGTCGGCCGCGCCGTCTTCCAGAATCTTCTCGCCGGCCTCGACCGAGACGACACGGCCCACGGTTGCCACCGGCACGGAGACCAGGGCCTTGACGCGCTCGGCCACGGGCAGCGTCCAGTTGTAGGGCATGGCGCCCATGGGCGGAATGGTGTCGCCCATGTTGCCGGTGTGGTTGGCCTGCGCGACCTGGATCATATCGATGCCCGCGCCCTCGAGCAGCTTGGCAAACTCGCAGGCCTCGTCGGGCTGCAGGCCGCCCTTGCCACGCGGCGTGCCGTCGGGGTTCTCCATGATCACGGGGAGCTTGTACTCCACCATCAGCTGCGGCGCGGCTTCCTTAATGGCGGCGACGACCTCGAGCGCATAACGAACGCGGTTCTCGAACGAGCCGCCGTACTCGTCCGTGCGCTTGTTGAGGATGGCCGAGCACAGCGAACCCACCAGACGGTCGCCGTGGACCTCGATGGCGTCGATGCCGGCCTGCTGCGCGCGGGCGGCCGAGGCGGCGATAGCCTCCCTAATCTGGGTGAGTTGCTCCACGGTAGCCTCGTTCACAAAGTGCTGCATGTCGTGGTGCAGCTTGGCGTAGGCCTGCTTGCGGATCTCGTTGGACTCGGCCATCTTGGCGGCAAAGGTCTCCTCGTCGCCGGCGGCCTTGGCCTCCTGCGCGGCCTTGGCGGCGGCCATGGAGCCCATGACCATGCGGCCAACACCGGGCACATCGTACTCGGGGTGGAACAGCTGCAGCGCGACCTTGGCGCCGTGCTTGTGGACGGCGTCGGCCAGTGCCTTAAACGTGGGGATCTGAGCGTCGGTCGCCAGCTTGGGCGTGGGGCTCGCGGTCATGACGGGAGCGACGTCGCCGATGACGATGTAGCTCACGCCGCCACGGGCCAGGCGCTCGTAAAAAGCTAGGCTGCGCTCGCCGATGGAACCGTCGCGCTCCTCGTAGCCGGTGGTCAGCGGCGGGAACATAATGCGGTTCTTGAGCTCAAGGGGGCCAACCGTAATGGGCTGAAGCAGCTTGGATGCAGGTGCGGTCATGGACATTCCTCTCTTGTAGGCGCGGCGGCGATGATGCCGCGTAGTTGTCTAAAGGATATGGCATGGG
>ERZ1034928.449-NODE-449-length-19277-cov-4.993133_pt1 | contig 19277 bp, 20 predicted proteins | sample MGYA00520627_ERZ1034928 | MGnify/ENA primary metagenome ERZ1034928 (study PRJEB33766, sample SAMN09781755) | gut metagenome | biome: gut microbiome | host: Homo sapiens | place: Madagascar | study: EMG produced TPA metagenomics assembly of the PRJNA485056 data set... | reverse complement strand
CCCCCAACGCGCGCGGCTTCCCTTTTGAGCGCGGCCTCCCCTTCGCGCGCAATCTCCCCTTCAAGCGCGGCGTCGACGGCCCGGAAGAGCGCCGCGCACGTGTTCCCGCACCCCGCCACAAGCCGTCGCGTCGCCGCAAGATGAGATTTCATTGCGTAATAATCTCGCTGGAGGGCGTCGCGGCGCGCGGCGCGCGGCGCGCTGGTCGGCGTGCGACGGAAATGGTAAACTAAACATTCCCGTCCGGTGCGGAGTCCGGGTGGGAATGGATTTTCACCGAGGAACCTACGAAGAGAAGATCGGAAGACATGACGAACGACTTGACTGCGCAGAAGGTGCTGCCGCGCCTTTCGGCCGAACTGGGGATTCCCGGCGGGCAGATCGCCGCCGTCGCGAAGCTGCTGGGCGAGGGGAACACGATTCCGTTCATCGCCCGCTACCGCAAGGAGGTCCACGGCAACCTCGACGAGGTGCAGATCTCGAAGATCCAGGAGCGCCTGGGCTACTACGCCGAGCTGGAGGACCGCCGCGCAACGATCCTGAAGACCATCGAGGAGCAGGGCAAGCTCACGGACGAGCTGCGCGCGAAGATCGAGGCGTGCATGCAGAAGAACGCCCTCGAAGACCTCTACCAGCCCTACAAGCCGAAGCGCCGCACGCGCGCGATGATCGCGAAGGAGAAGGGGCTGGAGCCGCTCGCGGACAAGATCTGGGACCATGTGCCCTACGAGGGGACGGACGAGGAGCTGCAGGGCGCGCGCGACATCCTCGCCGAGCGCATCGCCGACCTCGCGGACGTGCGCGGCCTCGTGCGCGACGCCTTCGCGAAGAAGGCCGTCGTGACGAGCGAAGTCGTGACGCCCAAGCCGGCCGCGCCCACGAAGTACGAGCAGTACTACGACTTCCAGGAGCCCATCGCCGAGATCCCGAGCCACCGCTTCCTCGCGATCCGGCGCGGCCAGAAGGAGGGCGTCCTCTGGGTGCGCCTCGTCGTGGACAAGGCGCCGCTCGTCGCGCGCATCGCGGAGATCGTGGGCGCGGGCGACGACGCGAACCTGCATCTCGCCGTGGAGGACGCCTACAAGCGCCTCCTTGCGCCGAGCTGCGAGATCGACGTGAACGTGGAGAAGAAGCTGGAGGCCGACCGCCAGGCGGTGGAGGTGTTCGCGGAGAACCTGCGCCACCTCCTCCTCGCGGCGCCGCTCGGCGAGAAGAAGGTCCTCGCGATCGACCCCGGCATCCGCACGGGCTGCAAGGTGGCGATGCTCGACGCGACGGGCAAGTTCCTCGTCAACACGGTCATCTACCCGATGCAGCGCACGGCCGAGGCGCAGGAGACGCTCGCGAAGATCGTCGAGCATTTCCACCCCGAGGCGGTGGCGGTGGGGAACGGCACGGCGGGGCGCGAGACGGAGGCGTTCGTGCGCGACGTGCTGAAGCTCATCGGCGCGAAGGACGTGATGGTGGTGAGCGTGAGCGAGAGCGGGGCATCCGTCTACTCCGCGAGCGAGACCGCCCGTGCGGAGTTCCCCGACCTCGACCTCACCGTGCGCGGCGCGATCTCGATCGGGCGGCGTCTCCAGGACCCGCTCGCCGAACTCGTCAAGATCGAGCCGAAGGCGATCGGCGTGGGGCAGTACCAGCACGACGTCCACCAGCCGCTCCTCGACGCGAAGCTCGACGAGGTGGTGGTGAGCTGCGTGAACAGGGTCGGCGTGGAGCTGAACACGGCCTCCGCGCCGCTCCTCACGCGCGTCTCCGGCGTGGGTCCCTCCCTCGCCAAGCGCATCGTCGCGTGGCGCGACGAGAACGGCGCGTTCAAGAGCCGCAGGGACTTGCTGAAGGTCACGGGACTCGGCGCGAAGGCGTTTGAGCAGTGCGCGGGCTTCCTGCGCATCCGGGGGGCCGCGAACCCGCTCGACGCCTCGGCCGTCCACCCCGAGCGCTATGCGCTCGTGGAGACGATGGCGGCGGATCTCGGCGTCGGCGTGGGCGAGCTTGTGGGCAACGCGCAGTTGGCGGACAAAATCGACGTGCGGCGCTACATCACGAACGACGTGGGCGAGCCGACCCTGAAGGACATCGTCTCCGAACTGAAGAAGCCGGGGCGCGACCCGCGCGCGGTCTTCGAGAAGCCCGCGTTCCGCGACGACGTGACGACGATCGACGACGTGCAGGAGGGGATGACGCTGGAGGGGATCGTCACGAACGTCGCGGCGTTCGGCGCGTTCGTGGACATCGGCGTCCACCAGGACGGCCTCGTCCACGTCTCCGAACTCGCCGACCGCTTCATCCGCGACCCGAACGAGGTCGTGAAGGTGGGCGACAAGATCAAGGTGAAGGTGATCGGCGTCGACAAGGCGCGCCAGCGCATCTCGCTCTCCGCCCGCACGCAGCCGCGTCCCGTGGCGGGCGTGGGCGGCGGCGGTGCGCGGGGCGGCGGCCACGGCGGCGGGGGACGCGGGAGTTCTTCGAGCGGACCGAAGCGCGTGGGCGGGGAACACGGCGGGCGGTCGTTTTCGAGCGGCTTCTGCTGCAATCCGTTCGCGAACCTGTAGGACGTGCGGCGCGCGTGCCCTGCATCCGCTTGCGGATTGCGGATGCGGGCGGGAAAGAGTATAATCTGCGCCGTTTTTCAAGGAGAGTGAGTACAGAATGGAACAGCAGACGAACGAATACCGCGCGAACCGCCTGGCCTCGATGAAGGCCTTGGCCGACCTGGGCTTCACCCCCTACGGCCACAAGTTCCCGCATACGGACCTCAAGGACGTGCGGGCCACGTTCACGGAAGGGGCCGAGGTGCGCGTCGCCGGGCGTCTGCTGATGATCCGCCGCATGGGCAAGATGAACTTCGCGACGCTCAACGACGGCACGGACCGCTTCCAGGTCATCTTCAAGCGCGACGAGCTGAGCGAGAAGATGTTCGCGGGCTTCAAGCAGCTGAACCTCGGCGACATCATCGGCATCCGGGGCGTCCTCTTCACCACCCAGAAGGGCGAGAAGAGCGTCGTCGTGAAGGAGTGGGACCTGCTCGCCAAGGCGCTGGAGCAGCCGCCGGAGAAGTTCCACGGCCTTGCGGACCAGGAGGAGTGCTACCGCCGCCGCTACGTCGATCTGATGGTGAACGACGAAAGCCGTGCGCGCTTCTTCACGCGCTCGCGCCTCCTGATGGAGATCCGCAAATACCTGTGGGGCAAGGGCTTCGTGGAAGTCGAAACGCCCATCCTCCAGGACCAGGCCGGCGGCGCCGCCGCGAAGCCGTTCTTCTCGCACTACAACGCGCTCGACAAGGACTGCGTGATGCGCATCGCCCCCGAGCTCTACCTCAAGCGCCTCCTCGTGGGCGGCATGAACAAGGTCTTCGAACTCGGCAAGGACTTCCGCAACGAGGGCATCGACCGCACGCACAACCCCGAGTTCACGGTCTGCGAGATCTACGAGGCCTACGGCGACCGCACGTCGATGGAGGCGATCATGGAGGGGCTTCTGCCGCACCTCTGCGACACCGTGATCGGCAAGCGCGTGATCGAGTACGGCGAAAAGAAGATTCCCATCGACTTCACGCCGCCCTACCGCCGCGTCGCGTACAAGGACCTCGTGAAGGAGCTGATGGGCGACGACTGGTTCGAGCTGCCGTTCGAGACGCAGCTCGAAAAGGCGAAGGCGAAGGGGCGCGAGACCGAGACGAACCTGGAACTCGACGGCGTGACGAGCGAGCTCATGCTCACGCACGAGGTCTACGACAAGCTCATCGAGAAGAACCTCATGCAGCCGACGTTCGTCGTCCGCGTCCCGCGCGAGTTCGTGCCGCTCGCGAAGACGTGCCCGGACGACCCCTCGCTCGTGGACGTCTTCGAGTTCGTCGTCGCGGGCCGCGAGCTCTGCCCCGGCTACACCGAGCAGAACGATCCGCTTGAACAGCGCAGGGCCCTCGAACACCAGGCCGGCGAGGACACCGAGAAGATCGACGAGGACTTCATCAGCGCCCTCGAAGTCGGCATGCCGCCGACGGGCGGGCTCGGCTTCGGCGTCGACCGCCTCGTGATGTTCCTCACGGGCTGCGATTCCATCCGCGACGTCGTCCTCTTCCCGCAGCTGAAGAGGGCCTGATGCTCGTCCGGGCGGATGAGAACGGCCTGGCGGACGCCGCTCGCGTGTTGAACGCGGGCGGCGTCGCGGTCATCCCGACGGACACCGTGTACGGCCTTGCCGCGCATCCGGCGTTTCCGGCCGCCGTGGCGCGCCTCTATGCGATCAAGGGCCGCGCGGCGCAGAAGCCGATCGCGCTTCTCGCGGCGGACGTGGCGGCCGTGCGGGCGTTTGGCTACGCGGTGCCGGACCGCCTTGCGAAGTTCTGGCCCGGCGCCCTGACCGTGGTGGTGGGCCCGGAGGGCTTCCGGGTGCCGGACCATGCCTGGACGCGCGAACTGCTCCGCCGTTGCGGGGGCGTCCTGCGCGTGACGAGCGCGAACCTTTCGGGGCGGCGCGCCGCAACCGACGCCCCGCAGGCGCTGGCGGACGTGGGGCTTTCCGCCGACCTCGTGGTGGACGACGGACTCTCCCCCGGCGGCGTCCCCTCCACCGTCGTGCGCGTCCTGGAGGATGGTACGTCCACCGTCCTCCGGGCCGGTGCCGTGACGGTTTCCTGACCCGTACCCCGGTCGGACCGGATCCTTGCCGTGCGTTGCGCCCGGTTCCATTCCCCATGACAGTTAGAGTGGAATGTGGGAAATGGGTAAATAGGGTGGACTAGTGGGGGACGAGGCTGGATTTGTTGGGCGAGGGTCGGGTTGTGCTTGTTTTTCGATCACGCTGGCGAGTTGGGAAAGACTTGCATAGATCGTGGCATTTTAAAATCGAAATGGGAAAAACAATATCCCTCGATTGAGCGTAGTTGGAAGGCGGTTTAAGGGGCATTGGACGAGTGCTACACAGGATGTGCAGAGCACATTTGGTGCGTCCAACTTCCACGACGCCATCGCCGTCACCACGATATTCAGTCGACAAGGGTTGATTACTTGCCTACCGTGACGGTGACGTTTGTCTCGACGACCGTTGGCTGGGTGTAATTCTCCGCGACAGAAGAGGAGACTGTGGCGGGGAGGCTGGATGTCTTGGCATTGAGCGCGGCTAGGCGGGCGGCACGACGGCGAGCGGCGGCGACGGCAGCATCAGTTGGAGTGTAGTTTCTGGCTTGCCAGGCGTTTGTATGAGCGTAGCCGTCTTCATGATAACGAACCATGATCAGCGAGTTCGTGTCGACGACCGTACGGACAATCTTCCCGTGCCAACCGATGCGGCCAGTTTCCGATTGCATGTCTCGATGGTAGCGCCGATTCATCAGCTGCAAGGCAGAAACGAGATCGGCTTGCGTCCATGTGTTGGTCGTCCCGTCCGAGAAGAGGGTGGTGACTACCGGCTGGTCGGCGGCGACTGCCGGGGCGACAAATAGCAGGGCGAGGGTTGCGGCTAGAATGCGTTTGAACATGGCTTACCTGCTCCTTTCAGGCGGCGCGATCTGCGCGCCGTTTTCATGTACGGAAGTTCCTCGTGGGACGGCAAAAACTGCGTTGTCTACCTTGTTCGTCCCCGCCCATTTCACGACGAGCGTGCCGTTCGTATGGACGTTCGGCGCGGGCATCCAAGTCGTGAAAACGATGATGTCGAGATTGTCGCCCTTGCCCGTCAAATCAACAGTGTACGGCGAGGGGCATTCGCCGACGGTCGAGACAACGAGCGCGGCGTAGTCGGCTGCATTCGTCGAGCCGCCCGGGCGCGCCCAAACCTGGAAGTCCGCGTCGTCCGGCAGAATCGCATGGCGGCCATAGCGGATGACCAGCTCGTTCTCGATGAGTTCCGAACCATCGTCCCAAATCAGGTTGTAGTCTGGATTCGTCTGCACGAACCGCAGGCGTTTCGTCCCGCCATAGGCAATACAGACTGCGGAGGCAAGCGCAAGGGCAACGCGGGACCCTGCCGGGACGGATCGGAAGAACGTGCGCAAGGCGCAGCAGACGAGCCACGCGATTCCGGCAAGGACTGCAAGGCCGAGCGCGGCGAGGCAGGCGTACATGATCACGGTTTGAAATGTCGTCATGGTCGTCTCCTCATTCGAGCGTCAGCACGGTCTTTCCGTCGATGGTGGCGGTGCCAACGGTGTAGACCTTTCCGCCGATGCGGATTTTCGTGAGCTCAAGGCCCGCTCCGCCAAAACTGGTGTACGATTCCTGGCCTTGCTCATAGGCCGCCTGCACGAAACCAGCCGAAAGTCCGGCCGTGTCAAACGTGAGCACGTAATTCCCGGATGTCCCGCTCCACGTCATCGTCACAGGGCAGCCTGCATCATCCTCGTTATACCAAACCGTCCCTGCATCGCCACCGAGTTCGGAGGCAAACCGGGCGATCGGATGCTGTTCTGCCTCTACGGCGTATGTCACGGTACAAACTCCGCTTGTGACCGAGATGCTGTCCGCCGGCGCCGGAACCGTGACCTTGTCGCCCTTGACGATTCGGATCGCCTCCTGGCCGTCCGAGCCGATGATCGAGAAGACGCCGTTTGTGCCGGTGCGGCAGAGCGTCGGGTCGGTCGAGGTGAGGATCCACCACCCGCTTTCAGCGGATATTTGCGACCACCGCTGACCGCCTCCGACAATCAAGCCGCCGGGCGCGGTCGCCTGGATCACACCTTCCGGGCTTGCCTCGCCCGTCTCGCTGTCGTACTTGCCCCATGCCCTATTGGCTGGATCGTCGACGAGCTTCTTCGCGGCTTGATGGGCGAGATTCGTCGCGGTTGCGATCGCGCGGTTCAGTCCGTTCGTCTCGTTCCACACCGTCCTGAACGCCTCGTTCGTGGTCATGCGGTACTCAAACGACGCGACCGGCGGATGGACGGCGGAATCGTAGTTTGTGACGACAACGCGGAAGCTCTCTGCGCCGAGATACGACCATAGCGGCGTTGTCTGACCATCGGTATACGCATTGGCCGTCGCCACGGCCGAATCGGCTGCGGTCGAGACATCTTCCTGCGTCGCGTATACGCTCACGTCCGGGATGTCGTCCAGGAACGCGACGGTCTTTTCCCCCGATGTGACCCGGAGGTAGGCCCCCGCTCCGTTGTCCCCACGGAACATCCACCCGTAGTCGTAGACGGTCAGCAGCCTGCCGGAGCCAGGCCCCCACGAGATGAAGCTGTCTTCACCGACGTCGACAAAGCGACCGCTCTTCTGGACGGCGTTCATCGCCCTGTTGGAGACGTTCAGGTAGTCGCCAGGAGACGCGGTCGCGAGCCCGTTGGCGACGTAGCCGACGTCGTTTGTCACCACGCGGGCCATAGGCACGTAGAGGGCCGCGCGCTCGACGACGCCCGTGAAGGCGTCCGGCCGCATCGCGACCGCGTCCGAGTAGTCGAGGTACAGCCCCTCCGCCACTGCTTCGGCGTAGCTCCCCCCGCCGTCGAGGCCGAACGCGAACCGCTCCGGCATGCCCCGCCCGTACTCGATCCTCCCCACGCCGACGGCGCCTTCCCCGTTCGTTATGACGCCGTCGCCGATCCACACGCCAGGCGCCGTCGGCCGGTAGACGATCCCGTTCGTGAGGCTCACCCAGTTCGTCACGGCGGCCCACGAGACGCTCCAGACGACGCCCGTCGCGTCGGTCGCCGTCCGCCCGTCGGGGCTCCACAGGCGTTCGGCCCTGCCCGCGTCGGCGAGCTTCGCCGCGACCGCCGCGACGTCGAGCTTCGTCGCGTACCCTTCGAGGGACGGCACCTGCACGCCCGCCGCCGCGTCCGCCGCCGCCGCGTCCGCGTAGACCTTCGTGGCGTAGGGCGAGAGGTCGGGCGCCGGGATGGCCGCCACCTTCCCGTCCACGTAGGTTTCCGTCGCGTAGCCGTCGAGGGACGGGACGTTCACGCCCGCGACGGCGTTTGACGCCGCCGCGTCCGCGTACTCCTTCGTCGCGTAGGGCGAGAGGTCCGGCTGGCTGATGCCTGCGAGCGCAGCCGCCACCCACGCCTCCGTCGCGTAGCCGTCGAGGGACGGGACGTGGATGGACGCGACCGCCTCCGCCAGCGCGTTCGAGACCGCCGCGTCCATCGCCCGCGCGGCCTCGATGGTGCAATAGGGCGTGAGGTCCGGCTGCGGGATCGAGGCGACCGCGTTCGTGGCGGCCGCAATCTCGGACGCGACCTCCTCCTTCGTCGCGTAGGGCGAGAGGTCCGGTGCGGACGGCGGCGCCGGGATGCCGTTCGTCGCGTCACGGACGAGCGCCTCGACGGCCTCCCACGTCGTCCACGGCGCGTTGAGGGCCTCGATCTGCGAGAAGTCGAGCGTGCGCGACGCCGACGGGAACGGCTCGGTGGACGGCGAGGCGCCCGGCGACGGGCGGAAGCGGATCATGCCAGATGCGCGGAGGCACGTCCCGACGCGCGTCTCGGCCGCGAAGAAGAACGGCACGACGGGCGCGCCCGCGTCCATCGCGCCCGTGAAGACCGTCCGCACGACGCCGTCCGCCGAGACGGTCGCGTTCGTCGAGAAGACATCCGCATCCGCCGCCGTGTTCGTCATCCAGAGGAAACGCGCGGACGAGACGCCGAAGTCCTGCGGGAAGCGCGCCGCGATCTCGAACGATTCTCCCCTGTACGCCTCCAGCAAGGCCGGACGGACGCCCTCGACGTCGACGTCGAACGTCACGGCGGACGCAGCCGCGCAGAGCGCCAGAACGGCACGCGAAACGCCCCTTGCAAGAGCCCTTGAAACGCCTTTCACGATGTCTTCAGGCATGATTTCACCATCCTTCCAGTTTCGTTGTGGGATCCAGCCGTAGGACCCCGATCACGTATTGCGGCGCGACCGTGAGGTCATAGTACCGACCAGATGTCGCACTCACCTCGTCATCGCCAAGGGGTGGCGGAGAAGGTGCGTCGAGGCCCCCGAGCGCGGTCGGCATCCGGATGCCTGCCGCGTCGGCCGCAGTCCAGAGGAGATCGGCGAGGCCGCCCCCGACGCGGAAGACGGCCATGTCACTCGGATCCCCGACAAGGTCGATCTCGGCGGAGACGGGGACGATGACGACGGCGTTCGTGACGGCCATCTCGAACGTCGTCTCTCCTCTTTCTAAGCGCTCGACCGATCCGTTGACGCTTGCCACGAGGAAGAAATCCCCTCCGGCAACCCTCGGCGACCCATTCCTTCCGCCGGCCGTCACGACGGAGAGACGGAACGGCGCCCTGACGTGGAGCCCGTCCGGAGCGATCGGCGTCTGCACGTCGAGGTAGTAGTTCTCGTCCACGACTTCATCGAGCTTGAGTTCCTCCCCGTCAAGATTGTCGTACTTCAGATACCGGTAGGTCTTCCTCGTCCGAAAGGCGCGTCCCGACACCTCCAGCGTGAGGGTTCCGTTCGTGTACGTCTCGGATCCGCTGCTCTGCCACGGGTCGTCCCACATGTAGAGCCCGTCCCATGGGTCCGACTCGGTCGGGACGGCCGTGTACTCCTTATCCTTGTGCGCGTGCGATACGGACGAGAGCTGGGCGTTTGTCGCGTAGAGGTTCACGACGGGACGGTCCGCCTCGCGGACCATCCTGTAGGCGTCCGTGACGGACGAGGACCTGAACAGGCCGGACAGTCCCACGCTGTGCGCGTCGGTGAACGCGAACCGTCCTGACTTCGCGCACAAGTCGATCCCCGATACGTTCCAGTAGTTCGTGGATACGTGGCGGACTCTGTTCGTCGCGAGGTAGTAGACCTTGTTCGTGTGGACTTCCTCCGTGCCGTTCGTCAGCGAGTGGCGGACGAACTCGAGGCGCTGCGTGACGGAGACCACAAGATCGGTCCGGTCGACGACGCTGGTCTTGACGCCTCGATCGGGGATCATCCAGACCGTCGGCGACGTGACGAGTTCGTTCGTCGGCGATGAGAAAAGCCCGGCGAGCAGCCCCGTCTTGACGACCCTCTCACCAATGTCCCGGCTTCCGGCCGGGTCGAGCCTGACGCCCCTCGGGAGGAAGAGGTTGGTGACCGCCCAGGCCCTCGCGACGGTCTGCGTCATGCCGTCCACGAACGCCTGTATCGAGGCCTCCGTCCCGTTTGTCGCGTCGGCGTCCCAGCGTCCGAACTCCCACCGCGTGCAGCGGTTCGGCGCGTTCGTCGTAAAGTCGAATAGGTCGCCCGTGAAGGCGAGGCGCTCCTCGACGGCCTCCTGGAGCCATGCGAGGTCCTCGTAGCGCATGGCCCTGTAGTCTCCCGCGTCCCCCATGACGGTGCCGGAGATGTTCGTGTACGTGACGCGGGTGAACGTGAAATCGTTCGTCCCCGCGATGGGGGATGAGGCGGCCGACGCCGCGAGCGCCGCGAGGAGCGCGGCGGTCTGGAGGAGTCTTCTCATCTGTAGTACTGGATGTTGGAAAGGTTGGCGGTCCGCGAGTCGGACACGACGCAGTTGTCCTTCATCAGGTAGAGGAGGACCCACGTCTGCTCGTCCGAGGCATTCGTATTCGTTGGGTCCTTCAGGACCTCGCCGACGTTCGCGCCGGACTGCGTGATCACGTGGAGGTAGACGGCCCTCTCCGCGTCCTTCACGTCCGTCATGGCGTCCCGGTCGATGGCCATGTCCGTCCCCGCGAGGGATGCATTCTGGCGGACGCAGTAGACGTTCTTCACCTCGAGGTCTCCGTCGTCCTTCGCGGCGAACCACCACACGAGGTCGAACGGGCGGTCCTCGCGCGTGCCGACGGAGATGGGGTCGCGGCAGATCTGCCGCACGGACCGCGAGACGCCGTCCCCGCCGCCCGTGACCGTGACGTTCGCGACGACCTGCCGGAAGGCGTCGCCCCAGTTCCCGAGCTCACCGTCCGACGGCACCTCCTGCACGTCCCCGCCGGACGTCCCCGCGTTCGGCACGGCCGTGACGGAGACGCCGGGACCGGCGGCGGATTTGAGGCTGTCGATGCCGTCGCGCATGGCGCGGGGCTTGCCGTGGACGACGACGCGGAACGTCCTCTCCGCTTCGGCCGTCCCGTCCCCGGCTGAAGACTCGTCCAGCCGGAACGCGTACCAGTCCCCTCCGTCGTCCTCGTGGCCGGCCGCGGTGTCTGCCCTGCGGTTGAGGACCTTGCAGACGTCCCCGACGGAGATGCACCCAGGCGGGAGATAGATCTCCCACTGCCCGTTGCCCTCGCCGCGTTCGTGGTAGCGGACCCTGAACGGGCGGATTCCCGCGTCCCCGGCGCCTCCGCCCGGCGTCCCGTTGATGGCGGCCCCGCCCATCCCGTAGGATATGCTCACGTTCGCGCCCGCGACGGGGGCGGTCCGCCGGGCGTAGTCGAGGAGCGCGTTGTAGGCGCGCGCCGTCACATGTTCCGTCGGCGCGAGTCGTCTGGGCGGAATGATCACGATCCATCCTCCGAACCGTAGAGGTCGGTATCGATGCCGTCGGCGCCCTGCCAGGCGAGGTTCCAGGTGAAGCAGCCGTCCGGGCGCGGCGAGAGGACGGACTTGACGAGCAGCCACGTGTAGGCCGTGCCGTCGTCTGGGTTGAGGACGCCCGAGAGGAAGTACTCGGCGCTCCGCCCGGAAGGGTCCGTCCAGCCGAACGGGCACGTCGGGGTTCCGACCGTCCCGACGCGGTACTGCTCCTCAAATGCGGCAGACAGGCCCTGGACGACGAGCTGCATCGTGAATACGGGCGCATAGCGCGGGTAGGTCTCGATGCCGCGCGAGATGAACCAGGCGAGCTTCCGCGTGTTGCCCTCCATCTCCTCGCCGCCCACCTTGAAGTCGTAGTAGGCGGCGGGATTCGCCTCGCGCTGCTCCTCCCACTTGCGGATCTCCCCGAGGTCCGGCGCGTTCTCGCCCCGGTCCGCGCGCCACGTGCGGATGGGCTTGGAGACCTCTACCCAGTCGAGGCCGAAGAGGACGGCGTGGACGTTCTGCGAGCACGTGACGACAAGGCGGCCCACGCCGCCGGTGCCGCGCGTGAGGACGGCGTACGTGATCTTCCGCGCGCCGTAGTTGCCGTTGCTGTCTGATTCGCCGTCAGGCAGGTCCGAGAGGCTGCCGTCGTCGGCGTTCCCGACGCCGATCTCGTTCAGCTTCTGGACGATCTCCTCCCACGGCCCCTCCCACGTGACCTCCGAGCGGTTCGCGTCGAGCGCGTGCGTGATGCGCCGCCCGACCGTGAGGTGGATGCCGGCGATCCCTTCGCCCTCGCCCGATTCCGTGAGGGAGAGCTTTCCGTTCGTCCCGAGCCCGCTGAGCCCGCCAAGTGATGAGAGTCCCATGCTTCGCCGCCTTCCTTCCTACTGGAGCCCCGTCGTCTCGAAGATGTCGCGCAGCACGGCGTCGAGGCGCTCGCCGTTCGCGGCCGCTCCGGTGTTGGATGCGTCGACGATCCGCTGGAGGAGGTCCACCATGCGCTCCTGCAGTTCGATGACCTTCCCGTTCGCGGAGGCCACGTCCACCGAAGGCCCGACGGTGAGGCCGCGCCGCGAGAAGGCGTCCGAGAACTCGGATGCGGTGTAGGGGTCGTAGAGCGGGCTCATCCTCTCCTGCATCTCGTCGTAGACGGCGCGGTTGTAGAGCGTCGAGAGCCGCTGGAACTCGCCCTGCAGGTACGTGTACTCCGTCGATGTCTTGTCCCCGCTGAACGCGGCGAGGCGGTCGCGTGCCGCCTCCTGGCGCGCCACGACGTCCTTTCGGTTCGCGGTGAGCCACTCGATGCGCGCCTCGCGGCTGCCCTGCCAGCCGAGGAGCCGCCTCTGCGCCTCCGCGCCGAACCCGGCGAGAAGCCCCTCGTTGTTCTGCCACGCGGTCTGCCATATGCCGACCCTCGTCTCGCGCCGCTCCTGGCGTTCGCGCGCGAGCTGCTGCGCCAGGCCAAACGCTCCGCCGAGCGCGGCGCCGACGGCCGCGCCGACGGGTCCGCCCAGCATCGCGCCGGCGGTGCCGAACTGCAGCGCGCCGGAGATCGTGGACTGCGCGCGGGAGATGGACGTGTTGTCCGCCCCCGGCGTGCGGGCGAACGCGAAGGCCGCGCCGAGGCCCTGGTGGAGGGCGAACCCGGCGAGCGCCTTGCCGATCGCCTTGCCCGCCCCGCCGCCGGAGACGGTGCGCTCGAACTCCTGGCCCGCGGCGCGTCCCGCCCTCCTGGCGGAATCGGCGGAGACGCCGCCGGCCGCGGCGGACTCGCCGCCCGCGCCGGTCGCGTCCTGGACGCGCCGGGCCTTGCGGTCCAGCAGCTGGTCCATCGACTTCTCGGCCTCCGCCGTGTCGGCGGTGACCTTGAGCCTGACTCCGTACTCCTCTGCCATCATGGCTTCCTTCCCCACGTCTCAAACGCGAGCTCGTCCTCTAGGAGCGTTCCGGTCTCGCTTCCTCCCGGCCCCTGCACCCAGCAGCGCCAGAGGAGCGCCCCCTGGACCGCTGGGAGTTCGCCGAGGACGTAGTCCGGACGGTAGCCGTAGGTTCGGCAGAGCCATTCGACGAGCTCGGCGACCCATCCGTTTCCGAGTTTTTTTTTGAGCCGGGCGACGGACGGGGCAGCATCTCGAAGAACGCCGCCACCTCGTCGAGCGTGTGCGCGAGCTTCTGCCGGTATTCGAGGGGCGAGATCCCGCCGTAGGCGATGAGCGCCAGGTCCTCGATGCGGCTGAAGTTCGCCACGCTGTCGGCGAAGTCGTTCTCGACCACGAAGATGGCCGTGAGGCACTTCGGCATGTCGTCGATCTTCCCGGAGAGGATGGGGGAGTCGAGCCTGCAGAGCAGGGCGACCTTGCCGAGCGTGAGCTTCGCGGGGCTCGTGAGCGCCGCGAGCGCGGCCTTTGGGTTGTCCTTCACGGCGTCGCCCCCTAGATCGCGGTGGTCTTGGTGCAGTTCATGTAGACCTCCGCCGTCACGGAGATCTTGCGGTAGGCCTGGTTCTCCTCCGCGAGCGAGGCGCGCGTGACGTAGCCCTGCTTCCCGTTGACCGTGATGGCCTCGCCGACCTTGGGGAGCGCCGTGCCGGCGGCGACCTCGATCGTGCAGGTGAGCGTGGTCTTGCGGTCGTACATCGTCTGCTTGACGACCTGACCGGCCTCGTTGTACTCGGGCGCGAGGACGGCCTCGTCCTCCTGGCCGATGGACGTCACGATGCCCGTGACGCCGTTGACGCCGCCCTGGACGCCCCATGCGGCGACCCCTTGGTATGTGCGTGCTGCCATGTCTGTTTCCTTTCCGTTTCTGTCTGTACCTACTCTTCGACCGCCATGAACGTGCCGGCCATCTCCGCGACGGCCTCCAGCACGCCGTCCCCCGGCGTCGTGTGGCTCAGGCGCACGTAGTGCCCGAGGCCGGCCGCCTCCAGCGCCTCGGCGCCGGCGTCCGCCGCGTCGATGGCGGTGGTGAAGCCGGACGCGGCGCGGTTGATCGGCACCCACTCCGTCGCCGCGACGGAGAAGCGGACGTCGTAGGCCGCCGGGCGCGCGTGGCGCTTAGCGACCTCGTCCACCGTGACGACGACGGCGAGCCCGCCGAGGCGGGCCTCCTCCTCCTCGATGAGCGCGGCGAGCTCCTGGTCGCTCTGCGCGACGACGCGGGCGCGGGCGAGGCCGGGGGCCTCTCGCAGGGCCGCGACCGCGCGTCTGAGGACTTCGGCGTGGACACTCATGCCCCCCTCCTCCCCAGGAAGAGGATTGCGTCCGCGGCGCCGCGCGCGGCCTGGGCGTGCATCTCGCCGTCCGTCGGGAGGAGCGAGCGGTCCTGCGGGATCCTCGCGCGCGTCCGGAGGAGGTAGAGCGCGGTCGCCGCGCGCTCGCCGCCTCTGCGCCCGAAGAGGACCCCCGCGCCGGGGCCGCCGCCGCGCGCGGCGACCCTGAAGAGGCTCCAGCCCTCCCTCGCGAGGCGGCCCGCCCTCACGCCGTAGCTCACGCGGCTGATCGGGATCGTGAGCGCCTTCGCCCTCCTCGGGCGTATGTCGAGCGGGCGGAAGACGCGAGCGAAGCCGGGGATCGGGATGTCGACGCGGTCGTCCCTGCAGACGATGGCGCGCGCGCCCTTGCGCAGGAACCCGGTCGGCGCGGCGCCGAGCGACTCCGCCGTGCCGTGGCGGGAGCGCGCAAGGCGCGCGACGTGGCGGCGCACGGCGACGTAGAGTGCGTAGGCGGCCGCGTGCGCGACCTCTCCGCGCGCGCCGTCGCCGAGCGCGCCGAGCGTGTCCCGAAGGCGCTGGTCCGGGATGAGCTCCACCGTCATGCGGCCACCTCCCCGCCCGGCCCGATCTCCGGTGCGGACGGGACCTGCGCGACCTCGCCCGGGCCGATGAGGCCGAGTTCCTCGCAGCGTCCGCGCTCCACGTCCTCCCAGTCGAGCCCGCTGCCGTAGGCGAACGGCGGGTAGGGGTTTCCGAGCGCGTCGCGGAATCCGCCCGCGCCGGCGCCGAGGGCCGCCCAGACGGGGGACGACTTGAGGGCGACCATGCCCCAGTCCGGGTAGATGCCGCTCGTTCGGAGCGCGCCCTCCCATCCTACGGCCTCGCCGGCCGCCCGCCAGCGCTTCTGCCAGTCCGCGCGCGGTGCGCGGCGGTCCTCGAAGCGCGTGAGCTCCCAGGCGGGGTAGGCGTCGACGGTTGCGGGGGTCTGCGACCAGAGGCGCGCGACCGAGGCGGCCATCTGGCGGTTCGTGTCGAGGATGAGCGAGAGGCGGCGGCGCGAGGCCGGATTCAGGATGCCGCCGCCGTCCTGCGGCGAGTGGCCGAGGGCGGCGAGGGAGCGCGTGAGGCGGTCGACGGCGTCGGCCTCGCCGACGCGCCCGGCGGAGATGTCCGCGAGCGCGTCGCGCAGGTCGGCGAGGTAGGGCTCGTAGGCCATGCGCGCCGAGTGGAGGGACCGGCGCAGGACGTCGGCGGCGAACCGCTCGCGGATCTCGTCCGAGCCGAGCGTCGTCGGCAGCAGATCGCGGACGCGCTGGATCGTCTCCTGGTCCACGGCGGCTACCTCCCCTCCGGCTGCGCGAAGCACCCCGTTGCGTTCGCGGTGCAGTCGGCCGTGCAGACGCACGACGGCTCCTCGCCGTCCGCGGCGCGGTAGGCGAAGCCGCCGCGCACGGTGCAGGGCGTTCCACGCTCCAGCGGTTCGCCCGCGGCGATGTTCGAAAGTTCCTCCATGGCCATTGCAGTGTCCTTTCACAGTCCTTTCACGGTGGACATCAGTCGAGGAGCCTCTTCTCCGGGTTCGCGCGACCGGTCGCGGGCGCGGTCGAGGGTGACGCGCCCGCCTCCTCGCCCTCGCCGTCCGGCTCCACGGCCAGCTTCCGCTCCGCCACGCGGGCGAAGAGGTCGATCGCCTGGCGCCGCGCCTCGCGCCGGTCCTCCGGGACCGGGAGGCGGAAGCGCTTGAGGAGGTCGAAGGCGGCGTAGTCGAGGGCGGGCGGCACGAGCGCCTCGGGGATCGCGGGCTCGGACGCCGGGGAGACGCGCACGCCCCCCGAGCGCACGTGCGCCCTGACGAGGTGGCCCGTCGCGGCGAGGATGGACGCGACGGCGTCCGCCGTGTAGTCGGCGGAGCGCCGGTAGGCCTCCACCTCCCTCTGCGAGAGGTAGGCGGCGAGGTCGCCCTCCGTGAGTCTGCGCCAGGCCATGCCTCACGCCTTGACGAGCTGGAGGTAGCCCGGGGCCTTGTTGGCCTCCGTGCGCGTGAGCGCCGCGCCGAGGAGCGCCGCGACGTTCATGAAGCGGCGGTTCTTGCCCGGCGTGCCGTGGACGAACGCGGTGACCGTGAGGCCCGAGTTCTCGTCCGTCTGCGTGCCGTACTCCGGGTAGAGCCCGTCCACCGCCTGCTCGATGCCGCGCCCCGCGACGGCGATCGCCGCGTCCGGCACGATGAACCCGACGCCCTTCGTCACGGCCGACGCGCCGCCGGAGACCGCCGCCGTCGAGACGTTCGACACCTTCGCCGAGCAGACGATCGCCTTGCAGCCGTACTTGCGCCCGAGGGAGCCCGCGATGTCGTCGCCCTGGATCGCCGCGTTGTTCGTGTTCGCGTCCAGCAGCTCGCCGTACGCGTCCGGGTCGAGGATCACGACGCACGTCGCCGGGTCGATCCCGGCCTTCTCCGCCGCCGCGAGCGCCTTGCCGAGCTTCGCCACCGTGAACGAGGCGACCTCCGCCACGCGGTGCGCGCAGTCGAGCCTGCCGACGATCAGCTCCTCGATCTTGCGCGCGATCGCCCGCCCGCCCGCGATGCCGCAGTTCCGCGACGTCGAGGACCGGTCCAGCTCCAGCAGGTCCTTCTGGTCGAGCCGGTACGTGACCTTCACGACCGTGTCGAGCGACACCTTCACGGGGACGATCGAGCCGTCGGTCGTCTCGTAGTCGTTCGACGTCTCGTCGAAGACCGTCGCGTCGCCGGAGAACACCGGCACGCTGAGCGTCTTGCCGACGCCCTGCAGCTCGGCGGAGAAGTCCGTCGAGAAGAGCTTCGCCAGCGCGATCGCGCGCTGCGCCTCCAGGATCGCCTGGTTCGAGGCGAGGATGAGGCCGGGGGATGTGAATGAGCTTGCCATTTCCTTCTTTTCCTTTCTGTTTCTGCCGTGTGACTTGTGATGGCGTGACTTACTTCGCCTCCGCCGCAAAGTCGGCGGCGTGGGCCATGACGTACGCGACGCGCTCCTGGGCCGACCGGCACTTCGCGAGGCCTTCGAGCGCGCCGCCCGCCTTCGGGGGCTGCGCGGCCCTGGCCGGGGCGAGCACCTGCTGGGCCTTCGCGGGCGCACCCTCCCGGCACGCGGCGACGAGCGCCTCGGCGAGCGCCGGGTCCTTGACGTAAGCGGCCTTCGCGGCGGCGGCGTCGGCGATCTTGCCGGCGTTCGCCTGGACGAACGCCTCGGCCTTCGTCTCGCGGCACTCGGCGACGGCCTCGTCCCGCTTCTTCCCGGCCTCGGTCGCCTGCGCCTCGGCGGCGGAGGCCCTGTCTTTCAGGCCCTGGATCGCCGCGAGCGCGTCCTCTTCGGTCGCGCCCTCCGCGAGCCCGAGGGCCTCGAGGATCTTCTGCATCTGGATTTCTCCTTTTGTTTCCGTGTTGGCTTCCGCCGCGCGCGCGGCGGCAAGAGTCGAAAGCTCGGCGAAGTGCGGCGTGTTCGTCATGCCGATCGAGACGAGGCGGGCTGGGCGGTACTCCAGACCGTCGTCAGACGCCACGCCGATGAAGTAGGGCGAGCGCGAGACGAGGACGCGCTCGTTCCACAGCCGCTCGCCCTCCGGCGTGAAGTCCCACCGCGTCCAGATCGAGCCGTCGGGTGCCTGGCGGATGCCCCGCGCCCACGCCATGGCGTCGCTCGGCTTGTCGGCGAGCGTCGAGAAGTGCTCGCGGTCCACGAGGATGCCGGGCCAGTCGGGCCGGTCCGCGTCGCGCAAGAAGGCGTCCATGACCTCGCGCACAGATGCCTCGTCGATGACGAACTCCGCGCCGTCCGGCGCGTCCTCGATGGTCCCGCCGACGGGATAGCGCCCGTAGGGCGGGAACGTCTGGAACCAGCGCGCCCCGTCCTCTCCGCTCGTCTCCCTGCACGAGACGTGCAGGGCCGCTTTAATGGTCTTAAAACCGCGATTCATGCGTCCTCTTGCGCCATCGGCGCGTTGTGTGGTATACTTGACCACAGTTAGGGGCGAAACGGTCCGTCACGCCAGTAGCCCGCAACCCGGAGGATGTAGTCGGCTCTGCATCCGGCCTTCTCATCTTCCACCGCCTCTCTTCGGAACGATCGTGAAGACTTCCTCGACGCTGTTTGTCGCACTATCTGACACGACGAGCATCGAGAAGTCCCTGAACCTCTTCGCGTAGGCCGTACGTCCATTTAGACCGCGGTGGTTCTTGTCGACACGGGCAGGGCTTACGACGGTGTTGACGGCGAACTGGAGGAACGTCTTCCGTCCCGCCGCGTCCTTCGCGCCGTGCGCGTCGATGTGATCGAGCAGCCTCTCCCCAAAACCGATGCGGGTTCCGTTCGGCCCGTTGACGTGGAAGCCCTCGCGAAGTGCTGCCTCGGCCTCGCGAGGCGTGATGCGGGTCGGGCGGCTTGCTCCGTCGACGATCCGCTTCACCAGCTCGCTGTGCCGGTGGTTGGGATGCGTGCATCCGGAGTCTCCGACGAAGCCGCCGTCCTGTTGGCAGTGTCCGCTCATCCAGCCATCATCTCCTCGTAGATGCGCTCGGCCTCCTCTTGCGTCAGTCCGCCGTCGCCGGCTTGTTCTGCCTTGAATGCTTCGGAGAATGACTTGGCCATCTCCTCGGCGATGACCGCCGCGAG
>ERZ1034928.448-NODE-448-length-19282-cov-4.837312_pt1 | contig 19282 bp, 14 predicted proteins | sample MGYA00520627_ERZ1034928 | MGnify/ENA primary metagenome ERZ1034928 (study PRJEB33766, sample SAMN09781755) | gut metagenome | biome: gut microbiome | host: Homo sapiens | place: Madagascar | study: EMG produced TPA metagenomics assembly of the PRJNA485056 data set... | reverse complement strand
TGGAATTTTTGCCGCTGTGCATAAGTTGTATTTAAAAACACTTGACAATACATCAGCGGAACTTAAACTATAAAACATAATTTTAATTTTTTTTGCTATGTATAATGATGAAGAATACGTACTGGCTAAAAAGCTCTGTACGGCAGTTGCCGCAAACAATCTGCGGCGCGTGGAAAAATTATTAAAACAAGGCGCAAACCCGAATATTCTGGTTGAAAAGTACACAAATCCTTATTGCGCGGTTCCGGCAATTGCTGTTCCCGCACTCGGGTTTGTTGATGAACCTAACGGCTGTATGCTTATGCTTTTGCGTAAATACGGCGCCATCACTCTCGCGGAATACGTTGATGAAATGTTTCCGCTCAGGTAAAATTCAGTGTGCTCGCATAAATTTAAAGGGCTGATTTTTATCAGCCCTTTAAATTTTTAAAACCATGTTATTGCAACGGAGGAATATTAAGTTGCGCAATATTTCCCGGACGAATTTTTACGCTTGAATAACGCATGTTTCCGGTTTCAATAACAAAACGTTGTCTGCCGGTCAGCTGTGCCGCCCAATCATAAAAATCACGACCGTTTAAGTCTTGCCGCTGCGGGTTCATAATATACAAAACACAGCCTTGAGTGCGCTCAGCCAAACCGCATCTGGCGCGTCCGTTCGGAACTTCGGGGTTAACTACCACGCCTTGCAAACCGTTTTGTACCACTTGCTCTGATGAAAAGAAAAGTTTGCCCATAAACATGCCGATAATCAAGCATGCAAAAGCAACAATTAATATTTTTTTGTTGTCGGTTTTGCCCATAATGGCGCCGTCATTACCCTGGTAAACAAATTCATCTTCATCGGTAACATAATTGTTGCCGTAAGACATTTGTGAATTATCTGCCGCCATCGGAGTATACTGAGCGCTTGCTTGGGCAGAAAGCGGAAGGTCGCTTGCCCGAATTAATCCGCCGGCCGGAGGGGGTGTCTGATTATGATGTTCGGGATATGCCTCAGTCGGAGACGGAGCGTTTAAGCCCATATCTTTAATATTGGGCATGTTAACGTTGTTTATCGGCCCGTTATGGAACTTCGGACGTTTGATTTTGCGTAAACGAGGGCGATTCTCCATCTCGGGAGCAACCGGATTTTCAGCCGCCGGTTTGGGCGCCTCGTTTTGGTTATGACTCTGATTTTGCGCCGGAGCAGCCGTTACTTCCGGAGCTTTTTTTTGTTTGTTTTTGTTGGAAACATCATCAAAGTTAAAGTTTTCCAAGTCAATATCATCTAAATCTAAATCATCCATCGTCTTATTCCTTAGATTTTATTTTTAATGGTTTCAGTTGTTTTTAAGGTTCTGATTAAACGAGGAACCATAAAAATAACGGTTTCCGAACGCGGCGAAGTTTGACCGAACAAGGCATTCGGCAACCCTATAATCATAAAGTTTTCACCAAGTTTGTTGCGAACCTTAAATTGGGTAACTTGCCCGTTGGCGGTTTCAAGCGTAACATCGGTGTTAATATGGTTATCTTTATTAACAGAGGCTTTGGCCAAAATTGAAAGCTCTGATTCGGCGCATTTCATTTTGCCGCATTTACCAACGTCAAAGCGCGAGAGCCACAGATTCGGAACCACAAATTTTCCCTCTGAAACGGATACCACATTAGCATTTTTACCTAAAAAGTGTTGCAGGTTTTCAAGGTTAATATCGTTGGTGGTGGTTAAAACTCTGCCGATAACACCGGTTTGCGCGGTGGTAATTGAGCCGAAATGAAAGGCGTCAAGCAAGTTTTTCCATTCAACATCGCAACCGTCATTCGGATAAATTTTAAACACGCTCACATCATAAGCAACCAAGCTCGGATTGCTTTCAAAGTAATTAATCAAGGTTGTAATTTTGTTTTGCAGTTCAATGTCGGCGTCAAAAGTAATGGAATAATCCGCCCAGTTGGTGGTCATATCCGTAATGCCCGAACCGCGCAACACGTCTAAAAATGCCAAAATCAGCGGACGCGATTGCGGAACATACAAAATCATTTCGCTTTTGCGGTGCAAAGTCATGGTTTTAGTATCGCTGTTATAAGAGTAATAAACTTCCGCGGCATTGGTTATCATATTAACCACATCGCTAAACTCACCTTTAATGTTATCGCCCGATAAACTGGCGTATGGCGCGTCTTTGGCAACCAACTTAATTCCGGCTTCTTTGGTAAGTTTATATAAAGCTTTTTCTGCCGGCATAGTGTCAAACGTAAAGCCGGTAACTTCAAAGCGCGGAAGCTTGTCATTGCGTTCCATACGCTCAAACTTAAAGGCTGAATTATTAATCGGCAGGGTCAAAACCATTTGCTGCGTTTCCCAGTTTACGTTGCAACGCAGCGGCGTTTCCAAATCAAGCGCGTTGGCGCCGTCCGGCGTGCGAATATAGCGCTGATCTTCAGGATAAACCACTTCCGCATTAAAACGGTAAATGTCCGATTCGTCATCTTTGGTAACCACTGTTTGCTCATTTTTATGCAGTTGGCATGATGCTGAAATTACGCATGCAAACAAAACGGTCAGCAGATAAAGCTTTTTTATCATTCTTGTTTTTCTCCGTTATAGGCGTTAACGTCTTCAACGCTAACTTCGCCATCTTCTTCAGCTTGTTTCAAAAGCTTGTTAACCACATCATCCATATTCATACCGGCGCCGACGGTCGGATCGGTAGACTTGTCAATTTCACCGAGCGCTTCTTTCATTTTGTTTAATTCTTGCGGGTCTTGCTTTACCATATCCGGCGAAGAGTTATTTTGCAATTCTTGTTGATACAGATTAACGTTTTTTTGCAGAGCGTTTACGCCTCCGGCAATTTTGCGTTCAACATACGGATAAAGTTCTTTGCGCGACAAAATATAATTTCCGGTATCGCAAATTTCTTCCAACACGTCTAAAATGTAGTTGTAAAAAGGATATTCTTCCAGAGCAATGTTGCCCATTCTGATGCAGCGGGCGGCAATACGGGAAATAGTGCGGTCGTAATAATCGCGTAGCACCAGATAATTGTCAACGTACCATAAGTCTTCTTTTGTAACCGGCGCGTTTACGGTGCTTTGAGCGGCGGCTCCCGATGCTGCGGCGTTTTCGTTTTGTTCCATATCTCACTCCTTAGGTTAAGAATAATTTAGGATAAAACTTTTGTAAATCACTTTTTTACAATAAAGCAAAGTTTTTACAATCAGTCTTTTTTATCTTCAGGCGTGGTTCCGTCATCTTCAACATACTCCCACTCCCAGTCATCGCTGTCAGAATCATCGGCCGAACCGTCGTCTTCAACGTACTCCCATTCCCATTCGTCGTCACCGCCTTCTGATTCGGCATTTCCGTTTTCATCAACATATTCCCATTCCCAATCATCGTCATTATCGGTTTGCGGAGCGGAAGCGGCATTTTCGTCAATACCGTTATTGCTGAGCGGGGCAGGAGACGTTGCTGTTTTTTCAGGTTCTGCCTGTAACTTAATTGCCGGCGAATTTTTCGGCTTTTCGGTTAATGACGTGTCGGGAATATCGTCCAATGAAATCGGCGCGTCCGGAATGTCATCCAACGAAATCGGCGTATCGGGCAGATTAGCAAGCGACACAATATCTTCAGGTATAATCAGCGTGCTTTTGTTTTTCTTTTTGGCGGCGGGTTGATTATTGTTTTTATTACTCTGTTTGCGATTGTCATCGGATTTTGCCGGTTTGTTGTTAACCGGTTCGTCTTTTAGTGCCTGCCTGATTTGGCTGAGCGGATTTTCAGCCTCCTCATAGGAAGCGCTTTTTTTGCTTGCGTTGCTTTCTGATTTTTCTTCAGGTTTACTTTCAGCTTTGGGCTCAGGTTTGCTTTCCGTCTTAACTTCAGGTTTAGCTTCTTCCTTGGCTTCGGGTTTGTCCTCAGGCTTAGCCGCGGGTTTGGCTTCGGATTTAATTTCCGGCTTAGCGTCCGCCTTGCTTTCAAGCGGCTTTTTCGGTTCTTCGGCTTTTGCTTTTTCGGGCAGAGGAACCGGAACGGCGGAGATTTGTTTTGCCGGTAATGAATTTTTGTTTTCGGCCGGCTTATTTTGTTCTTTTTCGGGAGCTGTTGCCGGAGCTGCCTTAATTGCCTGAACTACAGTTTTAATATCTGTTTGTTTTTTGTCATTAGCCGCATTTTTAGGAGCTTGTACAGCAGATTCTTTCGGCGCCGAGACTTCTTTCGGAGCCGCTGCTTTAGGAGCGGGAGTTTCTTTCGGCTCCGCAATTTCTTTTAGTACCGGAGCTTCTTTTTGCGGTTCGTTTACTTTTTTAACCGCAGCCGGTTTAGTATCTTTTTCCGCTTCTTTGGCAGGTTCAGTTTTAGCGGGCTCAATCTTAGCGGGCTCAATCTTAGCGGATTCATTGACCGGTGCCGGCTGAACAGGCATAACGTTTGCCGCCGCAATGTTTTCTGTTTGCGACATTGCGTTTTGTATTTGCGGAGCTGTATTTTGCGCTTGCGGCATTACATTTTGAGCCGTAAATATTTGGTTTTGCGATGCTAACATAACATCTTTCATCATATTGGCAATCGCTGTTTGCGATTCCGTTATTGAGCGGGTAATGGTTTCAGTCAGCGCCCGAATGTCGTCTTTATAGCGTCTTTCGGTTTGTTGCAGCGCAAATGATAATGAGTTTGAAAGTTCTGAGGCAAAAGAGGCGTCAATAATAACTCCGCCGCCGCTGTTTGCCGCCGGTTTGGCCGCGCCATCGGCTTTGGGGGCCGCCGGAGCTGATGCTTGCATTAAATCATCGGCGCTCTTTTTCCGAAAATTTGTTCCGCTTTTAACATTAATATTCGGTGAGATAACGCCGCGTTTATGCTCAACTTCTTCAATATGTTCAAGCAACAATGAGCCGCCGGGAAGGGTGCTTAACAAAATGCGAATATCCGATGGAAGCGCCAACAACATATCGTCAAATTGTTCTTGGCGTTCTTTATTAAAAATATGCATTTGCCGATAAATATTTAAAAAACGCTGAGCAACCAAAATCGGCTCTTCTTCGTCTTTTTTCTTTCTGCCAAATTCCGCAGATTCTACCAGCTCGTCAGCCACAGTTAAATCCCTTTAAAAAACTTATACCATCTTAGAGCGACATTTTAATCGCTCAGGAGTAAATTTCAAGTTAACAACAAATAAAAAACTCCGCTTTTCAGTGGAGTTTTAGCAGATTATAAATTGATTGCAACTATTTTATGCATCTTATTTAAATCATTATTGGTTAACTTGATTTTTTCATCAGGATTCCAACGTATTCCATACAGTTCGCCGTTTTCATCTTCACGAATGCTCAAAAGTTCGGCAACATTATCGCTGATGTAATACAAAGCAATATCGCCGATGCTGACCACATCTTGCGGATCGGCAAACAAAATTGCCCGATTCGGCAACAATGAACCCAAGCGGCGTGTGCACAAATTAACGCCGTACGCATCGCGTTTGCCGGCAAGCTGAACCGGACGCGCAACTTCTTTGGCTTCGTCATCTTCACGGTCAATAATAATGTTGCCGTCTTTTCCGGCCGAGCCGAATACCTTAATTTTGGTGTTTTCAGATGAAAAAGAAGCAAAAACGGAAGATGTTGCGCCTTTCGGGGTTGCAAGCAACTTATATTTGGTGTCATTTTTTTGAATAATGTCTTCAAGCTGACCGGCATCATTTAAGCGCTTAACTTCATCTTTAAGCTTTTCAACCGACATAGAAAGCGCGCGGGCAATATTTAAGTATTCTTTGTCTGAAACTTCACGCTGTCCCATTTCAATGCGGTGATAAACCGACAAAGTCATGTCGGCGCTTTCGGCAACTTCCATTAAAGTAAGACCGCGGTCGGTACGCAAATGACGCAAAGCCGCGCCTAAAGTTTTTAAACCGGCGTTTTCATTAATTTTGCTGCGTCTTTCCTGTTCGCGGCGCCATGCCTGAATAACATCCTGCTGCGAATTTTGTTCATTAACGTATAAGTCTTGCAAAGTGCAATCAGTGAGCTCCGCAACCTGAATCAGTTGTTCCTGATTAAGCCGGCGATAACCTTTTTCAATTTTTGAAATAGCGGACAAACTGACGCCTAAATGGTCAGCCAATTCCTGCATGGACATGCCTCTCAAACGGCGGTGCATTCTGATTTGATTCGGGAAAATAATTTCTTCCATCTTATGCCTCTTTAATATTTATTGACTAAGCCCATAATAATCCGCGCCAAAAAATATGCAAGACAAAAATGTCAGTTATTTGTATAAAATGAACAAAATGTTAATTTTATTTTGCTTAACCGTTCAAAAACACCGCTTTTACATTCGGTTACGCGTTTGGCGGAACCGTTTGCCGTGACGTAATATTGCCATATTCGTCATAAAAAGTATGTTCTTCCGAACCGTCGGTATTGCGAATGCGCTGATGATTCATTAATCCTTTTTCATCATAGTCAAGCTGCTGTTCCGAGCCGTCGGCGTTTTTGTTAAGACGAAACTGCGTTTTGCCGTCTTTGCTGTAAGCAATTTCTTCCGATGAGCCGTCCTGATGGTTTTTCCATGAGTGTTCAAGGTGGCCTTCGTCATCAAAATGTTTACGCTCGCCCGAACCGTCGGCATTGGTTGAGTACACAACCGCAAGCTTGCCGTTTTCATGGCGGGATTCAGCTCTTTCTGAACCGTCAGCCATGCGGATTCGCTGCATTTCAAGCGAGCCGTCCGAATATGAATGCGTCTCCTCTTCCGAGCCATCCGTCTTGTGGATAAACATCCGACTGCGTGTGCCGTTTTCATAGTATGAAAGCTCGGTTTTTGACCCGTCCGTATTTTCTGATTTAAGCTGATACATTTGACCGTTTTTATAATAATCGGCTTTTGTGATGTTCCCTTTTTCGTCTTTTAAATACTCAGACTGCAAAGTCCCGTCGGCGGCATATTCTTGCGCCCTGCGAATATCGGTCGGGTTATTATTAGCCGTAACAGTTTCTTCACGCTTATTTCCATAGCGGTCATAGGTGGTAACCGTGGTGTTGCCGAAAGCGTCCGTCTTGCTTTCGCTATGTGTTCCGGGGTCAAGCCTCCAGTCTTTTCCATAATCAAATCTGTCATCGCCCGACATATTATCCGGAGTGCGCGGTTCTTCATAACGGTGTGAATTACCCTCTGACTGAGGTCCCGAATCAGCGTTAGGCTGAGAATTTTCCGGCTGCTGATTTTGATTACGGGTATCCGGTTCGCCTTGGTTTTGGGTATTCGGCGACCCTTGCGTATTTGGTTGACCTTGGTTTTGTGTATTTTCACCGCTGTTTGTAGTTCTTTCGTTAGTATTTGGTTGTTCGTTATTTTGACTGAACGCGCTCACATAAGCAGCGTTTACGGTATGAGCGCTACCGGTGCGCACTTGCTCAGCGTGCATCATAACGTCAGCTTCGCTAAACCCGAACGTGGCAGCCGCAACATCCATACCAGCCGCAAAATTTCCGTTGCCGTCAAGCGGTTTCATATAACGATGGCGGCGATAATATTCATCGGCAAACGCATAAGATACGGTGGCGTTTTCTTTGCCGGCAACATACGTGGTGGTTGCCTTCATAATACCGTTGTCAAGAATAGCGGTATAACTGCCGTCCCGCGCGGTTTGCTTAAATTCTGAAAGCATCTGTTTGCCGTTCCCGAACGCGCTGTTAAGTTCAATTGTAGTGCCATCGGCGTTGGTTTGCTTTAAGTGCAGAACGCCTCTGTTATCTAAGCTGGCATCGCGCGCGGCAAAAGCCGAACTTATGTTAATTCCGCGGTGCTTCATTATCTCAAGCGCAAGAGCGGTGTTTAAGGTTTTGTCATCAAAGCCCGAACCGGCTCTGATTTGCGCTAACATAGACGTATTTAAGGTGCCGTCTTTGTTAACAATATGCTTAATAACAGAAGGCTTAAACTGAATATCTTCGCTTATTACATTGCCGTTGTTGTCAGTGATTTTGCGTACCGACATCAGCGAATCTGAGGTAATTTGCTGCCTGCTTTCATTATGAACGCCGAGTTCTTTTTGTTTAAATACCGCGTTGCGGTCGGCAAAAGCTTGCAAAGCGGAGCCGTCTTTGGCGACTTTTGATAAAATTTGCATACGTAATGAACGTTTTTCTTTATTAATATGAAACTCTCCGTCATCGCCTTTCATGGCGGTTAAAGTAACTTTCTGACCAAAAGCGTTGTGGTGTTCCATTTGATAGCCGATAATATTGCCGTCATCATCAGTTATGGCGGTGCCTTCCTTCATCATTTTTTCTAAACGATATTGATTGGCAGCGTCACGAATATTGTTGCCAAGCTCTTTAGTGAGCAACGGTTTTTCTTTTGACCACACTTCTTTGCCGTTAGCGCCGATTGTAACGCGGCGGGTAACATTTTGTCCCAACAAATTGCGGCGGGTGCGCTCATAAACGGTGTTGCCGTTGGCGTCGGTTGTAACTCTGTCGCTGCCGCTTTTAACTTTGTTCAAGCGGTAATTGTTACGCGCCTGTCTGATTCGTGAGCCTACAAAATGGTCAGCCACCTGCGCTCCTGCCGTCAGTCCGGCTTTACCGATCTGAGCTGCCGTGCCGAGAGTTTTGTTTCCGGCTTGCGCCGCCAAAGCGCCCACGCTGCTCCCGACATCGCCAGTATCGGCGCCTTTGGCAAACTTATCGGCAAACAGTTTGGCTTGGTCTAGCAATACCCAACCGAGCAGGCACACAACCACCAACTGCAAAGTGGTAATACCCCAATAGGCCAATCCTTCAATCGGGTCAATTAAAAAGTCCCAACCGGTGCTTTCGTTGGCGTAAGCGTCAAGCCTTTGCATAAATTGCCCCACAACGGTCATTATAATATAAAGGATTATGCTTAAAAATACAAAGTTAAACATGGCGTTCATAAAGAAGTTCCATATTTTGCCCAAATATTTTGCCGTCAGCTTAAATGCCCACGCGCCGATGGCGGCCGGAGCCAATGCCGCGGCAATCGCCATTTGCAGCACCGCGTCAACCAAACACCACGGAAACGCAATCAGCAAAACCAAGCCGCCTATATAGAGCACAATACCGGTAAACAAGTACGGAAAAGACGGAATTATGTTGCGGATGATGGCTTTAGGCTTCCATGCCACGCACATTGCCTGCCGTCCGAAGGCCATCAGCTTGCTGACGCTGTCTTGCATGCTTTTTATGCTGCAAACAATGTTTTTGCCCATGGATACGGGCAGGCCGCCGGTGGCGTCGCTGTTCACTTTTTTATCAAAACCTGAAATATTGCCGGAAATTTCTGCTGAGCAACCGCCGCCTCCGCCGGTCATGGTTTGTGAAAACAGCATGCCGGTGTTGAAAACGGGCTCAAGCGAATAATTCATAACCTGAAAATAACTGCCTTTCAAAATCAGAACTACCAACACCACCTTAAAGGTTTGCAACAAATATTCCTGAAGCATTTTGCTCGGGCTTTTAACTTCAACGGCGGTCACATGTTTTAATACAAAAACGGCCGTCCAGAGGGCAAAACAAATCAATACCAAATTAGCAATTCCGCTTGCCAAAGCAATATAGGCTTTAAGCGCAATTTTGCTCGCGGTATTAAAAATAGCGGTAAACAGCGGACAGAACCAACATTCATCGTCTTTAGGTAAAAATTGCTCCAATTCGCATCCGCTGACGGCGGCATAACTGAGTCCGGGGCTGTCTGAAGTGCTACCGCCGACACTCGGGTCGGGCTGAACCGGCATTTGTCCGTTTCCGGTTGCCGCTGATTTATCGGCTTTGGCTTCTTCGCCCAAATCTTCCCATTCTTTTGAACCGGTTTTATCCTGACATTTTTTTACGTCATAAGGGCAACCGCCGCAAAATGTTTGAATATCATCGCACAGCGGATTGATAATTGAAGGTTTTAAGTTTGTGTATCCTTTTGAGGCGCTGCCGCTATGAATTTCAAAGTGAAGGTGCGGTCCGTAAGGTTTGCAAGCGCCGTTCGGAGTCGGATAATCGCATGATTGTGCGGGACGGCCTTCTTTAGCGCTAACGTAATTGGAGCCGCCGACCAAGCCGATGGGTTGACCTTTGGTAACGTTTCCGCCGGTTACCAAATAAGCTTTAAGGTGCATGTAAACCGTAATATATTTGTTATCGCAGCCTGTGCCTGTTCCGCTTCCGGCCGTGCACTGACATTTTTTTTCATGTTCAATCATCAGAGTGCGTCCGCCGCCGCCAAACCATTTTGCCCAAACAACTCTTCCATCGGCTGCCGCGGTAACCACGGTTCCTTCAGTGGCGGCATAGTCGGTTCCTTCATGGTTGCGGGGTTTGGGGTTGCCGCCGGCACCGTTGGCGCGGTAACAGTTGGTTTCAGCCACACGGTTAATACTTGATACCGGCATAGTGTCAAGACAAGCTCCCGAGCGGGCGTTTTGGTTCATAATACAGTTGGGGTCAACGTCATAACGTCTGCCTGACGGGCATTTTTCAAGCAGCATACCGTTAGTTCCGGTTGCCATTTTGCAAGTGGCGTTATTACAATCTTGTCCACAGCCTGAACTTCCGCCGAAAGTCTGCGCGTTTGAAACAGACGGCAACAGATATACTCCGGCGGCAAAGATAATGCCGCAGAGCCATATCGCCGTATTTTTTTGTTTCTGTCTCATTTTTGTTTATTCCTTTTCACTACTCAATATCAGTCCAACCGGCGCGTTCTTCTTTCGCTTCTTTTGCTTTTTCCAGAGCTTCCTCCGCCTCGCGTTCGGCGTTCCATTCCGCGAGCCGCGCCGCTCTTTTTTCTTTTGACATTTTATTGCGTTGCATTCTGTCGCCGACGGTTTTTAACAGGCTTCCGGTTGACTTAGCCATGCCCTTAACATGCAACAAATGAGCCGCGCCTTTGGCCATTGCTACCGGAGCTTTAGCCGCTGTGGCCGCCACATTGGTCGGCATTTTTAAAATTCCGCCCGCGAGCGATACCGGCGCCCTGAGTGTGGCGCGTACCGCCGCTTTGCCCAGAGCCGTAATTCCGCCGTCATCGGGACGGTCGGCAAAAGTTTCATTAATGCCTTCTTTTATTTTGTTAACCACATTGTCAACCGGTTGATTAACGCGATCTTTCAATCCGTTAATGGAAGCAGTGGCATTATCAAGCCCTTCAAATACTTTGCTGTATTTTTCATCAACTTCATTAAACTTTTCATGCGCGGCGTGGGCAACATGTGAAAATTTTGAATTTGCCACATTTTGATTAATGGTCTCATCATTACTGTCAGCCCATTGCTGAACACTTTCTTGCGCTGAATTAATTTTGTTTTCAAATTTATTTTTAAGCTCGTTGCTTGCGTTTTTGCCGAGCACAATCCGTCCTAATCCGCCGGTTACCACGCTGTTTCCGACTCGCGCAAGTCCGGCGCCCATATTAGCGGTAAATTTGGCGGTTTTACGTCCGGCCTGTTGCGCGGCCATACCGGGGTGAGAGGCAAAATAGGCGGCTCGTTTAATCTGCTGATTATATTCGCCTGAAATTAATTTGCCGGCGCCGACGGTTGCTCGTCCCATTTGGGTTTTGGCAACATCGCCCGCCCACATGGCGGCCGGCTGAATGGCTTTTTTATTGGCAAAATCCATACCCTGCGTCATACTGCCGTGGATAGGCGCCGCTTTTCCGAAGGCTTGGTCAGGGAAAAACTTATCAACATAATCGGCAACCGCGGTTCCCACTAGCTTCATGGAATAAATCAGCGCAAACAGCACTACCAAAAAGTGCGAGCTTGCCAAACTGAAGTTTTCAGAAACATTATCGGTTCTGTCATTATCAATATCGGCAAAAACTTCTTCCAGCCCGCCGCCCGATTCCGCAATTAAATTCAGCGCGTACGAAACGGCAAGGGCTAAAAACACAAATATGGCCGCGCTTTTTAACATAATGCTGATTAAGGCCGTCAGTTTGTCTTTGGTCGCCGGAAAAGGCCACAGTGCCACGCCTATCGGCAGCATAATAATGGCAAAACCGAGCTTAAAGGCAATATCCACCAAATAAAATGTAACGCTTAAAGTCAGCATAAACCCGAAAAAGTATATAATCGCGCCGCACAGCCAGACTGAAATATTGGGCACCCTGAATAAGGTAACGCCTAATACTTTGGCCTGCTTAGAACCAGGGCCTACCGCATGACAGGTGAGGGCGTGCCCTAAAACAAGCACAAAAGATGAAGCGTCGCTGATGTCTTTGGTGGTGTTAAAAATACTGAGTAAAACCGAGTCCGGAATAATGCCGCCGCCGACTGACTTAACCCGTTGCGGTGAATTTATTGTTGAGGTTCTGATTTCATCGCACAGCTGTTGCCGTTCCGCCTTAGAAAGTTTGCGCCCGTAGTCTGCCGCCTGCGCCGCCGATAATGTCGCGGCAAAAACAACAACGGCAATCAGCAGGTTGTATAATGTTTTTTTAATTATGTTATTTATATGCCGCATGTCAGTTGCCTCCATCAGTGTCAGTATTGGCTGCGACAATGGCGCTGCCCCAATCGGTGCCCGCGTTCATAACCGGCTCAAGCGTGTAATGCAAAATGGTTTGAATACCGGAGTTAATAATAACAAACGCCAGATAAATTTTAAAAAACTGTATCAACAAGTCTTGAATCATTTTGCGCGGTTCAACGGTGGTAAATGATGAAATACTTTTTAATACATAAAACGCAATCCATATTAACGAAGCCACTATCAAAATAGCGTTAGCGGCCTCGCGTGATACCTGATAAGCCTTAGAAGCGGCCTTAACAAATGCCGAGGTTAATGTTTCAACAATTTCGCAGCTGTAACAAGTTGAGCCGTACAAGGCTTTAAGGTTTGAGGTTATACACTTTTGTCCTTCTTTATCAAAAAAGCTCAATCCTAAAACTTTTATTTTTGATGCGCCGCTTATTCCGCCGGTGTTTGAAACTTTACAATTTTTAGGAACTCTGGCGTCGCGGCTTTGGCATTTAAAAACTTCAACCGAAGAATGCACTAAAGGATTGCCGCTTTTAACCGTGCACAAATAACAACGCTGCGTGCTTAAATCGCAGTTGACGGGTTTGCTGCCGGCCTGTCCGCAAACTATGGTATAATTGTTGTCAAGCGCTGAGGCGCTGTTGCTGAAGGCAACCAGAGCAACCAAAAAGACCGATAATGCCCAACATGTTAAAGAGGTTAGCTTTTTCATTCTCTGTCCCTCCCGGCCATACGGTCAAAAAAGTTTCCGGCCGCTTTTGCTTTGTCTTTAACCTTTTGCGCCGCCGCGCTTTTTGAGGCAATTTTAGTTAAGCCGGAGCCGACTCCCATGGTAACCAAACCAAGCAATTTTCTGCCGGTCCACGCCGCCAATTTGCCGATTTTTTTCTGAAAATCGGTGCCGCCGGCGCCTTTAACCAAAGAGTTTGCCATGCTGACCGCCAGTCCGATGCTTTTTAATACCAAAAACGCAATCAGCAACATGCAAAGCATAACAATGCCAAATTCCTGATAAGCCTGTTTGTCGCCCAAAAATTCGTAGTTATCGTTAATAACCGTCTGCATGGCGAGCATTGCCATGGTTGCAATAATGGCAATACACATCATAACCGCCGACGAGTTAAAAATAGTCATCAGTCCTTCTTTTGCCCATTTGCGACTGAATTTAAACGGTATGGCTAAAATCAGGCATGGAAGAATAATCACCACAATCGTCATGCGGAAAATACTGTCCACTATATAAAACACAAATGAAACTTTAACAATTACAAATATGCAAAAGATAAAGGCTCCCGCAAACCAACTGGTTAAACTGGTTGCCGCCAACATTTCTTTTGAAACCAAAAAGCCCATCTGCATGCGGTCACTGGTGGCGCACACCAAGCACTGCATCATTTCGGACGGACCGCTCGGGAACACGGCTTTTCCGTCTGAAAATCCCACATCGGTAAGTTCAGGCGCTTTGCAAACAAGCGAGTTGGTGTAAAACATGCAGGTTGAACCCAACATCTGCCCTTTGGGGTTAATGTCTTCATCGGCGCCTGCCAATTCCACAATTCGGCTTCCGTATTCCAAAAAGGCATAATATATCGGAAAGATAAGTTTGTTTAACACAAACAGTAAAAATGTGGTTGATGATGCTAATGTTCCGCACAAAACGCACAAAAATGCCATGCGCGAGACCTCGGTCCACACTTCCGCCGGAGCTTCTTCAACCACTGAGCTGACATGTTTTAGCAATCTGATTGAAAGCCACAACGCAAATGCCACCATAATAAAGGCCATTGCGCTTGCCGTAACTTTAGGATAAGCGTTCATGGCCGATTCAGACATTGCGTTATAAAACATTTTAAGCATTCCGGCCTGCCAGCATGCGCGTTGCTCTTCATCAAGCTCGCTTTCTTCGCCGCTCAACTCAACGCCGCTGACTTCGCGGTTATCTGCTTTATCTGAACCGCAGCCGACAAGACTTAAAGCCAGAAAGATTATCATCAATCCGGTTTTAAGAAACTTTAATATATCGCGCCACGTCAGCCTCATGTTTAAACCTTTTACTCTTCATCATCACCGAAAACGCTGTCAAATTCATCAGCTAGCGTACTGTTGCCGCCGCCGGAACCTGAACTGGTATTGTTATTCTGGTTTTGAGTGTTGCCGCCTTGATTTTGGTTGCCGCCGGAATTTCCTCCGCCGGAGCCGCTGTTTCCACCCTGATTACCGGAATTGCCGCCGCCGTTACCTCCGCCGGAGCCGCCGTTTCCGCCGCCTTGGTTTCCGCCGCCGTTAAAACCGCTGTTTTGCGGACGCGGACCACCGGCGCCGTTGGGGTTGGCTTTGGCTCCGAGCCCGATTTTAGCTCCGACTGAAGCCACTCCGCCCAAAACTTTGCCTTTCATGTTATCAACTTTAGCCTTAGCGCCGGATGCTTCATAAACAGCGCCACCGGTTGCACCGGCAGCTCCGGCTGCCGCGAAGGCTGTCTTTTTAACAGCTTGCGCGGCCAAACCGCCAATCTTGCTGCCGATAGCCGTGCCGCCGCCGCCACCGGAAATGTCACCGGCAAGGTCATTAATTTGAGCAACCAGCTTAAAGGCAAACAAACAGCAAGCTACCAAAACTAAAAAGTCTGTGCCGCTGATGTCCATCAATTCTTTTAACTCGTCAACATTAGAGCCGTTAATTGCCGCTTCCAGCTCGTCCATGCCGCCTTTACTGCCGGTTAAACCCTGCGCGATAAGCTCTGAGTTTAAGCCTATAATTACACCCATCATCACAAAGTTGAAAAAAGCGTTCATAAATATTTTCCAACCCGCGTTTGCGTATTGTTTGGTAACCTTAAACGGCCACGATGCAATCAAAAACGGCAACAGCGCGCAAAAAATACCAAATCTGACCACCGAGTCTAACAAATAAAAGCTTGCCGCCAAAATAATCAGCCACCCGAAGGCAAACACAAGCGCGCCTTCAATCAGCATTGAAAAGTCCGGCAAAATATGCGCCGCCGCGTGGGTGGAAATACATATCAATGATGAGCCGATTGCCGGCATCTGTGCCGCCGTGCGGTTAAACAACTTAATGGAAGCCATAACGCTGGCAAGCAGATTCTGCCCGATAACGCCGCTCGGCATGGCCGACATTTCTTCATTGGTCAACCCCTTAAATGTTTGGGTATTGTTATCGCCGTCCAGCATCAATTCAAGCCCGAACTCAAGTCCCGCCTGCATCAGCGGGTTAATCACGTAGTCATATACATAAGCCGGGTCGGTTAGCAGCCATGCCGCCACCAACACCTTAAAGCCCTGCACCATTAATGTTGATAAATATTTAGGAGTATCTTGTTTGGTAAAAGCGCTCACTACCATTAAAGTATGATAAGCCACAAACAGCGCCAACACAATCAAGATTAAGCTTCTGAAGCTTGAAGCCAAGGCGTTAAATGACTTTGTGGCAATAGTCTGGTCGGTGTTTAAAATAACATTAAACAGCGGGCAGAGTATGCAGGTCTGAATTTGCGCATACTTAACCGGCAACGGCACGCATCCTTTGGAAGCTCCGGTCTGCGCTTCGCCGTCTTCATTGGTAACGGTGTATATAATTTTATCTACCGGACACTCCTCGCCGTCTTTTAATTCAACCGCGCAGGATAAAGTTACATAGTTGCCCGGATTAAGCGCGGTAAGCAAATTTTTAACAATGGAGTGCTGTCTGACAACTGCCGCTAAATCGCTTTCAATTTCTTCGGCCATGGCAACGGCTTTATCGGCGCCGTTTTGCGGATTGCGCTCAATACCGGCTTGCTTGCGGGCTTTACCGGCAATTTTATCCCAGTGTAAATCGGTGTCTGAAAAGTCAATGGAAAGATTTATCTTAAATCGCGGATTGCTCGCGGTGGCTTGCTCTTCTTTGGTCCATCTCAATATTCTGGTTGCGGCGCCGTTATTCCATTTAATAAAATCGGAGTATTTTTGAGTACGGCTTTGCGCCATCAGTTTATCGGCAAGTTTTTGAATTACGCCGTCAAAAGTATCGCCGACCGGAATCGGAGTGTTGCCGGTTACTGACTGTTTTGCGATTCTTAACGCCTCTGCCTGCGAGAGCGAATAGGTATATGACTTGCTTTTAAATGAGTTTAGTTTGTTCTGATAAGTGCTGGTTAATGTTCTTAAAGTTGCAAGCTCAGTGTTAATTTTAGCAAGCAGACCGTCAATTTCTTTATCGGTAAATTGTTCCAACTTGGTGTTATTGGCTGCCTGCGCCGATTCGGGGAGCATGCCGAGCACCAAAAACATAGCGATAACCCCGCCGGCAATAAAGCGAAAACTATTTTTTATCATGGTCGTCATTCTTAGAATCCTTATCAGCCAGAGGGTTGCCCAAAATTTTAACGGCAAAAATCAAAACCACAACAACTGCAACAACGGCAAAAGCCAGCATATACGGACTTGCCATAAAGTTAAACACGCCTGAATATAATGCGGCGCAAAGCACGGCAAACATCATAAAACTGGTCAAAAGCGATTTCATTTTTACCTCATAATTACAATCAATTTACATTTTATCATAAAAATACGGCATATTGTGTTACAATATCATTAAATTACTTAAATTTTCCGCTTTTCAAAAACTTTATGCACGCTTCTAAAACTTCCGGATTGTTAAACACGTTGCAGTATGTGTTTTTAATTGTGGTCATTTTGGAAGCAAAATCTTTTTCGCTGACTTCAAATTTAAGCGGCATGCTCTTAAATCTTTCAACAATCGGCGAAAAGAGCTTTTGCGTCCATGTCTCGCAAAAAATCAAGCCGATGTCGGTTTCTTTTGGCAGTCGCGAAATTGATTGCGCGTCCATCGGCCGGCATTCTTTAAGCATCGGCCCGAAAATCCAGTTAAACGGAGCAAATCGCGCGATTATATCAAAAAAATCACTGCCGCGGTTAATCGGATTAACATTAATCACTTTATTTATTTTAAAGTTGTCCTGCCAACCGTAGGTGTTGGCAATCAGCATTCTGAGCAGCAAACAACCGGCGCCTTTGGTAATGAACGACACTTTATTAATATCTTCGCAATGATTTAAAAAGAACTCAAGCTGCCTGATGTGATATTTCATCGGCTTGCGGGTAGACGGATAATTAATGGCCGCTACATTGTATCCTTCATTAACAAGCTTCTTCCACAGCGGCCGGAAAATGCTTTTTGTTTCGCCAAGCCCGTGCAACAAAATTACCAGCTCGCCGCTTTGGCGCGGAATTTCATACACTTCTATATATTTAACAAACGCTTTGCGACAGGTTTCAAACGAACCCTCGGCTCTTTTAATATCCCAGTTGTCAAGCAGGCGGTAAATTTTAGAATGGCAATTACGTTGAATCCGCCATTTCTGATAAAAAAATACGTCTTCCCAAAATTGTGAGCCGCCAAAAGTAAAAAAGTTAAATTTCATCACAACGTCCTTTAAATATATATAGTATAGTCACAGGTTATTGCAGTGCCGCCTGATTCGGAATCGCGGTAATGGTAACTCGCGAGTCGTTATCACCGGTGGATTCTATTAAAATCTGAATGGCGCGTTTATCCCTGAAATAGGTCATCTGACTAATGCGGGCGCGCACAACCGCAATCTCTGTCCACCGATTTCGTGGCATTTCCAATACATAAAAGTCAAAAACACGACTCGCGTTATACGGCGCGGTAAATACCAAGCTGCCAATCCAGTTATCGCCGCTGCCCAAAGCCTTAGTGTCGCCAAGCTCTAAAAAAGCTTGCTCCGGAAACGGAATATCCGGAAAGTTGGCAAAGGCCGGCGGCACCGGAGAGCCGTCAACCCCATTTAAATCTAAAGGCTTAGAGGCGCAACCCGCGAGTCCCAAAAACAGAATCGCAGCCATTATTTTTAATTTTACAGCATTTACAAACATTTAGTCAAAAACTCCCTATTTATTGCCCATTATTATAAACGTTTATGGTTAATAAAAAGAAAACAAGAGCTGATTTCGGGATTAAGATTTTCTTAATAAAATTTAAGCGGAATCAAAGAGTTGCAAAAAGCGCTTTAAAAAACGAAAAAAAAGGCAAAAAATCTATTGACAAGGTGAGGGGAATATCATATAAGGGCAATCACCGACCGGAAGGGAGGTAGTTATAAAAGATAGTAGATAAGAAGAGGATATACAGGCTGCAGGCTGAGAAGCGCAAAAGTCTGTATATGGAACCTAGAGAAATTCTTTATGAGTAATATATAGGCAGGATAAACGATTAGATTAATTGTTTAAATTAAGATGAGAGTTTGATCCTGGCTCAGAACGAACGCTGGCGGCAGGCTTAACACATGCAAGTTGAACGGGAATGGTTAAGTAGCTTGCTATTTAATCATGAGAGTAGCGCACTGGTGAGTAACACGTGGGAATATACCTATTGGTGGGGGACAACAGTTGGAAACGACTGCTAATACCGCATAAGCCCTGAGGGGGAAAGATTAATTGCCGATAGATTAGCCCGCGGAAGATTAGGTAGTTGGTGGGGCAAAGGCCTACCAAGCCTACGATCTATAGCTGGTCTGAGAGGACGATCAGCCACATTGGAACTGAGACACGGTCCAGACTCCTACGGGAGGCAGCAGTGAGGAATATTGGGCAATGGAGGGAACTCTGACCCAGCCATGCCGCGTGAGTGAGAAGGTCTTCGGATTGTAAAGCTCTTTTGTGCAGGAAGATGATGACAGTACTGCAAGAAAAAGCACCGGCAAACTTCGTGCCAGCAGCCGCGGTAATACGAAGGGTGCGAGCGTTGTTCGGAATTA
>ERZ1034928.447-NODE-447-length-19295-cov-5.326507_pt1 | contig 19295 bp, 24 predicted proteins | sample MGYA00520627_ERZ1034928 | MGnify/ENA primary metagenome ERZ1034928 (study PRJEB33766, sample SAMN09781755) | gut metagenome | biome: gut microbiome | host: Homo sapiens | place: Madagascar | study: EMG produced TPA metagenomics assembly of the PRJNA485056 data set... | reverse complement strand
CCTCCAAATTACTTTATATAAAACATTATAAAATAAGAGATATTTATAAACTCTTACATTTTTGTAAGAAAAAACGCCCTGACCGAAGCCAGAGCATAATCTTAAAATTTTTTATCCTAATTTATGGCCAAACATTGCTCGCATGTCTGAATCTTTCATTTTTACACATCCACACACTTTAGCCCAGCTATCACGATAAGCCTTTGTTGAAAGCCACATATATTTTCCATCACTCGTTACTAAATATGAATTTTTTTCTGTATCTACAACAATCATTTTATTTCTCCTTTTTTGAATTATTTGATCTGTACCTTTTTTAGGTACTTCTTTAACAACTTCTACAACTCGTTTTCCGTCCACAGTTTCAGACCACCCCAGATAGCGCATTTGCCAGCCCATATAGTTGTACATGTCTAATCCGCTGGAATAAGGCACCGAACGATTGCCACAGCCATATTCACTGTCAAAAATCTGTGTCGTATGTCCATTTGAATAAAACCAGGCCACATGACCGTAACCTGCCCATCGTCCATTTAAAATTTCATAATAAACAGCTACCCAGACATTTAAAGGTGGCTCTTCGTTAGGGTGTGCGACTTTCATATTTTTAGCCAACTGCCAAGAAGTTTGCGCTGTAGGTTGGCGATTAGGTGGATTTATGCCATCATCCACATAAGCCAAGCATCCTCCACTCTCGCCTGGCACGTTCACATTAGGCTTTATTTTTTGTTTCCACTTCATGTTGAACCTCCTCCAAAGATGGCAAGCCATATTTCTTGCGTTCTTCTGCCGTCATAGGTTTCATGCCTGTTGGTTGCTCTACTTTTTCAATGGTTTCTTCAGTCATTTTCTTCTTCTCCTTCTTGCTTACCATACTGATAAGAGCTATATCCTGTAATTGCGCCAAAAAAGACTGTGACTGCATTGAGAGTAATCACTGCTAAATCTGTGCTTTCCCAGCCATAAGCTTTCCCAAGCACACCTACTAACGCACTCAGTGCTGGTAACACCGTAAGCACAATCCATTTAACAATGTCATAGGTTTTATTACTAATCTTCATTTGGTTTTATCCTCCATATTTTTAATTTCTTCATCAAGTAGTTCATTCAGGCCCAGCTTATCCATTTTCGCTTTAACTTCTGCTGGGGCAACACGATCCACAAATCGAGTAATAAAATTCGTGGCCGTCGGATTGATAATTTTATAGTAACTTGCAATACTCACCGTCTCAGCTAAAAAAATCAAAATAAAGTATATAGAAATGACTACCGCAACTAAAGTACGCCCTGCGGATGTTGTCATATCAATTACAGTTATGCCCTGTTCTCCATAACTGGCCATCGCTGGAACTAAAGAATAACCAATTTTAAATACTCCTTTTTTTAGTGGGTCTGAAAACAGACTCTTTCGAGCATAAGCCGCAAAACCAATGTCGATTACAACCATAAAAACCAAGACAAACGACATTTCAATCCCGGTTATCGTTCGAAAAAATTCTACTATTGCATTCAATATTTTCTCCTCTCTTCTTACACTGGCACATACGGAATATAAACACTAAATCGATGGTTCGAATTGATTTTATCTGCCCCTGGCATCAAATAGAATATGATATTCCCTGTACCTTTTTCTACCTTTCCTCCATACCTAGAAGCTCCACCATTCACATTGCTCCATACAAATTCAATATGATGATCAGAAACAAATTTTCTAAAATTAGAAGGTAACTTAGCAACAGTATAATAAGTTTGACCTGTTAATCCATCTTTTTTAGGACGAATACCTTCTATATGAATAGACAAGATACCATTTGTCATTTTCACATAGTGACCATTTGCGGTCCAATTCGTATCAATTTCAAGAGGAGTTTTTGGAGTATCACTTGAAAAGTGCAATTCTTTAAATGTTTTTGATCCTGTAATAGTTTCTTCGCCTGTAAGATGGACAACCTCTGAATCAAAAGCAATTTTTTTCCAATCACTCCATGCACCCCAATCATTTTTTCGAACAAAAAAATCTCCCGAAAGATTATCCAGAAAATGCTGAGTCACCATACTATTTGATGAGCTTTTATAAACAACAACAAAAGAATACGTGGTGTCATTAGCCGTTAACGAAACTCCCGATGGATAGTGTAAAATTGCGTTTGGTTTTTCACCCCGTATGGTGTAAAAACCTGGATTAATAAGAGTGTTTAAATCCGTTCCATAAGCTATTGAACCTGCATCATGAATTGAATTGTCAATCTGATTTTGTAAATGTGCTACTTGATTATCATCTAGTTGATTTTTCAGGTTTTTAAACCATACTTGAAACTGCTGATCATAGTTTGAAATCATACCACTAACATTAGTTTTAGCTTGGTTAAACCACTCCTGAACTTGCGTTTCATATTGAGCCATTAAATCTCCGACAGCCAACTTTTCAAATGGTGTAGAGAAACCACATACTTTATTGTCACTTCGCTTGTCAGTGATATTAGCCTGTGAAATGCTTGTTGCATTTGCCGGAACCTTTATAGTGCAGAGCTGCAATTCAAACACATCTTCTGACTGAACAACTTGTGTACTATTGGTTTTATACACAGATAAAATTGAACGATTACTCAAATTCAACCGAATAACAAGTGAATCTGTACGTGCTTGAGTTGTAGATGGTGCAGGTATAACAAAATTCTTATCAGAAGTATTAAAGTAATGTCTCCCTTTAATATTTGCTGCTCCCATGCTCAAAACAATGTTCAGAGAGGGTTTCGCCGTTTGTTTAACTTGTAACCCTGAACCCACTGTCGCAATAATTCCTGTAGTAAAGAAATTTGCATAGTATTGTGCAAAGTCCGCATCACTATACATGCGGTCACCATTACTGCTTTTAAAAGGAAAACTCCATTCTGCCATTTTTATTACTCACTTTCTTCTTAATTTATCAAATATTGTTGGGCTTTCTTGATCAAAGGTTGGTGTTAAATGATAACCTTCTGTATCCCATACCTCTTCCATTTCTGTTAGAACAGATGTCTTTGTCAACCCGAATAAGTCACTAGTTACTCGGACACGATCCCCTAGGTCATAGTCAACCTTATACTCGAACATTTGATTAGTTAAATCAATTTCGCCACTAACATTGAGAATTTCTAAACGCTGAGAGAGAGCTTGCTCTCCACGTTGTATAAGCTGTGCTTTGTATTGCTCATCCGTAAGTGTTACCTGTTGCCCCGCTTCATTTTGGTAGCTTTGCTGCAAATCCCTAGCATCGACATAAATTTCATTTACATCAAGACCAGTGGGTTTCCCTGTTGACATATCCTGAATAACGATAACTTGCTTACGTTTTGCTCCTTCTCCCTCACCAAAAACATAAGCAACAGTCGCCCAATCGGAAATACTGTGTTCAAATCCTTCTGATTTTAAATTATCGAAATTTGACCGGAATTCGACACCGCCATCTCCACTTAAGTCTCGCCCTTTGTAAAATTCAATTTCAGATTCGGGAGTTACAATGTTTTTAGCGTTTTCTCGAACACAAAAATCATAAGCGACACAAAGTTGTTCAACTTCCTCTGCAAGCACACCATAACTATTTTGAAAAGAAATTGGATCACTTCCAAAATTCGGAGCTTTAGCTAAACTCAAATAATCTAGTCTACGATCAGATAGTGTTGGTGTAATCATATTTTTATCAAGCAGTTCATGAGCAATGAGTTCTGGTCTCTTTGAGTTTGTACTATAAGGCGGAATGACAATTCTCTTTGTAGCTTTACCTAGTAAACTCTTTCCTCTTACATTGACTAAACCTGCTGTGTTACTGTCTACTAGTACGGAATCCACATAAAAAAAACAGTCATCGATCAATAAGATGCTGTTATTTTTTAATAAATCAATAGTGTAATTTTCAAGTAACACTGTCAAAGTAAACTCATTATAACTACGAGCACGCCAATTGACGATTAGACTTTTAAACTCATCTAATATTCCGGATGATTCATAGGTAAAGCTTTCCACAAAAGAAAAGGTTTCAATTGAAATATCTCTCATATCATACACCTACTAATACTGGATAAAATTTAATCTCAGCCTTCATATTTTCCACTCCACTTTCTGCCTGTAAAATTAAATAATTTGTAGTTTCATTATCAAGTTGTAAAAATGTTGCAGGAAGTTTCCTAAGACTCATACCGTTTTCATCATTAACTAGCACTTTCTTTTGACCTCGTTTGGTATTAATATATATCCTGTCGCTAAATTCAAATGTATGTTTGAAAGTAAAATGTTTTTCAGTATAAATATTCAAAAGTGATGGATTCACAACTTTTCCTGTACATTCAATTAAAAGTTCAAATCCCACAGGAGCATGACCTGGATTATTGATTTCGACCACCTTTCCAGATTCAATACTTGCAAATTGAAACTCTGGAATTATTTCAAAAGGAAAATTAAACATATTTATTGTTTGTCCTAGAGAAACAGTGTTCTCCAAAGTACTTGTGTCTTTCCAAAATGGATCTAAAGCCTTGAATTGCACCGTATCTTTTTTATAAGACGGATTAAATCCCTTTACAATTTCAACATCCACTTCATACACTTCATTAAGAACTTTATACTCAATCGTACCTGTAAGTTTTGGATTCATTGTAGATATTAAAGTTTTTTTTAATAGACGCTCTTCTTCAAAATCTTTGGCTTGTAAAAGAATTTCAAGTTCTATATCTCTAACCTCTAAAGATGAAGATATTTTCCTTTCACCATCCACTGCATACATTTTTTCACTTTTTATATCGTTTTCTAAAGCTCCAAATCCTGAATAATTTAGCAAACGAAAAGGTGGAAATTTTCCTAAAATTAAAGACTCTCCTTTAATATTGGTATACGTCACCTGTACTTGTTTATTCATACACACTCCTTAAGGTATTTGTCTGGCCATGTCACGCCATGTATTCTTCTGTAATCGAACATATTCACGTTCCGATGGTTTTTCTGGTGCAATAATAGTTGTTTTAAAAGTATTTGAAGTACTGCTGACTGGAACAAATTGAGGCATAAATGTATTAGAAATAACTTGGCCAGCTTGTCTAAGTCCTCTAGCATTACCAATATTAAGCGAAGATTCAGGATTCATTGTCAAAAGCATCTCTTTCTGCATATCAGTAAGAGATTTAGTAATTTCACGAGAATTTGCATCAATACCTACAGCAATACCTGCTGGAATAAATTTACCTACTTCATCTCGAAAAACACGAGAAGGTGAATGAATTCCAAGTAAACTTTTCACTTTATCTACCGCTCCTTTTGCAGCATTCGCAGCGGCTTGAATAGCCTTTGACGCTCCGTTTGCTATACCATCTGCAAAACCTGCGATTAGATTCCCACCAGCTGATAACATCTCTCCAGCAAAACCGCTAACTTTATCAACAAGTTGATGTCCTAAATCTGCTACTTTTCCAACTGCTCCCCCAATACCATTTCCGATACCGTTGGCAACATTTGATATTAACTGCGCTCCTTTAGAAAGCATTTGCCCTACGAAGCTACCGATTTTCCCAACTATTTGAATTCCTAAACTTGCAATTTTAGCCACGGCAGAGCCCACCATACTTCCTATACCTGCTATGATACTAGTAATGAGTTGTACTCCTTTTGCTAACATTTGACCAGCAAATCCACCTATCGTTCTAATTAATCGTCCAAGTAACCTCACGCCCATTGCAAGCAATTGACCTAGCAAACTGCCTATACCTCGAATTAATGCCGCAAAAATAGTGACACCTGCCGCTAAAAGTTGTGGTGCTAACTGTACAATGGCTTTAACTAAAGCAATAATAAGTTGAACACCTGCTGCAAGTAATTGTGGTAATGCTTGAATCAAACCATTTACTAAGGCAACAATTATTTTTATTGCTGCGTCAATAAGTGCTGGCAAAATTGAAATTATGCCTTGAATTAAAGCCATCAGAATTTGAATACCTGCTCTGATTAATGTTGGAATTAAAGGAACGATGGCATTAACAAGTGCCATTATGATCTGCAATGCAGCCTTTATTAATAAAGGCAATACTTGTATAATACCTTGAATTAAAGCCATTAAAAGTTGGATACCCGCTTGAATAATTTGAGGCAAAGCGGCAATTAAACCATTTATTAAAGCGGTAATTATTTGAATACCTGCCTCTATGAGAGAAGGTAAAAGTGGAACAATAGCTGAAATCAATGCCTCAATAATTTGAGTCATTGCATTTACAATTTGAGGTAATACTTGCACCAATCCATCAATAATTTGCGTACCAACTTCAAGTAACTGAGGAATAGCATTAGAAAATGCAGTTGTAAGATTTGAAATTATTTGTGTAATTGCAGTTACAAATTGTGGCAAAGCCTGAAGTATTCCCGTAATTAGAGAGTTTAATATTTCAATTCCTGCTTTTACAAACACTGGGATATAGGTATTCAAAGTTGTACTCACCATATTGATTAACCGAATAATTGTTTGAGTTATCTGTGGAAGATGTTGCACTATACTTTGTGTTAAAGTGGTAATAACCTGAGTAATTGTGGTAATAATATTTGGCAATGCTGATAACATGCCCTTTATCAAATTAGTTATAAGATTTGTTCCCATTTGAATAAATTCTGGCAACAAAGTTCCCACTGCATTAATTGTATTTGTAATATTATCAGCAACCATTTGGATAGCTTTACTTGCATTACCTGTTTGAGCAAATGCTACCGCGAATTTTGCCAATAAACCAATAGCAATACCAATCGGTCCTGTAACCCCAAGTAATATAGTAGCAATACTCGTGATAACTCCAACAACAGTCATTACATCTATTTTAAAACCACTTATAGAACCTTTAGCTTGATTAAACAGACTAATAAATAGTGAAATAGCACTACTTATTCCACCACTTATCATGCTTATAAATGGTTGCATAGCTTGAGTTACACTAGACCATGCAGTTTTTACAGTTGGTAGAATTTTAGAAGCAAAATTCATAAAATTCGTACTTAATTCTTCCCAAGCCTTTTTTCCCGTTTCTGTTTGTGTGAAAAAGAAAACCAAACCAGCTGTTAATGCAGATAAAGCAAAAACAAGAATAGCTACAGGATTAGCTGACATTGCCACGTTTAATGCCCATTGTGCAACAGTAGCTCCTTCATTCGCTTCTTTAAATGCAGCAATAGAAGCTGTTACCATAGAAACAATAGAATAAGCTGTGAGAGCTGCTGCACCCGCAGCAAGCGCTACTCCAAAAGATATAACAACATCGATATTATTAGCTAAGCAATCAACAACTTCAGAGGATTTTGCCATCATTTGCGTTAAAAATGGAAGCACTCTTTCACCAATACTCATTCCTAAAGTTTCAAGAGCCCCCTGAAGTTGTTCCAGCGTACCCTTAAATCCTTTCATATAAGCATCAGCCATCTTTTGAGCTGCACCTTGTTCTTCAGTAGCTTTCCTATACTTATCGAATCCCTTAGCTCCTTCTGTAGTTGCAATAGTTGCAGCACGTACAGCATCTGAACCGAAAATAGTTTCAAGTGCTTGCGCTTTTTGAGCTGCCGAAAGATCTTTTAGCTTATCATTTAAAACTCCTGATATTTCAGAAAATGACTTGAACGAACCATCGGAATTAATGAACGCATTTCCTAGCTCGTTTTGTTCTGTCACAAGATCCGCTGAAGATAAACCTAATCGTTTAAACAAGGCAATTTGCTGTTTAGAGGTGGGTTGAAGATTCATCAGCATAGTTTTCAAAGACGTACCTGCATCAGAGCCCTTCATACCATTTTGAGAAAACATAGCAAGTGCACCAGCAGTATCGTTAATGTCTAATCCCATTTGTGCAGCAACTGGACCTACTTGTGCCAAACCTTGTGCCAAATCACTTACATCCGCACTAGAAGCATTTGCTGCACCAGCTAAAGCATCCGCTACTCGCACCGCTTCACTTGCATCCATATGGAAAGTATTCAAAGCATTTGCTGTAACATTCGCTGCATCTCCAAGATTCATCCCAGAAGCCGCAGCTAAATCCATGGTAGCTTTCAAAGCACCTGCTTCTATTTGTGCAGGAGTAATCCCAGCCTTACTTAACTCAAGAATTGCTCCTGCAGCTTCACCAGCAGAAAACTTTGTATCTGCCCCCAATTGTTTTGCTAATTGGTTTAATTTTTCCATTTCTTTTGATGAAGCATTAGAATTCGCTTGTACCAGACTCATCGTTTGCTCGAAATCTGCTGCAGCACCAATAGAAGCCTTCCCAAATACCTTTATACCATCACCAATAGCAGAAATTCCTTTTTGAGCTAAAGAAAAAGCAGCCCCAAAAGTGAATGCTTTTTTTATTCCACTGCCTGTTCCCTCTGCTTTTCCTTTCAAAGCATCGAATGCATCTTTTACATTAGCTGTACCTTTAACCACAGAACCGTCATTCATTAAGATGTCTATTGTAACTGTACCATCTGCCATTAATCGCTTCCTCCTTCCTCATCAGGCAATTCATAAATTTTTTGAAGTTCACGCATTTTGGCTCTTTCTTCGCTAGTCGTTCCTTTTGTAGGCACCCAATTTCGAATCTCAATGACACGTTTAAATTTAGTATCATCAGGCAAGTCACGCAAAAGAATTCTAAATTTATGCCAATGCATTCTCCCATATTCCTCGTGCAAATCAATACCATATGCTTGCATAAAACTTGTAAAAATCATCTCTGCATCATGAATTAAAGAAAAATCTGGCTTTTTGCTTTGACCAGGTAGCTCCATAGGATTTCCTTCCAAGTCATATACTTGATTGGAACTCTCCATTTGAATGTACTTCTCTTTTATTTGTGAAAATAAAGAAGTCATTTCATAAATATTAAGATTTTCAGTTTGTTCTTCACCAATTAGAAGAGAAAGAGAGGTATAAATCTTTTCTTCTGGCTCCAATTCATCATCTCGGACTACATCAAAAACATCCAGAATATTATCAAAGCTCATATCAAGATTAAAAATTTTTCCGTCAAATTCAATCGAATCCAGAAGTGGTTCGTTTAATTTGAACATAAGCTACCTCTTAGCGTTTTTTGCGCTTTTTATTTTTCTTTTTCAAATATTTCGAACGTTTTTCTTGAGCACGTTTCTTTCGAATTTGTCCGTCATTTTCAATACCTAGAACAGTCGCTTCAATGATTGCTTCAAAATTTTCAAACCAAAATTCAACATCATAAATTTGAGCATAAAGTCGCGCAAAAGTTCCTTCGCCATAGATGTAATCAAAAGCTTCACGAGTAACTTCTTGCATTAAATTTAAACGTCCTGAGAAAGCTTCACGATCAACTTCTTCGCTATTTTTTAGCTTATTATCAAATTCTTCTGCTTTTTTACCGTATTTACTCTTTAACTCACCAATAAAACCATCAACATTATCTTCAAGTGAAAGCAATCGTTCAATGTTTTCCTGTGATGTCGCAAAGAAAAGCGGCACCTCTTCAATATTCATCGTAAATCCATTGCGCTTTTGAACTTTTACTTCTTGCATTTTTTCTCCTTATACTTATAAAAATAAAGACTAGGGTAACCTAGTCTTTTGCATTCAATATTTCTCTCAGTCAAACCAATAAATATCTTTTACGATTCCTCTACTTTTTATTAACCTTTTCTGTTATTTTCTGAGAGGGAGTAGAGGACGCCGTTTTCACTTCTGGTTGTTCCGTAAAGTTAATATCACATTTAAATTCTTCATAAGCAGTCGCATCACCACTACCTGCAATAATATTGAGAACTTTAGCAAGACCAATAACAACGTCACCATTCGTTTCTTCAATCTTATGCCATACTAAACGTTCATCATCAGTAACTTTACGCTTTTTACTTGCAATAAGTTTCTGAGCTGCATCTCCTGGATCGTATGTACCTTCCGCAGACCATGATTCAGAACGTCCTGTTAAAACTTCAACTTCTGTACCATCTCCTGCATAGTCGCCTTCTGATTCAGTTTGTTCTTCTGAATTATCAGATATAGTTGTAATTTTTTTAGCCAAACGCAACCAACTAGAATCTTCAGTTGGTGGTGTGTTTTGACCTGAAGTGTAATCTGCAATAAAGTGTTTTCGCAATGCATTTTTTTGACGTACCATAATTAAATCTCCTTATTTTGTAATAATATTTGCCTTGATGTCTAAAAGATAGATATACCACCCTTGATCATCTCGGTCATTCAGAGATGGAGCCTCTGCTGTGACTGATTCAAATTCATACGAACAATTTTCAGAATCAATTCTTAAGCCAAACTCCCCAAGTTTATTTCCAATCAACCACATCGTGTTATGAGCTAATTGTTGTTTTTTAGTTTTAATTGCAATCTCATAGTTAAGCTGAACTTCTTTCTCACCGTCCATAAATTCTTGTATTGTACTTCCGCCCGGTAAAGCATAAACACCAAGACTTTCTTTTTCAGCGAGATAATCAGCTTTTGCAACTATACCGAGATCTTCAATGCTATTAATTGTGTCCACAAGACGTTCAATAAAATCATTTGTCATTTGTTTAGTCCTGCTCCTCTCAAGAACACTTTTCCCCAACTATCCGCATGCTTAGCTTTTGCTTTTAAATCCCAGCGTTTCCCGGTACCTGGTGTTGTGTATTTTTTGATTGGTACAGACGGGCCAGATCTTCCCCATGGATGACTCACTATTCCATAGAACTGAGTTCGGGCATAAGGGGTATTGTAACGTATCCACGCTCTAACAGGGGTAACATACCCGCTAGCTCGAAGGTCGCCATGTTTCATAGGAATATATCTGTCCATATCCAATAACATTTGATTAGCCATAGCAAGTTTACCTTTTTTAATGTTCTCCTTGCTTAGTTTTCTCTCTAGACCACTCAAGTTTACTTTTACTTTTACATCTGCCATTATCCCAACTCCAATTCATATCCATAAATTCTGGTGTTATTTGGCTCATGAACTGGTATTATCTTTTTCACTAGACTTTCATTACTCCATTGATCAACAACTTTTGCTTCCAAAAATGAATCATCAAATTTTAATCCTTTTGGCTGTGTCGAGCGATATATAAATAAAATATCTGTTTTCACAATTTTTCTATCATTGCGACTACCAATAAAAGTCGTCTCTGTATCAACCCTGACATTACCTACTTTAATTCCATCATCATAAATAGATTCTCCCCATTTATCCGTGCCAATTTTTTTGTAGATTGTAACTGATTGTTGCAGCAAAAGTTTTGGAACTTCAAACATACGGCACCCCCTTGTATAGTAATCCTACACTTGAAAGCAAATGTATAGCTTCAACTGGAACCAAACTAAACTTTGCAAGACTATCTTTTGATACTGATATGCTAGTTCGTCCAAGACTTATATTTGATAATGCTAACTTATCTGCAAAAGAAGTGATGCCTGTATTAAACATCTGTTCAATAGTGAGTGCCATTGCACGCTTAAATGTAAGCCGTCTTATGGCGCTGTCACTATCTAAATTATGTTTTCGATAAAAGTATCGAGTTTCATTATCAAGTGCAATACCAGCCTTTTTTTCGAGGTTATCAAACTCCTTTTCCTCAATATCAGCAAAACCAATTTCTTTCCATTCTTTAAAAGTTAGATAAGCCATAAGCTTTCTCCTAAATTAAAAAGGAGTTTAACCTCCTTCAGTCTCTACTACAGTAACTACACAAGTTGCTGTTTTACCATTTGCAGCAGTTGCAGAAATTGTAGCTGTACCCGCAGCAATTCCTGTTACTTTCCCTTGAACTGGCGTCACAGTGGCTATTGCTGGATCACTTGTTGAGAATTTAACAGTTTTACCTATCACATCATTAGATGTGACAGATGCTATCAAAGTTTCTGTTTCCCCTACCCCAAGAGATAACGCTCTTTTATTTACCGTTACTCTTGTAGGGGTCACATTTTTGGGCTTTCTGATACATAAATAGCGTCTTTTGCATTTTCAAAGACAATTGCATCATAATAATCCAAGCCTTTGATTGTATCACGATAGCCGCTACGGTCTTGTGAAGCTGGCACTGTATCAACTGTACCAAATTTCACCACTGGCGCAAGAGCTGTTAAAGGAGTAACAATAAAATTAAGAGAAAGAGCCACACCAGTTCCAGCAAAGCGATCTTTTGCAACTTTTAAAATTGGAACGCCACCGTCAATCTGTGCAACAGTACGATTGATACCGGTGATTGATGCTTCATTAGTTGTAAATGTTTTTGAAACACCAGAAGCATTTTTTAACATTCGATAAGTTGCTGCAGATACAAACATAACATATCCGCCAGGGATTTCATTGTCTGTCATATATTCTTCCGCAGCATCATAAGCATCAAGAATATTATCTTTAGTTAAAGTTTCTTTGACTATTTTATTTGAATTGTCATAAAGCGCTTGAATAGCCACTTTGTCTCGATGTGGCACAGTAATCAAACGCTTGTGTTCTTCAACAATATTATTAATTGTTAAAGCTGCAGATTCTGATTGGTCTAATTGATCTACATCATAACCAAACCAATCTTCATGAGTCAATTTAACTGTTTCTTTCTCAATGTTAATCTTATTGCGAGCATTATCACCATTACGGTTATATTTTGTTGCTTCCGCAAATCCAGACATTTTATTGATACGCACTTCATTTGCTCCGACAAAGTCGGCAGCGGTAACAGATTTTGCCCCTTGAGTCAGTACATCCCAAACTTGAGATTCTGCTTTAAACTTTTTGTCAATTGTTTCTAAATCTTTTGAATCTAATACTAATGCCATAATTAATCTCCTAATCTTTCTTGAATTTTTTGAATAATTGATTTTTCACCACCTGCACCCATTGGGTCAGGATTGCCTCCCACTGTGATTTTCCCCGTTGGTGCTGGTGGCTCACTTTTTTGAAATAAATAAGGCATAGTTTCTTTGAAAGTTGCTACTTGATCATCGAGTCCTGAAAGTTTGCCATCATCCTGAAGAATGACATTTTCAAGATTTACTTGACCAAACAGCAAATCACTATTAACTGTGCCTGAGTCTTTCAAAGCAAGTTTTACAGCGAATTCTTTTTTGGCTTCAGTCAGTTGACTAGCTGCAGTAGCATCCTTTGTTTGTATTTGCGTTTGTAAATCGGTAAGTTGTTTTTGCAAATCTTCATTCTCAGCGTTGCTAGCTTTCAACTGAGAAATTTGCATGTCACGTTCTTCAACTTGAGATTTATAGCTATCACGCTCGCTCGTTGCAATGTTGAGCTGTGACTTCACCTCATTGACATCTTTACCGTTTTCTGCCATAACTTTGTCAACAACTTCATCACTAAGTCCTAGACCTTTTAAGAATTCTCTTTGCATAGTATTCCTCCTACGTTTCTTTTACGAGTTACGAACTCGATGGATTTGAGCCTATAACGCCGTACTCATGCGAACAGAGATTGCAGGACTCGAACCTGCGACACACAGTTTTGGAAACCGTTGCTCTACCAACTGAGCTAAATCCCTATAAGAAAAGCCGACTAATTAACCGACTTTATATACTCGTTCTCTTGCATAATCACGATACAAGAAATCATTTTCTTTAAGTAAGATTCTTAATCCCACATAGTTATTAGCAAGAAGATTTCTGTATTTCTCAATCAATACATCATTTTCTAAAGTTTTTGCTGCTTCAAGCTTAAACTTGTTATCTCTAATTGAACGCTCATAAGCACGCTGACGTGCTTGCTTTTTACCGTTCTCAATTGCCTGTTCTTCTGTTAAGTTCTTAAGTTGATTTGGAAGTTCTGGTAACTCATTCACACCAATAATAAAAGGAGTGAGGTAGTGCTTACAATTTATGCCCAAAGCTCCTGCAGGCTTTCCCCAACCATGATCAGATAAAGAATCTACATGATACCCTAACTCTTCTGAATAAAAACCTGAACCTTTAGTAATTACTTTCGCTTGAATTGGCGCACAAGCTGGACGACTGGCTGCATGAATAGAATAATAAAAAGTATCCACTCCTAACTCCTCGCTTGCTCTAGTTCGCATGTCATTATAAACACGAAAAGTTGTAGAATTGATAACCATACGAGCATAAGTATCAATGTTCCACCTTCTCCCTGCTGAATCTACAAAAAATGAAGGAATTCCTCTATCAACCCATTGCATTACTGTTTCAATAACTGCTTGTTCCGGTGTCAATATCCCAACAGAAACTTTAGCCACCACTTCTTCAAGAATAGATTTATATACTTTCATCACAGCATTATTCATGAAATTAGAAGAAAGTAATGTTTGATTCACATAATTATCAAGCTCTAAAAATACTTGATTGACATAACTCTCAAGCACTTGCTTAACATCGCTAGGAGAAGTGTCAAATTCCAATTGTTCCGCTAATTGTTGATATGTATTCTGATAAACTTTTAAACCTTCATTTCTAATGATTTTATCCAGTAAGCTTCGAGCTATTCCAGTTTGTTTTTGAATATATTTAATATTCTGCTCGTTAATCATATGCATTGAATTTAATTTCTCCAAATGCCAAAGCCACGGTTCTCTCTCAAGGTCTGCTGTTCCTCGCTCCTTAATTCTCTTAATAAGCTGCAACATTAACTCTTGAGCCATTTTTTGATAGATATCAGCAACCTTACTAGACATCAAGGTCATTTGATCATCATTTGCAATTATTGGCTTTTTAGACATACTTACTCACCACCATATATTTGAGCATCTAATCCATTAAATTGTGGTCGTTGTTCCTCTCTAATTTGTTCAAGAATGGTTTCAATCTGCTCATCAGATAAATCTAGCGCCTCTTTCATAACATATTGCTTAGATACAAAACCTGCGGCAGCTGCCTTAGTCCAATAATCTAACTGAGCTGTCTTATCTAGAAAGACACCATCATCAAAATTAAGAATAATATCCTCAAAATCTGGAATTTCACCCGAATAAAGATTTTTTCCACTTTCAACTACAATTCCTTTTGCAAGTTCTAAGATAGATATAATTAGTTCTTTAATTGCACGCTCGACATTTGATAAATGACTATTTCGAGTCTGATACGTCATTGAGTTCTCACTAACAATTTCTGTCGCAGTTTTTAATCCCTGACTATCAAAAGAAAAAGTACCACTTGACAAACCTATTTCCATTTCAAAAACTTTAAGAGAACTAGTCATACCAGCAATAAAATCCTCTGCACGAATCGGGACAGTCAAATTTCCCACTGCTCCACCATCTTGCTTATCTCCCATATTCACAAAAATATTCTGATCGGTATCAAAATACTGAATAACATTGTCATTTTCATCAAGTTTAGTAGTTAACATATCGTCAGTAACACCAATACGTGCTTGCCCAATCTTGAACTCCCACTTGAATTTATCATAAATTTCATTAAGTAAATTCATAGTATTCTTGGCATTATCATAAATAGATAAACCTAAAGGACTCGTAATATCCTTATTATTTTTACTAAATGGTTTCAAATAAATAAACAAAGGACGACTTAAACCAGTTATTGAAACACGTTCTTGTAAATCTTCATAAATCGTACCAAGAGCTACTTTAGTTCCAACTACATTTTTTTCTGTTGATTCATAAAGTTCATTCGTAATAACATAGGTGTCGCCTTCCCATTCATGAAATTCAATTAAAGTATAATAATACTGCTTATCACCCTTTGCGTGAGTTGTTACACTAACAATCGCCGCTTCACTTACATCATTTGTATTTGACTGTAAAGGATAAAAAACAGGTGCTTGAATATATGAAATATCAATCTTTTCCCCATCATAATATGGGCGCATAGCTAAACCACCTAAAGCTAAGCAACTTTCTAAATATTCCTCAAAATTTTTAAAGAACCCATTATTTGTTAAAGTATCATGTACAAAATCATTAGCTGCCTCATTCTCTTTAATTTCAAATTTCATTTGCTCATTAAAAATAATTGAGGCAAGACGTCGTACAGATACTTTGGCAACGTTCAATGAATTGAAAGGGCGTGTGCATTTCTGCCCATAAGTATTTCTATACTTCACTTTTGGGAATTCCCCCTCATAATAAACTAGGTTGTCCGCAATACGATCATATTCTTTTGAATTAATTGCAATTTTTGGATGATCTGTGACCTTATTTAAACTTTGAATGACTCCCAACGCTGCTCCCCCTTGTCTTAGTCGATTAATTAAGTTTCTAATAATTCCCATGCGTGCTCCTTATCGTATCGCCTTACGAAGTATCGTATAAATAAAATACCTATCAGCATCCATACAGTGGTCATCTATTTTGACAGGTTTATCTTCTCCCTTGCTACTTGCTGATTCATCCCAAACATATAAACCAAACTCTTTTATAGTATGCTTGCATTTCGGAAACCATTTAACAAGCCCTGCATTCATTGCGGACATCATAGTACGAATACCATCAAGAACATCGTTGCGAGCTGATTTCACAGAAAAACCACGCCTTTTCAACGTGGTTCTAAATGATGCAGCAGACGGGTCCAATATCACTCGAACCTGTACTTTAACTATGTTATTTCGACGATAGAATTCCTCCAAGTCATCCGCATATTCTATATCCTCTTTTTGCCTTTGATTATCACGTCCTGAATGGTAATACTCATCTGTACAGTACCAAACCCGTGCATGTCTCCGCCACAACTTAAACACAGTAGCATTCATAGTTCCGTAGTCGATAGATACCCAAGATTCACCATAAACTGTATCTGGAGGCAACTCAACAACATGTTTCTTTTTATCAAAGTTAGAATAGATGGCTCCATCTGATAAAACCCACAGCCCTCTAATTGCTCGATCATAAAACACACCAGAAAATTGTGCTTTTAGAGTACTTACATAATCAGGATCAAGAAACTCATTATCATCAATAGTAAAGTTATAAACCTTTATTCTTTTTTTAGGATCACTTGCTTTATCAATGTAATCCTTTTTTAACCAATGACTGGGGTTATCTGGGTTTGTATCACAAATAAGACGTGCATCAGGAGCTGATAAACGTGTCGTAATTTCTTTAAACACTTTCTCATTAGCCAAAGAAGCTTCGTTAACATAAGCTCCCCAGTATTCACCTCCACGAATGCCACCAACTCCACCTATATTCCCTGTATACGCGAGTACTACAGTCACACCAAACAATGTGAACGATCCGTTCTTATCCCATTTGATATTAAGATAAGGTTGTTCATTTAATAGTGGATTTAAGATATTGTTGTTAATCGTTTTAGAAGAGACACCAGCTAAGATATACATTGGTTTGTCAACGCCATACTTATCAGCCCGTTTTTTAACTTCTTTCAACTCCATTGAAAAAAGACGATTATTAACAACCGTTTTTCCAGAGCGAACGGCACCAGATAAAATTAACATTTTAAAATTACTCTTAAAATAATCACTCATCACCAGCGCTTGTTTGTACGTCAAGGCGGGCTTTTGCGGTTTCCCTAATAAGTTCATCATATTTCTCAGAAGCTATTTGAGCGTCCGTTTCTCCTTTATTTTCCGTTTTTGGTACAAAGTCAGCACGATCCAGTAAATCTTTCGTTGCATAGAATCTGACTATCTCCGACTTAGATTTAGTCGCCAATTTCATTTGGTTCTTTATCAATTTCGAAATTTCACTTCCAAGATAATCCTCAGACATCTTCCGTAATTCTGATATAACTTCTGGATCTTTCTTCCAGTTATAGACCGTTCTTTCTGTAACTTTCAGTTCTTTCGCTATTTTTTTAACAGTTTTTCCGTCGAATAGCATAACGACGGCTTTTTCTTGATTCGTCGTCAGCATTGAATTCCTCCAAAACATGAAAAAACATGAAATTATTTATTGAAAAAAGCCGCCATTTCTGACAGCTTGAGCAGGATAGTGTTTATAAGTATTTTCTAGAGTCAGGCACTCCCTGTAAGTACCTGCTACAGATTATGCTGGAATCGAACCAACGCTAACAGTTTTGGAGACTGCTGTACTACCACTATACGAATAACCTTTAACGCTGGTTTTACCGTCCAGCAACGTTAAACAATTTCAGCACATTTTTGTACACCGAAACTTACCATTTTGTTGTTCTGCCGAATTGTTCATGCTACCATTATCTCACTTAAAAACGGCACAGAACGGACAAAAAACGGACACCGATTTATACTAAATCACGCCATAGAGAATCTCTGAGGAGACTCTTCAAATTTTCGTACTTTCTTCTTGCAGTCCGTTCATTCATGTAAAGTCTAGCTCCAATTTGCCACCACTGCTTTTTCTCTTTAAATCTAAGCGTAATAATCGTTCTTATTTCAGGACTAACAGTCCCTAATAATTCTGTAATTACTCTGTGCTGGTCTTTCATTTTTTGAAGCTTGTTATCTTCTTCTAGTATCATCATTCGGCGTTCTTGTGGCGCTGTGTTGGAACTTGTACCACTGCTTCCAATTCGCTCTTCGTTTTTCTGACGAGTGATCCACAACTCACGAGAATTTATCTTCACTTGAAGCATTCCTGTCATGTAATCACTAATCAATAAATCCAACTTATCCGCCATTTGAAAACTGCCTCCGATATTGTTATAATATTAGTAAACCAATACTTTCAACCTAAGCCCTCTTATGGGCTTTTTATTATGACTTGACCAATATTTTCACTGAATGTTACAATATTTATGGCCAAGTATAGTTGACATTCTGTCTCTTTTGTATGAAAGATTTAATACCCTGCTCGAATCTGGCCAGTTCGGGCTTTTTATTATTTTTCTTCCACAATGACATCCGCATTCTAAATTTGAATACGTTTGCCTTCTAAGTTGATAATCATTGTGCCATTTTTTGCGTCTGAAATACGAACATTATTTCCTTCATACTTCTTCAGCACTTCTCCCGTCTTAGAGTAAACAGTAACGACTCGAGGCAAGCCTTTCATATCGCTTTCCCAACCTTTCATGGTATCTTCCCACATTGTACAACCAGACAACGTCACTAATGATAATAATGTAACTCCTGCAATAACTGTAATTTTTTTAATATTCATTCTTTTATTCTCCTTTTTTAATTTCCAAACCAAAGCAAATGGAATATTCTTGAAAGACCACCATTTCCAGTTATGTATATTAACAAAGCTGCAATGATAATCCAAATTACTACCACTACTATAATTGGAAAGAAGAAAGTATAATCTTTATATTTCTTTTTCACTCCCAACACTCCTTAAACTTCTCAGTCTTTAGTACATTTCCTTTGTCATTCGGTGTGTGTCTAAAAAGCTCAACATGATAACCGCAACTCCACTCGTGAGCATAGCGCTCTAAGGCTT
>ERZ1034928.446-NODE-446-length-19320-cov-25.318765_pt1 | contig 19320 bp, 32 predicted proteins | sample MGYA00520627_ERZ1034928 | MGnify/ENA primary metagenome ERZ1034928 (study PRJEB33766, sample SAMN09781755) | gut metagenome | biome: gut microbiome | host: Homo sapiens | place: Madagascar | study: EMG produced TPA metagenomics assembly of the PRJNA485056 data... | reverse complement strand
AAATACTGGCTGACCCCACCTACAAGGCGGAGTTTGACAGGCGAATCACAAAGGCGCTTTCAACTGTCCAAGCCAAACTGGACGCGGAAGTAGAAAAAAACAAGAAGTACGAGGAAAGAGGAACCGGCGAAACGGTGGAGACCCTCAAGAAGCAGCTTTCAGAATTGCAGGAAAAGTACGACAAGGATACTGGCGACTATAAAGCGCAAATTTCCGACCGCGATTATGTCGATGCAATGAAAAAAGCTGTTGCAGATAAGGGCATTAAGTTTTCCTCAAAAGCTGCGGAAAAGGCTTATTTTTCCGACCTCAAAGAAACACATCTTGAGCTTAAAGACGGCGTGCTTGATGGCTTTGATGAATGGCATAAGGCGCAGGCCGAAGCCGACCCGTCCGCGTTTCAGACCAGCAAGCCCGCGCCGAGTTTTGCAAAGCCTGTCGGTACCGGCGGCGCACCTGCAAGCGAAGGCAAAGGCGCAATGTTCGCAAAACAATTTAATGCGCAGTATGCGCAGACTACAACGAAGGAGTGAATTTAACGTATGTCTTTTGTGACTAACATTTCCGGCGCAGCGCGCCCGAACTTCCTCGAAAGCGAAGTAGGCCTCGTGCTGAAGACCCGTGAAATTCCTGCGACGCTTGGCGTGCAGGATGGCATTTATAAAACCGTCGCCCCTGGCACTGTTTTCCCGTCTAACAACAGCAGTGCGGAAGGTATCGTCTTTGAAGCGGTCGACGTGACCAACGGCAATATGCCCGGTTCTGTCCTCGTGGCTGGTCGCGTCTTTTCTGATGGTCTGAATATTGCTTCGGCAGCAAAAACCGCGCTTGAGGGCAAGGGCATTGTCTTTGTTGATGCGCCAACCGTTACTCGCGGTTATACCGTGACTTACGACAAGAATGACGGCAGCGGCGAAGTCCCCACGGATACCAACAGTTACTTTGACGGTTCTGTTGCGAAGGTTTCCACCAGTTATCCGCTGACCAAGAGCAACAACAAGCAGACCGGTTGGAGCACCAGCAAGGGCGGCGCGGCGGTCTCCGAGGTCGAAATGACTGGTGACGTAACCCTGTACCCCGTCTGGACGGTCAACAGCTAAGTAAGGAGGTAAAAATCTATGGCTGACATTCTGAATCTCATTTCCGACGCCGAGCGCTTGGAATTTTCGCAGAACCTTTCTGTTGCGCGTCCTGCCTACATTGGCGACCGCATTTTCCCCGACCAGAAGACCGAGAACATCAAGGCTGAGTATCTTCGCCTTGCTGCTGGCGCGACCATCCCCGTGATGGCGACTGTCCATGCTTTCGATACTGAGGCGGAGATCGGTTCTCGCCCCGTGTTTGATAAGACCGAGGTCGAAAAACTGCTTATCAAGCGCAAGATCAACCAGACCGAGCGCGTCCGTCTGCTGACCGAAAACGGCGTGTACGCCGATGACGCCGTTGTGCGCTACGTCTTTGACGATATGCGCCTGATGGCTGATGCGGTCAAGGTCCGTACTGAGGTCGCTAAGATGGAAGTTCTCGCCACCGGCAAGATGACCATCAAGGAAAATAACCTCAACATGACGGTCGATTACGGCGTGCCTACCAGCAACATCGGTTACAAGCTTGATCTGAGCGCTGATGCCGATATCATTGGTCAGCTTCGCGCAATCGCTGACGATGCTGCGGACAGCGGTAACACTCTCACTGAGGTCGTGCTTTCCAACAAGATCCTTCGCAAACTGGCATCCAACAAGGGCATCCAGACGATGATCTACGGCTCCGTCGGTGTTGGCACGTACGTCCCCACCGATCGCCTCAGCGCTTTGTTTATGTCCATGTTTGGTTTCGGCACCATTACCACCAACGATCTGCGCTATAAGACGCAGACTTCGAGCGGTAAGGAGACGACCAAGCGATTCTTCCCCGATGACAAGATCGCGTTCCTCTCCAACGGCACCGCCACTTCTTTCGGCGCGGGCCTGTGGGGCGTTACCCCCGAAGAGGCTGATTACGGCCAGTACAATGAGAAGAGCGCCAACCAGTATATTACCATTACCCAGTGGGCTACGCCCGACCCCGTCGCGGTCTGGACGAAGGCAAGCGGCCTGTTTATCCCCGTCGTGCCCAATCCGAGCGGCCTGTTCATCGCGTCTGACGCGAGCAAGTAAACTGTTACCTCCTCCCCTGCCTGATCGGATGACCGTGACGGCGGGGGAGGGCACAGGAAAGGAGGTTGCATATGGCGTACGCTGATTATACCTATTATTCAACGGTTTACATGGGCGCGGCTTTGGCAGAAGACATTTTCCCTGCTCTTGCTGTGAAAGCGTCCGCTTACGTGGACTACGTTACTATGGGCCGGGCAAAAAACGCGGCCAACGACGCTGCGGACGCGGTAAAAAATGCCGTGTGTGCTTTGTGCGAGATCATCAACGATGGCAGCAAACTCAATGCGGTATCAACAGACACCGAACGATCTGTTTCAAGCGAAACGGTAGGCGCGTGGACGCGCAGCTTTGGCAGTAGAAATGTGTCGGGAACGGATGTGCAGCTTATCGAAAGCAGAAAGCGCGAAGCGGTCGTGATGTACCTTGCGCCGTATGGACTTCTAAGAGCAAGGGGGTATGGGCCGTGTCCATGTTCCCCCAAGCTGTAACAGTATACAACATCATCCAAGAAGAAGACCCGTCGACGCTTAAAGAGGTTACGCACATCTATATCACCATCCTGCGCGGCGTAATGCTGCAAGCAAGCAAAGGCGCAAATGTGCGCCAAAGCGGGCTTGAGGGCGCTGATGCGGCAAACCTGTACATTCCATTTACGGTAGAAGCCGTGGACGGCAAAACAGGCGCGGCAAAGACCTACGCAAAGCCGCAGGAGTTTGTCAAAGCCGCAGATCGCAGTGGGCTATGGACGCTCTCATATGACGGAAACGGTGGAGAAACGCTGTTTATTAAGGGCGAGTTTGTGTTTGATGGCACAAATTTGAACGTCGTCCGGTATCACGATGACTGCTACAACGTGACGAAGGTCGACGCGATGGACTACGGTAGTCCTGATATGCAGCACTGGGAAGTCGGAGGTGCGTAATGGGCATCAAGTTTTCCGTGCATACCGATGGAATGGACGCTGTAAGAACTGCCATTGCAAAGGCTTGTACACGCGCTGAGAACGCTTTAGCCGAGCAGATGGAGAAAGACACTCAGCCTTTTGTGCCGATGCTCACAGGCTCGTTAACGCAACGTACAAGGGTAGTTGGCAACGACATCATCTACCCCGGCCCTTACGCGAGATTCCTGTATTACGGGAAAGTCATGGTTGACCCAAATACCGGCAGCACATACGCGCCGAAAGGCGGCACAAAGGTCGTGACTGACCGCAATTTAGTGTTCAACCACACGGCGCACCCACAAGCACAAGCCCATTGGTGCGAAGCATCAAAAGCGCAGAATCTTGACAAGTGGCTGCGCGTAGCAGAAAAGGCGGTGAAGAAGTACGGAACAGATTAAAAAGACGGTATCGGCAGCGGAAGAAGATCAAGTTTCTCGAAAGCTGCTTGCGTGGCTGAACACGTTTCCCAATAAGCCGGTTGATTTGATTCGGTTCGAATTTCTCCCCGCCGATACTGCGGCGATGGCGCTGTCTACGATTCAGGCGGCGTATATCGTCAAGAAATACATTCTCGGCGGGTATCAGGCGGAATACCAATTCAAGGTTATTTACCGCATGAAGCCGGGAAACAGCAATGATAAACGGCTCAAAGCAGATGAGTTGCTGAACGAACTTGGTGATTGGGCGGAATTGTTCGGAGGAGTGAACGACGACCCGTTTATTGGCAAAGGGAAGCGCGTCATTCGCATTGAGCCGACAACGCGATCCTCTCTTTTTGCCGTGTATGAAAACGGCGACGAGGATCATCAAATCCTTATGAAGATGAATTACGAGGTGATTAAAAATGGCTGATATGACCTTTAACACCACGGCAGGGCAGACCGTAGACCGCGAACTTCTAATCGCGCATCTTAACACGGGCGAAACCGGAACCCCCACGTGGTCTCCCCTCGGTACGCGCGTCACGGATTCCAGCATGGAATATGACTGGCAGGAGGATTCCTCGAAGGATATTCTCGGCACGACGCGCACGACCATGAAGAAACCCATCATCACGCAGACCTTTGACCCGTCTGGTCTGGACGCTGGCGATCCCGCCATCGTTAAGGTTTGGAATCTTGCGGTCAAGGAGCAGAACGCGGCGGCGCTGGCGAATCAGGACATCCTTATTGTCCATGCTTACGCCGGTACGGCAAAGACGGCAGTATTTGCAGAGCGCTATTCGTCCTGCATGGTCAAGCCGTCTTCTCTCGGCGGCGAGGGCGGCGGCTTTATCGGCATGCCCATCGACGTGACGCTCGGCGGCACGCGCACTGTTGGCACTGCCGCTATCTCCGGCAACTCGGTCACGTTTACCGAGGGCGAATAAACCATAGAGGGCTGGCATCTGTCAGCCCTCATTTTGGAGGAACATATGGAACTCAGTTTTGATTCTGGCGTAAAAGAATATACCATTCGCGGCGTGAACGGCATTGCAACGGTGCATTTTAACCCTGCGGATGTCAACTTTGCAAAAAAAGCATATAAAACATTTGATGATCTGCGCAAGAAGCAGGAGACCCGCGCAAAGACACTCGAAAAGGATATTCCCGATGATGAGCTTTTCGACATGGTCGATTCTCTCGACAAGGAAATGCGCGGCATCATCAACGACCTGTTCGGTCAGGACATTGCTGACACGCTGTTTGGTAGTGTCAACGCTTATTCCGCAGCCAACGGCGCGCCGGTGTGGCAAAACTTTATGACTGCCATCATCGAGCAGTTTGACGAAGCTGTGAAGCGTGAACAGGCACTTGCAGATGAGAAAATCCGCAAGTACACGCAGAAATACCGCAAATGATGTACGATCTTCCGACGTCGCTGAACGTCTGCGGCGTTGACTATGAAATTCGCTCGGACTATCGCGCGGCGCTGGACGTGCTGGCGGTGTTTGCTGCGGCTGATCTGACCAACGAGCAGAAAGTGCTTGCAGCGCTGGATATCTTTTATCCTGACTTTCTGAAAATGCCCGATGAACATATCCCGGAAGCCGTAAGGCAAATGACGTGGTTCCTTGATTGCGGCGACGAGGGCGATAACCGCAAGCGCCCTAAGCTGATGGACTGGGAACAGGACTTTCAATACATCGTTGCCCCCATCAATCGTGTTGTTGGGCAGGAAGTACGGGCAATGCACTATTTCCACTGGTGGTCTTTCGTTTCGGCATACTACGAGTTGGGGGATTGCTTGTTCGCAAACATCGTCCGCATCCGCAGTCTAAAAGCCAAAGGGAAAACGCTCGATAAAGCTGACCGTGAGTTTTACCGCGAGAATCGGCGCATTGTTGACTTAAAGCGGGCGCTGACTGAGGAAGAGAATAACACAATCAACGCGTGGCTGGGCAAAAAAACGCCCGACGCAAAATAGCATCGGGCGAAGATGGTTACTTGTTTGCGATGAATGTGATTCCGTTGCCTGACCAAAAATCGGGGGTAAAGCGAATTTCAATTTCTTTCCAGTCTTTGGGGACTTCGTAGCCAACAACGCCGGTCATTTTCTTACCGGCAGCAACAGCGCCGTCCAACTGAGTTTTGTCGGTTGCGATGGTGGCCGAAATGCTCAAGTTTGTCGAGTAGTCATCAACATAAGCGTTGAACGACGCGATAGAGCTAACAGCAATGTCTTTATCTGACTGGTTATCAATGGAGAATTCGCAAAGCAGAAACACATTGTCATCATCAGGTGCGTTGAACTGGGAACCGCTGCTTTCAGTGCAAGAATCAAACTTCACGCTGATTCCGTTTAGCTCAGCGGTTTCTCCAACGCCGAATGTTTGCTTTTCGGCTCCTGCATTATCGCCCATTCCGGTTAATGCGGCAGCGATCATGCAGATACCAAAAATAGCAATGATAATTCCCAACACGGGATGGCGTTTCTTTTGCTTGGCTCCGCACTGCGGGCAAGTGGTAGCGGACTTTGCAATAGATGCGCCGCATACCTTGCAAGTAGTCATCTTATCCATATTTCTTTCCTCCTCGCCATTATGTATGGCTGACTGGATGATATCACGCATAAAACCAAAAAGCAAGAAGGTGATATTGTGGCTGATGGTGAAGTCGTATTTGAAGCGACGATTAGTGATAAAAAACTCCATCAGGAGTTGAACAAAGTAAAAAGCAACATTGAATCCCTGCAAAAGGAATTCAACCGGCTTGGCGACCAGAAAACGCCGATGGAAGACCGGCTGCGCAACATCGGCGCGGAGCTGGACGCGGCAAAACAGGTGCTTGCCGATATGCGCACAGCGCCGAAAGGCACGTATGAAAAAATTGACGTGTCCGAACAGGCAGAGCGCGTGCGGATGCTGCAAAGTGAGTTTAACAAGACCGCAAGTGAAGTCGACAAGCTCAATGAAAAACTCAATAAGACCGGTGATAAGATTTCCGACGCAAAAACACAGGCGGTCGAGCTGGCGCAGCAGATTGAGGGCAGAGCTAAAGGCGCTGGATTGCGCAATGCAACCGAAGCAGCGGCACAGTCTATGGAGACCTTCGGCAAGCGGTTAAAATCTGTTGTTCGCAGTGCACTTGTGTTTACGGTCATTACTCAGGCGTTATCAAAGGTTCGCGACTGGGTCAAAAACGTCGTGATGGTCAACTCCGAAGCAAGAGAATCCATCGCGCAGCTCAAAGGAGCGCTGCTGACGCTGGCACAGCCGCTTGTAAGTGTAATTGTTCCTGCCTTTACACTGCTTGTAAAAGTTATCACGGCGGTGGTCTCGCAGATCACGCGCCTTGTGGCGCTTATTTCCGGCAAGAGCGTCAAGGCAACCGCCAACTCGGCAAAGGCACTGAACAAAGAAACAAGTGCATTAAAGGGTACTGGAAGCGCCGCGAAGAAAGCGGCAAGTCAGCTTGCGGCGTTTGATGAGATCAACCAGATTTCCACCGATACCGCAAACGATGCGGGCGGAGGCGCATCCGCCGACGCAATCACTCCGGACTTTAGTTACATGGACGACATCAGCGACCGCTTAAAGAAAATCGCGGATGCAGTCATGCTTATTGCGGCAGGCTTAGCGCTGTGGAAAATCAGCAGCAGTTTGCCGGGTGTGCTTGGCACTATTTTGCAAAAGCTCGGCGGCATCCTCATCGCTGTTGGAGGTCTGATTCTTCTGTGGGACGGCTTATCCGACGCATGGAATAACGGCGTTAACTGGGGGAATCTGCTTGAAATGCTTGCAGGTACAGCGGCGCTTGCCGGTGGACTTGCAATCGCATTTGGCAAAGTCGGCGCGGGCATCGGCCTTGTCGTCGCTGGCGCGGCAATGATTATCACGGCGTTCAAGGATATCTGCGACAATGGCGCAAATCTCCAAAATACGCTGTTGCTGATCGCTGGCATTATTGCAACGGGGCTTGGGTTCTTCTTCCTGACCGGAAGCGTCATCCCGCTTGTAATTGCAGGCATTGCTACGGTGGTTACGGCAGTGCTTGCATTGACCGGCAATTTGACCGAGTTTGCCCGAAACCTTAAAGACAACATTCTCGGCGGCATTATCCAGTTTATCAAAGGAGTGTTCACCGGTGACTGGAACTCCGCGTGGGAAGGTGTCAAAAAGGTATTCAAGGGCATCTGGAACAGCATTGTTATTATTGCCGAAAGCGCAGTCAATGCCATTATCAAGGGCTTAAATTGGCTTATCAGCAAAATCAACACGATCAAGTTTACCGTTCCGAGCTGGGTTCCCGGCGTTGGCGGCAAGAGCATCGGCGGGCATCTCTCTTCGCTCTCCGAAGTGCATCTTCCGCGTCTGGCGACCGGTGCGGTCATTCCTCCCAACAAGGAATTTCTTGCTGTGCTCGGCGACCAGAAGAGCGGAACGAACATCGAAACGCCGCTTGCAACGATGGTCGACGCATTCAAACAGGCTATGGCGGAATCCGGCGGCGGTACAACGACTGTCGTTATCCAACTCGACGGTAAGGAAATCGCACGCAGCACCGTGAAGAACATTAACAACATGACGCGCGCGGCGGGTAAGCCCGTGCTGCTGTACTAAGGAGGTTGGCATGGATATCCTTATTATCAACGGCACGGATTATTCCGACTTGATCGTCGCAAAGGGATACGGATGGAGCCGAAATGACCTTGACAGCGAAAAGACTACCCGCACGAAAAATGGGCGCATGCGCCGCGATAAAATTACGACCAAACGAAAGTTAGAGTATACAACTCGTTCCGCTCCCCGCTCAATTCTTGCGCAGTTAGATGATGATCTGAGTGAACCGGAATTTGACGCCAAATATCTTGACTTGCATGGTGAACGAACCAGCACGTTTTATTGTACTTCATTCAAATGTAATCTTGAAGAAGCGGCAGACGATAACGAGGTGTGGGGCGGCGCGACGTTTAATTTGACCGAGGTGTGATATGGGGCAGACAACAAGTGCACTTTGGGCTAATCTGCTCCACGCTCCCGGCACAGAACGAGAGTACAAATTTGACGTTGCGGGCACGGAATATGGTAAAGACGCGGAAGTGTCGCATTCTGTCGAATCGCAGCTCTTTGAAGAATTTGGGATCGGTAACGCCTGTTGTGCAACGCTAAAAATGGCGTTATATGCAGACAACGTACCGCGCGCCGCGACGATCAAGCGTTATCTCAGGCTTGTCAATGGTACACAGGCGACAGACTGGATCCCCAAAGGTGTGTTTTTCACTAACCGACGTTCCTGCGACGGTGATTATTGGGAACTCGAAGCCTATGACGCTATGCGCAAGGCTGACGTTGTGTGGGAGCCTGACCAGTCGCTTACGTTTCCGATGACCATGCCCGCGGCGGTAAACATTTTTTGCCAGCTGATGGGCGTGGAATTGGACAGCCGTACCGTGCTGAATAGCTCGTATACCATTGACTACCCTGCAAATGATTACACTATCCGTAATGAGTTGTGTTTCATCGCAGCGGCACATGGCGGCAACTGGATTATTACCGACGCAGGAAAACTACTGCTTATCCCGCTGCTGTCCATGCCTACTGAGACAAATTATCTTATTACAGAGGCGGGAAGCGCTATCACGTTTGGAGGGGTGAGGATCCTTGTCTAATAAATACTATGTCGGCGGAGACATTACAAGTTTTTCCGACAATGGCAGATACAAGCCCATCTCTCGCGTGACGCTGCTCGTAGATGACGAGAACAGTTTGACGGCAGGCGATGACACCGGAATGGAGATTTTCGCAAGCTGCCCGCACGCTACGCAGGCAATGGTAAATGCTTTACTGCAAACCATGAAAGGTTATCAGTATCAGGCATACGAAGCGGGCGCAGCAAATATCGATCCAGCGGCAGAGTTGGGCGATGGCGTGACGGTCGCTGGCGTGTATTCTCCGTTGTCTAAAATCTCCGACGATGGACGCGGATATGCTGGTATTTCTTCCCCAGGTGAAGCGGAGATGGAAGATGAATACCCGTCTGAGGGGTACATCACACAGGAGTTCAACCGCAAGATTGCCGAAACACGCTCAACTATCACCAAGACCAGCGAGGAGATCATGCTCAAGGTCGATGGTATCGATGGCAAGTACACCGAGGTCAAAACCACGCTGGACGGCCTGACGGTGACGGACGCGAGCGGCACGACCAAAATCAACGGCAGCAGCATCAAGACGGACAATCTGTACGTTGCTGCGGCGAACATTACCGGCACGCTGACAGCTAACCAAATCCAGACCGGCAGCATCCGCGTTGGCGATCTCAAGGACGGCTCGAACTACGCAACGAAAACCTATGTCGACAACAACGCAGGCCTAAGCGCAAGCGAGGTCGATAGAGCTATTGAGACGTACATCGATGAGACAAGCATCACGGCGGAAAAGCTGCGAGGTCGTACAGTCGAATTGTTGGCAAGCAGCAATCAATCCATCGGCTCTATCGAGCTAGCCTACACAACGACCGGCTACGGTATTGCCATCAACACGACGTATGGCGGCATTCAGCTCAATTCCGGAGGCAAGATTTATCTTTCTGCCTATGACGGCGCATTTATTACCCTGAGTGATGTTGTATCTCTTGGCGGCGGGCCGCTGCTGATCGGCTCGAAGATGTACGGCTCAAGCCTTCCCAGCAATCCGCAGTACGGTCAACTGTTCTTCCTCTTGCAGTGAGGTGACGCATGGCACGATTTTATTGCACGCTCTCGCCGGTGGATGGAGACGGAACAAAGCTCGAAGTCTATGCCAAATTCACGGGAGGCGCAGATGATTACAGCTATAAGCGCTCTATTGACGTGCGCGTCATCGGCGTTGGAACATTTGAGTTTACGTCAGCGGAAACGGGCGGCGGCACGAGCACATTTTCCGGCTATATCACGGGACTTTCTCCGGGCACAGAATATGAGTGGGTCTGCAACCTCTACTACTGGAATGGCGATTGGACAGTCTCCGATTACAGCGACGAGGGCACAGCCACGACGTACAGCGACAGTTCAAGCACTGCCGTATACATCAACAATCAAGCATACACCCCATACATTTACACCAACGGTTGGGGCGCATACGACGCATACGTCTATACCGGCAGTTGGAACGTATCAGGATAGGAGTGATAATGATGGACAAAAACAAACTGCGGGAGCAGATCAACAGTGCATATGCCATGATTACCGGCATCTATGTTAAGGGCAGCGAGGCTAAGCGCATGGCAATGGCGATGCAGAACCTCGAAAATGCCTTTGCCGAGTTGGATAAGCCGGACGAGCCGCCCGCCAAAGAGGGCAAGACGAATCCCGAGAAGGAAAGTGAGGTAACTGATGGCTGATAAAGCAATTTCCGACCTCACCCAAGCGTTACAAATCACAGGGGAAGACCTTTTCGTCTTGCAGCAGAACGGCGAGGCGAAAAAGCTCAAAGGCAGTCAGGTAGTGCAATATGCAAAGGATGCTGTTGCGGCAGAGGTGCAGGGCGTGAAGGAATACGCCGACAACGCTAAGGCATCGGCGGACGCTGCGGCAAAAGACGCAACCAGAGCAGAGGCCGCTGCGCAGGGAATCGACGACAAAGTTGCTGCGGCTGACGCTTCCGCAAAGGCGGCGGCATCTTCTGCGGCGGCTGCTGCTGCATCTGCGACTGGCGTTGACGAGAAGGTACAAGCCGCGCAGACGGCGGCAACCAATGCTGCCAAGTCTGAGACGGCGGCAAAGAACGCACAAACCGCTGCCGCCAACGCGCAGAAAGCGGCGGAGAGTGCGCAGACCGGAGCGCAGACCGCTAAGACGGCGGCGGAATCGGCGCAGGAAGCCGCTGAGAACGCAAAGGACGCGGCGGCGGGTAGTTCGACCGCTGCGGGACAGAAAGCGACACAGGCCGCTCAGAGCGCCGAGGACGCGGCTTCCGCCAAGTCTGCGGCGGAAACGGCGAAGACCGACGCACAGGCGGCACGCGACGCTATCGTCAATATGATCGTCGAGGCGGTCACGCTTGAGACCGGAAAGCCCGCCACGGTGAGCAAGTCTCTTGTGGACAACGTCTATAAGCTCGTCTTCGGCCTGCCGCGCGGCGAGACAGGCGCGACCGGCCCGCGGGGCGCGACCGGCAACGGCATTTCCGGCATCGCGCTCAAGAGCGGCAACCACGCCCCCGGCACGAGCGATGTGTACACCATCACCCTGACGGACGGCACGACGTTTGACTTCGAGGTCTACAACGGAGCCAACGGTCAAGGCGCTGGCGATATGCTGGCGAGCGTGTACGACCCGCAGGGCAAGCGGACGGATGTGTACAAGTATGTCGACGACGAAATTGCAAAGATCCCCACGCCGGATGTATCTGCGCAAATCAAGGCGCACAACGAAAGCGAGACGGCACATCCGTATATCCTTGGGCTTATCCCGACCAAGACCTCGCAGCTCGACAACGACAGCGGCTATCTGACGCAGCATCAAGACATCTCCGGCAAGCTGGACAAGACCGGCGACGGCAGCAACGTCACGGCGGCGTTTACGGCGGCGGGGACGCGTGCGAACATCGCGACGGGAGAAAAACTCTCTGTGCTGTTCGGGAAAATTGCAAAATGGTTCGCCGACCTCGGCAGTCTGGCTTTTAAGTCGACGGTGGCAAAGTCCGACCTCGCAAGCGACGTGCAGACATCGCTCGGCAAAGCAGACAGCGCATTGCAGAGCGCGCCGGTCACGAGCGTCAACAGCAAGACGGGCGCGGTGTCGTTGAGCAAAAGCGACGTCGGCCTCGGCAATGTGGACAACGTCAAGCAGTACAGCGCGAGCAATCCTCCGCCTTACCCCGTCACGTCGGTCAATGGTAAGACGGGCGCGGTCACGGTGAGCGTGCCAACTGTCCCCTCCACCACCAAGCCCATCAAGGGCGACGGCTCCGGCGGGCTGGCGGCGGCGGTGGCTGGCAGTGACTACATCGCAAGCGGCAACATCGTCAAGCAGACGCTCGTTGCATCGGAGACTACGCCCACGGAGAACTACGCAATCAACTGGGTGTACGGCTAAGGAGGTGCAGAGATGGCAAATGCACAACTTAGCAGTAAGGCCGTCGGCAGTATCGTCAAACTAAAAGTCAACGGTACGGCAAAAGAGTTCATTGTTGTCCATCAGGGAAAACCGAGTTCTCTGTACGATGAATCCTGCAACGGCGTTTGGCTGTTGATGAAGGACATCTACGAGAACAGACAGTGGCACAGCTCTGATGTGAACAAGCTGGAAAGCAGTACCATTCACAGCTACCTGAACACCACGTTCCTGAACCTGTTTGATAGCAATATCAAAGATGCAATTAAGCAGGTGAAGATTCCGTATCGCGCGAACGGCGGTCAAGGTGGCACCGACCAGAGCGGTGCGAATGGTCTGCCTGCAAAGGTGTTCCTGCTGTCTGGCTACGAAGTAGGCTGGACGACCAGCAACAGTAGATACTTCCCAGTGGACGGCGCGAAGTTGGACTACTTTGAGTCTGGGGGCGGTACGTCCGCCAACAACAAGCGCGTTGCAAAACTAAATGGGACAGACACCGGCTGGTGGCTCCGCTCCCCGTACACCAACAATACCACCGTCGTGTGGCGCGTGTACCCCAACGGCAGCCGCGACTACCTCAACGCATCCAACTCGTACGGCGTCCGCCCCGCTTTGGTTCTTCCTTCCAATCTTCTCGTCGACGACAGCGGTAACGTGACCATCCCCGACCTCACCGCACACAAAACGCTTGTGGGCGGCACGGCCTACACCGTCAAGAGCGGTAAGTGCATGGTGGGCGGCACGGTGTACGACATCAAGAAGGGCAGAACGCTTATCGGCGGGACGGGGTATGACATCACGTTTGCGCCGTCCTACGACCCTGTGTTTGCCAACAACACATGGGAGCAGATCATCGCGGCGTGCCACAACAACGAAGTGCCGGATACGTGGAAGGTGGCAGACCATAAGCCCATGACCATCAACGGCGTGGACTATTTAATCGACATCATCGGCAAGAACCACGACGACTATTCAGACGGCTCGGGCAAAGCGCCGCTGACGTTCCAGCTGCATGACTGCTACGGCGGTCAGAAGATGAACAGCTCAAACACCAATAGTGGCGGCTGGACGAGCTGTGCCATGCGGCAAACGCACCTGCCTGCCATCCTGAGCCAGATGCCAGCGGAGGTACAAAACGGCATCCGAGAGGTAAACAAGCTGACCTCGGCGGGCAACACGAGCAATACCATCAACACCACGGCGGACAAGCTGTTTCTGCTGAGCGAGATCGAGATTTTCGGCAGCGTCAGCTATTCCAAGAGCGGTGAGGGCACGCAGTATGACTACTACAAGGCGGGCATCAGCAAGGTGAAGAATCAAAACGGCAGAGCGGTCTACTGGTGGGAGCGCTCTCCGAATGGCCGCTACTCCTCGGATTTCTGCATTGTCGACAGCAAAGGCTACGCCTACTACGACTATGCGAACCACGCGAGTGGCGTTTCCTTCGCCTTCTGCTTCTAAAGAAAGGACTGATTATTTATGACCTACATCAAAGTCAACAACACCGAATACCCCGCAGAGATCAACGGCAACCCCAAAGACCGCTCGTGGGGCGAGCGCGACACCAAGACCATCACACTCACGATGACCACCACCGAGGTTGCGGCGCTGCTGCCCGACAACACGCCGTGGAGCATCGTGCTGCGCGAGACGGTGGACAAGCTCGACAACGACGGCAATCCCACGGGTGAGACCGAAGAAGTCGTCAATGAGTGGGACAACAGCGATTACAGCCTGAGTGGGGCCATCACTGACCACCGCGACGGCACCGTATCTATCAAGATGGGCAAGCCCACGGAGACGGAAACGCTGCGGGCGCAGCTCGCGGAGATCGAGGAGGCTTACGATGCAAACTGAAAAGCTGAACGCCATTAAGGGCGCAATCAAGGACGGCAAAATGGTGCAAGCCGCTGGCGGCATCGCCGTGACGCAGGAGCAGAGCGACAAGCTGGGCTACGATTGGAAGGTCTACACGGTCAACGACGTGGCTGTGCGCAAGGAGTACGTGGCGCAGGAGAATCCGACCGGCACGAAGGACAATCCCATCGAGTACGCCGAGGGCGTGCCGCTCATCAACAACGCCTATTACCGCAAGGACGGCAAAATTTGCGTCTGGATGGGCGAGTGGGTAGAGTGGGAATAAAGCGGAGAAAGGGAGCGGGATATGGATAATGCAAAGCACTACGATGACGCGGCGATCGCGCTCATCGAAAGCCGATGCAAGAGCAACACGCACCGCATCAATGAGCTGACCGAGCATCAGGTGGTGCTTGACCGGCTCGTGACCTCGGTCGAGGTGCTGGCCACAAAGCAAGAGACCGTTGAGGGCGACGTGAAAGAGATCAAAGAGGACGTGAAGACCATCACGGGCAAGGCGGGGAAACGCTGGGACAGTCTGGTCGACAAAATCCTTGCGGCGCTGGCGGGCGCGTTTATCGCGTGGCTGCTGTCTGGTGCGGTCGGATGAAGCACCTTATCAAAAAGGCATCGAAATTGCGAACGAGGAATATCATTTTGATTATTGTTGGCATTTTCATTGCCGCTTTTGTGATCTACACGGTCATCTTTTACAGCATTAAGGGGTGGCAGTGGGACAACATTTTCCCGTACCTGCTGGGCACGGGCGGCATCATTGAAGCCTTTACCGGGCTTCTGACACTGGTAGAAATTATAGTTGGAAGACGAAAGGAGAACAACAATGAATAACGATTTGCTGAAAAAGAGAGCGGCGAACCTGTGCAGCGTGAAAAGCATCGTGACCATCGCCGCCACCGGCGCGGTGATCTACGGCTTTGTCGTCGGCAAGATCACGGGCGAGCAGCTTATGCTGATCTACAGTTCGATCATCGCGTTCTACTTTGGCACACAGTCGCAGAAGAATCAGGACGTAATCGATGCAAAGGGAGATTGACAATGTATCACAGTAGGGATATCGCCGACCTGCGGTCAGACGTGCGGGCAAACTGCCTTATTTTCCTCGACCTGTGCAAACAGGCGGGCTTGCCCGTGCTCGTGACGGAGACGGTCAGGGATGATGAGTACCAGCGCTATCTTGCCGCGAACGGCTACGCCGCAAAGACCGCGACGAGACCGACGTTCCACAGCGTCAAGGCAGGGTTGGCGTTCGACATCTGCAAAAACATCAAGGGCCATGAGTACGACGATCCGTCGTTCTTTGCCCGCTGCGGGCAGATCGGCAAGCAGGTCGGTTTCAGCTGGGGCGGCGATTGGAAGAAATTCCCCGATAAGCCGCATTTCCAGTGGGACAACCACCTCAGATACACAGGGAGCATGATCTTGGCGGGCAAGTATCCGCCGGAAATGGAGGAGTACATGGATCAGGCAACATTTAACAAGATGATGGACAGCTATTTGGCGCAGCTGCGCACGAAGCCCGTCTCCACGTGGGCGGCGAAGGACTGGGCGGCGGCAAAGGCTGCGGGCATTACGGACGGCAGCGCCCCGCAGGGGCTTATCACGCGGCAGGAAGCCGTGACGATGATCCAGAGAGCGACAAAATAACGGTGCCCTAATCGGGCACGGGAAGGAGCACGGACGGCGAAAGCCCCCTCTGCAAGTCCAGCAATCAGGCATGGACGGAACACACAGAGCAATCCGAGCAAAGCTATCCTCTATGGCCCCCAAGCGGGCCGTGGCGTATATCCTGTCTTTTGAGCTGCCAGCGGATGAGGCGGCGTGCATCATCGAGTGCGACGTGCGGCGCAAGAGCTACGCGCAAGTGTGCGACGCGCTGCACCTGTCGCCGGAGGCGGTCAACCGCTGCCGCAGGCGGGCATACAAAAAAATCGCAGACGGACAAAGAGAGCGCCGAGGTTGATCGGTGCTCTCTTTTTATGCTTATATAAGGTCTTTTGGATTTACGCCGAGAACGTCGGCAATGGCGATCAGGTTTCTGGCGGTCAGGTTACCGGCATCGGCGTCGCCCATCTCTACGCGCTGGATCTGGCGGCGGTTCACGCCGGATTTGATGGCGAGATCGGTTTGCGTGAGGCCGGCCATGCGGCGCGACCATTCGAGTTTTGAGATCGGGCGGTTGTGACAGTCGCGCCCGTAATTGACCAGCGAGCAGGCAGTGCAATCGCTTTCCGCAAACTGACAGTCTGGATATTTCTTTCCCATAGCGCACCTCAATCGTCAATCTCTTCCGCGCCGCCGTTACCAGCGTCAACCAGATCAACGATCTCGCGAAGACAAGCGGCAGGGTCTTCTTCGCCGCCCTCCCAGCTGTCCGCAATGGGGTCACCGCCATCTTTGAGAGCAGCCAGCGTGTCGAGCACGAGGCCACGATCAAAGTCACTCAGATAATAAACACATTCGCCGTCTTCATTCAGAATGGCGAGATGCAGGCCGCCAGCGTTGTCTTCAAACATGCGGTACGTGTACTTCATAGTCATTTCCTCCTGAGGTTTTCCCTCTTGTTTATGTCTCTATTGTACGCTAATATTAGCGCTCAGTCAAGAGGTTTTTTAGGATTTTGCAAAATATTTTTTGACCAAATGATGACCAAAGGCTGACCATTTAAGGCCGTCCTTTTATGGCATCATAAAAACAGAATAAGAAAGAAGGTGCGCGAGATGTACGAACGACTTTTAGCTTGTGGGTTTACCGAGCAAATGGCGATGGACATTCTCGCGCTTTTTCCCGACCCTGACGAGCTGAGAACATACGTCTACTTTGCGGAGATGTTCCATGTATAGCTATTTCAATCCAAATCCCAACGGGCGCAACGTGTCGGATTGCACCGTGCGTGCGATCTGCAAAGCGACCGGCAAGGACTGGGGCGAGGTCTATTTGTCGCTGTGCATACAAGGATACTTAGACGGCGACCTTCCCAATGCCAACGCCTGTTGGGGCGCATATCTGCGGTCTCTTGGGTATCGGCGATATATCATGCCGGACACCTGCCCGGACTGCTACACAGTCGGTAGGTTTGCCGATGAGCACCCACGCGGGACGTATATCCTCGCGCTATCTGGACATGTGGTGTGCGTGCAGAACGGAACAATTTTTGACAGCTGGAACAGCGAGAATGAAATCCCGCTTTATTACTGGGTAAAAGAAACGGAGGAATGAACATGGCATATCCCTATTTCAACCCCTATTATCCGCAGCCAATGCCGGATAACCTCATGCAGATGCGGCAGATGCAGCAGCCACAGATACAACCTCAAATGCAGCCGCAAATGCAAAATCCCATCGCGCAAGGCGGCGTGCAGTGGGTAAGCGGCGAGCAGGAGGCGAGAGGGTATCTGATCGCACCCAACTCTGCCGTTGCGCTGTGGGATTCTACCGCGCCGACTGTGTATCTCAAACAGGCGGATGCAAGCGGCAAGCCGACACTCAAAATTTACGACCTCGTAGAACGCGCAGAAACGCCTCGTACAGCGCCGCAAGAAAAGGGCGTGGAATTCGTCACCCGCAAGGAGTTTGACGCTCTGGCAGCGCTTGTGGGCGAAATAAAGGGCAAGAAGAAACGCAAGGTCGAGGAGGACGAAGACGATGAATAATCCGTTTATGGCAGCGCTCGGCGGCGGGCAGATGCCGGGGCCGATGGGCAACTTTGCACAGATGGTGCAGCAGTTCAACCAGTTCAAGGCGAATTTTAAGGGCGACCCCAAAGCAGAGGTCGAAAAGCTTTTGCAGAGCGGCAAACTAACCCAGCAGCAGCTAAACCAGCTACAGCAGATGGCAAAGCAGTTTCAAAGCCTGATGCAGTAGTTGCAAAAGTGCAACAATTGATATTTCAACTAACAAATCAACTAAGCAGTTGGTTTATTAGTTTGTTGATTGCAATAATTAAAATTTCTCAGCATCTTCTTTAATTCTTTATCGTGGCCACGATTTAGATAAAACCGACTTTAATTAAAAGGAGTGATTTTATGTCTCTTTCCGATGGTACGCCCATGATGACGATGCCCGTCGCTCCCGCAAACAGCGGCAATAGCGGCGGTTTCGGCTGGGGTGGTGACGGCGCATGGCTCATTATTCTCTTCCTCATTTTTGCCGTCTTTGGCTGGGGTGGCAACGGCTGGGGCAACAACGCTGGCAATTCCGGCGGCGTGGTCGACGGCTACGTGCTGACCTCTGATTTTGCCAATATCGAGCGCAAGATCGATAGCGTCAACGACGGCCTTTGCAATGGGTTCTATCAGCAGGCGCAGCTTGCCAATGGCACCAATATGGCTATGGCGAACGGCTTTGCGCAGGCCGAGCTGTCCCGTGCAAACCAGCAGGCGGCGCTGATGCAGCAGCTCAACGCCATGCAGATGCAGTCCGCTGAGTGTTGCTGCAACACCCAGCGCAGCATCGAGGGTGTGCGCTACGACATGGCAGCGCAAGCGTGCGACACGCGCAACACCGTGCAGAGCGCGACGCGCGACATCATTGACAACGCCAACGCCAACAGCCGCGCAATCCTCGACTTCCTGACGCAGAGCAAGCTGTCCGACCTTCAGGCCGAGAACCAGGGCTTGAAACTGGCGGCAAGTCAGGCGGCGCAGAACAGCTATCTGGTCTCGCAGCTGCGCCCCTCTCCCATTCCGGCGTACACGGTGCAGAACCCTTATTGCTGCAACCAGTATGCGGCTTGCGGCTGCTGAAAACTGCATAGCATAGCTTTTTGTGACGTCTTGTTGACGTCAACAAAATGGTCGGCCCCGTGCCGATACTGACAACAACGCGGCG
>ERZ1034928.445-NODE-445-length-19364-cov-3.915014_pt1 | contig 19364 bp, 19 predicted proteins | sample MGYA00520627_ERZ1034928 | MGnify/ENA primary metagenome ERZ1034928 (study PRJEB33766, sample SAMN09781755) | gut metagenome | biome: gut microbiome | host: Homo sapiens | place: Madagascar | study: EMG produced TPA metagenomics assembly of the PRJNA485056 data set... | reverse complement strand
GGCCCCTACCACGCCCCGCGCCATGCAACGCCCATGCCCCGCGCCACGCCTCGTACCCCCGCGCCACGTCCGCACCCATGGTAGGGCGCGACGTCCCCGGCGCGCCGCGCCCACGGGGACGCCATCGGGAACGCACACAGGCACGCGGGCCGCCGGGGACGTCGGCCCCTACCACGCCCCGCGCCATGCAACGCCCATGCCCCGCGCCGTCCAGCCTCGTGCCAACAAACATTTCTCACTTTTTGCCCACTGGTTGCATGTATCGAATATGACATACTGTCTGTATGAAGGCAAAGAACTGTAAGGACGATGCGGCCAAGGCCGCGTTCCTGAGGAGGGTCGCGGCGCTCGACGAGATGGAGGAGGGCGAGCAGGCGCGGCGAGAAATCAAAGAGAAGCGTTGGAAGCTGGAAGAGGAGCGTCGGCGAAACAGGCTGAACGAGCGGCGCATCCGAAAGCTCGAAGACGAGCTGCGGAGGCTGCAGGGCGGGCGGTTGTCTGGGTGAGTACCTCGCAGCACTCGCTACTTGCCGGTGAAATGCAGAAGATTGGATTCGTAGTCCTGGAGCGTATGGTAGAAATGTACGATCAGAACACGTTTGGCTGTCTCGTCAATGCGGTATATGATCTGGTGGTTTCCAACTTGGGCGCGACGGTATCCCATGGCGCGGAGGAACGCATCTTTGCAGAAGGAGAATTTTCCCGGCATGGTCTCCAGTTCGCATAGGCGAGCCTCGATTTTGTCCGCAAGGGCCGTCGCCGCCGGAGGGTTGCGGAGATCGGCGGCAATGTATCTGATGATGCGGTCGAGATCGGCTTCCGCTTCGGGCGAGACCACAACCTCATACATGGTATTTCTTCCGGATGGCGGCGAGGGATGCACGTGCGCTTTTGCCTTGGCCGGCCGCAATCTGCCGCTCGGAGGCCGCGATCTTCTCGTACATGGCCAGCCTGGAAAGCGTCTCGTCGAAGAACCGGGTGCTGACGATTACGGAAGAGCCGTATCCGTTTTTTGTCAGGTAGACAGGCCCGTTCTTGATTTCATTCTCGACATCGGGATATTTGTTCCGAAGGTCGGAAACCGGGCGAATGCGGGTTGCGATCATGATGGATTCCTTTCAGCAAGATACGAATATTATATCACAATTTTATCAGAGGCTGGCTGCGCGGACGCGCAACTCGCAAGGCCAGAGGCCACCCTCACAGAACCCGACACGCGGGCAATGCTCGTGTCGCCCGGCGCGATTGATTACGCGCTATTTGAGCCCGGCTTGGGCGAGGTCGACCATTTCATGGCAGCGGTCGTAGAGTTCCTTGCGCGTCGGCTGGCGCGCGGTCGCCTCGTAGAGCGAGAGGAAGAGCATGCGCCCGGCGGCGCAGAAGCGCTCCTTCTCGCGCGGCGGGTGCCAACGCAGGCCGAAGCCCTCGGGCGACAGCACGACCAGCCCACCGCCCGCGCGGGCGATGGCGTTGCCGCAGGCCTTTTCAAGCGGGCTCATGAAGGTCGAGACGCCCGCCCCTCCGGGGCCGATGCGCGCGGCCGATTCGACGAGGGCGTTCCATTCGGGCGAGCCTTCGGCGGTCGCACGGTGGCCCTTGAAGGGCACGAGAACAGGCAGATCCAGGAGCGCGCGGTTGCCGTAGGCGAACCAGCGGCGGCCGAGGAACTCGACGGGCGCGACCTGCTGAAAGAAGCGGGCGTTCGCGCGGCGCAGGGCGGCGCGCGCCGGGTTTTCGCGGATGCCACCCGCAAGACCCGGTGCGCCACCAGCAAGACCCGGTGCGCCCCCCCACCCTGCGGGGTTGGGGCAAGCCGCGCGATTGGGCGAGGCGGGAAGGGTTTTGCCTGTCGCGGCGTCGGCCGCGACAACCTGCCAATAGGCATTGCGCAGGGCCTTGGCGAGTTGGCTGACGAGAACCCCCAGCGCGACGCGGTCGGGTATCGCGCGAATCTTGAAGAGAAGGTGAAGATGATCGGGCATGATCACGAACGGCGAAATCTCTTCGCAGCAGCGCCACTTCAGATGAAAGCCCCTGATGGCCGCCGTGAACGCGCGGGTGATCGCGTTTTCGACGAGGCCATTGGGCCCAATTTCGGAAAACGCCACCAGCCCCTTGAGACGCTTCAAGGTGACCATGTAGAAATACGGCGACTTGTAGTCGAAGCCTCTGAGACGGCCCATCGCCCCCATCCTTTCGCGATTTCCAACCCAACAACACGTGTAGTTTACGATAAAGTCGCCGAGTTTGCAAGGCGGAGGAGAGCTAAGCGATGACAAACACCGAATCCCTGTTTCCGCCGAAGTCGGCGGCACATCCGACGATCTACGCCTATTCCGAGACGCGCGCAGAACTCGCGGGCCTCCTGAAGGTCGGCTATACGGATCGCACGGTCGAGACGCGCATGGCCGAGCATTATCCGACCAAGCTGCCGGACGGCACAATGCCCTACCGCGTCGAGCTGGTCGAGTCGGCGATGCGTCCCGACGGCTCGTGCTTCCTTGATCACGATGTGCATCGCCTCCTGAAGGCGCACGGCTTCCCCTGCGCGGGCGGCGAATGGTTCCGCTGCGGCGGCGACGACGTGCGCGCGGCGGCGATGCGGGCCTTGGAGTCGATCGAGGGCTTCCGCTCGCTCAACAAGGACATCGCGACGATCATCAGCAACGCGAAGGAACTCAAGAAGGCAAAGGCGGAAGATGCGAAGCCGACGAAGGCGGAGGCCAAGGCGCTGACCGAAAAGGAGAAGGAGATGAAGTCCAAGCGCAGGGAGATCCAGGAAAAGCTCATCAAGTTCGCGACACGCGTGCCGATCTTCATGTACCTCTCGGACTACCGCGAGCGGAGCCTGAAGGACATCGTCTCGCAGCTGGAGCCCGGCCTCTTCCGGGCGGTGACGGGGCTCAACGTGCAGGATTTCGAGCTGCTGGTCGGGCTGAACGTCTTCAACGGGCCGCTCATGAACGATGCCGTCTTCAAGTTCAAGCGCTATGAGGACGGCAGCATCTCCTACACGGGCATCGACCCGCACGCCGGGGACGCAAGCGTCGGCGGCTGGGACACGGCGATGGACCGCGCCACGTTCGACGCGCTCTATCGCGGCCAGCAGGCGTCTATGGCCCCAACCCACGCATTTATATAAATGCGTGGGTTGGGGCCATGCGGGGTTGGGGCGTGACACCCCGTCCACCCAGGGACGCGCGGGTTAACGGGCGACCGGGATGTAGAAGAGCCTTTTCGCCGTGTCGCCGCCCTTCGCGAAGCACCAGTCGAAGTAGGCCTGCAGGGCCGCGCGGCGCGCCGGAGGCGTGTCCTTCCGTACGAGGATGTAGGTCTTGCCGAGGATCGGCCAGCCGGCGGACGTGGGCTCGACGGCCACGCCGGACGCGCCGCGCAGGTTCACGATGCCGAGCTTCGCCTCGCGCGCGAACGTGTACTCCGTGTAGCCGATCGCGCCCCGGATGCGGCGCACGCCGTTGCACACGCCGGGGTTCTTCTGGCCCGCGATGCCGCACGGCCACTTGAGGAGCGTGCCCGCGCCGACCTGTTCCTTCCAGTCGGGGCTGACCGCCGCGAGGTAGCTGCTGAAGATGTGCGTCGTCCCCGAGCCGTCGCCGCGGTGGACGACCGTGATCTTCAGGGCGGGCAGCTTCAGGCCCGGATTGAGGGCCGCGAGGCGCGCGTCGTTCCAGCGCGTGATCCGCCCGAGGTAGATGTCCGCAAGCGTCTTCCCGTCCAGGACGAGCGCGCCGCTCGCGACACCCGGCAGATTCACCGCCGGCACGACCGCGCCCGACACCATGTGGAACTGCTCCAGCCCGGCCGCCTCGCACGCGGCCGCGTCGAGCGGCGCGTCCGTCCCCGCGAAGTCGACCGTCCCCGCCTTGATCTGGCTGATGCCCGCCGAGGAGCCGACGGACTGGTAGTTCACCTTCGCGCCCGTCCCCTCCTGGGTGTAGGCATACGCCCACGCCTGGTAGAGCGGTGCCGGGAAGCTTCCGCCCGCGCCGTTCAGCTCGATCCGCTCGGCGGCCCCCGCCGCCCACGCCGCCGCGCACAGGGCAACCGCCACGGCCGTCTTTCCGATCTTGACCTTGTTCATGTTCGTTTTCCTTTCCTTGTCTGTTTTCCTGTTTACCGTCAATGTGTTTTCCACCGTCCACCGGAGGATACGGACGCGCTGGCGCGCGCCCCTCCCGCCCTTGGACAATCCGCGCTAGAACTTCCACGCGAGCTGGACGCGCCCGAAAAGCGCCGGGTTGCGGTCCCCCTCGTCGAAGTAGTTGCCCTTCCCGAGGTATTCGCCCTGGAAGGAGAGCGCCCCGCCCTTCAACCAGTCGCTGCCGGTCAGACGGCCGAGCTTGATCTCGTAGCGCAGCTGCGCGTAGAGCCCGCGGTAGTTCCCCGCGTCGCCGCCTGCGGCGCGGTGTTCGGAGACGGGCGCGAAGAGCGGGCCCGCCTGGACCTTGAGCGACGCGGCGTCGCCCGTCTTGCAACCCGCCGCGAGGTGCGGGTAGAGGAGGTTTGTGTAGTCGTACTTGTTGTACATCGGCGCGACCGATTCGCCGAGACCCGTCTCGCGATTGAAGACCGCATGCCAGGCGTGCGAGCCGCGATCGCCGTCCGCGTCGCCCGTGAGCCCCCACACGGCACCCGTCAGGTAGGGCTTCGCCCCGTGCTTCGCCTTGTAGGTGAGGCCCGCGTAGCCCTGTCCGGCGAGAAGGCCGTCCTCGCCCGCCTGGGCGGCCCCCTCCAGCTCGCCCGAAAGGGTTTCGGTGAACTGCGGCAACAGGCGGAAGCCGGCCGTGTGCGTCTGGACGTTGCGTCCCTCGGAACGGTACTTGGCCTTGTGCCCGCGGATCTCCTGCTTGGCGACGTAGTAGAGGTCCCAGCCGAACGACGTGTTCGAGCGATCCTGGTAGTAGAGGCCCGCGCCCAGTTCATCCTGCCCGTAGCCGCTCATGTCGTAGCGGTGCGGCTTCTTGCCGTTCTCGTGTTCCTTTCCGAGCGTTGGCAGCCAGTCGTCGTGGGCGCAGAAGAGCGCGAAGGCGTCGAGCGTGCGGGCGTCGTCGAAGTGCGCGGTGAGCCGCACGGCATCGAAGTAGGCCGAGCGCGAACCGTCGCCGCCGGTGCCGTCGGAAATGATGCGCTTCGAGCCGAAGGACATGTCCTGGCGGCCGATGCGCAGGTCGAGGAAGTCGAAAAGCCCCTTCTGCCGCCAGTAGAGGTTGTCGATGAAGACGACATCCGGGAAGCGCTGCTTGCGGCTTTTCGACTCGGGGCGGCGATAATGGCGGAACTCGTCGGCGAGGCGCGCGTAGAGCCCCCAGTTTTCAGGTCCGATGTCGATCCACGGATGAATCCGGATGCGCGCGTAGTCCGAATGGGGGTCCTCGCCGCGCTTGTTGGTCGGGAGCCCCTGCGTGACGTCGTAGCGCAGGCGGAGATCCGCCCCCGCCTTGACCACGCGCTCCGCCTCGTTCGTCGCGCCCCACGCGACCGTCGCGGCGAAGAAGGTCGCCGCCGCCAACCCCAACTGCCGCCGTCCGGCGGGTTGCTTCTCGGGTTTCTTCATGTGTTCTCCTTGTTGTGTCATGTCGCCGCAGATTATGGAAAATCAGCGTGAACAACACGTCAAGGGTACATGAAGAGTGAGTGAATATCCTGTTAGGAAAAGGTGAAGGTGCCATCGCGGCACATGGGGACGCGCGTCTGGTTCCGCATCAGCTCCGCTGGCGCAGCATTTCGTACAGGCACACGGCGGCGGCGACGCCGGCGTTGAGCGACTCGATCTCGCCCGGCATCGGCAGCTCCGCGATGAAGTCGCACGTCTCGCGCACGAGGCGCGTGATGCCGTTTCCCTCCGCGCCCACCACGAGCCCGGCACGGCCGCGGAAGTCGATCGCCGTGTAGGCCTTCGCGTCCTCGCCCCAGTCGAGCCCGGTGAACCACATGCCGGCCTCCTGGAGCTGCTTCATCGCCCGCACGAGATTGACGACGCGGGCGACCTTGAGGTATTCGCTCGCGCCCGCCGAGGCGCGCACGGCGGCGGGCGTCACGCCGCAGCCGCGGTCTTCGGGCAGGATCACGCCCGTCGCGCCGACCGCGCAGGCGGTGCGGAGGATGGATCCGACGTTCTGGGGATCCTCAAGGTGGTCGAGGACGACAACGGTCGCACCCTCGTCGGCGCGGACGTCTTCAAGGATGTCCTCGAAGGCGACATAGGGGTAGCCCGACGTCTTGAGCGCCACGCCCTGGTGGTGCCCGCCGCGCGTGAGCAGGTCGAGGCGTTTGCGGTCCTCCGTGCGCACGACGATGTTGCGGTCACGCGCGGTGGCGCGGATGACGGCGAGCTCGTCGGCCTCGTTCTTGTCAGGCGGCGGCAGGACCACCTCGCTGAACGTGCGCCGACCGGCGCGCAGGGCCTCGATGACGGGATTGCGTCCGTAGATCCATTCACCGCCGGTGCAGAGCTCGCGGGGGCCCTTGTGCTTCTCGTTTCGCATGGCGCCTCGTTCCTAGAGCATGCGAAGCTTGACGGGCGACTCGTTGAGGATGCCGGCCTCCCGGATCTCGGCGAGCGCGGCGTCCACCGCCTTCGCGGGCGCGGGGTGGGTGAGGACGACGACGGGCACGAAGCCCTTCTCGTCCACGTTCGCCGTCTTCTGCGCGGCGGCGGAGATGGAGACGCCGTTCCGGCCGAGAATCGTCGTCATCGTGCCGAAGGCGCCCGCCTTGTCCGCCACGTTGAAGCGCAGGTAGAAGCGGCTCACGATGTCGCCCGGCGCGCGGAGCTTCGTCACGCCCTCGCCGTAGGTCGGCACGGCGCGCGCGTAGCGCACCTCGCCGTGGGCCATGTTGCGGGCGATGTCGCCGATGTCGCCCACGACCGTGGAGGCGGTGGGGAGGCGCCCGGCGCCGCGTCCGTAGAACATCGTGTCGCCCACCATGTCGCCGCGCACCATCGCGGCGTTGAAGACGCCGTTCACGCTCGCGAGCATGTGGTCGAAGGGGACGAGCGTGGGGTGGACGCCCACTTCGATGTCCGCATCGTGCTTGGCGACGACCGCGAGCAGCTTGATGCGGTAGCCGAAGTCGGCCGCGTACTGCACGTCCTTGCCGGAGAGGTTCCGGATGCCCTCCACCTGCACCTGGTCGAGCGACGGCTGGAAGCCGTAGGCGAGGGCGCTGAGGATGCAGGCCTTGTGCGCCGTGTCGAAGCCGTCGATGTCGAGCGAGGGATCCGCCTCGGCATATCCGAGCTTCTGGGCGTCGGCCAGGATTTCGTCGAAGGGACGCCCCTCGTTCTCCATGCGCGTGAGGATGTAGTTGCAGGTGCCGTTGAGGATGCCGTGGATCTGCTGGATCTCGTTGCCGGCAAGGCCCTCTCGCACGGCGCGGATGATCGGGATGCCACCGCCCACGGAGGCGCCGAAGTAGATGTCCACCCCGTTCTTCGCGGCCGCGTCGAAGATCTCCTTCCCGTATTCGGCGAGAAGCTTCTTGTTGGCCGTGACGACGGCCTTCCCGGCGTTGAGGGCCGCGAGGACGAACGTCTTCGCAATGCCGGTGCCGCCGATCGTTTCGACGACGATCTGTACGGACGGATCGGCGATGACGCCCTGCGCGTCCGTCGTCAGCACGTCCGGATCCACCGCCACGCCGCGGTCCGTCGTGATGTCCAGGTCCGCGATCTTCCGCAGCACGACGTCCACGCCCAGGCGTTCAGACATGACCCTGCGGTTGCGCAAAAGACCCTCCGCCACGCCCGCGCCGACCGTGCCGAACCCCAGGATGCCAACTCCGACTTCTTTCATCTTGCTTCCTCTTCTTCCTTTTCGCGCGCGGAAACCCTCCGCCGCCGCAGATGGCCCTATATGATACCGCACGAACCCCCTTGCGTCAAATGCCAATTCAGACTATACTATTGCACCAGTAGGATTAAAGGAAACTGCCATGTTGAAAAAAGTCGTTCTGCCCGTTTGCCTCGTGTTCGTCCTGTCCGCCCTCGCCGTCGGCGCCGTCTCCTGGGCCTGGTCGCGCCGCGATACGCCCGACTCCCGCCGCGCCGCGCGCAAGGAGGCCGGCAAGGCACTGCGGGCCTGCGCGCCCGAGGCGGTGCTGCCCTTCCTGGAGAAGCTGGCCGGTGAAACCGCGTTCCACACCTGGTTCGTCCCCGCCGCCGACGGCTCGGCGAGCCCCTGGCGGTTCTGGACCCTGCGCTGCGGGATGCTCACCGCCGTGCCCTACGACTACATCGGCCAGCTCACCGAGGACCAGTTCATCCGCTTCGCGGGCGACGGCGGCGCGAAGCCGGCGGACGCCGCCCGCCTGAAGGAGCTCCTCGCCTTCTCCGACAGGCTCCTCAAGCGGAACGTCCTCTCCGAACCCGCCGCGAACGCCCTCCGGGAACGCCGCCTCGACGGCTTCTTCCTCTCCGGCGACTTCGACGGCGCCATCGCCTACCTGGAGGGCGAGGGCGTGCCGAAGCGTTCGCCCGGCTGGTGCAAGGGTACCGCCGCCAAGCTCCGCGCCCACAAAGCCATGGCGGCCGGCGACAAGAAGGAGGCCGTCAAGCAGCTGCTTGCGTTCGGCGCGTTCATGCTCTCCGACGAGCAGAAAGACTTCGAGGACTGCGATCCCACCACGGGCATCGTCTACTCCCGCGACTGGGTCGTCGCCCGCAACTACATGCGCTGCGCGAAGATGAGCCGCGAGCTGGGCGACGCCGCGCAGGCCGACGCCTACCTCGCCGAGGCGAAGCGCTTCTTCGCCACGGCGCACGAAAAGGCCAAGGACGACCAGAAATCCCTCGACACGCTCCGGGCCGAAATGAAGGAGGCCGGCTGCGCCCTTCCCGCGCTCCCCGCCAAGACCAAGTGAAGATCCTCTTCCTCTTCATCGACGGCGTCGGGCTGCGGGAGCCGGCGGCGGACAACCCCGTCAACCCCGAGGTCTGCCCCGCCCTGTGCCGCCTCATCGAGCGGCACAGCGTCCCCATTGACGCCTGCCTCTCGGTCGAGGGGCTTCCGCAGTCCGCCACCGGACAGGCCACCATGTTCACCGGCGTGAACGCCCCCCTCTTCATGGGCCGCCACTGCGAAGGCTTCCCCGGCCCCGGACTGCGCCGGAAAATCGAAGAGGACAACCTCTTCCTCCAGCTCAGGGCCCGCGGCAAGCGCGTCAAGTTCGCCGACGCCTACCTCGTCGAATCCGCCGCCGAGCTCGTCCCCCGCCGCTTCAAGAGCGTCACCACCGTGATGGCCCTCACCACCCCCGAGGTCGTCTCCACCCTGGGCGACCTCCTCGACGACCAGGCCGTCATGCAGGACCTCACGCGCGAGACCATCCAGGACCGCTACCCCGACGTTCCCCTCGTCACCCCCGAGGACGCCGCCGAACACCTCTTCAACCTCGCCCGCGCCCACGACTTCACCCTCTACGAGTTCTTCCAGACGGATGTCTCGGGCCACTCGATGGACTACGACCGCGCCTGTTCCGTCCTGCGCACCTACGACCGCTTCCTTTCCACCCTCGTCCGCTTCACCGAGGCCGCCGGTATCACCCTTCTCATGACCGCCGACCACGGCAACATCGAGGCCATGAACGAGCGCGGCCACACCCGCAACCCCGTTCCCTTCATCGCCTTCGGCCCCCGCGAGGCCGAAATCCGCGCCCAGGTGAAGTCCCTCGTGGACGTCACCCCCACGGTCCTCAAGTACATCTAGCCTGCGCGGCGACAAACGCCCGGTGGACCGCCTTGTCCGCGTACGGATCGTCCGCCGCCGCAAGTTCCGCCGCCGTGTAACCGCTTCGGATGCCGAGCAGCGTCACCACGCGCGCCGCCTCGTCCACCGCGAAGTCCAGCCGGAACATCCGCACCGAGAACGTCCCCGCGTTCGCCCCCGTGCGCACCACGCGCTTCCGCGAGGCGTCGAACGGTTCCCCCGCGAGCTGCAGCCTTGCCGTCGCGAGAAGATCCTGCCCGCCCGCCGCGCGCACGCACGCGGCCGCCGTCTCGAACGCCGCCGTGGCGACGACGCGCCAGTGGTCCTGGGCGTCCACCCAGCCCGCCTTCACGCCAGGGAAGGCGTCCGCCGCCGGAATGTACGGCTTGATGTCCAGGATGGGCGTTCCGTCCAGCAGGTCCGCCTCCTCGACCTCGACGACGCGCCCCCGGACGGCGACGAGGCGCACGCAGGAAAGCCCGATCGGGTTGGGGCGGTACGGCGCGCGCGACGCGAAGACGCCCACGCGCGGAACGCCCGGCGCCGTCACGGGCGGATGCGCCGTCGGACGCCACCCGCCGCCGTTCCGGTCGAAGACGAAGACGAGCCAGATGCGCGCGAACCCGTCGAGGTCCCGGAGCGCCGTCTCGAAGTTGCGCCCCGCCGCCAGCTCCACCCGCCCCGCGCCGCCGGCGAACACACCCTGCCGCGGCGCCTCGTACTTGCGCGCGGCCCCGCCGTGGAAGATGCCGATGGGCTCGAAGTTCATGCCGTCATCCGAAAAGCAAAAACCACCGCACGTGCGGTGGCTCTTGGAATGGTGGCGAGAGGGGGATTCGAACCCTCAACCAGCAGATTATGATTCTGATGCTCTACCGTTGAGCTATCTCGCCGAACGAGGAAGTAGTTTACCAGATTCCCCTCCGTCCCGCAACTGCAAAATCACGCAAAGAACGTCATGGACGTTTTCTTGTACTCGCGCGTGGAAAGGAGCATCACGGCGGGCACGGCGGTGCCGGCCACCCGGTTGACCTCTGCGGAAAGGGACGCGAACTGCGCGTTCGCCTCCGCCGCCGCGCGGGCGTGGACCATCGCGAAGAGGTTGTAGGGGAAGTTCGGCGCCTCGGGCCGTTCGTAGCAGTGCGTCACCTCGCCGCGCGCCGCGAGCGCGCGGCCCGCCGCCGTCGTGTCGCCCGCCACCCGCCAGCAGCACATGCCGTTTGCGGACCACCCCGCGTTCCGGTGGTGGAGGAGAAGCCCGATGCGCTTGAGCCGCCCCTTCCGCCGCCAGATTTCCAGCGTCGAGAGGAGATCCCATTCCTTCATGCCCAGCCGCCCGGCGAGGGCCGCGAAGAAATCGGCCCGCGCCTCCGTGTCGCCCTGCAGCGCCCCGATGACGGCACGGTCCCGCGCCGTGACGGGCGGCAGATCGTCGCCCTCCGCCACGTCCTCCTCCCGTGCGCGCGTGGCGGCGCCGAAGACCACATCCACCTTGTAGCGGCGCGTCGCCGGCAGGACATGCAGGGCATACGGCCCCAGGCGCGCGGCCACCTCGTCCACCATCGCCGGGAAGATGTCCGCCGGATAGCTGAGCGTGAACCAGAGGTTCGGAACGCCCGGCCGCAGAGCGGACGTGGCTTCGCGCACGTAGCAGTGCGTCACGCCCGCAAGGGGCGTCAGCTTCGCCGCCGCCGCGTCAAGCGCCTCCACGGACACCGCGGCGGCGCAGAGCGCGGAACGGTAGCCGAGACGGCGCGTGTCGAAGACGGCGCCGAACCGGCGCACCGTCCCCACCGCCCGCTGGCGCGCCAGGCAGGCGAGGAGGTCCGCCTCGCCGCATCCCAGCTCGCGTGAAAGCTCCTCGAACGGACGCGCGCACAGCGGGATCCCCCGCTGCAGCGCGACCACCATCGCCGCGTCGTCCACGCTCACCGCTTGTTGTACGGATAGCTGACGACGTCGTCGACGATCTGGCGGGCGAGGTCGGCCGCAATGCGCTGCGCCGCGTCGCGCTGGCCCGTCAGCAGGTCTCCCTGCACGAGGAACGTCGTCTCCGCCACGTACGTGCGTCCGTCCACCAGCACCTTGCCGGCCTCCTTGTCGACGAGCGACACCTTGGCCGTCACGAAGTAGCGGTACTCGCCCGCGCGCATGCCGTAGCCGCGGTCGTAGGAGACCGGGCGGCGCTCTGCCTTCACGAGCGCGCCCTGCACCTCGATGGACGAGTCGCCGGAGCGGCGGATGGAGAACGTGCCCTCGCGCTGGAACTCGCGGAGCGTGTACTGCGTCACGATCGGGCCCAGCTCGGCCGACTGCGTGCGGTTCTCGAACACGGGCACTGCGACCGTGCGGATCTCATCCGGCACGCGGGACGTCCACCGGTAGTCCGGCAGACCCGAGCAGCCACAGAGCGCCAAGGCGGGAACGAGAAGGAGGAATGCGCGACGTTTCATGGACCTGGTACCTTTCAGTTGTTCGGCTCGGCAGCGGGCGGGACGGCTGCGGGCGGCGGTTCCGCCAGTTCGGCGATGCGCGCCCGCACGGTCTCCGCATGGGGGGAATCCGGATATTCGGCGAGGAAACGCTCCCACGACGTGCGCGCCGCATGGCGCGTGCGCTGCTTCGAGTCGTAGAACTTCGCGCTCCGGTAGGCGTCCTCCTCCATGTAGCGCTTCAGTTCCTCGGCCCACCCCTTCAGCTCCTCGGCCTGCTCAAGGTCGGGCCGCCGCGCCAGCGTCATCTTCAGATAGCCCATCGTGTCGCGGCAGCGCGGGATGTTGTACGCGAGGCGGCGGCACAGCCACATGCGCGCCCGCGCCTCCAGGTAGGCCGCCCGGCGCGCCTCGACGGAGACGGGGTACTTGCTCTGCAGCGTCGCGTAGACCTTGCACGACTCCTCGTACTGGCTGTCCTGCTCGCGCAGATCGGCGATCTTGAGCATCGCCTCGGGCACGTAGGGGGCGCCCGGCGCGCGCCGCACGATCGACTCGTAGTGCTGGCGCACGAGGCGGTTCGAGAGGAACGAGAAGCCGAACCAGGACTTCTTCTTCTCGACCATCGTGTTCACGAGCCGGTAGCCGTATTCCACGAGCTCCTGGTACCTGCAGTCGCGCGCGTAGAAGTCCAGCAGGTATTCCAGCTGATCGAACGCCTCCTCGTAGTCCTCCAGCGGACCGGCCAGCAGCTTCACGAACCGCAGCTGCGCCTGCGGCGCCTCCTTTGAAACCGGCCATTCGCGCACGAGCGCGTCGTAGGCCTTCGCGGCCCCCTTGGAATCGCCTTCCGTCTCAAGTCCCTGCGCGAAGGCGAACTGCTCCGCCGGCGTGTCGCGCTTGACGCCGAACCACCAGCTCTTCTCGCGGCGCTCGGGCTTCTTCACATCGTCGAGCCCGTCGAAGCCCGGATAGGCGTCCGTCGCATACGGCGAGTTGCCGCCCGTCGAGGCCCCCGCCACGCTCCGCGCCGGCGCCGCCTGAACCGCACCCAGCGCCATCATCGCGACGGCGCACAATCCGATTTTCCAAAACGTGTTGCCCATGCCCTGTCCGTTATCCGTTTTCGTACCGTTTCCGCACAGTATACCACATCACACGCGCCCCCGCCACCCGCTTCCAGGCGACGCGAGATTCCGCATCTGGGGAAGGGACGCACGCCGCCGCGTCCGGGCGCCGGAAGAAGTATGCCACATCGTCCCCGCGTCAGTCGGCAAGCGGGAAGGCTCGGGCCTTGAACGACACGGTGACGGGCGTGGAGACCATGACGAGACCTTTCCCTTGAAGCGCTATTCGATGACGACGCTCGTGCCGACGTCGCACATGCCGCGGAGCTTCTCCGCATTCCAGTTCGCGAGGCGGAAGCAGCCATGCGACTCCGCGCGGCCGATCCGCTCGGGGGAGGGCGTGCCGTGGATGCCGTAGGTGGGCAGGGAGAGGCCGATCCACGACGTCCCGACCGGGTTGTTCGGCCCGGGCGGGTAGATGTGGCGCGCGATGCGCCCGCCCGGCCCCGCGCGCGGCGCGGTGTAGGTGTAGTTCGGCTTCGGGACGAGCGCCGTCACCTGCACCTCCCCGACCGGGGGGCGCTTGCTCTTCTCCGCCGCGATCGAGCAGGGGAAGAGGCCGATCATCCGCCCCGCCGCGTCGAAGGCCGTGATTTCGAGGCGGGCGAGCGAGACGCGCAGGACGCTCGCCTCGCCGAGGGGAAAACGGCGGGAGGCGCCGCGCACCGCAACGGGCGTCGTCCGGGGAAGGACGACGCGCGCGCCGGCGGGCGGGTTCGGCCAGGCGAGCGCGGGGTTGAGACGCCGCAGGAGCGTGACGGAACAGTGTCCGCGTTCGGCGAACATCTCCGCGAGGGATTCGTACCCCATCGTGGCGAGCTGCGCCTTCTCGGCGGGCGCGGCGGGAATCCGCCCGCACGCCGCATGGTCCGCCGCCGTCACGACGACCGTCTCGAAAAGGTTCGTCTCCCCCGCGAAGAACCGCGCATGCGCCGTCGCCTCCGCGCCGGGGACGTACGCGAGGCCATTCACGGCGCAGTAGGTCGCAAGCGCCACCTGCGTCTTGCGTCCGCACTGTCCGTCGAGCGTGTTGCAGGAGAACCCCCGGCGGTCGAGGCTGATCTGGAGCGCGAGGACGCGCTGCTCCCGGGGCGACAGCGGCATGCAGGGCTGCGGCGCACCGAAGAGAACGCCGCACCCGGACAATGCCGCCACGCAAGCGAGCAGGTTCTTTGCCGAACGGAAAGCCATGCCGCCTAGCACTTCTCCAGCGCCTGCTTCAGGTCGGCGATGAGGTCGTCGGGGTCTTCGAGTCCCACCGAGAAGCGGATGAGGTCCGGCGGGATGCCGGCGGCCACAAGCTGTTCGTCCGTTAGCTGGCGGTGCGTGTGCGAGGCGGGGTGGAGGACGCAGCTCCAGGCGTCGGCGACGTGCGTGACGATGCCGATGAGCTTGAGGGCGTCCATGAACCGGATGGACGCCTCGCGCCCGCCCTTGATGCCGAACGTCATCACGCCGCAGGGGCTCGGTCCCTTGAACTGCTTCACCACGAGCGCGTGGTCGGGGGAGTCGGGGAGGCCCGCGAAGTTGACCCACGCGACCTTCTCCTGCGCGCGCAGCCACGTCGCGATCCTGAGCGCGCTCTCCGCATGGCGGCGGATGCGCACGTGGAGCGATTCGAGGCCGATGTTCAGCAGAAAGGCGTTGAACGGCGAGGGGATCGCGCCGTAGTCGCGCATGAGCTGGGCGGTACACTTGACGATGTAGGCCATCTTGCCGAAGCTCTTCACGTAGGAGAGGCCGTGGTAGGAGGGGTCGGGCGCGACGAGGCCGGCGAAGCGGTCGGGGTACCGGGACCAGTCGAAGGCGCCGCTGTCGACGATGCAGCCGCCAACCTGCGAAGAGTGTCCGTCCATGTACTTCGTCGTCGCATGCGTCACGATGTCGCAGCCGAACTCGAAGGGACGGCAGAGAACCGGCGTCGGGAACGTGTTGTCCACGATGAGCGGCACGCCGAAGCGGTGGGCGGCCTCGGCGAACTTCGCGATGTCGAGGACGACGCCGCTCGGGTTCGCCACCGTCTCGCCGAAGACGCACTTCGTGTTCGGGCGGAACGCGCGCGCGATCTCCTCCGGCGGGGCCTTCGGGTCGACGAACGTCGTCTCGATGCCGAGCTTCTTCAGGGAGACGGCGAGCAGGTTGAACGTGCCGCCGTAGATCTGCGCGGAGGCGACGACGTGGTCGCCCGCCCCGCAGAGGTTGAGGATTGCGAACGTCGAGGCGGCCTGCCCCGAGCTCGTGAGGATCGCCGCCACGCCCCCCTCCAGCGCCGCGATCTTCTTCGCGACCTGGTCGTTCGTGGGGTTCGCGAGGCGCGTGTAGAAGTAGCCGCTCGCCTTCAGGTCGAAGAGGTCGGCCATCTGCTCGCTCGTCTCGTACCTGAAGGTGGTCGAGGCGTAGATCGGCACCTGGCGCGGCTCGCCCTTCTTCGGCTGCCAGCCGCCCTGGACGCACAGTGTATCAACGGTCATGTTTTTCTCCTTCCAGTCTTTCGTTTGAGGCCCGAACGCTCAACGACTTAACAACTTAACTACTTAACCACTTAACCACAACTTAACTACTTAACTTAACTACTTAACCACTTAATCACTTCCTGACGGTGCCGTCGCCCGTGACGACGTACTTGTAGGTGGTCAGCTCCTCCAGGCCCATCGGACCGCGCGCGTGGAGCTTGTCCGTGGAGATGCCGATCTCGGCGCCCATGCCGAACTCGGCGCCGTCCGTGAAGCGGGTCGAGGCGTTGTGGTAGACGGCCGCCGAATCGACGAGGCGCAGGAACGCCCGCGCCCGCGCGGCGTCGTTCGTCACGATGCAGTCGGAATGGTGCGAGCCGTGGCGGTTGATGTGGTCGATCGCCGCATGGACGTCGCGGACGATCCCCACGTTCATCTCAAGAGACAGGAACTCGCGTCCCCAGTCCTGCTCCGTCTCGTGCAGCACGACGCCCCGATCCGCCGCCCACGCCCGCACCATCGGCAGGAAAAGCGGCGCAAGCCTTTCGTGGACGAGCAGGCATTCCGCCGCGTTGCAGGCGCTCGGACGCTGGACCTTCGCGTTGTCGAGGATCGCAAGCGCCATCGCGAGGTCGGCCTTGTCGTCCACGTAGACGTGGCAGACGCCCTTGTAGTGCTTGAGGACGGGGACGAGCGCCGCCTCGCACATCGCGCGGATCAGGCGTTCGCCGCCGCGCGGGATCGCCACATCCACGTACTCCGGCATCCGCACGAGCGCGCGCACGCCCGCGTGGTCCGTCGTCTGCACAAGCAGCACCGCGTCGAGGAGCACGGACGGATGCGCCGTGCCGCACCAGCGCGCGAGCCCCTTCTGCACGGCCTCGGCGAGCGCCCGGTTCGAACGCAGCGCCTCCTTCCCGCCGCGCAGGATGATCGCGTTCGAGGTCTTGAAGCAGAGCGCCGCCGTGTCGACGAAGACGTTCGGACGCGACTCGAAGACGACGGCGACGACGCCCAGCGGTTCGCGCACCTTCACGATGTGGATGCCGCTCGGGCGGTCGCGCTCCAGCAGCGTCTCGCCCACGGGGTCGGGCAGCTGCGCCACGAAGCGCACGCCGTCCACCATCGCGCGGAAGCGCGCGGGCGTGAGCGTGAGCCGGTCCACAAGCGCGGGCGCAAGCCCCGCCGCGCGCGCGGCCGCGACATCCTCCGCATTCGCCGCCGCGATCAGCGGCTCGGCCGCCTCCAGCGCCTCCGCCACGGACAGCAGCGCAGCATTCTTGTCGCACGTCTCCAGCGTCCGCAGCGCGCGCGACGCGGCGCGCGCCCTCTTCCCCAGGTCCCGGATTTCCTCTTCAACCGTCATTTCTCCACCCTTTCCTTGAAAGGCTCCAACACCAACTCGGCGACCTCGCACGCATCGGCCTCATGCGCCTTCAGAACCTCGATGAACGCGGCCGTGGCGCCCTCCGGCGCGACGAGCCCCTTCTTCGGCGAACGCTTCGAGAGGCGCACGCCCTGATACCAGAGGCCGTCGCCGACGGACGCCCCGTTGCCGTCCTCGAAGCGCAGGCGCACCCACACGGGCGCGCCGCCCTTTTTCAGCCTCACGGCAAAGCGCAGCCGCCGGTCTCCCGCCGGCACCGTGCAGCGGCGCCGTTCGACCACGGGACCAAGCTGCGTCGGCGACGCGGCGGGCACAACGGGTGGCGGCGCGAGCACCTCCGGACCCGGTACTTCGGCGATCTTCACGTCCGACAGATCCTCGCGCGGCGGCAGGGCGCTCACGAAGTGCGCCGCGCACCACACGCCCGCGAGCGCCACGACGAGCGCGCCCACGACGAACGCCGCCCCGAACGGTCCGTGCGGACGCGCAGCCGTTTTCTTCTTTTTTTCCTTCCCGGACTTTCCGAAACGTTCGGCGCCCCGTACCTCGGCGTGGCGGCGCTCCTCCGCGCGCGCGCGCATCCAGGGCGCCTCGTCGAGCCCCTGCCCGTTCATCTTCGCGCGGTAGCCCTCCAGGTCAAAGGGCAGCGAGCGGAAGGAGACCGTGCCCGTTCCGTCATCGTAGAGGCAGTAGAAGCTGCGGCACACGCCACTGCGGGGATACCCCACGCTTCCCACGTTGACAAGGTAGCGCTTGCCCGGCTCCAGCACGAAGTCCATCGGCTCCAGCGCATGCGGCTCGCCGCTCGTTCCCAGCACGAAGATGCCGGGCTTGTGGCTGTGACCGACGAAGAGGAGCGGTTCGGCGCGCGCGCGCCAGGAGGGCCGCGCGTCAGACGGCTCCAGCACGTAGTTGAACCGCGTGGGATCCGAGAACTCGCCGTGCGCACAGGCGAAGCCCCCCGCCGGACCGGGGAAATCGCAGACATGCGGCAGGTGGCGCAGCCAGTCGAGCGCGGAAGGCGCGAGCGCCGCGCGGTGCCGCGCCACGGCGGCGGCGGCAAAGGAGGTGAAGTCCTCCACGGGGAACCGTCCCGACACGGCATCGTCGTGGTTGCCCGCAAGGCACACATGCGCCCGGCGGTAGACGAGCTCAAGCGCCGCGACCGGATCGGGACCGTATCCGAGTACGTCACCGAGGCAAATGATCTTCTCCGCACGCGCATCGGCGGCATCCGCGAGAACCGCCCGGAGCGCGGTCTCGTTCGCATGGACGTCCGAGATGATCGCGTAGCGCATGGGGAGCCCCCTTCTAGAGCGCGCTGCCGGGCACGAAGGTGCCAACGTCGCGCCCCGCGAAGATGCGGGCAAGCACGTGCGGCTGCACGGCGTTCGCGATCACCACGTTCGCGCCGCTCCTGGCGGCGTTCTGCACGGCCTTGAGCTTCGAATCCATGCCGCCCTTCGAGAGCGAGCCCTTCTCGCCGGGCTTCACGAGCTTGAGCGCGTCGCGCACCTTGCCGATCGCGGGGACCCGCTTCCCCTCCGCGTCGAGAAGGCCGTCCACCGTTGTGAGGAGGACGAGCGCGTCGGCGTGGACGAGCTTCACGATGAGGGAGGAGAGCCAGTCGTTGTCGCCGAAGGTGAGGCCCTTCAGCTCCTCGTCCGCCACGATGTCGTTCTCGTTGATGACGGGCACGATGCCCGCGCGCACGAGGTGGTCGAGCGACCGGCGGAGGTTCGCGACGCGGCGGCGGTCCGCGAAGTCGGAGTGCGTGAGGAGGACCTGGCCGATCTTCACGCCGCGCGCGGCGAAGAGCCGTTCATACTCGGTGATAAAGCGCGGCTGGCCGACGGCCGCGCACATCTGGACATCCGAGACCTCGGCGGGACGGGCCTTGAGCCCCAGCGCCTCGACGCCGGCGGCGACCGCGCCCGAACTCACGAACAGCACCTCCGGCCCCATCTTGCGCAGTTCGCAGACGCCGTTGACGACGCGCCGCAGCGCGGCGGAGTCGGGGCGGCCCGTCTTCTTCGCGATCGAGTGCGTGCCGACCTTCACGACGACGCGGCGGGCGTCCCGCAGCACCGCGCGCTCCCTCAACAGATTGTCAGATTCTTTCATCGGTGGATAGTATAACAAAAAAGGCGCCGCGGGGGCGACCACGGGGGCGCGGGCCGCCGAGGACGTCGGCCCCTACCACGCCCCACGCCCGCGCGCACCACATGGTAGGGCGC
>ERZ1034928.439-NODE-439-length-19670-cov-27.154932_pt1 | contig 19670 bp, 34 predicted proteins | sample MGYA00520627_ERZ1034928 | MGnify/ENA primary metagenome ERZ1034928 (study PRJEB33766, sample SAMN09781755) | gut metagenome | biome: gut microbiome | host: Homo sapiens | place: Madagascar | study: EMG produced TPA metagenomics assembly of the PRJNA485056 data... | reverse complement strand
AATAAAGAAAAAAATAATGTAAGTAGTAGTGGCTATGTTATTAAAGATTATCATTTCTTTGATAAAGAAACTTTCTTAGCTAAGAAAGAGGAAATTACTACTTTGTGTAAAACTTTCAATGCTAGAGCTTACTTTTGGATAAATCCTAGAAATTGTAAAGAAGTACAATATGAAATAATTAGAGAAGCTTTAGAGGCTATAGAACTAGGAACTCATAAGTTATTTAAATGTGTATCTAGAGCTATTGGTAGAAAAAGAAGTTCTAATTATAAATCCATCTGGATTCTAGATTTTGATACTAAGGATACAGAATTAATTAATAAATACTTAAGTATAGCTATGGAATGCAGACATTCTGGAAGCGGATTAATGTTCAATCTTATTCCAACTGTGAATGGATTCCATGCCTTAACTAAAGGATTTGATTTAGAACAGTTCAAACAGAAACTAGCTATAGCTAAATTAGATAATATAGATATACATAAGGATAATCCAACAGTTCTCTATTATTCAAATGAGTAAAAAATTATGGATAGCTCGAGATTCTGATTATATAACGTATGTTTACCCTAATGATGACTATGGTCAGAAACATAAGGGTAAATTACATATATTTTATGATACTCCTGAATTGGAGCTTAGGGAAGATAATCCAACAAAGTATTGGGGTTGTTCTAGAAGATATTGTTGGGGATGTGCTAGAGAGTTAGCAATAATTCCTAGCTATATGTATCCTGAAATAGAACCTTGTACTTGTTGGCAATTAGATAATTTAATTAAATATAAAGATGAACATTTTAGGAATTATGAAATTATAGGAAATGCCTGATAAATTAGGAGTTTCAATAGTTAAATATTTATGTCCAATTTGTGGTAAAGAAGCTGATAATGGAATTATTATGAACTCTCTGCTTACAGAAGAAAATGCTAAAGAAGTAGAAAAGTTACATAATAAGGCTATTGGATATGCTGACCATGCTTGTAAAGAGTGTGCTGCTTATAAGGATAAAGCTGTATTTTTTGTAGGTATAGATGCTTCTAAATCTACTAAAACAGACCCTTATAGAACAGGACAAATTGTTGGTGTTAAAAAAGAAGCTGAAATTGTTGAACATTGTAAAAAGTTTATTCAAACATTGTCTGACGGTTCTCAGTATTGTTTAATAGATAATGAAGTAGGAAAGACGATAGGATTATGGTGAAATCAATGAATCCCCTACTGTTAGATCCAGTTAGAGTATACGTTGGTAGATTAAAAAGTAAAATTCAAAGTTTAGAACATAAAATTAATAACTTCAAGAAGTATGATGCTCAACGTAAAGTTTATTATAGTAAAGCTATGCAGCGTCTTGGTGAACTAGAATCCTGGATAGACGAGTCTGATCCGGAATTTAAGCTAAGAGGCAAAATACAATCTCAGAAACAAACTATAACTAACTTAAGCGCTTTAATTAAGGCATCTAAACTTGAAGTTCCAGAAGACTTTGATTTAGCTAAGGCTAAGGTTAAAATACTTGAATTACAGAAAGATGTAGAAACTTTAACTAAGCAAAATACAAGTCTAAAAACTTCTGTTTCTGAATTAGTATATAAATTAAATAATCAATGAAAATATTGATATTTTATTTAAATATTATAATTACTTTTTTATTTTCTATCCCTTGTATACTATTACTATTAGTAGGTACAATATATAGATTATTATATAAGTATACAATATCTTATATATTATCTCTATTATATAAAAATAATACTTTTAAAACCCCAAAATGGTTTATTAGATATGAGGGTATTTGTAAACAATTAATAAATTTTAAATAATGAAGTTAATTAAACAGTCATTTGAATTTATCAATCAAACAGATTTCTCTTTAGTAGGAATCAAAAAGCATATTGAAAGATGTGCACGAGTTATAGATAAAAAATATAATTATTAAACTAAAACTAAGTTGAAGTATTGTTGTGTATGTAATAGTTCTAATAAGGTTTGTAATACTCCTATAGGTCTATTATGTGGAAAACATTATATGCAATATCGAAGATATGGCAAGGTATTAAATAGAACTAAATTTGATCCTAATGAAATTATATTAGAATCGGATATGGCTAAAATAGTTCTATACAATAAAAATGGAGATAAAATTGCAGAAGCTTTAATAGATACTGAAGATATAGGAAAAATATCTTCAGACAAATGGTGTATAGATAAAAATAACTATGTAAAAAATTCAAAACAAGAATATTTACATAGAGTTATATTGGGAGCACCTAAAGATATGTGTGTAGACCATATTAATGGAAATACCCTAGATAATAGGAAAAATAACCTTAGAATTTGTACAAATAGAGAAAATACAAGTAATAGAACTAAATTAGGAACTAATAATACTTCAGGGATATTAGGAGTAAGGTTTGATAATAGAAGAAATAAATGGTATGCAGATATTCAGTATAAAGGTAAATGTATATTTCTTGGATATTTTAATATAAAGGAAGATGCTATAAAAGCTAGAATAGATGCTGAGAAATCATATTTTAAGGAATTTAAATCAAAAATATTAAACAATGAAATTAATTAAGCAGAGTTTTCAATTTGTAAACCAGAAAGGGTTCACTTTAAAAGATATTTATAAACATATTGAGTATTGTGCCCGTATTAGTTACAAGAGTCAAGATAAGATTACAGACACCTCTTATGAGAAGTTTGTAAATATGCTAGAATCTAGAGGACATGATAGACCTCTTGAGTTTGGCACTGTTTATTTAGATATTCCTACGAAGAATCTTGAACCAGGCTATGAATACATAAAAGCTGTTGGTAAGTATGCTCTTAATCCTTGGAGTATTAAGGATGATTTTGATGGTCACGCTTATATATCTACTAATTACAGAGTAATTAAAGATAATCATTGGGAGGATGACTTACAGTATCTTTGTGAACCTACTGAGCACCATCATGCAAGATATACAGCTCACATGATTCTCGATCGTGGAGTTATGGACGAGTTCCGAACTCATGTAGGATTGTCTCATTTAGCTGAAAGTACTCGTTATTGTAATTATTCTAAAGATAAATTTGGTAATGAGTTAACTTTTATCCAACCTTGTTGGGATATTAGAGGTAGTAACTACATTGATTTTTTACAAAACGCTGAGTGGGGCTATTTTAGAATGTTAAAGAATGGTTGGACACCTCAGCAGGCTCGTTCTATACTCCCTCTAGGCATTAAGTCTGAACTTATCTCTTGTGGATTCAAAGACGCTTGGGAAAACTTCTTTAAGAGAAGAGATGCTCCTGACGCTCATCCTATGGCTCAGGAGATTGCTAAGCCAATGCACCAAAAATTCATTGAATTGACTAAAATAGAATGATTATTTTAATTATAATATACATAGCATCAATTATAGGGGCTATAATAAGTATTAGATATGATCAAGCCATGTTTGATGAGGATAGTTGGACTATATTTTTAGTATTCTGTCCTGTAGTAAATAGTGGTATATGCTTCATAGAAATAATGGACTTCTTACCTATTAGTTTATCATATCTTAACAAAAAATTGTATAATTTGATTACTTATAAAACTCATAAGAAATGGTAACAATTGGGTTAGCTATTTATATAATTTCAGCTATAGGAGCTATTTTATATATTAGATACGATTCAGAGTGTGAATCAGACAGTGTATTACTTTTGGTTTTATGTCCAGCATTAAACTCTGTTGTAGCTGTGTATGAATTAGGTAAATTTTTAATTTATATAAATGATAGATTTCTTTCTAAGTTTAATAAACCTCTTATAAAACTAATTAAATACAAAAGAAAATGAACTTCTTAGATAAAAAAGTAGAAGAGATTCTTAAAAATCATCCTAGTGGTGAAGACTTCTTTAATCACTTAGATGATATGATTCGTGGACACAAGAGTATTATTGACACTGCCTGGGATAAGTTGGTTCAATGGTGTTATGACGAGCATCTGTGGGTAAATAGAGGCATTCCTACATTTGGTTGGAATGGTCTGATTCTTACAGGTGCTTTCGGAAGAGCAGTATTTAATTACATGCCTTATGAGATACGTAAAACATTTCAACAAGTAATACTGGTTAATGGGGGTTTACGTCAGGAAGATACTAAGGCACAAATACTGGTTAATCAAATAGATGTTGATGAATTTATTTTATTTGATGATTCTTTTTATTCAGGTACTACTAGAAATAAAATAGAAAAAGCCCTCAAAGAAATTCGTCAAGGTTGTAAAATTATTCAGACTGTGTGTATTTATGATGGTGGTAAAGACCCCAATGTAACTTCTTTATACAAATATTATAAGTAAATGGGCCAAACAATTCTTTATACTTGTGATTTCTGTGGCTCTACTATAGACCTAGATAAGCAAGTAGGAATACTAGAGTATTATACTCGGTATTGGACACTTAATAAAAAGAAATATATATGTGATAAATGTCTCGAGAAAATTTCGTTAATTTTAAGCAAATGAATCAAATAGGTAAAATAGAAAAATCTTATTCTTATACTATTCCAGATGGTCCTCATAAAGGAGAAACCCTTTGGAGTGGTAGATATTGTGCAGTTAGTTGTGTAGTATTAGCCAGAGAAAATAATAAGTGGTATGTATTAATTAATAAAAGAGGTAAAGGAACGCCTGATGACCAAGGTAAATGGAATATGCCATGTGGATATTTAGATGGTGGAGAATCTGCCACTGAAGCATGTTCTAGAGAAGTTGCCGAAGAATGTGGTGTTAGTATTCCTTCAGAAGCTTTTGCATTAATTAACGTTGAAACTGACCCTAAGAAGTGTAATAAAGGTAATGTTACTTTAAGACATTTATGTATCTTAGGATTTAGAAAGCATATTGGTAAACTTCAAGAGGGTGGAGAAAAGGATGAGGTTGATGGAATTAAATGGTTGCCTATAGAAGAAATTCCTAATTATAACTGGGCATTTAATCATAAGTCAACTCTTTTAAATGAAATTATACCTAAGTTAGAAGAGTATTACCATAATTATGTACTGGATACAGTAAAAGTAACTTATGAATAATTAAATATTTAGATTAGTATTAATTAGATCAATTATTTATTTTTAAAGTATATTGTTATATGAACTCATTACAGGATTTGTTTGGTCTTTCTTTTAATTCTAAGTTGAATAATATTCAGTCTTCTTTTCAGACTGCTCATGATAAAGCGGTTACTTTAATCTCTAAAATGAATGATAAGATTTCAGAAAAGGAGGAGGAAGTAAAGAAGATTCAGTCTGAAATTAAAGACATTGAGAATATTAAGGCTCAGGCAAATAAATTTGTGGGTAATCTTAAAAGCATCTTAGTATAATGTATAAAGTTAAAGAGACTTTTGAATATCTTGTAGATGATTGCAATGACTTCTGTTCAGTGTATGATGCCTTAGAAATGGATACAAGTATGCCTTGTCCTTGTTGGGATGGAAGTAAAGTTCCTGTAAATGAAAAAGGAGAAGAAGAGTATATTCCATGGGGTAATAGTACTATTGAAGTCATAAATAATGCTGTATCTGTAAATAAAGACACTCTTTTACAATTAATTAGAGACTCTGAAAAATTAGCAGCTTTAGAGACTGAAGGAGTTGATAATTGGGAGGGTTATAGCTTGGCTATGAAAGAACTTAATACTGGTTATCAAAAGGATGCTATAACTGATGAAGTATTAATTAAGCAATATTGTGAATGATTGATTTTGAAACTAAAAAAGTGCTGTTCATTGATTTGGACGGCACTTTAATTAAGACTATTTCAGGTAAAACATTCCCTGAGGATATTACAGATTTTAGAATCCAGTTACCTGTGTTAGATAAGATTAAAGAGACATTTCCAAATCTTAGCTATTTCTTTATAGTAACTAATCAAGGTGGTATTGGCAAATTTATATCTGAGGCGGATTTTGGGACTAAAATAGATGCCATTAGTGATTTATGCTTTTTCTATTTAAATGAACGTAGATTAACTATGTACTATGATTACCTATATTGTGCTTCTAAGGATAAGGATAATCCCTATAGAAAGCCTAATACTGGAATGCTAGAGAAATTATATTATAATCATAATCTTCACTACAATAAACAAGAGATGATTATGATAGGGGATGCTTCTGGTAAACCTGGAGATTTTTCAGATTCTGACAAGAAGTGTGCTGAGAATTTTGGTATAGATTATATTGACGTTAGAGACTTTTTGGAATTATGAAATTAAGACTGGACGAATATTACGCAATAATTAGTGAGGAATGGGAAGATATAGAAAGTTATATGCCTGAAGATATGGCAGAAGAATTTGAAAAATTTCGTGAATCCCATACCCAAGACGAAATCTATAATTATTTAGAAAATTTATATTCATATATAGAAGTAATAAATAACAGATATAATATTAATGATATTGATTTAGAAAAAGCATATATTAACTATACTGCAATTATAAAAATAAAGGATAAATATTATTCTTTTGATTGGTATTATACTTGGTATTGGGCTTTCAAAGACCAAGTAGATGCAGATACTGATTTAACAGAGGTAACTCCAAAAGAGATAACTACAGTTATATATGTATAATTATAAAAATAATTATTGATACAATTCTAAAATGATCAAATATACAAAAGAAGAAGCAAAACATATTTGGGTAACTTCAGACACTCATTTTAATCATGCTAATATAATTAAATATTGTAATCGTCCATTTTCTTCAGTAGAAGAAATGAATGAAACTATAATAGCAAATTGGAATAAAGTGGTTTCTGAGGGTGATATAGTCTATCACTTAGGTGATTTTGCTTTAGGTGATAAATCACTCATCCCTGATTTTATAAGACGTCTAAATGGACATATAAGCTTTATTATGGGAAACCATGACAATTTGAATATTATGAAAAGCTTTGAAACTCCTTTTAGATGCGAAACAGTATCTTGGGAAGAAGTAATTAAAGTGGAGAAGAAAACTATAATTCTTAATCACTTCCCTTTTGGTTCTTTACCAGACCCAGCTACTAATCGTCCTATAATTCAATTACATGGTCATGTGCATAGCACACCAGATAAACCATGGAATTATTTTGATAATCAGTATGATGTAGGTATGGATAATAATAACTTCACACCAGTAAATCTGGCAGAATTGTTAGATAAAATTCATTATAAAGTACATATCAAATAATGCAGTTAATAACTCCTGAATATATAAATAATAATCTTGATCTTTTTAAATATTTACAAAAGATTGGAATACTTCCAGATGATTCTAATGTAAGAGATAAAAATATTGGAGAGAGTAACTATTCTAAGTCTGTAATTCAACCTTGGTCTGTATGGCAAGATTGGAAATTAAATCCTTGGGATGCTGATATAGTTAAACGTATATATAGAACTAAGGTATTACAAGGAAAGACTGAGAGTGAAGCTAGAATAGAAGATTATGAAAAGATTATTCATATATGTCAAGAGAGAATAAGACAATTACAAAATAATTAATATGAAGAAATTACTTAATGGAGATCTCTTTACTAGAGATGAATTTAGAGAGCGTGTTGAGAATGGATTGTTTATAGATTCTGATGGTGAAGGACAGTATTCTAATGAGAATGGAGATTGGACCCGTAAATGGTTATCTCCTTCTTCCTTTACATCAGATGAAGTTAAAAACAAAAATATGGAATATACACATGTAATATGGTATAATAAATAATAATTAAGGGCAGGTCAGTGGAGTAGATAAAAACAATAATATAAAACTAAAAATAATGATTTATTTAATTGATTTTAAAACTTGCTATAAAATAGGCAGAACTAATAATTTAACATAGAGATTAAAAACTTTTAAGAATAGTAGAGAAGATTTAGAATTGATAAGCTTAATAGCTTTCCCTGATAAAATAGTATTATAGGAAGTATATGATTAGAATGGAGAAACTTATCTCCATAATAAACTGAAAAATTTCAATATTAAAAATGAACTTTTTTCAAGAGATCCTTAGGTATTATCTGAGTTTTTGAATTACAAGTATAATATAGTTAAAGATATGATTGATTGGGTTGAACTTTATTATAATTCTATATAGGATAATAAACAAAAATCTGATAATACTATTTACTAGTATAATATTGATGGTGTATTACTAAATACATATAAATCAGGAGCAGAAGCTAGTAAACTAACTGGAACTTGTTATAGAAGTATCATTAAAGTTTTAAATGGAGAAAGAAAATCTGCTAATAATTTTATTTGGTCTAAAAGATTATTGTCAGAAGAAGAGCTGTTATTAAAGATTAATGAACTAAGAAATAAACATGAAACTAAGATAATTTAGATGGATTTAAATGATAATTTTATAGCTGAATATAAATCTTTAACAGAGGCTAGTAAACAAACAGGTATAAATATATCATGTATTTCTAATAATATTGCAGGAAGAACTAAAAGAGCTGGAAATTTCCATTGGAAATATAATTAATAAGGGTAGTATGTTGGCGTAAAGCTGGCATACTACCCTATTTTTTTAATTTATAGGGGTGAGTTAGCATTAGCTAGCTTGCCCCTATTTTTTTTAATTTATGTGTGATATATGATACTTATTACAATAAGTACACTAATAAACGGTATAAGTATCTAAGTGCATCTTCTTGAGATATTTCTCAGCTAAATCTGTAGTATCAAATGTCATTTTAGTTTTACCTAATTTATTATAATGACATCTAGGATATTTAGTAGATAAATTGTCTCTAGGTTTCATGAAAATAATTATTGATTTTGAGTTTTAGCCCATAATTTATAGGTATCTTGAAAGCTTCTAAATAATGCTTGTGAATTCATTATAGTTTCAGCTAAAGATTTATCTCCAGTAACTAGGTTCCACATATCATTAATTATCTTAGACTATAATTTATAAGTAGCAGGATTAGTAGAATTACCTAAATAGTCTAATACTGCTAAGGGTCCTTTAAATCCATCAAAAGCACTATGACCTCCTTTATATACAAGTTCAGTAATCGCATTACCTATTAAATTCTAACCATTTGCATTTTTCTTGTGGTCTTTATACATAGGATTAAATACTAATCCAAACAGACCTGCTACTATCAGACTAACTAATAAATCAGAGAATAATTTGCGTAAATTAGCCTATTGCACTTCATTATTCCAAATATTTTCTTTAAAGCCATCTATACCATTGTAATGAAATTCTTTAAGAGTATCAGCTATTGTATAAATTATCCCTTGTACCATATCTGGAACATATTTAACTACAGGAGCATTTTCATCACCACCTTCTTCTAAGGTTACAGCTTCCCCCTATTTATTCCAGTATAAAGGTTTACCATTTCTTGTTTCTTGCTCTGCATGATAAGAACTATTTGAGATTTGTCTTGATTTTCCATAATTATCTATTAAACCATTCATCCATGTAGAAAAAACTGCGAAATTACGACCTATTGCAATATTTTCATATTTAGCTTTGGTACTCTAGTTATATGCTCCATATATACTGTCTGCAAGATTTTTAAATGAAGTTATTTGAGCTTGAGTATATGCATCAGGCAAATCATCCCCCTCAGTTAAACTAGTTCCATTTTCCTAATTCATCATACGCATTAAGCTAAGATATAAAGAACGCTACTTCTAATAAGCAACTTCATCTGTTCTATCTCCTTTTGCATATAAATCAAAACGTTTGTCACGTCTCCAATCATAGACTAACTAACCATCTTTAATATAGTAAGCATCAAATACTCCATCATGTTTCATTTGTGCAGTAAATAATACCATTCTATTTAAATAGTCCGGTCCATAGAGAGTAGAATAAGCCCAGTTTTCCCAATTTAAAATACCACCTCTACAAGTTTTCTAACCTTCAGAAATCTTAGCAATATCCATATTAGATAATCTGTACTTAAGATTTAACTAATTAAGTTTACTAATGGTCATAATATTTTGAGGTCCTTCTACTATTACCTCTTTATATCCACTAAGAACTTCAGCAGCAGTTATATCTGTTTGATATTTATTTATACTTCTTGCTAAGTTTTCAAATAAACCTTGAATAGTATCACGAACAGTTCCTGCTACATTTCCTGCAATATAGCACTTACTAACAGCTCTTCTAATAGGATCGATTAAAGCTTCAATAGCCTTAGTTTGGGGTTCCATTATAGACTAATTAAATACAGAAACTGACAAGAAATCATTTATGGTTTTCACCGTATGTTCTACATTTCTAATATCATCTTCTGTTTCCCCTTTTAAATATAAATCAAGTAAAATACCCTTAGTTCTAGTTAACATTTTCTAATATTCAACAGACTAAATATGTTTTTCCATAAAGTCAATTAGAATATTTTCAACATTAGTCTCAAAGTAATCTAATCCCTTTTCATTTAACCAGTTAGTTCGTCTATTAGAATCTTCAGATCTTTTAAATGGATTATATGCTTGTAAATTTTCTAGGTCGGCTTTTCTTTCAGCTTTTTCCTCTTCATTAAGAGTGTCATCCATAAATTCATTATAAGCATCTACTGGATGCATTATCCTTTTCATCCATCTCTGTCCAAATTCTTTAAAACCCTACTTGATTCTAGTTCTACGAGTAGCAATTGAAGCTCTTTCCAAAGGAACATCCAAATAATTTGTATTTTTAATAGAATCAATAAGATGTGAATCATTAATTCCAGTAAACTACCAAGTCTAACCTCGCATTTCATATCTTATTTTATTTATTTCAAATAAAACATTTTTTAAAAATTCTCTTTCTGAAGTATCAAGGTCATTAGCTTCATCATAAGGATTTTTAAATTTCAATTCCCCAACACTCAAATAATATGGATCATAAAGATTTTTAAAAATTTGTACTTCATCACCTATAGTACTATTACGTAATGCTGTGTATCCTTTGGCTTCAAAAAATTTATTCATAACTTTACGTAGCGGAGAATATTCATGTAAAACTCTATCAGCTACTTTATTTACAGCCTACTAAAACATAAAACCAGTTATACGAACATTTGTATTAGGGATACTTTGAGTTTTAAATACATATTCAGACATCTATCCAAAGGCTTCATTCTCAAGAGATAAATCTCCATTATACATATTTAATGCTCTTAAAGCTGACATATAAACTTTTGCTAAAGTAGCCAAAGAAGAATCTGCTGAATAAATTAATTGCTTAATTCTTCGTGGATCTTTAGGTAATCTATCCATATGCTCTATTTTATCAATAATAGTCTAAAGTTTAATTAATTTACCTTCAACAGTTTTAGTAGTTTCTAGACCATCTACTACAGTTCCATCTAAATTAGTTTTTGATGTAATGTCATCTTCTATTTCTTTAAGTTCGGATACTTCTGGGTGTTTGCTTAAAGCTTCTCTCCAAGTTTGAATCATTAATTCAGAAGGGTCTATAGTTTCTACACCTTCAAAGTTATTATTTAAACTTAATGAGCTATTATTTTCTTTAACCACATCTACTATTGTCTTAAAATGAGGTAATAACATAGATATGTCCATTTCACAACCTTTTTTATCATGCAAATTGGATATTCCAACCACTTTTAAGGTTCCTAATTTAGGAGTAAAAGGTAATTTAGGTAATATCTAATTTAAAGCTGTGAGGGTCTTTATGGCTTCAATATTACCATAGTTAGCCTACATTGTAAAATTCTTATTATTTAAGTCTGTAAGATAAGAACCCAACAAATTTTCTCTTCCTTTATATTTAACTTTAGTACTAACATCAAATGGGGTAATTGTAACCACATCAATCTAATTAGTAACTTTATGCTTAAATAATAATATATTAGCATTAGTTAAAGTGCTATTATCTATTAGTTCCCACTTGTAATCTGGTTTACCATCTGAGTCTCTGGTATCAAATTCAAAATACTTATTTAACTAATTTTGTATAAAAGAGCTATTTTTTAGGGAACAATAAAAAGAATCTAGTCCCTATTCGTAGGCAGCTTGTATATCTGCTACTACACGATAAGATGCTTTCTATGCTGGTGTAGAATTTATTAACTAATCTTCTAATTGAGTTACCATAGTTACAACCTGTTCATTATTTTCACCTATTCTAGTGTCATCCACATGAACAGCTTCTTTCTATCCAGGAAACAATATATCCCAACCCCTCTCTTCTGAAGGTTTAGCTATCATATTCCAATTAGCTTTAACCCATCCTTTAGCTGATTCTTTAATACCGCTTGCTGTAACTTCTATACTCTAATTAGGAAAGATTCTTGCTAATTGTGCATTGATAGTATTAAAGTCCTCATCATTAATATCAATGGCTTCTATATTAGAATCTATAAAATTGGCTACTATATTATCATATTTCTACATAGTATATTGAGAATCTTTCATATCATAGCTAATAGCCTTAGATGCTTCTATTCCTGTAATATTCTAGAACTAATTATCGTATTTAACCTTTATAGGAATAAGATTAACCCTAATATCAGTAGCATTTATACCATTATATGCTAAAATTCGTTTTAAGAATGCTAGTTTATATTTATATTTTTCTTTTTTAACAGCAGCCCAATCAGATTCATTATCTATAGATACAGCAAGATTATATATGTCTAAAGTTCCATCTGGTTTTACACATAAATAGTCAATATGTCCTATGATATTTTCTATCTAATCCCGTAGCTTAGCAGAGACATTTAAGTTTTTTAATAAGTAAGCTCCATTTCCTCTATTTTTCTTAAGTACCTCTTTTTCTACAGAGTTAACTACATCATGTAACTAATTAAATACTGGTTGTAAAGATGTATTTAAAGTAGCCCCGGCAAAATGTCTATCATCATCCTAACTAGTAGAAGAGACTATAATTCGGTGAGCATCAGCAGCATCTTTAGCTATAGTTTCCCAATTCTACTTTCTTTGTTTTATAGTGTCCTCAGCCTACTATTCTGTATATCCCTAATTTATTAACTATTCTTTAACTATAGGTAAGTATTCATTATCAAAATCTATACGAAACATAGGAGGTCTACCATCTACTTTAAAGTAAGCTGAATCAATAAATGTCTAAGTAGTAAAATCTTTTCCAGCATTTATATCTACATCATCTATAGGAGATTCTTTATTTGCTGAGAATTTATATTCCTTTTTAAGTTTATCTAATTTATCGTATAATAGGGTCTATTTATCATGCTCTAAACTATACAATATAGCTAGAGCACTCTAAATATCACCATCACTAAATTCTTCTATTAAAGATTGATACGAATTATATACTTTGTTATTAAATCTATACTTGCATCCCATTAACAACCAAATTCTTTTATTTTACCTAATTCTATATTCTATCTAATTAAATTAGCTATCTTCATATTTCTTTTTATTGCTTCTGAATTTTCTGAAATTCCTTCTTTCATAAATGTGTCAAAAGACAGCCCGGATTTAGCTATAGGATTTACTACATTTTGAGGAAAATTGTCAAATATGAATTTAAAATCTTCTAAGAAATCTTGTCCTTTAAATTCCTTAAGTAAGCTCTATTTCTAAAACATCTGATCAGCTATCATATCTGCAACACATTCTTCTAATTTATCCTACATTGCAAAGTTAGTGTAGGCTTCATTAATATAGTCTAGATTAGTTCTAAATTTAGGCTTTTTCTAGTATTTAGCTATAATCGCTTGATAACTGTCAGGATAGTTAGCCTTTAAAACCCCTAAAAATATATGAGCCATCTCATGAAACACATCAGATACATTAGCATTACTACTATTTATATAAATTTGTCCATTATATATAAAGGCTCGAGCATTTTTTACATCAATTTTATTCTACTTTCCAAAATCATCTAATTCGGTTTGGGACATAGTATTTATAGCTATACCAAATTTTTCATTAAAATATTGAACTGCCTATTCCATTGAGGCTGTAGTAGGTTTTGTAGCTGCTTCATCTCCAAATTTACCAGTAATATCTATTTTATTACCATTGTTTTCAAGATATTTAAGAGTGGCAATTTTACCTCGCATTTCTTCTACCAGATAACTTTTGGTTTCAGCTTTATTTATCCTATCTACTATCTCTTTTCCTAACTTCTAGTTATTTTTAATTAACTAATTAATATCAGTATTTTTATTTTCGGCTGTTTTTAATCCCTTAGTAAATAAATAAACAAAAGCGGCTGCTTTTTCAGGAGTATTTAAAGTTTCAATACCTTCTATATCAGGAAATACCTTTCTAAAATCTGCCAAAGTACCGTTTAATACCTAATTAAATATTTCAGGTAACTTAGATATACTAGGTAACTAAATATCCAAAGTAGTTATTATCTGTCCTTCTTTAACTCCTTTTAGTTCTATTTTAGAAGTACGTGGAGCAGTTGGGTGCATCTTAATTGAATACAGTCCTGCTTCTCTTAAAGTCTAAGTATTATTCCAATCATCTATTTTAGCCTTTGCTGCTTCTAAGGAACTAAATGTTTGAGAATATGAATTAGGAGATATTATACTTCTAGATATAGCATAGTGAGTAACTTTAGCACTTGGATTATAATATTTATAAATATATACTCCATGATACATACCATCAGTATCAACCCCTTCTTCTGCTTTTACAGGACTAAATAAATATTTAGAATCATAACCAAAATTATATACTTCACCTAAGGACGAATATGGAAAAGATAAAATTAACTATTTAGCAGATTCTTTCTACTATACCTCTTCCTTGGTTTTATATTTAATCTATATTTGACCATCCTAAATAGATATGTCCGGGTTTAAATCAGCTAATGCTGTTTTTAACAGTCCGATTGCCTAATCTGGACGATTCTTAATAGTTTTATCTAAAGATTCTAGCTTAACTTCCTAGTTATCCCACTCTTTCTATAATTCTTTCCATTTATCTTTAATTTTACGTTGTGGAATTTTTTTATCTACAGCTTCTTTAATAACTTCTTTTGTTTCCCCTCCTATTATTTTAGAAACTTTTGCTTTCATTAAATTAGGGTCAAATAAGAATATCTTATGTAGGAATGTCTATAAATCTTCCTAACTTAAACTATTAAAATCCTAAAAAGAAGGCATATCTTGTATATAATTAGCAAGTACTGAATATAAATTTTTCATAGTAAGTTTATATTCAAATCTATTTTTATGTTTAGGGTCTTTTACACTCTTTATAGCTAATTCTAAATCAGACTTACCCATATCTGAATTATATATATTCTATATCTTACATAGTATATTATTAAGAGTCTTAGAAGGAATTATATTATTACCATTTGAATCTTTAAAGGGTTTATACTTAGATTTATTATCTAAATAATCTAATAAAAGTTTTTCTCCAGTAATATTATATTTATTTATTATAGAATTTAATTCCTCTTGATATTCCTTCAGGTCTTCTCTAAGTGTGTTATTATCTATAGCTTTCTTTATTTTCTATCTCTAATCAAGATAATTAAATAAGTCCTAGGCACCATAGAATCCATTTACAAAGAAAATATCTGAACCGCTAGGACTTATTACCCTACCAAAATACTTAGAACCATTTAACTAAATTTGATTACAAGCTACTATAGTATGATTTTCATTAATTTCTAATTCAGGAAAAGCCTCTTTTAAATCTGGATATTTATCCTGAAGCTATCCAATAGTAGTATTACTAATAAACTCATGTTTTTCTACATCTGATTCTTTTAAAGCTTGTACTCTAGCCGCCCTAAAAAGAGCAGCTAGTTTAGTACGTTCAGCTTTAGGCAATTGAGTAATTAATTCAACTGCTCTATTTATATCTATATCCTCATCAGTATTTTTTAATAATGTTTGCTCCTGGGTCTATAATTTACCGTCTACATAATTATTAACCAATACCTTTATATCACATCCCATTAATTAACAGTCTTTTATAAGTGAAGCTTTATTAGAAGTTATATACTAAGTTAACAAGTTTCTAATACCATCTATAGTCTATTTTTGTTCATCTACATCTAAATCCTCAAATTTACCATCAAAATCCACTGTTTTAGTTAAGAATAATGTATTATGCATATTAGGCATTTCTAAAGGACTATTCTCACTAAAATTCTGCAATCTATTCATTTTACTTTGATAGTTTTCATCTGGTACAGGTGGTGGAATTAAATCATACTCCTAGTACTAGTTATTACTATCTAGTTTTTTGAGTACATATCCTCGAACAGGGTCATTCACTTTAACAAAAGGCTCCTAGTGATAACTTTCTGCATAAGTACTAATTATAGGAGCTGCTGCTATCTAATAATCAGTATAGTTATATTCCTAATCTGTTTCAATATCCCAGTCCTAATCAGATATAAATTTTAAATACTAATTTAAAATATTTTTAGGATTAGTACAAACTTTAAAAGAAGTAGTAAGACGCTCTCCACCATACTAGTTATTGTTTACTGCTATATTATACATTTGTAAAATATCTGCAATAGTATAACCTCCCCAGTACTATCTAGTTTCAAAATCAGCCATTCCTCTTAATATATCGTCATAAGCCTCTCTAGACTATATAGTTATATCAGGATTAAGCAAATCTATATCAGTTGCTAATACCTCTGTATTATTATAAGGTACTAAAGTAAGATGTCTAACTAAAGAATTATTAGAGTAATTTTCCTTTAAGTAACTAAGAAACTCATGCTCAACCCAATGTTTTAAAGTAGCTATACCATTTATAGTACTTGGATCGATTTTGTTAACTTTAATACTTTGGAAATATGGATCAAATCCATCTACCTAATTAACAGCTATAGGAGTGAGAGTTCTCATAAAAGATAATGTATTTAATTTATCAACATACTTAATTACTCCATTTAACTATTTGTCATTAACACTTTCAGAATTAGCTAATAGCTTATTAACTAATCTACTCTTAGATGCAAAAGTATTATTTGCTACAACAAGTGATTTAAACAACTATAAAATCTATTTGTAGTGTGGAATCTACTCCATCATTTCAAATACATTAGCAGTACTTTTAATTATATCATAGTAATCAGATGCCTGTTTTCTATATTCATCATCTACTAAATATTTATATATGTCAAAATTATTAATTAAATCCTGTTCGTGAGCAGTATCTAGCTCATTTGCTATGTACTCTGGGTCCAAAGTAGGATTATTTTCATGCAGTCTATTAATTAACTATTCTTTAGCCTATTCTGCTTCCTAAATTTCTTTTTCTTTAGCCCCTTCTTTAGGATATATTTTAGATACATTCATATTTAGAGCTTTCTCTCTATCTGTAACTATCTTAGACATACGATTCATTCTAGAAAGTAAATCTAACTCAGAAGTAGGTAATCCCTAGTTAAGTCCTAACCAAGCAGATGATATTGTAGAAATTTCAGAGGCATCATTATATAGATTTCTAAATTCTTCTATATCACCCTTAAAATCTGAATCTTTATTATACTATGCCCTAACCTATCTTAATTTATCTGTTAAATCTTGACAATATCTAAGATAAGAGTTAACTTCAACATCATCAGTATCAATTAATTCAGTTAAATCAACATCCTAATTAATTATAGCATAATTAATATAAGCTTGCATAATACTTCCTAACCCTTTAATATCTTCTTCCTCAGACAATCCAGCATTCTATTTAACTAAATCATAGATATCCGTATTTTTTAATAAATTAGTTACATATTTAATTTTATTCATCCAAGTATCTTGTAGCTCACCGGTATTTGCATCTTCATAAGTTGTTCTTATTTGTCCATGCAAGAATTTATTAACTCCGACAATACCCTAAGCCAAATTAATAGCCATAGCTGCATTACCACTTTCATTCTAGAACATATTAGGATTAGCTAACTAATCTATAAGTTCTGATACTGGGCTGGTCATAAATGCAACCAAATCATTTATGTTTAGTCCCATTATCATTCCATATACATACATTCTAGCAAAATTAGTTCCCGCATTTATCTTAGCAAGAATAAGCTCTTTAGCATTATCAGTAGCCGCAGAAAGAAGCTAGGAAATTAATTGGTCAACATATTTATAATCTTCATTATCAAGAACACCAAATTGACTCTATAACGTAGACTTTATTTGTTCATCATACTTATTTAAATCGGGAATATGATTAATAGTCTATTCTATCGGAGTGCCCTTAGCCCTTCCATTTATTCTTTTATAAGTATGCTAAAATTTTAATTTATTTATTGCTTCCTAATTACCAGACTTCAGCACTTTTGTCCAATAATAAAAAGTATTAAACCATACTTTTTCACCATTAGCTGCCACACTAATTACGTTTTTACCAACAAGGTTTTGATACTACATAATATACTTAGTCATAGGATTAAGCATATTTAAAGTAGCTGCCTAGTTACCTTTTGGAGAATTATTAGCAGCTTTACGCATGATATCCATAGCAATAGCGGTATATGCCTAATCACGATTTCTAATATCATGTGATACCTAATAGATATTTGCAGAAGCCACATTTTTAAATGCCGATTCTGCTACATTATCAGAAATAAGGTAATTCTCATGTTTATTAATGGTTTCTATCAAAGTATTCAATACCTTAGCATCACCTGAATAATTGATACCATTATGTTGTTCAGCAATTCTAATTATTTTAGATAGCTGTTTAATAAAAGCTGCATTACCTAATTTATGTACATTCTATAATACTTCATTTACATCCTAGTTTTCGGCTAAATTAATTAAAGTATTTATTTCACTAGATATATCATAATCACCCTTATATACAACGATATATTTAGGGATAGGTAAAGTCTTACTAGCTTGTAAAGTTTCTACACTATTATAATTAAATAAAGGACTCCATCCTATGTAAGCAGCATTTTCATCATAAGATTGCCCCATTATATAAGCCTTATCAATATCATAATCAGAACCCTATAGATAAGTCTAGAAATGACTTACATAAGATATATTTTTAGAGTTTTCAGTCCATGCTATGTTTTTCATAGTCATAAAGGACTACAAAGATTGAGCAGGAATACGAGCGGCTATAAAGTTCTAAGAATCTAAGAAACTAATATATCGTTTATGTGCTTCTTTTCTTAAGAAAGCTTCTAGTAATTCTTTATATTTAGCCTTATTTTCTTTAGACAAAGCTATAAGTTCATCTTTAGATTTCTATTGATTAGTAGTTGTAATGCTATCTAACTAAGTCTATAATAAGTCTTTTACATCCTAATCAATTAACTAATTTCCTAAGAAGAAACTACTTGCAGATTTAATATGATTAAAAGCATCCCCACTATATATTTTAGAGTTATTTACCTAAGCTAATTTATAATTATCTGCTCTATAAATTTTAGCAACAAGAGAAGCTCTCTATTTGGCTGCATCTTCCTTATTACCTAAAGCTATCTCAAAATCAGATAATGGAGCTATTTCATAAAGGGTGTTAGTTTTATAAATAACTCTTCCTTTTACTATCTATTTAGTAGTCTCTACATACTATTTAATGTAATCAACACGTCTTTGAACAGAAGTATGGTCATCTAAATCTCTTAGTCTATACTAATTAGGATCTAATACTATACCATCATTATTTATAAATTCCCCGTCTCTATATGTAACATCTGGAGCATTAATCCATTTACCAACTTTAAATAAATCTCTATTACCT
>ERZ1034928.436-NODE-436-length-19788-cov-12.526073_pt1 | contig 19788 bp, 46 predicted proteins | sample MGYA00520627_ERZ1034928 | MGnify/ENA primary metagenome ERZ1034928 (study PRJEB33766, sample SAMN09781755) | gut metagenome | biome: gut microbiome | host: Homo sapiens | place: Madagascar | study: EMG produced TPA metagenomics assembly of the PRJNA485056 data... | reverse complement strand
TTCGGGGTCAGCAATAGAATAATTAATTCCAGTTACAAGAAATTCATCACGATGAAAAAGATAAAATAAATGAATTATTCTTTCTCCAAGATATGCTACTTCTTCTTCATCTGTACAAAGTAACATAAAGTTTTCATGTTCTGGTTTAATTTCATAAATATCTGTTCTAATTTCTATAACGGTTTTAAGTTCATTTTCAGATAAAGGCTTTTCCCCTTTATTATCCATAACAGAAATTTCATTCAAAGAAACAAAATTTCCAAGCAAAGGAGAATTATTAGAAGTTAAACAAATGCCAATTTTAGTATCATTGTGCCAGACAGAACTTACCCCTCTAAGACCAACAGGCATAGTAAAAATGTTATTCATCTACTTTTTTCCTTATAATTCACTTCTGATTTCAAAAGTATAGTCTTTTAAAAAGTTGTTCATTTTCTCATGTTTACAATATTTCATGAAAATAAAACCAAAAACAAGACCGCTAAATAGTCCAGCAAAATGCGCAATATTGTCAACATTTGATATAAATAAATTTACAGTAACGAAGCCCACAATTATCTCAAATAGAATTTTAAATTTATCTTTTTTATCGTTTATAAGAGTAGTAATGACAAATCCCATTAATCCACAAATAGCCCCAGATGCTCCAAGACCAACTATATGAGGGGAAAATAAAGCATGATAAATAGAAGAAGCGATTTCGGTAATAATACCTGTTCCCAAGTAAAGAAAAAGATACTCTGTTTTTGTAAGGTATTTTTCTATTACATATCCTAAACAAATAATACCAAATAAATTTGAGATTAAATGAGATAAAGAAGCATGAGTAAAAATAGAAGTTACAAATCGCCAAATTTCAATGGGAGAGTTGTAAACAACATTGTAGTTCCATAAATAGCGAATTAAATTTGGATTAATTAAAATTGCAATAAAAACCGCAACATTAATTAAAACAAGCCAAAAAGTTAAGGTTTTGGAAATTTCTTTAATAGAATAACTGATTCCAGTTGCACTTTTACTTTTCATACTTTCTCCTATCTCTACGAACGCACATATTATTCTGACCATCTTTAAGCTTCAAATAAGTTTCTTCAAGCATCTTTGTATACATACTTTCGATTTCCTGACGAGTCTTAATAACCTCAGTCATAGCTTGCTTGGTTTCTTCTGAGGTACAGTTTTCTTTAATTCGATTTAAATAAAAACGATTAACGAAAAACTTATTAAGAAACGGAGAAGTTAAAGCAAACTTAGCGACTTCAATTTTATTGAACGCATCAACCTCTTCATCAGAAACATCAAGTTCAATGCCTTCAAACTGTAAAGCAGCGAGTAAAACCTCAGCCACATCAAACTCAGTTTTAAGAATAGCATCGTTCTTATTAACGCGACCGCAAAGCCAGTCCATAGTTACGCCATAATAGTCTGCAAGGGCATAGAGCTTATCAACAGAGGGAATAGCCTTGCCCTGTTCATAATAAGTCATGGAACTTGTAGCGATGTTAAGAGCTTTTGCTACCTCAACTTTAGAACGTCCTTTATTTTCACGAGCTATTCTAAGACGGATTGCGACAATGGTAGAATCAATTCTAACAGGCGTGTTATACATGACAAATACTCCTATTTTTCTTTATGCCTCACACTACTTCAAAGCCTCTTCTGAAATACTTTAAAGCATCTTCTGAAACAACATGATAACGAATCAAAGCCCAAACACGCTCTTTCCAGTCTTCAATATCAGGGTTTCCCTCATCATTATAATACTTAGAAAGATTTTTAACCGTGCTTTCCTCATCAATCATTTTGCGTAAAAGTTCATCGTTTGGATTCTCAATTTCGCTTTTATCATCTACAAAACGATTAAAGCGCGAAGCGGTAGCGTGAGAACCAGTCTTCATAATAACTTCTTCGCCTTCATCAATGATTATTGCATGAAAACGCTTCAATTCATCCGAAGTAAAAAGAGTATTATAAAGTCCGTGACCATATAAATTATATCCATTTGCAGCATAGGATTCTGCACTAATCGTATAAGCACAGCCCCCATCGGCATTAACACAAACAAGAAGAATCTCTTTTCCCTTTTCAATTGCTTCATCAAGAATACTCTGTTCAAAGATAATCACATGACCATTGGGAAAAATCTGAGCATTATACTTATTCTTATCCATAATGTCCTCCAATTTTTTGTCATCAAAAAGGCACATAGCCATGTTCATACAGCCAGTCAACATCAACTGTATCGGGAAGCTTGTTGAAATAATGTTCCATACAGAACTCCCAGTTGCTATCCAAGTCATAATAGTCAAAATCACGATACATCATAAAATCATCGTAAGATTTAAACAGAATGCGAACTGTACCTTCGTAGGAACCATTCAAATACTTAGGATGGAACATTTCGCAAATGATTTTATTAGAATGATACCAGCTTTCAGGGTCAGAGACATTCAAAAATTTATGGACATAATAAGGAGCCCAAATATCTATATAGACAGCTTCATTCTCAAAAATCTCTTCTACCAACTTAGTCTTGTCTTTCATATTATCCTCCTATATCCTGAGTTTTAATCAGCTTTCAAATCTAATCAACTTCCAACCAACAGAATCGCAATAGTAATAACTAAAAGTGTTATCCTTTTTAATACGGATAATATCAGAAATTGAAATACTTCTTCCAAAAAAAGGTTTACATAGACCATTTTGGAAATGGCAGAAACATTTCTCACAAATAGCCTTTTGAATGTCCATTTCTACAAGTTCTTCTTGGACATCATCAAGTTCAATTTCTCCATGCCAAACACGCACATAATCAGTAATTTTAACTGTATTCGGTTCTAACCTATTGAATGGCATAAAGCAATATTCGGTAGAAATAGGACACTGGTAAATATCAACCTCACGAGTAAGCTTCATAATAAAAACCTCCTTAAAACCCTTCGAAGCAATCTCCCAAATCAAGGCAAGTAGCCCAAACATTTTCGCTACTTTCGGTATTATGAATGGTTACATAACCTTCATCATCTCCGTCAGCGAATTCGATGGGATAAGAACGACCAGCCAAGCATTCCAGCTTACCATTTACATAGAAATTATCAACGCAAAGAAACTTAGTCATAAAAGAAAACCTCCCTCATTTGATATACTAAGTATACCAAACAAAGGAGAGTTTGTCAATGGTTTATTAAATTAAATTGCATTTTTTACAGAGGAATATGGGGAAAATATCTCTCATATTCTCATTACTGCAAATCCATATTAAAACTTTGTTCAACAGAACCTTCGGGAACATAGGCTTTATAATACACATCATTTGTAACATAATCTTGAGCATCAAAATGAGTAAACCATTTAATCCAAGATTTATTCCATCTGCGAGTATAACATTCAATATGAGGTGTGTCTGTTGTATAATTCAAATAAGTTTTCTCAGCTGGAATATAACTGCTTTTTAAACCATTTTTAGTTGAATAAAAATAATAATAGTATAAATCAGTTTCAATATATCCACTACGAATATAAAATCTACCATGGGTATTGAAGTTGTCTTGCATAGCTGTGATATTCCAAGATGTAGAGTATTCTTCTGTATTACCCTTAAATTGATAAAGAATACCACCACTAAAAAAACTACCACACTCCTCGATAAGAATTCCAACGAAGATTAAAGCAATGATACCAAGAATTACCCATCCTCTTTCTAAAGGCATATCTTCTTGACAAACAAAAACTTTTTTCTCCCCCTTTTTATTGTACTCAGTCCAGCTTTTCACTGTGCGTATAATAAAAAGAATGAGAGGAACACTTCCGATAACACACCAAAGCATATAATCACTCCATATCCATCACTTTGAAGATTGCGGTAAGACAGGGAAGTTCTTCCTCTTCTCTGTGAGCATTAGTAAGATTCTTCAATAGAAGCCCTGCAACCATAGCTTTATCGTAGCTGTCCCAACCATGATTTCTCATAGAATTAAAAGCCTTTGGGTCGTTCATAAGAGACTCTACGCAAGCATAATACATATGGCGAGTACCACCAGAAAGATGACAATAACATTGAATTACATAAACGCCATCGGGATGAACTTTATCAGCCCAACCGAAACAAGAAGGGTTATCCCCAACAAAAGAGTTCCAAATTTTAGCTGTTTCTTCGTGTAAAGCGGTCCAATTATTATAGGCCGCAGATGCAATGACGTTAAAATTTTTAAAGTTATTAACCTTTTCTTTAAATTCGTCAGGAGAAAAATTATCTCTACGAGAAGCAATATTCTTAGCCTGAATCATAATTCACAATCCTTTCTTATATTGATTAGTTCTTTAAGTTGTTTATACTATATCATATAAAGAAGTTATTGTCAATGGTTTATTAAATTTTCTTACTGATTAAATAGATTGAATATCGTTCATCATTTCGTCAAATTCTTCTGCTGGCATAGAAAAAACATCGGTCATACCCATAGGATGAGTTTTATTATTAGGGTCTAAAGATTCCCAATGAGCAATATGTTCAGTCATTAGACAGCCCCAAGAAGTTAGATAGGTTTTAAAACATTTAGAACAAACTCTGTTACGATTTTCATCAAAGAAGAAACTATGATTGCCGCAATAACATTCAGACACAGCCCATTTTACAGGTTTTTTATTAAGCATAAGGTCATTTTTAAAGAGACGTTCTTTAGCCTGATTTAAAACTTCACGCCCATAGAAAACGGCAGCATCAGTATCGCAATAAACAAAAACATAATTTTGGGGATGATTCACAGCCTTTTCCAAACGCCTAATTTCAGCTTCATACTCTTCCTGAAGAAGAGTTTTCTTATAGGAAATGTATTCTTCTTTAGTCATATTAATTTACCTCAATTATCTTACAACATTAAGAATCCTATCATCTTTCAAACAATAAGCGTACCAGAAATCAAACTCGAGAAAGGCAATTAAATCGGAAAATTCATCATCAATCTGAAAATAATTTTGAGACTTAATATCAGAAACGTGTCTAACATTGGTAAAAGTCAAGATATAACTATTCAGATAAAAACCATGTTCATCTTTTCTACCATCATTGACATAGAAGATATAATTATACCCCTCTTTTTCCTTGTCAGATAGGAGCTTGATAAATTCCTCACACATAGACTCAAACAGAGGAGTACAAGTGATAAAAGGCTGAGACTTATAATCCTTAATAGTGCAAATAACATGAGCGATAGCATTTTCGATTTTCATAATATACCTCCTTAAAATTTCTGCTGCAAGGTATCAAAGACAGTCCAAACAAGTGCCACAAGAACACCAAAGATAACAATGTTAGAGAAAGGACTAAAAGGAAGACTCCACTCGAAAAGGGCAACTACGCCCAAAATCAGACCACCAAGAACAAGTCCGATAACAACGGCGACAAAAACATTGACAAGGTTTTCAAGAAATTTGCAGAAAAAATTATTCATAGTTATCTCCTTTAGGGCGAGCAAATAAAACTTCCATTTTATTTACCATTTTTCTTAATTTTTTTAAGTTTGGGGTGGGTCTAACTTAATTTTTTTAAGTGAGAGCTTGGTCTTACTTAAAAATTTTAAGTGGCACAGAGCTTGTTGAAAAATTTACTCATGTCAGTCTCTTTATGGACCGTTTCAATCTTAATGAGAGAATTTTTATTGGTGGTAAACCTGTCAAAAAGAATTTCGTAATCGTCTTTATGAGCATCCCACCATTCAACGGCTTCTTCGCAAGAATTAAATCCTTCAACTTTGTTGGCATCTTTGTACGACTTAGACCACATAGAAGCCCCACCGTCCCAACAAGGCTCAAAATAATAGTCCTGCGTATGACCATTATCATCAGTAGCATTGACAACGAAGATGTATTTTTCAGAAATGGTTTTAGCTGACATAAAAACAACTCCTTTTCTTTGATACTGTTATTGTACCAGATTGAAAAGAAGTTGTCAATAGGTTTATAAAATTATTTTTTAGCAGCCGTATTTAAGAACATAATCCATATATTCTTTTTCTGCGTTCAAGGTTTTAAGAGTAACAGCACCATAGAACACATCATTATTGATTAGTCCTACAAGCTCAGATTTTTTTGTAATCTCGTTATCAGGCTCATCGTTTTCATCAGTCGGGGCGGGTTTAACCGTATTGCTTACTCCAATGCTGCGACAACCAATACTGCGCAAGCGTTTAAATATATCAATGTCTCGTGCATATTCCCAGCCTACGAAAGTTTCATCTTCAAAAGCATGACCAACTTCTTTAACGATTTCAAACTTGCGTCCTTCTGCATACTCAATCAAATCTTCAATATATACAGTGTACTCATTTGCGGAAGATAAATACAAATCGAGATTGTCTCCGTCTTTGAAAAGAGTGCTTTTATTCATTGTCTGCATTTACAATTTCCTCCAATCTCCCTAATTCGCGAAGAGAATTTAAAATATCTTGACTTTCTTCACTAAGAAAATATCGTCCATCAAAACCACTTACAGGGACACAGTACCAAATTCCATTAGCTAAAGAATCCGTAATTTCGTTTACTGTAAAATCTTTAGTTATCAAAGCTTTATCCGAGCACCAAACCAAAGAATCAAAACGTAGATTATTAGATGGAGGATTTCCATAGAGCGATACAAGTTCGTCTATTAGATACTGTAGAGCGTCAATCTTTTTCTGCCAATCAACAGAAAAAAACTTTTCCGATGTAAGCAATTCTTTATAAGTTTTAATTTTGCTATTAAAATATACGATTGCATCAGGAATATAATAGGCGAATATCTTATATTGATTACTCATTTTTGTTTAATACCTCTTCTGCAACAATCTTTTTATACTTATCCACCATCATCTGTCTATCAACAACATTTTTCTGAGCTTGATTAATTTTATTTTGGATTTCGTCAAGCTCTTTTGTAAACCTATTTAAATTCCAAGTAGCAGTGTTAAGTAATTTTTTAGCCTTTTCAAGTTCCTTTTCTGCTTCTGATTGCACGAAAAATTCAGAAAAAGTTTCATTCGTCCTATAAGGAACATAAATAATATAAAAACTTCTATACGCAAGAGGGTTGTCCATAGCCCTAAAAACAGCATAGTCAAGCACTTCATTCGCAATGTAAATGCTACCATCATTACGCCTAAAAACTTTAGGGAGATTAGTACCATTACACTTGCAAACGATATATTCGTCATTGATATACACGACTGGATATTTATTCTTCATTCTTGTATTAAAATTTAATTCGTATACATTACCCAATTTTGACATAAATATGCATTTCTCCTTTTTAAAGGTGATTAGTTTCCCCCATCATAAATGAGTGTTTGGTAAACAGAGTTTTTTGTTTTAGCCGCTTTATTGGGAATAGGTTTAAGAGATTTATCATTTTCAATAGCTTCTTCAATGTCTAACTTAATTCGATTAGAAACTGCTTCAAGTCTCTCACGATAGAAGTCGCTCTCATAGAAAGTCATAGACCTGTTTCCAATAAGGTTAGATTCCTTTTTCATCATCTTGACAATTTCAAGAAATTTTTCTGCGGAAGGGTAGTTAATCTTAAAGGCAGAATCATCTTCCATATTACGACGGAACTCTTCTCGAATATATTTATCCAGCTTATTGTAAGTCTGGTTATCGCAATCTTCGCAAGCGTAAATTTCGGGAGAGTGGTTGCGAGAATTGGTATAATGAAATAAACGTTTATTATACTTCTTACAGTAATGGTTCATGTCAATTCCTTTACTTTTTGCTTCTTGCTGTTGTGTTTCATTGCAAGAGAGATAGCTACAATTACCACAAGGGAAGCTAATTCTACTCATAGGAAGGCCAATTTTACTCATTTCCAATACACTCATTCCCAATACACTCCTTTTGAAATATAATTGCAAATCATTTCAATACAGTCGTTATAAATAGTAAATATAATTGCAAATCATTTCAATGCAGTCATTATAAATAGTCTGCAAACACTTTCGATAAGTTTTTTGTCCGCAAGCAAATCCCACAACAAGCTCTCCATTCCAATAGAAATCATAGGAAATAAAATATCTGGGCTTATTAGGCTCTAAGATTTCTACTTTGCTTTCAAGAATCTTTCCATGCTTTTCAAGCCAGTTTTCAAGGTCTTTGATACTGTGCAGCATACAAATCCTCCTTAAAAAATCTGAATATCGTCTTCAATGAAATCTTTTTCTGTCAAGATAATATAAGAATCATTACTAACAGATTGGAAAATCATCTTACTGTCAGAATCGCTCTCGTTTCCAATGTACTCATAAACATTGCCAAAGTAATCAATCTTTGTACCAAACTCCATCTTCATAAAAACAACCTCCTTAGATTCAGTATCATTATAATACCACAATCCAAAGAGGTTGTCAAGAGAGTTTTATAATTTTTAAAGAGAGTTTTGCAAAAGAAACAGATTAGTGCGGGTTGTGTCAAAAGAATACCCACAAATAGGAAGAATGCCTACATCCTCTGCAATCATTGCTCCCAGAATAGCCTGAGCTTCATCCACAAACAAAGGACCGGTTGTGCCACGAACTTTACCACTCTTCATTTCAGCGAGAGTAAAAACAGGAACTTCGGTATGATTACATTCGCGAAGAATGCTATTGATATGGTCTTTGCTACTTTCGGTAGCACAGATAATAATACCTTGTGCATCAATAGCTTCATGGATAATACGGTAGGTCTTACCAGTATGGCGAGAGCCAAGAATAAGTGTTTTGTTCATATTTTTTATATCCTTTTTAAACAAAATTGCCCATATCCTTAATAGCCTGAAAAACATGAGACATATTGAGGTCAGTAAGAGTGAAACCAAGCTCATCACCATCAGCATTCTTTACTTCCCAACGATAGATGTCGCCATCTTTTTCAATTGTAATACGAGTGTCGTTCTTATCATCGACGATGCGATAAATCTTGCTTATAGTAAGCATTTGTTAGCCCTCCATTTCAAGTTGAAAATAGAAACAATCATCGTAAATTTTAATCTGAATTAGACGATGATTTCCAAAGAGTTTAATGGCGTTTTTAATTGAAGTTTGCACGGGTTCATCAAATGCTTTACCATCAGGCTTAGGAAAGTGAGGGAAGAGATTGATATAGCAATCGCAAAGACAGAAAAGATGCAGGTTGTTCTCCATATACTGAGCAAAAGTGGTTGTATCAGCGCAAACATTAGGATTCATAAAAGTAACCTCCTCAAATTTTGTATCTTAATAATACATCATCAGAGGAGGTTTGTCAATAGGCTATTAAAATATTTTTTATCTTTTTATCAAATTATAGATAGGCGCTGAGACAATCTACAATTACAAATTCTGGAAGATAGATACACTTAATAATAGTGAGTAGAGCAGTTATACTCATACTAAAAGAAAATACTGTGACAACTCCTCTACCAATCCAGCCAAGAACATAAGAACCATTCATGCTCTTACAATACTGAAAGTCGGGGTCCCACTTGTTTTCCTTGCTGCAACAAGGGTTTGTAAAACGCAAAAACAGATAAAAAATTCCAGCAAAAGCAAAAATTAGAATAACATTCTTAAAGATGATGTAACTGGTCATGCGTCCGCAGAGGGCTGTAATATAAGGAATGACATTTTGAGCGGTCCAGTCAATTACGATACCAAACTTCTGACACAGATGGTCAAAAATTTCGATAAACTGAGATGAAAAAGTAACGGTTTCCATTGTATTCTCCTTAAGTAAAATGAATATTAATTCGTTTTAAAGTTAAAATCCTACATATTTATTCTGAATAGATTTTCTCTGAAAAATTGCTCAAGATGGATAAAAGAGAAATTTTATTCAGATTTAGATTGTAGCCTCATTAAAAAAGCCATGCCCATTTGACATTCTTACTGCCTTGTCTTGTCTAAGATTTGCTCCACAGCAAGGACAAATAAAATAAGCAAAATTTGAAAATTCGTCCGAATACTTAAGTTCACTCTGAGTAAAAAGGAAATAACTGTTACATTGAGGACAAGTACAACTATATGTTGCTGCCTTGTTTGACATAATCTTGTACATAATATATTTCTCCTTTCCCTGTTTTACTTATCAAATTCGTGAATTTCATCAACATCATCTGGATTAAGATTGATGAAATTGACATAATATTTTTCTTTCGTTGTGTTATAAAGGAACGCTGTTTCATGTCCCCAGCAGTCAATCATTCCCATTGAAGTATCGCCAGCAGGAGAAAAGTAGTGTTCAATCATTTCGGCAAACTTTTTCCCACCAAACTTGTAAAGAATGTCTGTCTCTGTATCTATTAGAGAAGTAATAGGATTACAAAGACCATCTTTTGACAAAGAAAAAAAGGTTATGTTAATATCTCCTATCCAAGTTTTTGAGAGATGGTAATAAATTCCTCGGTGATAGCGGTCGGGATGATTAACAACTTCAAAACATTGCTCAAGAACAGGTAGAATAGCCTGATAAAAGTTTTTATTCTCAACCTTAAAAGACTTCATAAAAACCCTCCTATCTTTTATTATAAAATAGTATAGCAGATTATAAGAGGGTTGTCAATAGGCTTTTAAAATTTTGTTGCACAATTAAGGCTTAAATTTGTCCTCAATCCTTATCAGTGTAAAGAAACGAGCATACATAGCAGGAGCAAAAAATAGCTTAGTATCTTCTCCACGATACCCATTTGCATCTTTTTTCATAGCATACCATTTGCTTATACCATTTGTAATAGAGCAAATAACTGTGTCCATACCCATATTACGAGCATCTTCAAGGTTGAGACAAGCATTAGCAAGAATATGCTCACTATCAGTCCAGAGATTGCTATTAAGAAGATATTCGTCACTTCTATCTTTTACAAGCTCTGTATCAGCCGCATTTACACGGTCAATGAAATCGTCAATGGGGATAGAATAAATTACATCTTTCATTTTAAATTACCTCACTTAAGATATATAATATTCGAAATTATCTAAAACCCAATCCGCAGCTTCATGATAATTTTCTGGCATTTCTCTGTCACATCCCATTTTACGACCTCGAATTGGTCTGCTTAAGCCATGAAGAATGTAGCCCTTTTCATCATGGCTAAAATATTCTATTGAGTCGTTTTTATACCACACATCAAGCCAAAAGACAAACAATTCCATTTTTCTTTTAAGATTATCTGGAATTAGATTTGCTTTATTTTTGATGAGTTCTTTAGCATGGGGAATCCCACATTCAGTATGTTTCTTTGTCATAATCAATGCTTATTTTCGGTTTCCTGTGGCTGGAAACTGTTGTTAAGATTAGCATACTGCTTTACTCGTTCAGTCATTTCAGCCGTGTTGAAATCGTCCATAAGAGAGTTTCCGTTATCACTTAGATGGTGTTCCTCATAAGCATAGGCATCATAGGCAAGACGCTTACGGAACACCCAGCCCTTATTATCCTTACAAATAAAAAGAGCCGCACCAAAAATAGAACGGAAACGATTGAGTTCGTCAAGGAAGGCACGAATACGAGGAATCTTCTCAGGAGTTTGCTTCTCACCGAAATGAATACGGTCGTCATAGCCCTCAAGAACGGCAATTAGAATAGCACGGACATAATCACCGTTAAAGTCATACTGCTTTGCAATATCTGTTTGCTGTACTGGATTATTAGGCATTAATTAAGCTCCCCCTTATTATAGCATTCTTCAAGAATAGAAGCATCATAGTAACTAAAACGTTTAATGTCAGCATGAGTGTTATCTTCTGCGACATCGTAATTAATAGTTACCCAACCATTAACTGTACTCCAACAAACAAGAGAATATCCATTGTCTCTAAGTCGATAAAGACAATCAATTGTTTCGGCTCTGTCAGCTATATAAAGCGGAGACTTTTTCAGACATTCGATAACATGGTCAATGGAATAATTAGCGTGTGCTGTCTTACGAGAATCAAAAGGGGCTTTCTTTTCTGTTTCTCGTCCCCATTTTCCAGTCCACCAATCTTCGTTTGCGGTAAGCCATTCCTGAGCATTCTTGTCAAAACAATAGTGAGAAGAATCGTCAGCAAGATAGCTATTAGCAATCCAAGTTCCAATTTCTCCAAAATCGTAAACCTTACGAATAGTGAAATTAGAACGATAAATAGTTTCTGCAATAGCCATTTCATCAATGGTATCAAGGTCTCCACCGCCAATGATACGAGCACAAACGTCAGAATACTTGTAGCAATCCTTAAAATTGGTTGTCTTATCCATAAATAAAATCGTCCTTTTATTTTAGTTTATTTTAATTTGTTTTGTCCATCTTAATTGCTTTAAAAGAGCAATTTTTGTGAAATTGCTCTTTTTGTGCAATCGACCTTAAAACAAGTCGTGGTCAGCCATGTAACACAGCATACTCTGCATCTTAGGATTAAGATACGGATTGTGAACAACAGTGTGAATGTCTCCACGCTTTGCAGAAGTCTTGCGGAAAATCCACTTGCTACGTTCATCAGACCACTTAATCTGAGTTGCTTCAAATTCGTCCTTAGCTTTCTTAATGGTTTCGTACAGACTTACCCAATCACTAAAGGTAAAATTACTGTCCTTATCCGTAGCGGAAGCGTAACGAATCTGTCCCATTACATAGGAAAGACCATAAGAGTCATAATTATTTTTTGCCAGACGTTTCTTAAGGTCAGCCTCTGCAACATCCATGTAGGTAAGAATAGTATTCAAAGATACTTCTGTCTTGTCTGCAATGATATTTGTAATAAGATTGTGCAACTCGTTCCAAAGGGGTTCGTAATTGTCTCTCTTAGTCATTGTTTTCTTCCTCCTTATTCTTATTCAGATACTCTGCAAATTCGCGTCCAAGATTAGAACTTGCGTAAAAAGTGATTGCCCCAAGAACTAAAGCTTGAATGATTTCCATTAAAAACAACCCCTTTCATTTACTATGGTTAGTATACCATAGGCGAAAGGAGTTGTCAATAGGTTTTTAGTTAATTTTCGTATTTATCCCCATATTCTTCCTCGAAAGTAAGAATGCTTTTGTCGTGGTCCCAATAAACATGGAGATAATGATTACGCCATGCGCAGCTATTGCAAAGGGAATGAAAAATTAGCCTTAAAGTCTTATCTTCTTTTAGTTTTTTGCCCCCTTTACACCAATTGCCATCTCCACATTTGTACTAATTACCATTATCTCCCGAATGAGGAGGAAAATTAAGTGTATAATTTAGTTCAGTGTTAATTAAATGGTCTTCAATGTTCATAGGGTCTTCACAAATTTCCGCTATAATATGGCGGTAAATATCAGTGGGGAGGCTAAAAGTTTTTGATTCTTTTATAAAATGTTCTTCGTCAATGTATTGAAAAGCGATAGACTTTACGCAAATCTCAAACATTTTTAATTCTCCTTCCTCTTTTTAAGAAGCTCGGCATAAAAATCGCAATAATTTTCAATTTGGTCTACCAATTCATAAGGAAAGTCGTAACTACGCTCCTTAGCCTTAGCAATAATATACTCAATTTCATCTGTGGTAATTTTAAGACCCTCATACCTAAAAGCAGAACTAATACAAGCAATGACACAAGAATTGAAGATGTCATCTGCATTTTTCTGAAACTTTCTGTTCTTAGCCTGAATTGAATCTACTGCCTTATTGTATTCAATTACAGCATTGCGATTCCATTTAACACTCTTGTCTTCATCGAAAACATAATCAGTATCATGCTTTTTTACGCCACGAATATAAGGAACATTAAAAGGAGAAGGTGAGCCACTATCACGCATAGCGTTTTTAAATTGCCAAAAATCTTCAATTTCGTCCCAATACTGTACATCTTTACGAATAACGGCTATATTAGAAGCATCAATGTAACAAGTCCACTCAACAGTCTGAGGAAGAACAATCTCAAATTTAGGATTGCCATCTTCTTTGATTTTCATTTCGATGGTAGCGTCAATATAATCCATAGTTAATTCCCTTTCTTATTCAAAATTTTATCGTCCTTGGGGTCAGCAGGTACATGAAAACCATTTACTGTTACCCATACGCCATCTTTCTTTTCACGCACTTGGCTCAAATCCATAGCTACACAACAGGCATGAGCAAGAACAAGGTCTGGGTCAGAAGACTTTTTAACGTTACGATTAAAAGAATCAAAGAAATCATACATGGCAAGCTGAGGGGAATCCGCCGTAGACATGAAATCTTTAAAAGCAGACTGAATATAGTTGTAAAGAATGTTCTTATTGTAATGCTCAATAGGAGTTTCACTCATGTTAGAAAGATATTCTGCTGTTGCATTGAGATAATAATCTCCAAAGCGGTCTTCGGTCTCTGTATGACTTTTAAGGTTAATAATAAAATCGTTTGTCTGCTTGTTCATTTTAATCCTCCTTTAAATAAAAAGAACTTCTTTCCAATTATTACGCTGAATAATATTGCGCATATTTTGAACTCCAACTGGATTCATGCTATGAATGTGAATGAGGAAAGTTACAATTTTTCTATTGTATTGGTATTCTCCCTCTTCCAGCCATTTTAGAATATTAATGTAGTCCCCACCAAAACAATTGTAGTCTCCGCTGTCATGGTCCAGAGATATAATTTCGACATTGGGATAATTGCCTATAATCATCTCTTTCGCCACATTAACTGAACGAGCTTGATACCAACCCTCTGGTGCAGGTCTAATATCATCAACCCAAAGTTTCATTAGAATTTCCCCTTTCTAAGTTCTGCTTCTATAGTATGAAGACAAGCTTTCTTGTTTGCGTTAGAGTCTTCCCAAAACTTGATTGCCGCATCTTCAATGTAGTAATAAAGTTCGTCCCAAGATTGATAAATTTTCCCACTAAGTTCAGGAAGATTTTTATAAATAATAGTAACAGCTAAAATAGGTTTAAACCCATATTTGTCGCACCAAGTTTTAAAGTCTGAATTGTAGCAACGATATTCTTCACCATTGTGCTTAAAATCTTTTAAAAGCTGTCCGAGTCTATCAATAGGAACTAAATCATCTGAGCTTGTATATTCAAGATAAATTCCGCTAATATCATAGCAAATAGAGGTAGACCAACTTTTCCAAACGATATGCCCATAATTACGCACCCAAAAAACATTTCCCATATTAGGAAATGCAAGGTTTAGAAGCTGTGCAAAATAGTAGCAATAACCATTTTCAAACACATTGTAAAGAGAATCTTCTTCGGAATCTTCTGTTGCCTTATCGTGCATACCACCAATAAAAGAAAGAACCTTTTTTACTTCTTCTTGTTCTCCCTCTTTCCACTCACCATTTGCCAACTTGTTTGCATAGTCAAATGCATCTGTATACCAGCTCATTTTAATTCTCCTTTACGGCAATCTTCTTTTCATATCTAAGAGCAATCACCCAAGTGAGGATGCAAGCTACACAATACCCGATAAAGGTGGGATTAAAGCCGTTTTCAAAAAGAAAAGACACCGTAACAAGAAGAGCAAAAATACGAAGCATCAACCATCCAAATCTCATATCAAGCTTCATAAAAGTAACCTCCTTAGATTTTCTGCGATAATCATATCACAGACTAAGGAGGTTGTCAATAGAGTTTTATGAAAAAGTTTGCAAATTACCAAGAAATTGTAATGGAATTGGTGTAACTCGGACGGATTTTGACGTTAAAATGCTCGCTCTTTAAATATCGAATCAAGCCGTCAATGTAAGTCACAAGAGCATCGGTATCAGAGAAATGAGCAAGTTCATCAGGCGAAAATTGATAATCAATTTCTCGAAAAAGAACCGTGTGTCCAGAAGGTGTAATAGCTTCTCCATAACTATTATAAATTATTTTTGTTGGTAGAATAACATTTTTTTCTGTTAAATAGTTAATAATTACACCAGATTCTCCATCTTTAGCTACATCATGGATTGTTTTTAAAACAAAGCAATAGAATTTAGACTGCTTCCATTTTTCAATATTAGCCTCATAGAAATATTTGTCGTAATCTTTTTGAGCTCGAATAGCATCAAGAGTAATTTTTTGGGTTTTATTAGCCAAAGAATTTCCTATGGCTTTATTTTTATCTTCAAAATAATTATAAAGACAAATTGGAATAGCTATACAAGCCAAAATAACAAGAATTGGTAGCATTTAGTCAACACTCCTTTTCCATTCCTCTAAATCAACATCTCTAAATCTATTATTTAGGTCAAAGAAACAATTAAAATCGTCACACAGGGGATATGTTGCGTAATAGCCGATGTTATGCAGCCACCATTCCACATACATAGAAAAATAAGAACGATTTAGAATTTCTTCTGGATTATCACTTTTAAAACAACGTTGTGTTTCTTTGTCAATGAAATATCTCATTTTAGAGGGTTTCCAAATATCATAACTAAATGGAATATGAATAATATTGTCCACGTCTTTGTCTCTCTAATTCATATAAATATAAAAAAGTGATGTTAGAAAGGAAACAATAACAAGAGTCAAAGCAATTTTCTTAATTAAATTCCTCATCAGTTTCTCCCCAAGTCATCTCAAACAAGTCTCCAAAAGTATAACCCATTTCCTTGAAAGGACGAATATAAGCCTTTTGTGCTTCTGTTAGCCTAATATGATTAAAATAGGCGTAATAAATCCTGTATTCGTGGTCAAGCATGGAATATGTTAGATGCAACCATCCATGAGCAAGTAAAACATCGTCAGGAGCATTGTTTTTTAGACTGCTATAAGTATAGCCCAGCTTATCGCAAATTTCACTGGCAGAATAAATATGGTCAAAGCTGTTACATTCTACCAGTTCACCATCAGGAGAAAGCCAGCCTAATTTAAATTCAATGTGTTTGGGCATAAATATAATCTCCTACAAGCGTATTAAAATAGTTTGCAATGTCAGCGGGAGAAGAGTTTGGTTCAAGCTCAAGAAATCCACCGAGAGCATTTTGATATTCTTTCTCTTTTACAAAAAGATAAGAAATTTTATCAATCTCTCCAAGCGTATTTCCTTTTGGATAGATTTCAAATTCAAAATAGAAATCATATTCATTAGGATTAATTTTGTTATGCAGATAAATCTCGAATTGAATAGAGTTTCTATAAGTAGGGAAAACTTCCCAAGGATATTTTGTCCCCAAATGAACAGCGATTGCCGCACAAAGGTTTACAAACTCGAAGTTAAAAGGAAGAGTATTTTCTCCACCCCATCCTTCTGAGAGAGTTAGAAAATCTAAGGTTTTTCTTTGTAGGTTTGCATTATATTTCTTACCGCTCATTTTCTTCCTCCCAAATAGCATAAAGATAGGCAAAAAATTCATAATGTTCTTTATCCTCAAAATAAGGACGAAGAAAATTCTTTTGACTTTCGGTAAAATGAGTTGTTTCTCTCATTCCAATATTAATGATTGGTCCACCATTGAGCGTGATATAACTAATTCTAAGCCAACCTCTTTTGATGAGTTCTTCATCAGGCAAGAAAAACTCTTCCAAGCCCAACATTGAACAGAGTTGTTCACTTATTTCATCATGTCCTCCCCAAAACACAGGAGTAAAATCCCCATTAGGAGCAAGCCAACCAGACAGTTCTCTCTTATCGGACATTAAGACTACCTCCGTTTAAAAGTTTAGGATTCTTTAAAGGACAATTCTTTTTGGAGCAAACAGGAAAATACAAATTCATTTTCCCATTGGGATACTTTGCTTCTGAATATGCAAGGCAATGAAGCTCCCCATCAGGGAAAGGGTCGGCGTAAATACAAATGTTATTAGGAGCGGTCATAAAACAAAACCTCTATTCTTTGGTTTGATACTATCTTACCATAAAAATAGAGGTTTGTCAAGAGTTTATTGATTATATTTTTCTATCCATTTCCAGTCATAAGTAAATATTCCAAGAGTTTCATCATGTATGGGAAAGTAAACTTCTTGCACGGTATATGTGGTAGGAACAATAGTTCCTATACATTTAACTTTAACTGGACGAGTAATCCATTTTTCGCTTGTCTCACTTACATCAACAACTTCTGTTGGTGTTGGACTGTAAGCTTTGTGTTGATTTACAGGGACATATACATAATATTGTCCATTACAATCTGATAAAGCAATCAAACATCTTTTAATTGAAGTAGAAAAACATACTCTTTTTTGTTTTGTATCTTCAAAACCCCAAACCGCTGCTTCTGGAATACAAGGTGTAAGGACTGTTAAATTGGGAATATGAGACAAATGGAACAAATTATGATAGAATTTTCTTCGATTTTTAGTCATTTTGAAGCCCCTATTCTTTAGTTTAATACTATCTTACTATAAAAATAAGAATTTGTCAAGAGTTCATTGATTTTAGTTTAACTTCGTATAGACCATTTGGAAGTTTACGAATGTAATAAAAGTTGTTTTTTATTTCATTATAACTTGCTGTATCATCAATGGAAATTGTATAAATCGTTTCTGGTGGGGCTTTCCATTCTTTATAAGCTAAAAATGCTATAAATATTGATAGCATACACAATAAAGAACAAACAATAACAGCAAAATATTCCTTATCAGAAATACCTGCACACACAAGAACAAAAAAACCTAAAGAAAGAAGCGTAAAAAGAAAAAGAGGTAATAGGGCAAAAACATGATTGGGCATTTCTGTGCCTAAAATAGTTACGCCCTGAATAGCAAAATCGTTCATTAATCCAAAGCTCCTCTTTTAACTTCTATATAATACCAATTGTTGGGATTATTATCAATTGCTCGAATAGCCTTTGCAATATTTTTTGTTACTCGACGAGAATAGCGAGTCCAAAAATCTCTCGAATTAATTTCCTTATCTTCTGGATTGAAGTGAAAACGATAAAAACAATTTGGAGAAAGGTAAGAGAAATTATAAAACTTGATAAAAATATCATTTCCGCTTACGCCGAAAGAAATATCAATCATATATTTATTTTCATACATAGCGTCATCTGTTAGATGAATATTAACAGGCTTTCTGAATGTACTGGCGGTATTTTTTACAAACAGGTTAAATTTTCGAGAAATGTTTCTAAGCGCTCTTACTTCATCTGCTGCTCTTGGACTGAGAATGTGTTTTGTCTTATGAACAGAATTGCGTTTAGGCGCATGACCAAATTCATTTACATCGTGGGCAATAGTGGGGATTTTTGGAGAAGTAGACCACAGGTTGTTCGTGGTATCTACCAGATGCTTGTCAGTTTCGGAATTGTTGATAATATCATCAGGATGAACATCAATTTCTCCAAGGTAAGAATTAACAGCCCTCAAAATTTTGCGTTCAAAATTAGCAAAGATTGCTCCGCCAATAACCTGTTTTTGCTCAATCGAAATATTTCTGCAACAATTTACCATGTCATTCAAATAATTTCTCATATCTATCAAATCACCACAAGTTAGATTTGCAGGAATTTTTCGAATGTTTTCATATAGATAAGCTGGCATTTTAATTCTCCTTTAGAACAATAGTTGTGAGATTATCTTGTATGGATTCAATAGTGTAATTTTGGATAAGAGTTTTATAATCTACATTATCTTCAATATATACTACATAAGAAATAGGTTCGGGGATAAAATTTTCTCGGTTTTTCTTTTCACCGTAATAAAAAATTAAAAGTGAAATTATACAATCTACAAAAATCGCGATAAAATATAGCGGTAAACACTTTTCTTTAAAACTAAACCAGAAGAAAACTGCTATTAACGTAGCACAAAAGCTTAATGCTAATAAAATATACGCAATGACACTAACAATAATTGGGGTATTATATGTAGTATAATTTGTGGTCAGCCAAGTAACACCCTCGACACTTACAGGCAGCACAATAAAATTCTCCTTTTATTTT